>ERZ857629.531-NODE-531-length-51156-cov-11.393300_pt1 | contig 51156 bp, 44 predicted proteins | sample MGYA00519700_ERZ857629 | MGnify/ENA primary metagenome ERZ857629 (study PRJEB31778, sample SAMEA3449351) | human gut metagenome | biome: human gut; feature: human-associated habitat; material: faeces | place: United Kingdom | collected 2010/2012 ... | reverse complement strand
GCAGTTCGATAAGAAGTTGCTTGTTGTCCTTGTCGGCATAGACAGCCTTGAATCCGCTGTCTCTCATTAGATTGACAAACGTACTACCTTGAGTACTTTGTCGCGTTTCAAAATTTTCCATATAATATTTTCATTTAGGCATAAAGGCCACTAGGCCTTTGACGCTTTCATAGTTAACAAGACCTAAGGTCTTTCATAACTCAAAGGTGAGAATAATTTTTCAGATATCCAAATTGGCGGAAGCTCCAGCCCCCCCTACAAATAGCAGATGCTTTCGGGGCCTTCGTTGAAGAGAACGTCCATTATGGATAGATTAGGGACGAAGCCCCATTTGTCGCGGAATACCTGATAGTATGGACGAGCCTCGTAAGACGAGTCCTTTTTAGGATGAATCGAGAAACGATGGTCCTGAGAATCATCCGAAGGCATAGTGAAGTCCGAAGTCCGAACGATCTGCGGGGCGATGCCTATCTTTCTGCAGAAGAACTCGATAATCTGCAAGTTCAAATTCCAGAGCCTTTCCGGGTGAGCGTCCAATATGGCGAACAACTCATCCTTATAGTACTCGAAAAACGGCGAGTTGTAATAGGCCGACTCTATGGCGTACTCGCTCTGGCGAACCCACGGGGTCTTGTAGTCGACGCAGATATCGGTGATTAGTTTGGAAGGGCCGTGCACTATCGGCACCCGCAGGTCCTCGACCCCATTGGCCGTAAGAATCCGGCACCTGTTACGGTAGGACTGCTTGGCATAATTCTCACACCCCTCCATATAAACAATAGAGCTTTTCGCCATTAAGGCAAAATACTCTATAGGTGGGAAATAAGCTGTGGAAAGCAGCATTATTCTACAAATCCCTTATCGTTGCCATCGTTAGACCTAACGATACCACGCTTCGAATTCTTAATGAAATTAACGATCTCAAGCTTCTCAGGTGTGTCAGGGAAACCGGCCTCGACCTTAGCCAAAGCGTCAGTTACGTTATTACCCTGATGGTAGATGGTATCGTAGATGTCCCTGATGTAGCGAACTGTGTCTGAATCGAATCCGCGACGACGAAGACCTACGATGTTAATGCCCGCGAAGCTGATAGGGTCTCTTCCGCAAAGCGAATACGGCGGGATGTCCTTGTTTACCTTACTGCCGCCGCCTACCATAGCGTGCTTACCGATATGTGAGAACTGGTGAACCACGGTGCTTCCTCCCAGGATAGCCCAATCATCTACGTCGGTCTCACCTGCTATACCCACATAGCTTACCAAAATACAGTGATTACCCACCGTACAGTCGTGAGCCACGTGAACATAAGACATAATGAGCACGTCGTTACCGATTCTCGTAACACCTTTTCCGCTTGCTTTCGTGCCTCGATTGATAGTGGCACACTCACGAATATTCACTCTGTCCCCGATCTCGACATAAGTAACCTCTCCGTCGAACTTCAAATCCTGAGGAACAGCACCGACTACCGCGCCAGGGAATACGCAGCAATCCTTACCCATCTTCACGTACGAAAAAATCGTAGCGTGAGGGTAGATCTTGCAGCCATCGCCTATCACTACATTATCATCTATAAAGGCATAAGGTCCGATTTCGACGTTATCGCCTATCTTAGCGCCCGGGTGAACCGTGGCAAGTGGATGAATATTAGTCATTTCCTAAAATTTTTATATAAGTTTCGCAACCTTTGTATTAATTTTATGTCCCGGCTTGTATGCGACAACCTTCGCATTCAAGAATCCGCCGACAAGTCTCAAATCACCTATGATGTCCAGGAGTTTGTGCCTTCCGCACTCGTCCGGGAAATGCAGCTTGAGATTACTGAGATACCCCTGCTCGGTCACCCTCAGTTCAGGATGTCCGAAGGTCTTGGCCAATTTGGCAATCTTCTGCTCGGACACCGGCTTCTCCACCACCACGATGGCATTCTCCACGTCGCCGCCCTTAATGAGTCCCAAGCTCGCAAGGAGCTGAATCTCGTGAAGGAAACAGAATGTCCTGCAAGGAGCTATCTCGTGAACATAGTCCATAGACGGGTCCCATTTGACGGTCTGCACGCCCAGCACCCTCGAATTGAAGTCGATGGTAACCTCGTAGCTAGGATGGTCGTCCGGAATCAACTTTATGTAAGACCCCGTCTTCTCATCCTTATATGTAAACTCACTGCCTATCTCGATATACTTTCTCTCGGCATCCTGCTCCTCGAGCCCATCCGGATAAATCGCCTTTACATAATATTCGGCGCTTCCGTCCAGAATAGGAACCTCCACGTTATCTACCTCGATCAAAGCATTATCCACACCCAATCCGGTAAGTGCGGAAAGCAAATGCTCGATGGTGCTCACCGAAACCTTTCCCTTAGAGATGGTCGTACTTCTGGAAGTAAGCGACACGTTCTCGGCGATGGCGTCTACGAATGCATCCTCACCCAAGTCGGTGCGATGGAAGCGAATACCTGTATTTACGGGTGCAGGGCACACTTTCATATGCGACATCTTGCCGGAATGAAGGCCTCGACCCTCGAAAGTATATGTGTTTTTTAGCGTTTTCTGATTCATTCTCTGTTTTTTGTGGGCGCAAAGATATAAATAATTTCTTAATATTTTTAATTACTCCTCTCCACTAGCCTTAAACTTCGCGTATGCCCGCATAAAAGTAGAATGAGGAATGGCCGGCATACCCACTAGGACCTGCCCGCCCTTTCTGACGTTTCCTATAACTCCGGCCTGTGCTGCCACAGTGGTCTTGTCAGCCACCTTCACGTGACCCACGATACCCACCTGACCGGCTATTATACAACTCTTGCCTATCACCGCTGAGCCTGCTATTCCCGACAGCGCAGCCATCACGGTGTTTTCACCGATCTGCACATTGTGGGCGATTTGGCATAGATTATCTATCCTTACACCATCGCCGATAATCGTAGACTCCATAGGAGCCTTGTCGATGGTGGTATTCGAGCCTATCTCCACATCGTTTCCGATAATCACATTACCCACGTGCTCGATTTTCTTCCAAGTGCCATCCGGCTGCGGTGCATTGCCGAAACCATCGTCTCCGATTACACAGCCTGCGTGCAGAATGGTCCTGTCTCCGATAACGGTATTCGAGAATATCACCACGCCCGGGTAGATGATGCATTTCGACCCTATCTGGACATTCTCCCCGATGCTGACATTATCGCAGATGCGGGTATAATCGCCTACTACGGACTTCTTGCCCACAGTGACATAATCCCCTATCCACACCTTTCGGCCTATCTTCGAGCTGAATGCCAATCGGCACCTGCCGCGGTGGCGCTTATATGATTTGTGCTGTTTGTTTACATAGTCAAGCAATTCTGCCAATGCGCTATAGGCGTTCTCCACACGCACGAGCGTGGGCTCGACTTCGGCAGACGGCTTAAAATCGTTATTCACCAGCAAGATGGATGCCTTGCTGGTGTAAACGTAATGCTCATATTTGGGGTTAGCGAAGAAACACAAATTCCCCGGTTTTCCGTGTTCAATCTTAGCAAACGAAGTGGCTTCGGCAGCAGGATTTCCCTCTACGCTGCCGTGCAACACCTCGGCCAATTCTTTAGCAGTAAATTTCATTATCTCAGGTTAAAACCTCCATCCAAGCGTCAAAACTGCGTTCAAAAGCGTTTTGTTCACGCGGTAAAGAGGTGAATAATACTCCACACCACTATCCGTGTAGTTATAGTAAGGCTGGTAAGTAGTCGAAGGCATCGTCGTCCAACGAACTGCGAAGTCTGCGAAGAATGAACCTGTAGGATTATATCCCAAACCTAAGGAATAACTATATCGGATATCATTAACATAGCTACCATTACCCGGAAGTTCTTTCCTTCCGTAATAATAATCGTCGTTATAGTCTGAATAATAGAACTTCTCTCCACCTACCATATAGTACTTCTCGGCAGATGTAAGGATGTTTGCACCACCACGGATGGCGAGATTACTCGTCAAGTTGAACTCTGCGCCTATCCTATAGTTATATGCCCTGCCGCTGAATGCCGAAGTAGCGGCATTTACGAAATTGAAGGCAGAATCGTCGTAACTATCTATGAAACGCACCGGGCTATAATCCTCGATGGACACGTCGGCACTGATAAGACCCTTACGGCCAAATGTATATGCGAGTGCGAAGTCAAAATGCCTAGGAGTAACCACAGTGTATTTATAAGAGCCTTCACGACTGGAACCCGAATAAGCGGAGCCGTCGGCATAGGCTACCCTACCGCTATGCATCCAAGTCTCGGTAATGTCCATAACCGTAGGAGTCTGGTACGCAAATCCGAGTCTTAGCCCTGCGAAAGGAAGGTAGATGGCACCTACCTTTCCGTACATACCTGAACCGGCTGCAGTATAATTATACTGATAGGTAGCATTATCGAAATAAGTGTTCTGTACGCTTCCGTCGGAATAGGTGAACTGTATAGGGAACTCCTCCACTACCTGAGCCACCTCGCTATAGCGCTCCACATTCTCATAACCCAGATAAGGAAGGCCGAGGTTGAATCCCAAATAGAATTTGTTAGAGAAATTCCAAGCCAGGTTCAGGATAATGTCGTTCTTAACGCCTGAAGTAATCTGATGCGAACGCTGGTTAAGGTTACCCGGAACATATCTGCGTCCGTCAGAAGTAAGCACTTCCGTACATCCTACATAGTTACCGTCGGCGCCATAGCCGTTTATAAGGCCTATTTTATAACCCATGGCTGCATCCCAGAGGGATGAATTGGCCGAATTATCGTAAAACGAGCTGCTGCCCAGCGCTTCGTTCGTGATTCCCTGTGCGGCACGCGCCATCTCTGCGAACTTCGACGAATACCCGTTTACGCCCGAACCGGAATGCTCGTAGTTATAGTCGTAAGTGGTGTTCATCAAGAAGCCGAAGGTCACGCTGGCATCGGAAGACAATATGGAATTAAACCTGGTCGTGAGTCCTATGTTAGGGAGTTTAATCTTATTACGCCCGGTCTTGTTAGCTGCGCCGTAATTCGAAGAAGGATTAAGCGCATAAGAAGTCTGCGTGCGAGACATACTCAGCGAAGGTGAAACTACGAACTGTGAATACGAAGCCACCGCCGAACCGGCAGGATTTACTCCGATGGTTCCCAGATCGGAACCCACAGCACCTACAGCGCCGCCAAGTCCTACCACACGAGCCGTCCCCAAATAATCGGTAGCGCCAAAAGTATATGCGTCGTACATGGACTGAGCGCTTAGACCCAGACTAGACAACACCAGCAAACCTGATACAATATACCTTTTCATACTCTTTTCTTTTAAAAATTATAACAAGCAAACTATCTGCGTCCTCGCGACACTCCTCCACCGCTGTGGGATGAGCCGCCGCCGGAACTCCTGAACGAGCCGCCGGAACTCCTGCTCGAAGAGCTTCCGGAGCTGTTGAAACTGCTGCCTCTGCTGCTGCCTCCGTTATACGATGGCGTAGAAGAAGAGCGGCTTCTCGAAGGAGTCGAACCTCTGTACGAAGAATTGCTGCCGTTTGTCGTAGAAGGCGTCCTGCGGTAAGTCGAGGAGTTAGTCCTTCCATTATTATAAGATGCAGAAGAAGTGCCTCGCGTTGCAGAAGAAGTGCGAACTCTTGTCGAATTCGGCGATTGTCTCATCGAGACTCCTGCGTGAGGAGTGTAGGTGGTACTCTTATAGTGCCCGTAATAGTGCGGGTGATAATGATGATGATAGTAATAATGGTCGTAATGCCAGTATGGCCTGTAGTACCAGTCGTTCCAGTACCACGAATCCCAATACCACGGACTTCCATAGTACCACGGGTCTCGATAGTAGTACCACGAGCTTCCGTAATACCACGGATCACCCCAGTACCATGAGCTGTAGCCATACGGCCAGCCTACCGTAGGAACGAGAATTATGCTGCTGTAAGTCTTCGCGGAGCTCCAGCCATATTCGTCGTACTGAACCTTTATCTTGTCGTTAAACTGCTTTCCGGATTCATTGTCAGCTAACGCGACCTCTTCACCCGCAGGAACGCCGCGATAATAGATGCCGTCCTGGTATCTATAGTTGTCCGCATACTGTCCCGCAGTTCCGCAGGACACCAAAGCGCAGGACAAAACAAGCATTAGAATAAAACTGCGTCTCATAGTGAATCTCCTATAATAAAAATTTGTATCTTTGCACGCAATAATCGTACCCGAGGAATCGGGCGCGACCATCGGCTTACAATTATAGGCATTTTATCGAAAATAGACAATACAAAATATGGCAAAAGAAATTACACCGAGAAGTGAAAATTATTCACAGTGGTATAACGACCTGGTAGTTAAGGCCGACCTGGCAGAGCAGTCGGCAGTGAGAGGATGTATGGTAATCAAACCTTACGGTTACGCGATCTGGGAGAAGATGCAGGCTACGCTCGATGCCGAGTTTAAGAAAACCGGCGTACAGAACGCCTACTTCCCTCTTTTCATTCCTAAGTCTTTCTTCAGCCGCGAGGCTGAGCACGTAGCGGGATTCGCTAAGGAATGTGCAGTCGTTACACACCACCGTCTTATGAACGACCCTGACGGAAAGGGAGTTATCGTAGACCCTAACGCTAAGCTCGAGGAAGAGCTCATCGTAAGACCTACTTCAGAGACCATCATCTGGAGCGTTTACAAGAACTGGATCAAATCGTGGAGAGACCTCCCTATTCTCTGTAACCAGTGGTGTAATGTAGTACGTTGGGAGATGAGAACCAGACCTTTCCTTCGCACCGCAGAGTTCCTGTGGCAGGAGGGCCACACAGCCCACGCCACCTCGGAAGAGGCTCAGGCTAAGGCCGTAGAGATGGTTCACGTCTACGCAGATTTCGCACGCAAGACCATGGCTCTGCCTGTCATAGTGGGTCACAAGAGCCCGAACGAGAGGTTTGCCGGAGCGCTCGACACTCTCACCATCGAGGCTATGATGCAGGACGGAAAGGCTCTGCAGGCAGGTACATCCCACTTCCTGGGCCAGAACTTCGCCAAATCATTCGATGTAAAATATGCCGACAAGGAAGGCAAGGAGCAGTACGTTTGGGCTACCTCTTGGGGAGTGAGCACCCGTCTTATGGGCGCGTTGATCATGGCCCACAGCGACGATAACGGCCTCGTGCTGCCACCGGCATTGGCCCCTATCCAAGTAGTGATGGTGCCTATCTACAAGACTGCAGAAGAGCACGATGCGATATTGGCCAAGTTTAACGAAATCAAGGCCAAGCTCGAAGCCCTGGGCATCAGCGTGAAGGTCGATGACAGGGACACACTGCGTCCGGGATTCAAGTTCGCAGAATGGGAGCTGAAGGGCGTACCGGTGCGATTGGCCATGGGCGCGAGAGACCTGGCTGCGGGGACGGTCGAATTGGCCAGAAGGGACACACTCGAGAAATCTACCCACGAAGACGAGGGCATCGAACTGTACATTAAGGAGTTGCTCGGCCAGATCCAGGATAATATCTATCAGAAGGCACTGACTCTTCGCGACTCTAAGGTACGCAAGTGCGACAGCTGGGACGAGTTCAAGGAAGAGATCAAGAAGGGTGGATTCCTGCTCTGCCACTGGGACGGCACTGCCGAGACCGAGCAAAAGATCAAGGACGAGACGAAGGCGACTATCCGCTGCATCCCTGTAGACAGTTTCGTGAACGAAGAAGAGGGCGTGGACATCTACTCAGGCAAGCCTTCGAAGGGAAGAGTAATATTCGCAATCGCTTACTAGAATATGAAAAAGACGTTCCTACTTTTAACTGCCGTGCTCTCTACGGCACTTACGGTTAAGGCACAGGACGACGCCGTTCAAAAAGCAGCCGCAGACGCAGCCGCAGAACTTCTGCAGGCTCCGAAAGAAGAAGTGCAGGCTCCGAAACCGAGTCTCTGGACCTCATCCATCCAGCTTAACCTCGGTTATAATATGACTAATCTAAGTAACTGGGCGGCAGGTGGATATAACACCATTACGCTTACCACTAACGTAGATGCGAAGGCTGACTATAAGAAGAATCTTACGAGCTGGAACAACCGTCTGCAGCTCGACTACGGTTTCCTCTACTCGAACGAGAAGGAAGACATTCTCCAGAAGAGTAACGACCGCATCTATTTCGAGAGCAAATGGGGTTACCAGACAGCCAGCGGCTCGCCTTTCAACTACACGGCCTCCTTCAACTTCCGTAGCCAATTCACCGACACTCCTGACAAATACGTTCAGGACGAGAATGGAGAATGGCACGAGAACTTTATAAAGTCAGGATTTATGTCTCCTGCCTACACCGACATCGCGCTCGGTATCCAGTGGGCTCCATCGCCGTGGTTTAACGTGAACCTCGCGCCTCTTACCGGTGGTCTTACCATCTGTACTAACGAGAGCCTTCGAGCAAGCTATGGTATGAAATTGAAGAACGAGAACATCGAAAACCCTGTCGGAAAGGATTACAAACAGGTTTTGTTCCAATTCGGTGCTCAGCTTAAGGCGAACTTCAAGATAGTCATCAACGAGAATTTCACCTATGAGACTCAGGGAGTTCTCTTCACCGACTACCTTAACGAGCCTTACTTCAGAATCAACTGGGATAACTCCATTAACTGGCAGCTAAGCAAATACCTCAAGTTCGCGTTCAAGACTTGGCTCATATCCGATCCGAACGTGACCATCACCGAGGGCGAGGTAACGAAAAAGCGCGGCGTTCAGTTCAAGGACTTCCTTTCATTCAGTTTCACTTACACATTCGCTAAGAAATAATAATGAAACTACTTCTCGCACTAAGTGGAGGAATCGACTCTATGTATATGGCTAAAAGGGCACTTGACGGCGCCCTTTTTCCTTATGACTTCTCTTTCTGCGCGGCGCATTGCAATTTCGCTCTGCGCGGCGAGGAAAGCGATGCCGACGAGAGTTTCGTTCGGCAGTGGTGCGAGAATAATGGCATCGAGCTCTTCACGGCCCATTTCGACACTGCCAATTACGCCGCAGAGCACGGAATCAGCATAGAGATGGCTGCCCGCGAACTGCGCTACGACTGGTTCGCTGACTTGTGCACGGAGTACGGGTTCGATGCCACAGTCGTCGCCCACAATGCCGACGACAATGCGGAGACCCTGCTTCTTAATATGCTTCGGGGATGCGGAAGTCGCGGTATGCGTGGAATGTCCTCTGATTCGGGAGCATTTCCAAGACGCATCCTGCGTCCGCTTCTGGAGACTTCGCGCGAAGAGATTACCTCATTTATGACTTCGCACGGACTTTCCTGGCGCGAAGATAGGACAAACGCCGAGCTGCTTTACAAAAGAAACCTGCTAAGGCATAAGGTTCTTTCTGTATTTAAGGAGATTAACCCATCCTTTCTAAAGACTCTATCTTCCGATATGTCACACATCGAACAGGTAGACGAAATCGCTAACGACTACTATCTGGAGCATCGCACGAGCGATACGGCTCAGCTGCTTGCCCTTAAGCACTGGCGCTACGTGCTTTATAGAGAGCTGGAAAAGTATGGCTTCGGAGAAGGCGTCTATAACGATATGTGCGAGCTGCTTTCAAGCGGCAAGCCTCTAAGCGGAAAGGTCTTTTTAAGCCCTACGCACAGGCTCGACCTTAGCTCCAGCGAGATGGTCTTCTCCCCTCTGGACGAAAGGCGCGATGAGAATCCGCGCGTAATGGTGTCCGCCGAGGGCACATACGAGCTGGCAGGGCGAAAGTTCAGCATCCGAAAGGAATCGCGTCCTCATTCGCTTCGCGCTCCGGAAGACGTGCTTTACATTAAGTCAGATGCATTTCCATTCTTTTTAAGGAAGTGGCAGGAAGGCGATTACATTACGCCGCTGGGACTTAACGGAAAGAAAAAGAAGCTGAGCGATATGTTCGTGGACCTTAAAATCCCGGCATTTCGAAAAGACAGCGAGGTCGTCATCGGTTCAGGGCCTGAAGGCAGCGAAGTGCTGGCTCTGCTATGCCGTCGCATCAGCGAAAAGCTAAAAGTAAACCCGGAAGACGATGACATTATCGTGATCCGGGAAGAAATCTCTTAAAAATTCAGTGACAATCCCAGCCCTCCGGAATGTGTAGGGCCTAGGTTAAGGAAAGTACCGCTTCCCGGTGAACGACGAGGAGTACCGTAATTACGGTTATAGTCGTCGGCTATCTCGCCCAGTTTCTTGTTTCCCTTTACCCAGAGAGGAATTCCGGCGCCCAAACAAGCCGCACCTACCACATAGCCTACTGCATACAGGGCAGTATAAGAACTAGAATTAGACTTGAAGAATGGGTCATTGAATGAAGGGTCGCTATTAAAGGCATTATCCATAAGGTGTGTAACCAGAGTTCCCGCGAGTATGGTAACACCGCTAAGAGTCAGGGACATACCCCAGAAATATTGAAGATTCGCAGTCCTATACTTATCGCCATAAAGCGAATAGCCGAGCATCTGGGACATTATCTGAGCGTCCACTCTGGCATCGTGAATATAGTAATGCCCATAGCGGTACTCCAGCGGAGAATCCCCATAGAAATCTGGATAATACGGATAGACTAAAGGCTGGTTGTAACCGGAATCGTTAAACCTCTGCACAGTCATATTCTCGAACTGTACGAAAGCTACCCTGTCCAGAGACAGTCTGTAATCCGGGCCATTCAGGTTATCATACATCTTATAGATAAGGTAATCCTCCCCGATTTCGACAACCTTAACGTTATCTATCATCTCAGATGAGCCCACCAAAGCTATTCTGTCCTGCGCCTGCGAGAAGGCCGAAAACAGAAAAAGCGCCATAATTGTAAATAAAAACCGTTTCATATTCACAAATATAGCGTTTTTCCGAATATATTGCTCTTTTAATTACTTTTTTATAGGGTCGCAAGTGAGACCGACTCCCAGTCGCTTGAACACCTTTCTGTCCACCTCCGAAAGCATCACGGTCGAGTGAACTTGGCATCCGTAAAGCTCCGGAAGCTGTGCCAGGGCCCTTCGGCACTTGTCGTCGGTAAGACTCAGAAGCGAGAGCGCCACCAGCACCTCGTCAGTGTGCAGACGTGGGTTATGTCCGTGCAAATAAGAGACTTTCGTCTTCTGAATAGGCTCTATCATATCGCGCGGAATGAGCTTGATGCTGTGGTCTATACCAGCCAAATACTTTATCGCATTCAAAATCAGTGCGGCACTTGAACCCATCAGCGGGCTGCTTCCTGCAGTTATGATGGTTCCATCGGCCAATTCGACCGCTGCCGCGGCCAATCCCCCGCTCGCCTCCTTCCTCTCCTTCGCTGCCACCGTGGTCCTCCTAAAGGAAGTATCGATTTTAGCCTGCTTCATCAGCGAGGCTATCTTATTGATTTCGGAATCGTTGACCGCGCCGTCGGCCATTCTGCACAGGGCATCGTAGTACCTGCGGATGATTTCCTGCTTGGCCGCATTACAGCAGATTTCCTCATCGCACATACAGTAACCTATCATATTCACGCCCATATCGGTAGGAGACTTGTACGGGTTCTCGCCGTAAATGCTCTCGAAAATGGCGTTCAGAACTGGGAAAATCTCGATGTCGCGGTTATAGTTGACAGCCATCTTTCCATAAGCTTCCAGATGGAAAGGGTCTATCATATTTATGTCGTTTATGTCGGCCGTAGCTGCCTCGTAGGCCAAATTCAACGGATGTTTCAGCGGCAGGTTCCAGATAGGGAACGATTCGAACTTGGCATAGCCGGCCTTTATTCCCCTCTTGTGCTCCTGGTAGAGCTGGGACAGGCAGACAGCCATCTTGCCGCTTCCCGGGCCCGGCGCTGTCACTGCCACGAGCGGACGGGTGGTCGGCACATAGTCGTTACGGCCAAATCCGTCTTCGGAGTCGATGAGAGCCACATTGTTCGGGTAGCCCTCGATCGTATGGTGGTAATAGGTACGTATGCCCCTGCGTTCGAGCTTGGCACGATAATTATCGGCACTGGATTGGCCATTATAGTGGGTGATGACCACCGAGCTTACTAAAAAGCCGTGGTTTTCGAATTCGTCGTGCAGGCGCAGTACGTCCATATCGTAGGTGATGCCCAAGTCGTTACGAACCTTATTCCTTTCTATGTCCAATGCGCTGATGACGATGATAATCTCCGTACTGTCAGAGAGTTGCTGAAGCATACGCATCTTCGAGTCCCTCCTGAATCCAGGCAGAACCCTGCTTGCGTGATTATCGTCAAAAAGTTTACCTCCGAATTCGAGGTACAGTTTATCTCCGAACTGCGAAATGCGCTGTTTAATGTGTTCGGACTGAATTTTCAAGTATTTGTCGTTGTCAAACCCGTATTTCATAACGGGATTCAAAGTTAGGCAAAATTTACCACATATCCGCTAATTCGAGGACTAATTTTTCGGTTTTTTCCCAGCCGAGGCACGCGTCAGTTATGGATTGGCCATACACCGCGCCGTGCTCCTCCTGCTTTCCGTCCTCTATATAAGACTCAAGCATAAGGCCTTTGATGGTTTCGCGCAGTCCACTTTCGCCTTCGCGACGAAGGGTGCAGATGCTTCGGGCCAAATCTACCTGCTTCAAATAGTCCTTTCCGGAGTTCGAGTGGTTGCAATCCACCACCAGGCTCGGATTCTTCACCCCGCCGTCGAGCATTTTCCTGCACGCAAGCGCGAGCCCCGATGCATCGCAGTTACAGTGGCTCTCCCCCGTATGGTCCACATAGCCTCGCAAGATGCCGTGTGCGAAAGGGTTACCCTCACTTTCCACTTCCCAATTCCTATACAGGAAAAGGTGACTGTTTTGAACTGTGAGTATGTCCTGGAGCAAGGCGTCGAGGTTCCCGTTCATAGGGTTTTTCAGCCCCACCGGAATCTCCAGCCCGCTCGCCGTGAGTTTATGCTGCTGGTCGTCCACGGAACGCGCCCCTATCGTGACATAGCACAAAAGGTCGGAGATAAATCTGTGATTTTCAGGATAAAGCATCTCGTCCGCGCAGCCAAATCCTATTTTTTCTATCGCGCTAAGATGCATTTGACGAATGGCTATGATGCCCTTAAGTATGTCGTCTTCTCCGGACGGGTCAGGCCTATGGAGCATCCCCTTATAGGCATTACCGCTGGTGCGGGGCTTGCTCGTATAGAGTCTAGGAACTATGTAAATCTTATCACTGACCTTTTCGCTCAGGACCTTAAGCCTTTGAAGATAGTCCAGCACCGCATCTTCCCTGTCGGCGGAGCAAGGTCCCACTAAAAGGAGCATCCTCGAATCCACTCCTTCGAGAATCCCCTTAATGGTAGCGACGCACTCCTGTCGAGTCTTTATCCCCTTGTCTGACAGTGGATATAACTCTTTTATCTCTTTCGGGATGGGCAGTTTTCTCTTAAATTCCATTGATAATCCTTCGAGACTTTCATAAGTGTCGCGAGCACCTCTTCCCAGTAAGGAAGCATCTGCGCGCCGACATAGCCGCTTCTGCTCTTCAAGACCTCGGCTTCCCTACCTTCGTCCAGCACCTGCAGCCCTTTTTCCTTTTTTATCCGGCCAATCCTGCCGCACGCCTCCATCCTTTCTTCGAAAAGACGTGCGATTCGAGCATCTATCCTGTCTATCTGCTCCCTTATTTCGGCCAATTCATCCATTATGCTTCCAAGAATTCGAGCATAGCGGCCAGATCGTCCTTAGCAAAGGTCCTCTGCTCTCCGCTCGACAAGTTCTTTATCTGAACCACTCCGCCCTCGATTTCGCTCTGACCGCAGATGGAAAGGAATGGAATGTGCTTTCTGTCGGCGTAATCGAACTGCTTTTTCAGCTTGTTACTGTCCGGATACACCTCCACGCTCACGCCCTTTGCGCGAAGAGCGATGCTTACAGGCAGAATGTACGCGCACTCAGACTCGCCCATATTGGCAAAGAGAAGCGTGGTCGAACTGCCAAGCGAAGTCGGGAATTTGTCCAATCCCTTAAGCACGTCGTAGATACGGTCGGCTCCGAAACTAATGCCCACGCCGGACATATCCGGAAGTCCGAAGATGCCGGTAAGGTTATCGTATCTACCGCCTCCGCTTATGCTACCTATCTGGTAATCAAGTGCCTTTATTTCGAAAATGGCACCTGTGTAGTAATTCAATCCACGAGCCAGCGACAAATCTATCTCACACTCGGTAGTCACGCCTGCCGCCTGAATGAATCCCATAAGCTCCTCGAGCTCAGCGATACCCTTAAGACCCACTTCGCTTCCTGCCATTATGCCTTTCATAGTGGCGAGCTTCTCGGCATTCGTGCCGCTAAGGCAAAGTACCGGCTCGAGCAATTCCACAGCCTCCGGGCTCAATCCCTTTTCCATCAACTCGGCCTTAACCGCGTCGAGACCTATCTTGTCGAGTTTGTCGATGGCCACGGTGATGTCCACGACCTTATCGGGTGCGCCGCATATCTCGGCCAATCCGCTTAGGACCTTACGGTTGTTGATTTTAATTACTACTCTGATACCCAACCTTTTGAACACTTCGTCGGCTATCTGCACGAGTTCGAGTTCACACATCTGGCTTTTCGAGCCTATCGCATCCACGTCGCACTGATAGAATTCGCGATAGCGACCCTTCTGCGGGCGGTCAGCCCTCCAGACAGGCTGTATCTGGAAACGCTTGAACGGGAATGAAATCTCGCTCTGGTGCTGTACCACGTAACGCGCGAAAGGCACCGTGAGGTCGTACCTCAATCCCTTCTCACAGACTTGGCCCGTAAGGGGTTTCGACATATCGACGTTAGCGAAGGCATCGCCCGAATTAAGTATTCTGAAAAGCAGTTTGTCGCCCTCGTCGCCGTATTTTCCCATAAGCGTAGAGAGGTTCTCCATAGCCGGAGTCTCTATCTGGGAGTAACCGAAAGAGCGGAAAACGCTTTTTATGGTATCGAAAATATAATTGCGCTCGGCCATTTCACGCTGACCGAAATCTCTGGTTCCCTTAGGAATGGAAGGTTTTTGAGCCATAATCAACTAATTTATCCTACAAATTTACTACTTTTGTCGTATATAAACATATTAGGAGATGAAGAATTTTTTAAAAACATTGCTCGCAGTCATTTGCGGACTTCTAATCGTGAACCTGATAGGGTTTTGGATTATAGCAAGCGTAGCCTCCATAGGAGGAAAGGCTCCGGCTATCCCGACACAGGGCGTGCTTAGGGTAGATATGTCTAAAATAATTGTAGCAGAGCAGAGTACGCAGTCTTTCAATTTCTCGCAGAAGGATAATCGCGTGACGATTGGCCTGCTGAAGGCGACGAATGCCATAGCAGCCGCTGCCGAGGATCCGGGCGTAAAATGCATTTATCTTAAGACGGACGGTCTGGCCATAGGTACGGGTGCCATCCAGGAGTTCAGGAAGGCTCTCTCGGTTTTCCGTCAGAGCGGAAAGCCTGTCATCGCATATATGGAGAATCCTACCACAGGCTCATATTATCTTGCAAGTGTGGCTGATAAGGTATATATGGGCGCATATCAGGGTGGCACTCCTACCTTTACCGGACTCTCTTCGCAAATGATGTTTCTGGGCGATGCGCTCAGCCGTCTGGGCATTAACGTGCAACTTATTCGCCACGGCAAATACAAGTCTGCAGGCGAGATGTACATAAGGTCAAGTGCGAGCGCAGAGAATCTATATCAGAATCAGGTAATGGTCAACTCTTTATGGAGCTCGTTCGTAGGCGAGATGGCCGATAGCCGTGGTCTCACCCCTAAGGACATTAACGACTCCATCGATAATCTGGAGCTCTGCCTGCCTGCCGATTTCGTGTCTGCAGGGCTGGTGGACGAGCTGCTGGACAGGAACGCGCTCGAGGCCAAATTGGCAGTTATGGCCCAGGTCGAAAATTACGACGAGGTGCAGTTCATCCCGTTCGATGCTTACGCTGACTCCCACATTAAGAACAACTTCCGTGCGGCCAAGCGCATCGCAGTCATCTATGCCAACGGTTCGATCGTCGATGGTTATGACGTGCAGAATGTCGATGGCGACAGGTTCGCTTCCATTATCGAGGATGTGCGCAAGGACGATATGGTAAAGGCGGTCGTGCTGCGTGTGAACTCTCCGGGCGGCAGTGTCGTGGCTTCAGAGAAGATACGTCACGAACTGGACAGATTGACCGAAGAAAAGCCGCTGATAGCTTCGTACGGCGATTATGCTGCATCGGGTGGCTACTGGATTTCGAATGGCGCGGACAGGATTTTCTCCGATGCCACTACTCTCACGGGCTCCATCGGCGTGTTCGGTATGGTTCCGGATTTGTCGAAACTCTATAAGGAGACCCTCCACGTGGGTGTGCAGAGCGTGTCTTCGAACAAGCACGGCGATATGTTCGCGATGGGAAGGGCTTTCACGAAGGACGAATTGGCCTATATGCAGAGGAGCATCGAGAGCATCTACACTCGTTTCGTGGGACTGGTTTCCGAGGGTCGCGATATGACTGTGCAGCAGGTAGATGAGATCGCTCAGGGTCGCGTTTGGGCAGGAAGCGATGCTGTGAAGATAGGTCTGGTCGATGAGATCGGCGGATTGAACGAGGCTATGGCTTACGCTGCAGTGAGCGGAGGCGATGGCGACTTATCTAATTGGAATATAGTAGAATATCCGCGCGAGCTTACTCTTATAGAGATGCTGACCGAATCCTTTACCGGAGCCGTGAACGACTATTCTGTATTCGGGAATTGGGCCAATTATTATAAGTCGTGGTACGACAGCTTTATGGGTGGCAACCGCGAGATGGTCTTCGCCACTATGCCATATATTCCAAGCATCATAAAGTAAGCGGGTAAGGGATTTCTTAGAATTGACGGGGCGTACAGTTGTGTATGCCCTGTTTTTTTATTACTTTTGTACTTACACAAGTAAAACATACACAAATCAAATCATAATCATTCTTTTATGAAAACCATTATTACATCCTGTGGAGGGGTAAAAGCCTATCAGGCACCCTCTTGCGAGCAGATTGACCTGCTTTGCAGTAGCTCTATGCTTCTCAACACTTCTAACGTTATTGATTCTTCCAATGAGGAAGAGTTCGGTGAATTCTAAAGACGAAGCCTTATGAAAAAGCATTTTCTTTTAGGTCTCACCGCAGTAGCTGCGATGTGCCTCTTCTCTTGTAATAAAGAGAATGTAAGACCTTCTGAAAACAAGCAGACTATCACCTTCACCGCCCTTACTCCGGACACGAAAACTCATTTCGGGGAGAAGGCAGGCACTGCCTACCCTACTCTCTGGACAGGTAACGAGCAAGTGGCAGTGTCGTATAACGGAGGCGCGAAGACTACGGCAAGCATTTCCGGTAGAGGAAAGAGCGCGTCCATTAGTGCCGAAACAGTCGTGGACGAGACTGCTGCAGAGCACAAGTTCATGCTGGCCAGTCCGGCTGCCGCCTTCGCCAGCCTCGATAGCGGCGGTGACATCTATTTCACCATTCCTTCTGTCCAGACCCCAGGCGAAGGCACTTGCGACGAAGCTGCGCAAATTATCTACGCTACGGCTTCTTGCACGGCAGAGGCGCTAAACAGTAACATTTCCCTTACTTTCAAGCACCTCACGGCCTACGGTAATATGTCCGTCATCCTTCCGGAAGGAGCCGGAAAAGTGAAGGAGATAAAGCTTATGACAGCTGCCACGGGACTTACGGGTAGTTATGGATACGGTTCTTTAGGGTTAATGGAAGATGTTAAGAAGGATGAATTGACCCTCGTAACGGACAAGACCACAGGCATCTTCTTCGCGTGCGCTCCGGCAGATCTCAATGGCGAGAACCTCGTAGTCACGGTCACCACCGACAAGGGCGTCTACGAAAAAGACATCGACCTCACCGGCAAGACCCTTTCATTCACAGCCGGCAAAGTCTCGAAATTCACCGTTAAGGATTTTAAGGTGAAGACCTTAGTGACCGAATCCTGGAACCTCATAACCGATGCCTCGACACTGAAGGTGGGGGATGAATTGGTAATCGCTTCTAATGAAAAGGGAGTAGTAGCTGGAAATATCTCAGATTATTATCTATCAAAAGTTACATCTACTTTCTCTGAAGACATGTCAACCATCGCAGAACTTGGACAGGGCGCGGTCGTATTCACCCTCGGGGGCAAGGCAGACGCTTGGACTCTTTCTAATCCAGAAGGAAAACTATTAGGATGCACTGATGTTAGAAAAGTAGCATGGGCTAAAGGCACCACAACGTGGAAAATAAGCATTGGCACGAATAGCGACGCGACTATACAGAGCACAAGTAACAATTATGGCAGATTCCTCTATAATGTTCAAAGTACAAGATTCACTACATACACATCTTCTACGAATACATCGATGCTTTTGCCGCAGATTTATAGGCGCGAAACGACCATCGTAGACCCTAATAAGCCTGTTCTCACTATAACTCCGGGCAAGTACGACACGAAGATTCCTGCTGCAGGACAGACTCTTACGTTTACGGTAATGACTAACCAGACAGAGTGGGCCGTAACATCGAGTGACGACGCTAACTTCGCTGTCACGAAAACAGCTGACAGCTTCACCGTAACGGTTTCCGAAAACACCGATGCCGCTGTCCGCACCGCCACCATCACCGTCACCGCCGGCGAGATAATGAAAGAGATTACGCTGACACAGAGTGGATTGGTGAGTGTGAATAGCGTAACGTACACGCCTACAAAGGCGACAGCCGTTACCACAACTGGAACAGCTCCGGTAGGATCAAGTATCACATTTAAAAACACTTACAACAACAAGAACCAAATAACTAAAAACAATAGTCAAACATACACCATTAAAGGCTTCGAAGGATGTACCATTAAAAAAGTGGTGCTATCTATGAAGTCAAATAAAGATACAGGTGCTGGCACATTCTCATTGAAGGCCGGAACTACCGAATTGGCAGCGATAAAGAACTCAACAACTTTCAATAAATGGTATAACAACACGAGTTATTCAGCATCATATAAAGACGTTACTGTTTCGTTAACGAATGATTCTTATACCATAAAGGCTAATGAAGATGTGGTTATCGTCATAAAAGCTTCTGTAAACTCACTTTTCTGCCAATCCGTAACCATAGAATATGAGCAATAGTTAAAGTTCAATTGTTATATTATTTTACAGCCAGACAGTTACCCGCTGCCTGGCTGTAATTTTATCCACTGTATCCCCCACTGTTTCCACGACCTGATGCGAAGTCGAAAAACACCTTTTGAGACAGGATGCCGTAGACACGTTTCTAGATGGTCCGGTGGCTGAAGGTGTACAGAAGTTTCGTACACCTTTAGGTTACACCCTTAGTAGAACGCTGTAGAATGCGGCAGGTGTTCAAAGGTGTTTTCGGGTTGCGAAATTTTCTTCAACTCAACAACATTTTCGGGCAACATCGCATTTCCGACATCATCTTTCGGTGCATTCTAAAGAAATAATTAAAACGCATTATCTTTGTAGCTTGTAACAAATTCAACGAATATGGAATTGTTAAACTCATTATTGTTCATGCTCAACAAGATGTCACCATACATCTTGCTGGGATTCTTCATAGCAGGGCTGATGCACGCATTTGTGCCACAGAAGACGTTTGCCCGCCATTTGGCAGGGACAGGCTGGCGGTCTGTAGTAAAATCGGCAGCTATTGGCATTCCCTTGCCTTTATGCTCCTGCGGTGTACTACCGGCAGCCATTTCCATGCGCCGCAATGGTGCGTCGCGGGCGGCATCCACTTCTTTTTTGATAGCCACTCCGCAGACAGGCATTGACAGCATTGCCGCGACATGGTCACTGCTTGGTCCGGCATTCGCCGTCATCCGTCCTATCGCCGCACTTGTCACCGCAGTGCTAGGCGGAATAGCTGTTGGAAAGTCGGAGCGGAAAAACGCTGAATGTATCAATTGCCAACCGATTGCAGAGGAAATCGCAGAGCAGAAGAGATTTGGGCTGAAGTTGCTTGACGCCCTGCGCTATGGTTTCATCGACCTCGTAGGAAGTATCGGAAGCTGGCTCGTTGCCGGTCTTATCATCGCCGCACTGATAACGGTATATGTACCTGCGGATTACTTCACCGTCATCGGTAGCAAGCCTTTGTTGTCGATGGTTACGGTACTGATAATCGCCATTCCTATGTATGTATGCGCAACCGGCTCCATTCCCATCGCTTTGTCACTGATGCTCAAGGGGTTGTCGCCAGGAACGGCGCTAGTATTACTGATGGCCGGACCCGCAGCGAACTTCGCTTCGTTCACACTCGTCTCACGTGAGATGGGGCGCAAATCGGCTATTATCTATTTGATTTCCATCGTAGTCGGAGCGATGACTTTCGGGTTGATAATTGACTATGTACTTCCTGCAGAGTGGTTCACAATCAGGAACGCACAGGCTATGGCAGGGAAAGAACACGCGTTCAGCCTACTGTCCACGGCCAGCTCTGCCGTTTTGGTCATCCTTTTAGTGGTGACTTTCATTAAAGGACATAAACGTAAGCATATAAATGTTTCAACAATGACAAAGGAATATAAAATCAAGGGCATGCACTGCTCACACTGTCAGGCGACAGTGGTAAAAAGCATCAGTTCGGTAAAGAGAGTAAAACAAGTGGACGTAAATCTCTCCACGGGTATAGCCAAGGTCGAGGGAGAACATAACGCGGAAGATGTGGTGGCCGCCGTCAGAGACGCCGGTTTTGATGTTGTCTCTTAAAAATCAAGCATACTATGGATTATTAGTAGCAAAAATTTATTACTTTTGTATTACAAACCTTGGTGCAGAAAACCATGCTGCAAATCTAAGGTTTGTGTCATACAAATCACTAACGACATGAAAAAGTTATTATTATTCATCTGTGCCGCAATGATGTTTTTCAGCTGCGGCAAGGAAGAGTCAGGAAACAAAACGGTAATCGACCCTGTAGCAAAAAAGGAAACATGGGCCACAATTCTCAAGATGTATCCATTCCTGGACGGCTTTCCTGTATTTGACGGGGAAGTCGAGAATTGGCAGTATAAAGAACTCGGCAGCATGAAGACATTGACCTTCTTCGACTACAAGTGCGACAAGTCCGTGTCGACCACCTATTACGCCAAGTTCATACCTGCAGGCTTCACCAAGAGCGAAGGTTCTGAAATCTACCGGAAGACGGTGGACAAGAAGATTTACGTCTTCAGCGGCAGCTATGGTGGCGGCAATTTCGGCTTAAGTTTCTCCGTTGACTCCGAATAAAAATAAATCTATATTCGCAGACTCTAATCAATTCTACTTTCGAAATCCATTGTAAATTCACAATAAATTTCTAAAATACCAAAGACCAACTTGGCCATTGACGACAAGGGCATCGTGGCCGGATTATTACCTGAAACAAAGATAAAGTTGGAACTTCAAGGTTTTATTTTGTCGGGTAATTAATAATGACCGTGAACAGGTCTCCAAGTTTCATTCACGAGAATACCGTCATTGAGATAATGAAAAGAATTGAATGGGAGAAGGCCACAGTCCGACATATGATAGAACTGTGGTGCATGAAAAAACACAAAAAACAGGAACTTTGTGAAGAGTGCCGGGAGTTGCTGACATACGCAACAGCGAGGCTCGACAGGTGCAAATTCGGAGAGAGGAAGACCAAATGCCATAAATGCCCCGTCCATTGTTACCGTCCGGATATGCGAGAAAAGATACGCGAAGTAATGCGATTCAGTGGCCCGAGAATGATATTATATCACCCATTGGAGGCGTTGCGCTATATTATATCGAGATAGAAAATTGACTGAGCTCAAAATGCTATAAAGACAGTTATATCATCCCCAAAAGTTTCAGTCATATTTTACATTTGCATATTTCAGATCATTTCTCCGCAGACGCGGCTGCATCGGGTTAGCTCTCGTAAATAAGATGAAAAACTCAAAACGTCTATCCCCAGCTGTATGTCGGAGGGACAACGTTAAATATCTACCAAGCCGCTTACGTAGGTGTTCTGTTTGACACATCAAGCGTTCAATCTCTTTTTCCGGGCATCTTATCAATAAACTGTTCTTTCACAAGCTGGTATGCCTCTTGCGGCTTGAACGGATTCGTACCCTCGCGCAATAGGATATCCGTATCGCCCAGAAATTCTGGATCCTGCATTTTCAGTTCCATATTCTGTACAAACTGCTTATACGTAGGTTGCTTTTCTACAACAAACTCGATATAGCGGCGATAACATTCCAGCACTTTGTCCACATCTATCTTTCTGCTTTCAAGGGCGACCTGCAAATCGAATAGGTCACGACCTTTCTTCCGTTGATAAAGGGCTCGGAGTTTTGTCCCTACCAGTTCGTCCAAGGTATATGTTGTCAATTCGCATTTGCCCTGGAACCAGGGATTATCTACGGCAAAGGGAACCTTTTGTAAGCCGAGCACATTGAAATGCTCAAAACAGTTAATTTCTACCTTCAGACGGATAGGCTGGACCGGCGGAACATCCGATTCCATCCGGAATAGCATGGTATTGTTATACCGCTTCTGCTTGGTCACTTTATCCGGCATCCACGCAAGCACCTCACCCAACCTAAACATAATAGGCTTGATTGGGCCTGGGTTAATCTGCACAAGGTCAATATCTTCGCTATACCTAGCCTGTGGTTGGAGGTAGAGTTTGTGCAAAGCGGTTCCACCGCGGAAAGCCAGGTTCCGAGCGAGGAACTCATCGCTGAAAATGCACACCAGCGCCTTGCATATAATCAAATCCTGCTCGATCATGGCAGGCTCTGTCCAAGGGGCCCGTGCATTCCATGCCATTATAGATGCTCTATCAATCATATTTCGTCAATTTCAATTTCAATGTTGCATGCGACATGCCACCTATTTGCAGGGGCATCCTTCATCTCAGGAGCCGTATTACTCAGAATAACTCTCTTCGGATGAGGATAGGCGGCCTTGAACTCTTCATAGAAGATATCTGACTTATCCTGTTCTCCCAGGACGAACTCCAGAAGATAACCAAGCCGCTGGAGCGTGGCAGTTGTCGTATATGGAAAGACCCTCTCCATCTTGGTGATTTCCAGCGATTCTGTGAGCTCGGACAGCACCGTTGCCGTCCGCTGAAGTCCGCCGACATGACCGGCAAACTGAACAAGGTCCACCGCCGTCAATTCGGCATTGGAATATTGGACAATACCCATCTCGGCATTGCGGGAAAGCAATAGTTCTTGCGGAATCATCTGGCGATAGTTCCAGTCTAACTGCTTATTCATTCCGGAAGGCTTAATACGCGGTGCCACGGTCATTACCTGAGTCTTCATTGCTCTTTGATGGGCTGCGCCATGAAAGGCAGCTGCCGACAGGAGGCAAATGTAATAGGGCTTACCCACCGACTTCATAAGTTCATGGATGTAATAAGTGGGAGGGACAATCCCCTTGAGCGCATACTGCGGCGGCACAATGACGTAAAAGCCACGGTAAGGAATGATAATCCGTCCGCGGGATACCTGTCGCTGAAGTTCCGTGGCAAGTGTCTTGACCGACAGTCCGGTTGCATCCCGAACCTCGCTTAACGGGAAGGCTACCTGGCCTCGTATCTCATGATCTCTTATGAATGCAGATAATGTCATATCGCGCCATTTTTGTTGCCAAATATAGCAATTTCTGTATAATATAACAAGATTTTGGCATATCTCCTGACCATCCCTGATTTAGGTTGACACTTTTAGAGCGGTTAAACTAATATGATTTACAATATCACTGACTGGGTTTACAGTCGGTGTTTTTATCTCTAAAAGTCTTTACAGAATCACTGTTTTGATTTACAGTGCTACAGTTTGACGGACTCAGCCGAATCCCTTATCTACCAATATTTTAAACTCCTAATCGGAGAGGAAAAACAGTAAACTCTGGGCCAGTTTAAAATCTTTAAATCTATACCGTAACAGATTTGTGATAATATCAAATGATATTTGGGCAATTTCACAGTAGGTTTTTGCCCAATCTATATAAAAAGTAGGACCATCTATACTTGTCTCAACTGGAACTTTTTGTCCGAACATATTAAATATTATCCCGGTACCAAAAAAATGAAGATCCATTGGCCAGAAATATTCTCTGCCATGTTCGGCATATGACCATATTTCGTCCATAGTTTTCATTTTCACTATGTTTGCCCTATTCGTTTCGACGGATTCATTGTCAACCCAATCACTCAGAATACTACTGTATAGAGCGTCATATAAACTGATGAAATCCTCGACGATAATATCATCTCTCAACGAAAAGTGATACCACTTATCGTCAGTGGAAAATGAATAGATGTCCATTGGAAAATTCTTTTTCAACTCAGTGATTATTTCTGATTCACTTTTGTTAGTTATTGAACACCACGGAAGTGTAATCGCCAGACGAATTTTCGGGATAGAGTAGATAAATGCGCAACCAATACTAATGTGACGTGCCATTACTGTAAAATTTTTAATGATTACTAAATAAATATGTAAATATGTTTTTGCGTTTCGCCAGACAAACGGCCTCTACGACTTTGTAATCCCGCGAAACGACTTTCATCATACGACATCTCCAGCCGCAGATTTTTCCAATGTCACCTTGCTGCCGTCAGAGGGAAAAGCGAATCAATCTCGTACTGAGACAGCCCCAGCACCCTGCGGATTTGCCCATTCGAAGAACGGAACTCGTAGCGGAGTTTCCGGGCGAGATCAAATCTTTGAGGTTTGGTCAAGTCTTTAATAGAGGAGACATCGTAATCTGACCGAACTAGAACGCTCAGGCGGGCGAATAGTTCTGTATCCGTAAGAAATTCGCCATCATCGAGTCCGGCAGCCAATTCCGCATACGCCTCCACGTTCTTGCTGACCATCATGAAGTAGTTATGCGCATCCCGGAACATCGCCATGCCGAGCTTAACGGCACAGTAGTTCCACGGAGCTACATAACCATTGCTGACCTCCCATCCACTCGGAAGCGCAGGAGTACGACACCTGAACATTCTCCTCTTGTCATCTACGAATATCCGAGCTAGCGTCTTACCCCTAGGCCTGTCCAGAAAATAATACCGTCCGGTCCCCCAAGGATAACTGAACGGAGTATGGCTAGAGTCAGCAACATAACCGTTCCTGTTGGTGTAGACGATATTGTTGCGCAATGCCCCCAAGTCTCCGATAGGCTTGATAGTTATCTGAAGGCCTTTCATTAACGGAAATGACCTCACCAGCCTCTTCCGCACGAAGCCCCAGAACGTCAAGACAGCCTCCTCATCAGCAGAAACCACAAAATGAAAATGGTTGTTCATCACCTCGAACGCGATAATCCGTACCTTAGGAAAAAGGGCCGCAGCTTGCGCAATCACATTCATCACAAAAACAAAATCCTCCTCCAGCGAAAATAGCAATGGTGTCTCCTTCCCCGAAGTATATGCGTGCCAATATGGTTCGCCATCCAGAAATGTCGCCTCGCAACATCTCTCCCTCTCTTTGAATATGCTCATGATCTTAATCGTATATCATTTCGTCCACCCAAAGCCAGTTTCCTCGGATGAAACTATTTATCACTAGGTTTTATCCGGCGAAACGCCAATCCACCGGATGTTTTGTCATTTCCGGCTCATTTGTCCGGTTAAACGCCAATCCACCGGACAAGTTGCCATTTTCGAATATCACTCTCGCCGCGCATCACCTGAAAACAACAAAAAAAGCGAGTTAGGTGCGATATAACCTAACTCGCTTTGCGGACTCAAGGTGCCGCGGCATTCAGTCTTTTAAGGGTAGTGCCCTAATACTCCTCCTCGTTAAAGAAAAAGTCTTCTTTCGTAGGGTAATCCGGCCAAATATCCTCTATGCTTTCGTATATTTCACCGTCATCTTCGAGTTCCTGAAGATTCTCGACCACGTCCTGAGGGGCGCCCGTACGGTTTGCGTAATCGATCAATTCGTCTTTTGTTGCTGGCCATGGAGCATCGTCCAGGCTTCCAGCTAATTCAAGTGTCCAAAACATCTTATTTCAATATTTTATTTCTATCCAACTCTTTAGAGATGACCATCATCTCCGAATTAGGGCGCAAATATATAAAAATATTCTATATAAAAAAAGGGATGCCTACCATCTCGGCAGACATCCCTTCACAAAACTAAAAAACACTAAATAACTAATAGCAAGTGCCGCAGAGGGCACCTAATAATCAAGAAAAGTGATATGAATAGAAAATCCACCACAAATCTTTACAACCTATACGTCTATAACAATATATACTTCGCCACGAAAATCAGCGCGAGCACATAGGCTGCAGGTGAGATTTTCTTGAAGTTGAGGCAAAGCACGTTAATCAAAACATAAGAAATCATACCGAGCATGATGCCATCTGAAATAGAGTAGCAAAGCGGCATAGAAATCAAGGTAATGAACGCAGGGATAGCCTCCGAATAGTTCTCGAAATCGATATCCTTTATAGGCGACATCATAAACACACCCACGATTACGAGAACCGGAGCGGTAGCCGCGCTAGGGATGGCGAGGAAAATCGGAGAGAAGAAAAGAGCTATCACGAAGCAGATGGCTGCCGAGAAGGCTGTAAGGCCTGTGCGACCTCCCTGAGCGATACCAGATGCACTTTCCACGTAAGTGGTAGTGGTAGAAGTACCCAAGCAAGCGCCGGCTACGGTAGCCACGGCGTCAGCCATAAGAGTCTTGTTGATGCCCGGAATGTTACCCTGTGCGTCTATCATCTTGGCCTTCGTGCTCACGCCCACCACTGTTCCTATAGTATCGAACATATCGATGAACATAAATGTGAACACCACCACGAACATATCCAATGAGAAGATATGGCTCCACTCGAATTGGCAGAAAATAGGAGAAACCGAATCAGGCAGAGAAGCCACGCCGTTGAATTTGGTGATGTGCTCGCCGGTAGCAGGGTCCTTGATGACCAGACCCAGGGCAGCAGTAGCGAGCATGCCGATCAGCAGCGAGCCCGGAACCTTCTTAACCACGAGGATGCCTGTAAGCACGAGGCCAATCAGAGCGAGCAGCGCCGGACCGGCAGTGATGTCCCCCAGAGCCACGGTGGTAGCATCGTTCGACACGATGACGCCGGCATTCTTAAGGCCAATGAAGGCGATGAACAGGCCAATTCCGCAGCCGATGGCCTTCTTCAATGAAGCAGGGATGGAATCGACTATGAGTTTGCGGACATTGGTAACCGTAAGAATGATGAAAATGATACCCTCGAGGAGCACGGCGGTAAGTGCGAACTGCCAGCTATATCCCATTCCCAAGCATACGGTGAATACGAAGAAGGCATTGAGACCCATACCAGGAGCCAATGCGAAAGGTTTCTTCGCGTAGATGGCCATAACGAGAGTACCGATTACGGCGGCGAGAGCCGTAGCCGTAAACACTGAGCCTGTAGGCATACCAGGGAGTGCGGAGAAAATGCCGGGGTTAACGGCCAAGATATACGACATAGTAAGGAAAGTCGTGATACCCGCCAGAATCTCTGTCTTGACAGAGTTGACCTTCGGATCGAAGCCGAAAGCTTTTTGTATGAAATTGCTCATTGTAAACAAAAAATAAAAAAACCTTCCCCCTATCCAGCCCGCACACACCAATTAGCAGGCTGGATTCGAAAAGACGATTCAATATGTTTTAAATTACTTTATTAGATTAGAAAGACCATTTAGCCGCGAGTGTAGGGATAGCATAGAAGCCCTTTCCTGCGAAGTTGTAAGAGAGCTCTACCTCACCGCCCACGCTCAGGTTAACGTCGCGCATACCGTTGATTTTGTTAAGATTTACCCAGAACTGAGGCTCAGAGAGAGCGATGAATCTGGTATCCTGCCAAGGACGGTTCTCTCTCCAGAAATCTACGAATCCTGAGAATGTACACCAGCCGTTTGCGAAATTGATTCCCCATACACCGGTGATCTGGAAGTTATGCTCTTCCTTGTTACCGGCAGCGCTTACGGTACCGGGGATGTACTTGTACAGAGCGCTCAAAGACCAAGTCTTCGAATAGTCTGCAGAATGGCCGCTATAGGTCAAACCTGTAAGCCAAGCGTTGTTGAATGAGCTGACTGCAGTGTTCAAACCGCCGTTATACTCAACGTGGAAAGAGAGCCAGTTCAGTTTTGTGTCCTGCCAGAAGCAAAGCTCACGGGAAATCTCCATATAAGCGCCGAGGCAGTTTGAGTTTTTAGCCGACCCAGTACTCTTGTAGTCCATATCTACAAAGAAATAGGTGCTACCCCACTTGTCAGCCTTGAAGTTCTCGACTGTAGTGGTGAAATGACCGCGATTGCTCAGGTCCTTGTCTCCACCGTTGTAGAGGTTGTGACCGAAATCGTAGTGCAACTGAACGTTCTGAGCGAAAGCACAGACAGAAGTGAGGGCTAAAATACCCGAAAGGATTAATTTCTTCATACTTGAAATTGAAAATATAATAAAGTTAAACGGTGTGTCCTATAATTATTCTTTTACACGGTTCGTGTTAGCATCGAAATTGACCGACGTGTCGCCCAGAAGGTTAGTTCCGAACTCATAGTCCTTACCCGGAAGGATGGCGTTCAGAATGATACCCACAAGAGCAGCCACAGCGAGGGCAGAGAGTTTGGTAAATCCTAGGTCGATGCTTCCCCCAGGGATACCATAGTTGATGCCAATTCCCAATACGAGAATTATGGCAGCGATGATGACATTACGCGATGCAGTGAAATCCACTCTGTTTTCCACCACGTTTCTCACACCCACGGCCGAAATCATACCGTAGAGAATCAACGACACGCCTCCGATGGTAGCGGCAGGCATGGCACTGATCATCGCCGAGAATTTCGGACAGAAAGAGAAGAGAATCGCAAATACGGCAGCCAGACGAATCACGCGCGGGTCATAGACCTTTGTAAGGTTCAGCACGCCCGTATTCTCTCCATAGGTAGTATTTGCAGGAGCTCCGAAAAGCGAAGCTACCATAGTGGCCAATCCGTCACCGACAAGAGTTCTGTGAAGACCCGGATTTTCGAGGTAGTTCTCCCCCGTCGTTGATGAAATAGCGCACATATCTCCGATATGCTCGATCATAGTCGCCAGAGCGATTGGCATAATCGTTATGATGGCGCTCGAAAGCAGCTCCCAGTTCCGGGTTTCCAGCACTGAGAGGACAGTATTGGCCTTATGGATAGGCAGGCCAATCCAGGCGGCTTCCTTAACCGCAGTGAAGTCGCAATCGCCGCAGATAGCCGCTACCAGGTACGAGCCCAGCACACCGAGCAGGATAGGCACGATGCGAATCATTCCGCGCCCCCAGATGTTACAGACCACGATGATGACGATGGCCAATAGCGCCACCCACCAGTTCGTCTGGCAGTTCTGGATGGCCGAGCCGGAGAGGATGAGGCCAATGCAGATGATGATAGGTCCGGTTACTACCGGTGGGAAGAACTTCATCACCTTACTGGCGCCGAACGCTGCGAAGAGCGCGGCGAGTATAAAATACAAAAAACCTGCACTGGCGACGCCGATGCAGGCATATGGAAGTGACTGTGTAGCTGTGAGTCCGAAGGAGCCGCCCATCTCGACGACGGCTAAGTAGCCTCCGATGAATGCGAATGACGAGCCTAAGAACGCCGGGACTTTGAATTTGGTAATCAAATGGAACAGCAGTGTGCCGATTCCCGCAAAGAGTAAGGTAGTAGATACTGGAAGACCTGTGATGGCAGGTACGAGAACGGTAGCTCCGAACATCGCGAACATGTGCTGTAAGCCGAGAGTAAACATCTTGGGCTTGCCTAATGTCCTCGCATCGAAAACCGGTTGTTGAAGGTTTTTTGAGTTTGACATAAAAATTAGAGGTAATACTTTCGGACTGCAAGATTAAGGACAATTTTCCACATTCACAAATAAACTTTGCATTTATCCGAAAAAAGTTTTCAACATAAACTGTGGATAATGACATACCCTCCAAATACTCAATAGAATACGTTCAAAAGCCATTTTGAGCATTTTTTCGGGCATTACGATAATTACGAATCATTATGTAATTCACTATATTTTTCGTACTTTTGTGCGGTAATGTGTCAAAAACCTTAAACAATGAAACAATTTGACTCTTTAGCTCAAGTTTATCAATACGCGACTTGTGAATACTCTTCCCGCAGGGCGAATATGATGTCCGATGGAAAGGGAGGATATACGTATAACGAATTCCGGAACGTATGTAACCACGTGTCCGATCTCCTAAGCAGTTATGGCATAGGCTCAGGCGATAAGGTAGCCCTTCTCTCGGGAAGTACTCCGAACTGGTCGTTGGCCTTTTTCGCGACCGTAGCATTCGGCAGGGTCAGCGTGCCCATCCTTCCGGATTTTTCCGAAAATGAAGTATCAAACGTCCTGTCCCACTCGGAAAGCAAAGCGCTTTTCATCTCGGATAGACTTCTGGGTAAGGTCAGCGAGCAGTGCCGCAAGCAGATTCACCTTATCATAGACATAAATACCCTAAAGCCCATCTTCGTGGACGGGCAGCCGATAGAGCCGACGGCTATGGGAAGCCAAAGCGCCGAGCTCACCACTCCTGGACCCGACAGCCTCGCAGCCCTCATCTACACCTCCGGAACCACCGGAAAGGCTAAGGGCGTGATGCTCTCGCACAGGAATTTCACGAATAACATCGCCGGGGCATATAGTTTCTATGCCATCACTCCGGAAGACGTTTTCTTGAGCGTACTGCCATTGGCCCACACATACGAACTGTCCATAGGACTCATCTATCCTTTCGCGGGAGGTGCCTGTGTGGCTTATATGAAGAAGAAACCTACTCCGAGCGCACTTAAGGAGGCTATGCCTATCGTAAGACCTACCACTATGCTGACAGTGCCTCTCATCATAGAGAAAGTCTATAAGGGTGTGGTTATCCCTAAGGTAAGGAAGAGCAAGACCCTTTCGTGGATGAACAAACACGCTAACAAGATGTTCTGCAAGATGGCTGGAAAGGAAATCCTGCGCTATTTCGGAGGAAGGCTCAAATTCTTCGGAATAGGTGGCGCGCCGCTCGACAAGGACGTGGAGTCTTTCCTTTACAAGGCACGCTTCCCTTATTATATAGGTTACGGACTTACCGAATGCGCCCCTATGCTCACCGGATGTTCATTTAAGAACACCCGCCCGGGCTGCATAGGATACCCATTCCTCGGAATGGATGTCAAACTGCATAACGTGAACCCTGAGACGGGCGAAGGCGAGATCGTGGCTAAGGGCCCTAACGTGATGATGGGCTATTATAAAGACCCTGAGCGCACGAAGGAAGCCTTCACCGAAGACGGCTACTTCAGGACAAACGACCTGGCAAAGGTAGACGAGAAAGGTCGCTTCCGCATAAAGGGACGACTTAACAATATGATTCTCGGACCTTCGGGCGAGAACATCTATCCGGAGGAGATCGAAAAGGTCATAAAGGACGAGGATGGAGTGGCTGAGGCCATAGTCATTCAGCGTAACAAGAGCCTTATAGCCCTCATCGAACTGAGCGACGGCGTTATCGAAGACATTAACAAGTTCAAGCATAACATCCTCGATAAGGTAAACTCGAAAGTGTCGACTAATTCTAAGATAGGCGAGGTTCAGATTATGAAAGAGCCTTTCATTAAGACGGCCACCCAGAAAATCAGACGATTCCTCTATAAGGACTCGGCTCCTACATTAGAAGATAAGAATGAAAACGGAAAAGACTAATGCGGCACGCCTTCTGGATGCTGCCGGCATAGATTACGAACTGGTCCCCTATTCCTACAGCGAAGACGATTTGAGTGCCGAAAGCGTAGCCGCCGAATTGAACGAACCCATAGAACAGGTGTTCAAGACACTTGTTCTACGTGGTGACAAGACTAAGGAGTTCGTATGTGTAGTCCCAGGCGATATGGAAGTGGACCTTAAGGTGGCAGCTAAAATCTCCGGTAACAAGAACTGCGAGATGCTCCACGTAAAGGACTTGCTTCCCACCACGGGATACATTCGCGGAGGCTGCTCTCCGATAGGAATGAAAAAGCCTTTCCCGAGTTTCATTCACGAGAGCGCACTCCTCTACGACTACATCTACATAAGCGCAGGAAAAAGAGGCCTGCAGATAAAGATTAATCCACAGGCCCTCATAGACTTCGTTAAAATGGGTATCTACCCGCTCTGATTACTCCACGTAGAGCATCAGGCCCTTCAGATACTCCCCTTCCGGATGAAATATATTCACAGAATGGTCGGCAGGTTGATTTAGTCTGTCAATTATCCTGACCTTTCTGCCTGTGCTGGCAGCCGCGCTGAATACGGCCAATGCAAACGCCTCCTTGTCCACTACCTGCGAGCAGGAGAATGTGAACACGATGCCTCCAGAAGCCACCTTCGAGATGGCAGCGGCGTTAAGTCTCTGATATGCACGAAGTGCGTTCTTAAGCGCTCCCCTGTGCTTCGCGAAAGCAGGCGGATCCACGATAATCATATCGAATTTGTCCTTAGGCGCCTTAGAGAGGAACTCTATGGCGTCGGCAGTATGAGATACGTGATTTTCGAATCCATTAAGAGCTACATTCCTATCCACTAAGGACATAGCCTTAGCGGAAGAGTCCACGCTCTCCACGCTTTTCGCACCACCGTTAAGGGCATAGATGGAGAATCCTCCCGTGTAGCAGAAGAGGTTGAGCACGTTACGTCCGCGGGCATAGGCACCCACGCGGGCACGATTCTCTCTCTGGTCTAAGAAAAAACCCGTCTTCTGGCCCTCGTCCCAGTTAACCCAGAACTTGTTTCCATTTTCGAGGACTACCAATTCATTTTCATCAAAGCCCTCTGCCTTATAGATATAGCCATCTACCAGATTAAGGCCTGCCTTGAAAGGAGCAGTACCGGAGCTCTTGTCGTAAACGGCCTTGAGCGAATCTCCGTACACCTCGCGAAGGGCTTCGCATATCTGCCTTTTCGCGCGGAACATACCCACGCTATGAGCCTGAAGCACGCACACGCCATCGTAATAATCGATGATAAGTCCCGGAAGATAATCTCCCTCGCCGTGCACCAGACGGTAACAATTAGTCTGAGGATTATCCACCAGGCCGAAGGCCACCCTGGCCTTATATGCACTTTCAAGAGACTTGACCCAGTAGTCCGAAGGCAGGTACTCGCTGCTGAAGGAAAGCATACGCACCGCGATGGAGCCTATCTGATAATGGCCGCAGCCCAGCAACTCCCCTTCGGAAGACCATACTGACACTACGTCGCCCTCGGCCACATCGCCCACGACATTACCTATGGCGCCGGAAAACACCCACGGGTGAAATCTCTGCAGGGACTCTCCCCTGCCTTTTTTCAAATAGATTTTACTCATCGGATTTAAGTGGATTCTTAGGATTATCCATTAATTTAAGGTACATCTCACGGCACACCCAGGCATCGGTAGCTGCATAGAGACGCTGCGCCTGCGTGAGCTCGTCGGCCTCCCAGTTCGAAAGCTGCTGATTCTTCGAGATTCTAAAGCCCAGGATGATGGCCGCCATCTTCTTCACGCTCTTATCCTTTATGCCCCACTCCCACACTATTTTCTGCAAATCGATGAAATCGTGGGCAGAGAAAGGACAGAGGCGCTGCAGGCCCTTCACATCGTCGTTAGATGCGGCGCCCACCTTCACTATGTTAGGATTGGCCAATATCGCACAAAGACTCTTTCGCAGCCCCATCTTGTTCAATCTGAAAAGATAGGCTTTGTCCGGTCCTGATAGCTGCAGCAAAGCGACATCGTGATGATAGTGATGCGCTTCGAAAGAGGGTCTGGTCTCGGTATCGAAACCCAGTACCTTCTGCTTGCGAAGATATGCGAGCGCTCGAGAATAATGCCACCCTATGTGGTCGATGACCTCGATAGGCCCGTCAAATGCTTCTAAAGGAAGTTGTTCCAGCTCTTTAGGTTCTATGCTACTCTGAAATACTTTCGACATTTGAATCTATTATAACTATATTTCCATCCGAATCGCTCATAAGTACGTAAGAGTTCGTACTCGGATAGGCGATTTTATGAGTAAAGGCGTTCTTGAACCTCAATATGCGGAAGCACTCCTTAGCGAGACTGTCTATCTGCAAAGGCAGGGTGTCCGTAGGATTCACGAAATATTTACCCTTCGACTTGTGCACCGCCTTCAGCTCCATTCCTTCGGAGACGAAAGCCACGGTGTCCATACAAGCCTTATATACAGATGGAAATGAATCCAACTGACTTTCCGGATAAGCGAGCACCTTCGATATCACCTCACCCGAAAAATCCGGGAGGCCGTCCGGGTTCAATGAGCCGTCGACGTTGTCGAAATTATCGCACTTCAGCATATAGTCCGCAAGCGCGTTAACATTATCCAACTCTCCGAATACCACTATATTACCTTCCGAAGGCAAGGCCTTTTGCGACGAAGATGCCTTATACGTTTTACCCGTTCTGCAAGACGCGCAAAGCACGAGAAATGCAGCTATGAATAAAAAACTCTTTCTCATTTGCGGCGCAAAGGTAAGAAAAAAATGAGGTTTTTAATAATATAAAGCAGGGTCGCTAAAAATACTATCAATGCCCAGTTCGTACGCACGCACAGAACGCCTATAGCGATAACCACGCAATCAGCCACATAGGCTATACGCTTTACCTTGAGTGACTTCGGCTGTCCCTTTGCGTACTTCATCGAGAACATGGGGATCTCGCAGACCATAAGCGCAAACAGCAGCACGCTCAGCACCGGCACGAACCACCACATCGAGCACAGGGCGCCGAGCAGCGAATTTGGCTCGAATTCCACATAACTGCACAATGAGCCGCATAGAAGTGCGGAAACCGGAGTGGCGAGTCCCAGGAAGCTTTCGTGCTGTCGTTCGTCCACGTTAAACTTGGCCAATCTCAACGCCGAACCCGCAGCCACGATGAGCGGCACGAACGGGAGCCAAGCGTAGGGCTGCCACACGAAGGTGTGGACATTGGCATAAAGAAGGATGGATGGCAACACGCCGAAGCTGACGACATCGCACAGGCTGTCAAGTTCCTTTCCCATAGGGGAATAGGCATTCAAAAGCCGAGCGGACGCACCATCACAGAAATCGAAGACGGAGGCAGCGAGCATCATATAGAAAGCCCAGTCGGGTCTGCCTTGAAAAGCGAATACCACACCCACGACCCCGCAGAGGAGGTTGAGTGTGGTAATCGTATTAGGAATATGCTTTACTAATGACATTACTTGTTCATTACGTTCGGATGTTTCTCGACAAATTCCTTAGGAAGTGCGCTCTTGTGGATCGCGATATCGAGTGTCTGTCCCTTTACGAATGCTTCGCTTGCGTACCAAACGCCTTTATATTTTCCTGTTTCGCCCCAAGAATTCTTCACGAGGTAGTACTTGCCACCCCACTGGTCCTTAGCGATACCGTAAATCTGCATTCCGTGGTCGTCGGTAATGGTCTTGTTCATAAAGCCTGTCTGGCGAGTCTCCTGTGTAGGAACGAGCTCTACGATAGGGTTGTTCTTACCTGCTTTCTTAGCCTTAGCCTTGGCCTTAGCCTGCTTGTCTTCTGACTTGCCTACCCAGCGCTCCTGGTCGGAACCGCTGTTGTTAGATGCGCTTACGTCTACGAGGATGGCAAGTCCGTCACGAGTGAAGCCCGGCTCGCTCACGTCGGCGCCCCAAGAGATGGTGTAACCGTTCTCGAGAGCATAGTCGAGAATCTCCATCATCTCGTCGATAGGAACGTTATAGAACTGATCCCAACGCCAGTTGTCTGCCACCTCAAATGGGAAATAGGTGTAGAAAGGATGGTGCGTGTACGATGTAAGCGTCACATAGTCATCAGGATTGAAGTTAAGGGCATCGCGGTATGACTCAGGGGTGTACTCTACTCCGTCTACGACGAATGTCTTAGGATACTCTCCGAGGTACTCGTCGAGGATAGCCTGGAAACCACGCTTCCACGCTGTAGTGAGGACTCTGTTAGGGTTCTTTACCACTGCGTCTATGTAAGCGCGAAGCACTGCATCGAGTTCGCTCTGTGCAGGGAGCTCGCTTCCATAGTTCATACCTGTCATCTCTGCCTGAGGCACGAGTCCATAAAGACGGATTACATCGAGAACGTCCTCGCCCTGTGAGCCTGCACCGAAAGTAAGATTACCATCGAGCATTACGTATTTGTCGGCACGATCCGAGTAAGAATGGCTTACTACGAAGAACTCTGAGAAATCCGGATACTTTTCAGGGTCGGTGATGTTATTGATTCTTATAACCTCACTTTCCACGAAACTGATGGCGGAATAAGCCCAACAAGTACCGCTTCGATGCTGGTTCTTAATAGATGTAACAGGATTTTCCAAAACTGTAGTGAACTTATACTCAGGGAAGTCCACCTTAGCCTTCTGCGCATTGGCAGCAAGACCCGCAGCTAAAAAAGCTGATAAAACCACTAGAATTTTCTTCATATCTGTAACAAATTATTTCAAGTGAACTTCAAAATTACAAAAAATTTCCTACTTTTGAAAAATTAAAATTTTGAATTAATAATGAACAAACCTATTTTACTTACAGTTTTGGCATTTGCCACGGTATTCTCCGCCTGCAAAAAGAACGAGAACAATAAGCCGCAGGAAGGGCAGGTGCCATTCATCGAGCAAACCGCCGAAGGGGTTTACTCCCTGAACGGGAAACTCAGTTCGATAAAGCACACCTTCGACAGGGAGAAAAACCAATTCCTCTCTTCCGGAAAGAGCTCTAAAGTCATATACAGAGCCATGGATTTCCAGAATTCCGTCTATCTCGACATGGACTTCAGCGGAACCACATTCACCGCAGGAAAAACCATCAGCGCAGTGATAAGCACATCCGGAATTAACGGCCTTCCGGCTTCGAACACGGCATCACTTTCCGTCGTTCAAGTCGAGGGAGAACTCATCTACCTTTCCGACACGGCTAACGGAATAGGTTACATAATTACCAAATAATCAGGACTATGAAGAAGTTTATACTTACATTTGCCCTCCTTCTTTCCGGAATCACCCTCTGCTTTGCAGACTTCGTAGGAAAGGATCAAGTTAACGAAATAGCGAAAAAGTGGTTCTCATCGGAGAACTTCACCGTCACACTCGACGAAAGCTCTACCTTATATTATGTAAACGCGACCGACGGCGGCTGGATCATCATCTCCGCTGAAGACAGCACCACACCTGTCATCGGATACAGCGATACCGGCAGCATCGACCCTAACAAGATGCCTTCGCACGTAAAATACTTTATGGGAAGCTACTCGAAGAGCATCGACGCCGTTAGGGACGCTAATCTTCAGGCCAATCCTACCGTAAAGAAGCTCTGGCGCTCTGCCGGAATCAGGACGAAGGCCACGGGCGGCAAACTCCTGAATACAGCCTCTTGGGACCAGGACGAGCCATATAACCTCTTCTGCCCCGAAGTAACCGAGAGCGGCCGTAAATACACCGCCCTTACCGGATGCGTAGCCACATCGGCAGCGATTATCCTCAGATATCACCGTTGGCCGGAAAAAGGCAAGGGCACCATCGGAGGATACAGCTATAAATCCGACTATAACAAGAACGTGACCATCCCTGCTTACAGCATCGACGACCACGTATACGACTACGACCTTATGCCTTTGAGCTACACCAAATCGGCTACTAAGGCTCAGAAAGAGGCCGTTTCCCTGCTTATGCACGACCTCGGAGTCATGTTTCAGGCCAATTATAACTACCAGACCGGCACCGGAGCCTATGCGGAAGACATCCAGAAGGCCCTTTTCGAGCATATGGGATACAGCGGAAAGGCATATCACCTCTACCGTAACGCCTGCTCGGATGCCGAGTTCCTTAAAATCATGAAGGCCGAAATCGATGCCGACAGACCTATTCCTTATGGCGGTTCAGACCCACAGAACGGCGGACACCAGTTCCTCTGCGACGGTTACGACGCTAAGGACTACATACACATAAACTGGGGCTGGAGCGGCGACTCGAATGGTTATTTCACCCTCACCCTGAACGTTCCTCAGCAGTTCACCTTCTCTGAAAGCCAATCCATCCTCGTAGGTCTCGAGCCGGACCGCGACGGCAGCACTTCGAACAACGGAGGCCCGCTCGTACTTCTCTACGACAAAAGCTTGGCAGCATATAAGGGAATCGCCGTTATCGGAGGAAGCATAGAGAGCAAAGACTTCGAGCTTAAGGTCGGCGCCATCTACAATACCGATATGAACATCTTCTATAAGGGAAAAATAAGAATGGCCCTCGTGGATTACACCGGAAAGGTTAAGGAAGTAATCTCAAGCGAAGAGGAACACACATTCGAAGACAGCGAGATAAAGGGCATCGCTTCCATCAAGTGCAAAGTTTCTGCCGACTACTGCTTGGGAGACAGAATCGTCGCACAATACCTCGCGAAAGGCGGTGAATGGGAAGACATCAAGTGCCACACCGAATTCGCTACCTTCCCTAACGGAATCGCAGTAATAGACACTCCGTTCATAAGAATCGAGGACAGCTATAGCGCAGGCGACAGTTTCTATATAGAAATCATCCCTGGAAATAGCCTGGTGTCATCTTACACTTGGTCGTTTGACGGTCTTACCCAGAAGCACGCGAGCGTGTGCCCGCTGACTGCAGGTACGCACGTCGTAAAGGCCAAGGTGACCCTCAAGAACGGCTCATCTTATGTTCTTACACAGAAGATTAACGTAAACTAGCGAGACTCGGAAAGTCTAGCTATCATATCTAAGGCGAAGGCCCTGGACGCATTACCCTGCCCCAGGGCTTTTCTTATACGCTCATAGCCCTCGAGCATCTCGGCGCGATAAGTCTCGTCCCCGAGAAGACGGTCCATCTCGTCGCTTATGTTACGGAGATTGAAATCTTCCTGAATGAATTCCTTAAACACGAGCTCGTCGACTATAAGATTACCCAAGCTGACATATTTGATCTTGTCCATCACCCTGAGAATATACCTAGCCACGAAAGCCGTGAAAGGTGAAGTGGACCAGCATACCATATGCGGCGTTCCCAGCAGCACCGTCTCCAGAGACGCGGTTCCCGAGTTCACTATGGCGGCGCGAGCCCCCTTGATCACGGAATAGGTCTTGTCGAACACCACGCGGACATAATCTTCGCGCCCCTTCAGATAAGGGCTATAATCGGAGATATCCCTCGCCGGCGCACCTGCTATGACGAACTTGTAACCGCTATAACGCGCATCCGCGTGCATCTTGTCGGCCAATTCGACACAGAGAGGAAGGGTCCTCGAGATTTCGCCCTTTCGCGAGCCCGGAAGCACTGCTATGTAGTCCGAGTCACATACCTTTTCGAAATGAGCATTGTCTATGGCCTCCACCAGAGGATTCCCCTTATAGACGAACGGAATGCCCTGTTTCGTAAAATACGGAATCTCGAACGGGAATACTATGTAGAGCATATCCACATAGCGCTTGAGACTTCTATTTCGCCAGCTTCGCGAAGCCCATGTCTTAGGGGCTATGTAGTAGAATACCTTTATGTGTTTCTTATGGGCGAACTTCGCCATTTTCATATTGAAGCCCGGGTAGTCGATGAGAATGACCACATCGGGAGCGTAGGAAAGTATATTATCCTTACACTCCTTTATATTATGGAGAAGCATTCCGGCTTTCGAGAACACGTCTCCCACGCCCATCACGGCGCCTTCCTTATAGTGGTGCAGGAGAGTTCCTCCCACGGAAGCCATCTTGTCGCCTCCCCAGAAACGGAAATCGGCCTCAGGGTCTTCGGCAAGAAGCCCTTTCATCAAATTAGAAGCGTGGAGATCGCCCGACGCCTCACCTGCTATAAGAAAATATTTCATTAGAATATGGTTTTAAGATTCTCGAAATCGCCCCAATGCGTATTATCCAAGTCTTGCGGAGTTATGGCCACATAGCCATTATCGTTAGCCCAATTGTCAGTATCTTCGTCGTTAAGAGGCGAAGGCACCACGTCGCCGGCCATAAAATAAAGCACTTCCCCTTCTTCGAGTTCCACCTCTTCTTCCCTACCCATCTGGTCCGGAGTCACGAATTCGTCTTCCCATCTCTCGACGCCCTGCGAACACACCTTCACGCCTTTTATCTGCGAAGCCGGCAGGTCCGGGAAGTTTATATTATATAGAGGAGCGTGGTCTGCGGGAAGATGGGCCAACAGCTTATCCAAAATCCCCGGCAGGAGCTGCTCCACCACAGTAAAGTCGGCATTACGCGACATATTGTCGAGCGATACGCCTATGGCAGGCACCCCTGACATAGCCGCCTCGCGGGCCGCACCTATAGTACCGCTATACCACATGGCAGTGGACGCGTTAGAGCCGTGGTTTATGCCGCTCAAGACCAAATCCGGCTTCTCGTCCACGAAAAGCATATCCATAGCGTATTTGGCAGCGGAGGCAGGAGTACCGTCCACATAATGCCAATGCACCCCGTCCACTACTCCCATATCCTTTACGGCTACGGGCTTATAGCCTATGGACACCGCCATGGACATTCCTGACTGGTGCTGTTTCGGAGCCACGACCGTAACATCGCCATACTCTTTCATTATCTTGACTAAAGACTGTATGCCTTTAGACTGGTATCCGTCATCGTTTGTAATCAAAATTCTCATATACGCTACATTTTTTTACAAAGATAATTAATCTTATTTCAACTTTTGTATTGGTTTTCCCCAAGTTTTGACTAAATTTGCACGCGAAAAGTGAAAACTTTAGTTATAAAATTATTAATATTCTATTAAGAAAATGATTAGACTTGGTATTAACGGATTTGGCCGTATCGGACGTATGGTCTTCCGTGCAGCAGTTGAAAACTTCGGAAACGACATCCAGGTAGTAGGTATCAACGACCTCCTCGATGCAGATTATCTTGCTTACATGCTTAAGTATGACTCAGTTCACGGTGAGTTCAAGCACGACATCAAGGTTGAGGACAACTTCCTTATCGTAGATGGCAACAAGATTCAGGTATTCGCAGAGAAGGATCCTTCACAGATTACTTGGGGTGCTCTTAACGTAGACGTAGTCGTAGAGTCAACAGGTTTCTTCCTTACAGAGGAGCTCGCATCTGCACACATTAAGGCAGGCGCTAAGAAGGTTATCATGAGTGCACCTTCAAAGGACGCTACTCCTATGTTCGTATATGGTGTTAACGACAAGACTTACGCAGGTCAGACCATCATCTCTAACGCTTCTTGTACAACTAACTGTCTCGCTCCTATCTCTAAGGTGCTTAACGACAAATTCGGCATCGTTCGTGGTCTTATGACTACAGTTCACGCTGCTACAGCTACACAGAAGACTGTTGACGGTCCTTCAAAGAAAGACTGGCGCGGTGGTCGCGGTATCCTCGAGAACATCATCCCTTCTTCAACAGGTGCTGCTAAGGCTGTAGGTAAGGTTCTTCCTGAGCTTAACGGTAAGCTTACCGGTATGTCTCTCCGTGTTCCTACATCTGACGTTTCATTCGTTGACCTTACTTGCGAGCTCGCAAAACCAGCTACATACGCTGAGATATGCGAAGCTATGAAAGAGGCTTCAGAGGGTGAGCTTAAGGGTGTACTCGGATACACTAACGAGGCTCTCGTATCTACAGACTTCCGTAACGACTCTCGCACTTCTATCTTCGACGAGAAGGCAGGTATCCAGCTTGATCCTACATTCGTAAAGGTTTGCGCTTGGTACGATAACGAGTGGGGTTACTCAAACAAAGTTTGCGAAATGGCAAAGGTTATCACAAAATAATTTGTGACACATACAAATTATGGCCGGGGCTTCTGCTTCGGCCATTTTTATTTAGTAATCTTGATAATTTTTTAGCGTTTACTCCGGGAAAGGCATTCTTTGTTTATTTCTTTCGCAAGGCGACTTGTGCCGAGAATTTACATTACGAACAAGCACCGCTGCCGGAAATCAGTTTCGTCCGGGGAAACCCCCTTTCTACCGGAGGAAACGTCATTCGCAGCGGTTTTGTCCGGCCAAACAGGCTTCTCACCGGATGTAATGACATTTCCGTCGTGGAAGTCGCTAAGATTTGGACAAATGGAAAACGGAGCAGGTGGTAAAGGGATGAGCGGACATACGAAAACGCTCATAAAATTCACTTTGGCAGCCAATGTGCCACAGAACGCGTATATCGATACTCCCCTGCCAAGGTGAAGCTAAAAAAGTCTCACTTTGGCAAGCCACCCTTAACAGAGTGCGCTCTACGCCATCCTCCCTGCCAAAGTGAATTGGCGGAAACGCCGAGCGAGCCGGCAATACACCCCGAGGGCAATGCCACAAGTCAACGCATTATTTCTGAAGAAGCGAGAAACACATACAGCGAGGGAGCCGTCCACCCACGGACGGATATAGTGGGTAGGTGTCCGCCGGAGACAAGTTCTGCGAAGCAGGACGCAGGAAACGGTGGAAGGGCCGGAGCGAAGATATCAGAAGGATATCGAAGCGGAGTTCCCGAGCTGTATTGTGTTTTCGCTTCCAAAACACTACAGTGTGAGGGCCCGTCCGAGGGGTGTCTTTGCTGCGAGCGCCCACTGAGAGCGATTTCCGTCCGCCCCTTCTACCGAAGGAAACGTCATTCGCAGCGGTTTTGTCCGGGAAAACCGTCTTCTCGCCAGAGGAAACATCATTTTTTATTTGCGACGATATTCGCTAGGAGTACAGTGCATCGTCTTCTTGAACAGACGAAGAAGGGAGTTATAGTCGGAGATGCCGGCCTCGGCGGAAATCTCCTGTAGGGAGCGATTAGTCGTACGAAGTAGCTGAGCTACCTTCTTTATCCTACAGTCCAGCACATACTGGTAGATGCTCACTCCCATCGCCTTCTTAAAGCGGGTTTCTATACTGCGCCTGGACAGGGGCACGTCTTCAAGCATCTTTTCCACCGTAATGGGTTGACTATAATGAGCATCCAGATACTCTACCAGTCGCGCCACCACCTTATCGGAAAGATTATACGAAGTGGAATTCCTCTCCACTACCCCTATCGGATTTATGACTATGCTGAAGCGCCCCGTTTCCGGAGAAAGTATCTGACGGTGAAGGCTTTTACAGAGCTTATAGCCACCTTCTTCCTCGTCGAGCCTTATGGAGGAAATCTGAGGGTCTGAGATACAACACAGCAAATCGTCGTTATCTACGCCCAAGACCGATATCTGAGAGGGCACGTCGATGTTTTCCACTCGACATATCTCCGTAATCATCAGTGCGCGCTGGTCATCGCAGCAGAAAAGGGCCGTGTGAACGGGAAGAGATTTGAGCCATTGCGCGATCTGCGACCTGTCGACATTGCCAATCTCGCTGATTTCATATTTGAAAAAAGCGCCGCCACGACTACATACCCTATCCTTAAATCCCGACAGACGTTCGTCCGACCAGACTATGCCCGCTATGCCGAAGAAGGCGAAATTACTGAAATGCTTGGAATAGAAATAGTCCGCCGCCATCTCGCCAGTGCCGATATAATCGCCCGTAATGCTGGAATACAGGGTGGTGCGATGGTGGTAATTTTGAAGCACGATAGGGATGTTCAGGCATTCCAGCTGTTTTAGTTCACTGTCTTTCCACCTGCCAATTATGGCATCCGCCTTCCAGCGCTTGGCCAACCTTATGACTTCGCGGCACTGCGAATCCCCCGTCATAGGTTCAGAAGATATACGATAAAACGCCCACGGGCCATTCTCCTTAGAATAGCGCATAATTCCGCGAAGCAGCTTCCTGTCGTATTCGCTGGAATAATCTATCATCAATATAACCCGTAGCATACGGGTGGCAAGTTACGAAAAATTATATTAAATTTGTATGATATAACACATTCGTTAATGAAAAAATTTATAATACTAACACTCAGCATCCTGACGATTTTCGCCTGCAAACCGCAGGAGCCGTCTACCCCACAGACACCTCCGCAGGAGCTGCCGGACAAACCCGACCAACCCGATAAGCCGGACCAGCCGGACCAGCCTGACCAGCCTGACCAGCCAAGTCAGCCGAGCATAGAGGTTTTGGACCCGGGTGCTACCCCTGAAGAGTTCGTACCTACCCCGCAATACCCTAACGCGGAACACGAAGTCTCATATACCGATTTCTACAACCCGCTTCAAGACGAATTGGACGAGTTCGGTAACACCGACTACGTGATTTCACAGGGAGATGGTACTTCTTGGCCTATGATAACCGACGAGGGCTTCATCCGTCTCTATCAAGGCACGAATGCGAAGAAGGGCGGGTCCTACATTAGGGTTCGCGCACACAACGGCGCTTCCCTTCTGGAAGTGGAAGTGGGCAGCGCGACGAAGACCAAATTGGCATACAGCATAAACGGGAAGGCAGCGAAGTCGAAGGTGGTGGAGATTCCGGCAGGAGGCAAGTTCACCGTCAGCGAAGGCCGTCTGGACCAGGTGTGCTTCTATTGTATGGGCACAAGCCAGAACGAAAGATGGGAATTGAACTACATCCGCGTGAAATACGTGGGCGGATTCGTGGAAGAGGATTACTATCAGGAGCCTAAGGAATATGGTCCGCTGGTTAGGGCGACGCTTCCTTTCGAGGAAAGTTTCGAAAGCGGCTTCCCCACCACGGACAAGCCATCTTATTACAAATACGGCATAACCGCAGGAAGGGATAACCTGCAGTGGAGCACTTGGTATGGTTCGTTCTCGTGGCAGAACCCGATAGAGGGCGAGCAGAGCGCACAACTTCGTATCTACCAAGAAGAAGAGGACTACTATAAGGAGCAGTTCGGACATCTCAAGATGGAGTATTTCCTGGAGGGTATCTCGGAAGTGGATTTCAAATACTACATGTCCGAGTACTGGATCAAGGCGACCATCTCCTACTGCGAATTCGGCGAGAACGAGTGGAAGAATCCTAAGCAGATAGCTCTGGAGTCGTATTCCGATAGGCAGAAGGTTAAGGATTTCAAGTACACGCTGGACGAAGGAAAGAGCCATAACGCGAAGATTAAGATAGAGTTGGATCCGGCTACCGGATACCCGACCCAGGGGCACTACGACTTCATCGTAGACAAGTTCATTTTCCAATAGGAAATACCCTGTTTTTTTAGTATATTTGCGCGATTTAAACCGACTACATCCATAATGAAAAAAGCATACGTTTTTCCGGGCCAAGGCGCCCAATTTACAGGTATGGGCAAATCCCTCTACGAGAGTGATGCCCAGGCCCGCGATTTAATGGAAAAGGCTAACGATATTCTCGGTTTCAGACTTACCGACATTATGTTCGAGGGAAGTGCCGAGGACTTGAGGCAGACTAAGGTCACCCAGCCTGCAGTATTCCTGCACTCCGTGGTTTCGGAGTTGTGCTTGGCCACAGAGAAACCTGACATGGTGGCAGGTCACTCGCTCGGAGAGTTCTCCGCGCTCGTGGCTTGTGGTGCGCTGGCTTTCGAAGACGCGCTCAGGCTCGTCAGTGCCAGGGCAGAGGCTATGCAGAAATGCTGCGAGAAGACTCCGGGCACTATGGCCGCAGTGATTGGCCTGGATGCCGAAGTCATAGAAAATGTGTGCAAGAATGTCTGCAGCGAGAATCGTGGAATGGTTTTGGCTGCGAACTACAACAGTCCTCTGCAGACCGTAATCTCCGGTGAAACGGCTGCGGTCGATGCGGCCTGCGCCAAGTTGAAGGAGGCAGGTGCGAAGCGTGCACTGCCGCTCGCGGTAAGCGGGGCATTCCATTCGCCGCTGATGAAATGGGCCGAGGAGGAATTGGCCGGAGCCATAGAGAAATGCTCGTTCAGCGCACCGAACTGCCCTATCTACCAGAATGTCAGCGGACAAGCAGAGACAAACCCGCAGAGGATCAGGGAGAATCTGCTGCTGCAGCTCACGAGTCCGGTCAGATGGACGCAGAGCGTGGAGAGGATGATTCAGGACGGAGCGACGGAATTTACGGAGTTCGGACCGGGTAACACATTGGCCGGCCTGATCTCTCGAATAGGAGGAAAAGAACTAATAATTAACGGAATACAATAAACTTAATACATATTAAAATGTCTAAAGAAAAAAAATTCATTACCTGTGATGGTAATCAGGCTGCAAGTAACATCGCCTATCTTTTCAGCGAGAATGCGGCCATCTACCCCATCACGCCTTCATCTACAATGGCAGAAAATGTCGATGAGTGGTCAGCTGCAGGAAAGAAAAACCTTTGGGGCGAAACCGTAAAGGTTACCGAGATGCAAAGTGAGGCCGGTGCTGCCGGTGCCGTTCACGGTTCTTTGCAGGCAGGTGCTCTCACCAGCACATTCACCGCATCGCAAGGTCTGTTGTTGATGATTCCAAATATGTACAAGATTGCAGGTGAAATGCTCCCTGCAGTTTTCCACGTATCCGCTCGTGCGCTTGCCAGCCACGCGCTTTCTATTTTCGGTGATCACCAGGACGTTATGGCTTGCCGCCAGACAGGTTTCGCCATGCTCGCATCCGGCTCCGTTCAGGAGGCTCAGGATATGGCCGCAGTGGCACACCTCTCTACCATCAAGAGCAGCATTCCATTCCTTCACTTCTTCGACGGATTCCGTACATCTCACGAGATCCAGAAAATCGAGCTTCTCGACGAGGAAAAATTGAAGGGTCTCGTAAGCGAGAAGGCCCTGAAGAACTTCCGCGACCGTGCGCTCAATCCTGACGCGCCTGTAACTCGCGGTACGGCTCAGAACGGAGACGTTTACTTCCAGGCCGTAGAGTCACGCAACCAGGCTTACGACGCCATTCCTGACATCGTAGCACGCTATATGGGTGAAATCGGTGAGATCTCAGGCCGCAGCTATCGTCCGTTCGACTACTACGGTTCACCTGACGCCGAGAACATCATCATCGCCATGGGTTCAGTTACCGAGACCATCCGCGAGACCATCGACTACCTCCGCGAGCGCGGACGCAAATACGGTGTGGTATCAGTACACCTCTATCGTCCTTTCAGCGCGAAGTACTTGCTTAAGGTTCTTCCTAAGAGCGTTAAGAAAATTGCAGTGCTCGACCGCACGAAGGAGCCGGGATCACTCGGAGAGCCTCTCTACCTCGACATCAAGACAGTATTCCAGGGACAGGCCAATTCTCCTCTCATCATCGGAGGACGCTATGGTCTTTCAAGCAAGGATACTACCCCTGCACAGATTATCGCAGTTTACGACAACCTCGAGCAGAAAGAGCCTAAGAACGACTTCACCATCGGTATCGTAGACGACGTTACCTTCAAGAGCCTCCCTATCAAGAGCGAGGTCAGCATCGTGAAGCCGGGCACAACAGAGTGCAAATTCTACGGACTGGGTTCAGACGGTACTGTCGGTGCAAACAAGAACACCATTAAGATTATCGGTTCACATACAGACCTTTACAGCCAGGCATACTTCGACTACGACTCTAAGAAATCCGGTGGATACACCTGCTCTCACCTCCGTTTCGGAAAGAGCCCTATCCACGCACCATACCTGGTGAACACTCCTGACTTCGTGGCTTGCCACGTGCCTTCATATCTCGAGAAATACGACGTATTGAAGGGTATAAAGGAAGGCGGTTCATTCCTTCTCAACTCTCTGTGGGACGAGAAAGAGACTCTCGAGCGTCTTCCTGACCACGTAAAGGCAGTGATTGGCCGCAAGCACATCAACCTCTATATCATCAACGCTACCAAGATAGCTGCAGAAATCGGTCTGGGCGGACGTACTAACACCATCCTCCAGAGTGCATTCTTCAGAATCACAGGCATCGTCCCTGCAGAGGACGCCGTTAAGTATATGAAGGCAGCCGCTCTCAAGAGCTACGGAAAGAAGGGCGAGAACGTGGTTAACATGAACTACGCAGCCATCGACCGTGGTGGAGAGTACGTCAAGGTAGAGGTTCCTGCAGAATGGGCTAACATCAATGCCAAGTTCGTGAACCATAATGCCGAGCGCCTCGCTACCCCATTCGTTAAGGAGATCGCCGACAAGGTTAACGCACAGGAGGGTGATTCACTTCCGGTAAGCGCATTCATGCCTTATATGGACGGTACCATGCCTAACGGAACTGCTGCTTACGAGAAGCGTGGTGTAGCAGTGAACGTGCCTGTATGGGACGCTTCGAAGTGTATCCAGTGTAACACTTGTGCATTCGTTTGTCCTCACGCAGCCATTCGTCCATTCCTTCTCACTGAGGAAGAGGCCAAAGACGTGCCTGCAGGACTCAAGCTCGCCGACGGCAAGGCTAACCTTAAGGAATACAAATACGCACTTTCCATTTCAGTAGCCGACTGTACCGGTTGCGGTAACTGTGTGGATGTATGTCTGGCTAAGGACAAGTCCCTCACTATGGCTCCTTACATCGACAACACTGCAGAGCAGGATAACTTCGACTTCTTGAATTCCAAGATTGGCTACAAGAGAGTATTCGACCCTAAGAGCAATATGAAGAACGCACAGTTCGCACAGCCTCTCTTCGAGTTCAGCGGTGCTTGTGCAGGTTGCGGTGAGACTCCATACATTAAGAACATCACCCAGCTCTACGGCGACCATATGATGATTGCCAATGCTACCGGTTGCTCATCCATCTACGGAGCTTCATTCCCTGCAAGCCCTTACTGCACGGACGCTCACGGACACGGTCCTGCTTGGCAGAACTCTCTGTTCGAGGACTTCTGCGAGTTCGGACTCGGTATGAGACTCGGTTCAGAGCGCATCCGCGAGACCGTGGCTTCTCTTATGAAGAAGGGACTCGAGTGCGAGTGCTGCTCGGCTGAGATGAAGGTTCTCTTCCAGGAGTGGCTTGACAACCGTTCAGACTATGCAGTTACACGCGACATCGCCGACAAGCTCGTGCCTATGATGGAAGCGTGCGGATGTGACACTTGCAAGAGCATCCTCGCTCTCAAGCAGTACATCCCTGCTCGCAGCCAGTGGATCATCGGTGGAGACGGTGCGTCATACGATATCGGTTACGGCGGACTCGACCACGTGCTCGCATCTGGTGAGAATGTGAACATCCTCGTGCTCGATACGGAGGTTTACTCTAATACCGGTGGCCAATCCTCTAAGGCTACGCCTGCAGGTGCCATCGCGAAATTCGCCGCAAGCGGTAAGAAGATTCGTAAGAAGGACCTCGGAATGATGGCTATGAGCTATGGCTATGTATATGTAGCTCAGGTAGCTATGGGTGCAAGCCCTGTTCAGTATATGAACGCCATCAAAGAGGCTGAGGCATACGACGGACCATCACTCATCATAGCATACGCTCCTTGTATCAACCATGGACTTAAGGCCGGAATGGGTCTTAGCCAGAAGGAGGAAAAACTCGCCGTAGAGTGTGGTTACTGGCAGCTTTACCGCTATAACCCTATGCTCGAGGAGCAAGGCAAGAAGGCCTTCTCACTCGACAGCAAGGAGCCTGACTGGAGCAAATTCCAGGGCTTCCTCCAGGGTGAGGTTCGTTTCTCATCACTGAGCAAACTCTACCCTGAAAGAGCAGCCGAGCTTCTCGAAAAGACAGAAGAGTACGCGAAGATTCGCTATAACAACTACAAGAAGTTGTCTATGGAATAATCTTCCGCTACATAAAGAAAAACGCCCGAAAGCATCCTCGCTCTCGGGCGTTTTTTTGAAGCAAGCTGTCGAAAAATACTGTGTTTTTACAATAAAATTCGAGAGATCTTATGCGAATTTGTCGCTGAAGAGGAACTGGACTTTCTTCCGGACTTTTGCGTCAAATCGAAAAAAATCAGGATGAAAGGCGTATTGAAAGTATCGAAAGAGCAAGGCAGATTTACAAAGAGAACGTCAAAAAGTGCGTAAAACAGGATAAGATTTCTTGCCGTTATCGTCACTAAGCCAAGCCTCTTAGGGCGTTCCCATCCGGGCAAACGGCCTTTCACCGGACGGGAAGACATTGAGACCAGCTCATCAAATTCACCTTGGCAGCCAATGTGCCACAGGTCGCATATACCGGTACCTCCATGCCAAAGTGAATTGGCGGAAGTCCTGAAGAGAACCTTCCAGCTGCAAAGAGCCAATAGTTCCCCAACTTTGGGACAACTTCATTCATCAGATGCCGATCTAATAGAAAATTATATACTCACACTACCGTGAAGGCCTTAGCTATTCATAAGTCAGTTTCAAGGACATACATAAATAATCATAAACTTTTTTTGCCTTGGCCCTTAGTTCAATTTTACTTCCGGACGATGTAACCACAAGGCTATTTGCCCCATACTCCATATCCATAGTGGTCCACCCTGAGACAACATCCATCTTTCCACAAATCGTTATTTTACCAAACGAAGAAATACTCGTCTCTTCAAATTCGTTACTTTTATATGCAGCACCATCAATGACAATATGTTTAATAATCGTAAAACACTGCACAATATCATTCACAATAAAAGAATTGATTATCGTCGGCAACGAACATAACATATGCCACCTTCCCTTCTCATAATACAAATATCCGCCTTTTATCGAATCCAAAAGGCTCTTATCCGCAATGTCAAACCACATTATTAAATTCGCGTAGCCACCATTATCACACGCCTTTTTATAGATGTTAGCACTTTTTAAGACCTCCAGATAGTGGCTTAAGTCCGCATTGAGATTACGCCCGATTCTATTATGAAAAATAGAGACGCGCCTCTCATTATAATACGATACATTAATCAAAGCATCATAGAAACCATCCAAATTATCATCCTTGAATGGAATGTTAATTCTCTCATATATATGATTAACAGTATCGCACAAAGAAAAATCTTTGATGCTCACAACAGCACCATCTTTGTCATCAAGAACTTCTTTTTTAATAGTCTCTTTTTCGCTTATGCTATAAAACTTAATCATATCGTAGGCTCCATCACGGGAAGTAATTACACATATTGTCCATTATCCACGAAAAGTACCGACAAATTTCCACTTTTCCAAAAGATTTGCAGGTGCATTTACAACTTTCCCCAAACCCAAGCAGAAGTTGAAAATAGTCACCCTCCGGTTTTCTGCATCAGACTCAGTGACGCGAAAACACATTCAGCTCGGGAACTCAGTTTCGATACCCTTCGACATCTTCGCTCCGGCTCTTCCACCGTTAATGGCGATAATGGGGCTGGTGCCTACAAAGAAAGCAGTTCCCTCGTTGTATGTGTTTCTCGCAGTTATCTCTATATGACTCCAATAAATGATAATTTA
>ERZ857629.528-NODE-528-length-51390-cov-7.865900_pt1 | contig 51390 bp, 40 predicted proteins | sample MGYA00519700_ERZ857629 | MGnify/ENA primary metagenome ERZ857629 (study PRJEB31778, sample SAMEA3449351) | human gut metagenome | biome: human gut; feature: human-associated habitat; material: faeces | place: United Kingdom | collected 2010/2012 ... | reverse complement strand
GCCATTATGCCCTTATTGAGTTGGCAAAGTTTTATGAAGTGACTGTTGATTATCTTCTGGGGCTATCCCAAACAAGAAATCACCCAAATGCCGATCTTGCAGACATGCATTTGAGTGATGATATGATTGAACTGCTGAAAAGCGGGAGGGTGGATAATTCCCTCTTGTGTGAACTGGCGGTACACCCGGATTTTCCCCGGCTGATGGCTGACCTCGAAATCTATGTGAACGGTATTGCTGGCAAACAAGTGCAGAGTGCAAACGCCATTGTAGATGCTGTAAGCGCAACCATTATGAAGCAGTACAATCCCGGCTTGTCCGACCCGCAGTTACGACAGCTTATCGCCGCCCATATTGACGATGACAGCATTTGCCGCTATGTGATACAGCAGGACATAAACAAGATAGCTCTTGACCGGCGGGAAGCACATAAGGACGATTTTTTCAGCGTCCCGGAGGACAATCCGCTGGAAGATTTCTTACAGACTGTTGACGAAGCCGCCAGCTCAGACAGCGACCCGGAGCAAGCGGCTTTGGCGTTTATCTGTAAGCGGCTCAAATTGAATTTGAAGAAGCTATCTGAAGAAGAAAAGAAGTGGCTGAAAAAGATTGCACAGAAGTCAGACTTGCTGAAAAATCCAAATCCCCAGCGGGGGAGGAAATAAGAGAACAACAAATCGGAAGTTAATAAAGAGTTTGGCTAAATAGAGCCATTTTCTTGAAAAAGGGAGTTCTTTTTATGGAAAACAAAAACTTAACCTATAAATGGTGGAAAAATACTATGGCAGACAAAATTGTTATTGAAAAGGAAATACTCGATTGGGAAAATCCAATACGTGGTATTTATGGAATATTTACTAGAGAAAACGAAGCTGTTTATTGTGCGTATGTAGGGAGAGCAAATAATATATATAATAGGTTCTTTTCATCTAAAGGGAATCCAGGTCATTTGGTCGAAATCAAGAATAACAATTATAAGAATGAAAAAGTGAAACAAGCATTAGAGAAAAAGGCTGTTATAATCGAAATTAAAGTATTGGAGGAAGTAAAATGTCAATATGATGATTATTATAAGGATATGCATAGACTTGCATTTGCAGAATATAATCATATCAGGAAATATCAGGAATTAAACCAATGTCTGGAACAATTACCAGATGGTCGTAATATGAACAAAGATGTTTGGGATGTTGAATATAGAAAAAGACACAATATATAGGATGAAACTTTTTATTTTCACATCTATAGGCGGGAGAATAATAAATGATTGAAGATACAATAGAAATAAAATATCCTATTGAAAAGTTATGGACGGAAGAAGTTGACAGAAATCACAGAATAGAAGAGATAAGACAAGTAAGTATAGAATATATTTTGCGTTTTGGTGAAAAAGAAATACCATCAGTTTTTCTTAGAAAAGTCAAAAATGCAATTCATGCGGGAGTTGATAACAATTCTCTTGCGAGGGTTGATATGGTAGCTAATGAAGTGTTGTCGTTTGATACCTGTTTCCGTCTATTCTTAACGTTACAAAAAACGGAATTTCGGATTACACCACAAGTAAATTTAATAGGAAGAAATCATATTACTATATCTGATTTTATCAAGAATGCAGAAGAAACTATTTGGTCTATAAATTATTATGATGAAAAGAAGATTAATCCTAAGCAATTGTCTAATAATTTTATATTAGAGAATTTTATTACTCAACATGCAAAACGCTGGAAATCTGGGGATATTGGTGATAGCTATGAAGCTTTTAGGATAAATGATATTGAATTAGATGAAGATGATAGAGAAAAATTAACAGCTCTATTAAACCGGTTACACGAGTATTCTCGGATTTCAGTTGTCAATCCAAGAAAGGTACCATACTATATTTACGAGCGAATGGCAGCTGTAGTGGATAAAGATTTTTATCCTAAACGCCGCTTACTTAGAACGCTTCATAGAGTTAATCCAGGTAGCGTTGGACATTCAAAACTTTTTACTTGTTTCGTGTTGAATGTTCAAGATTTTAAGGAGTATATTAGACGTCTCAAAGCCGTTTTTATTCGATATGTAGAGGATACAGTTAATAATTATTTATCTGCAGGGCTATCGGAGACAGATATAGCTGTAGTTGAAATCGTACGTGATTATTTGAATCGAGAAAACAATACTAGGTATCAGAAGAGATATAGTTGTAATAATAAACCGGAGGGATGCGTTGGACTATTAATATCTCCAAAAAACAATTATTTTTCATTTAGTGGATATCAAGATGTAAATAATTCAACGTTGTGTGCAAATATACCTGGAGCTCATGATAAGTTGTCTGGTCTTATTAAATCTATAGAAAACGCATTAAATCAATATCACTTCAAATCGGAAATTACTAATAACGATGAACGCTTTTATGAAAAAAATACTTCTACATTTTATAATCTTCAGAGTGATTTACCTTTAAATGATAAAACAAAAGCAAGATATCAATGTGCTGAGAAAAAACTTTTTAGTCATGCTTATAAAAATTTTACATCAAAGGATAATATCATTGTTATTGTCACATTTCCACCTTGCTTACAAAGAGGATGTCAGGATTTGATAAATGAATATAAAAAAATATGTAAAAGGATACGAATATTCTGTATAGGGGATTATAATACTGGCACTATAATGGAGTGTTAATTTAGTTATTGTGAAAATCATTAAGTATAAAAATAAAATTTTTCTATGTAAAGGATTCAGCAAATTCCCATTTATCGGGGAGATAGCAAAGCCAGCCGAGCCAGTCAACGGTCAAGATGAACGGCGCAATTTATGCGCCGCTGTTGACAGCCCCGCCTGTCTTTGCTGATGAGCAACCAAGGCGGGAAAGCCTTAAAATGGCTTCCCGCCCATTTCAATTTTTCCGGGAGTGTGTCCACAAGTTCGGGATGTTTTGTCCCGAAGTTCGGCGTAGGACGAGGAACGGAGGCTTTCATATACGCCCTGTCTGCTGACGAAACCAGCCCTGCGCTTGCGGCTCCACGCCACGCAATCACAGCCCTGTTTTCCTGCCGTTTCAAATGCCCTTGCCCTCCCCGGCGGCAATGGCATTTTTACGGCAACGCCGACAGAGCGTATAACACACTACACTTTGCAAGCAAAGCCATGTGCCAAAGGGAGGCCCCTTTGGGAACCCCTGACAACAAAACAGGCTGAATATCCCGCACTTTCCCGGTGCTTGATACTCAGCCTTTATTTGTTGTCAGCAGCCCCCGTTTCGTGGTCTGCGTGTAGTTCCTTGTAAACTGACCTAAGTAGTTATTCAAGCTACAGCAGTTCCGGCAAAAGTAACAGTTACAGCTCCCGAAGCAAATCGAGCAGTAAAGCCAAAGATGAATATAATGCCAAAGACTATTATCACGCCGAGGACTTCTACGAGGATCACTATGATGACTTCTTCGATTACGAGGACGCAGAGAACTATTATAACGACCATTATGATGATTGATAGGTAAACAAACTTAATAAATCAGCCTATATAGAGTGGTGAGGGACAAGCCCTACGACCGCACACCAACCTACCGAAAGGCAAGGGGGTAATGCTTGAACGATGGGTGCTTATATAAAAAATGCGCCTATCAGACGATAGGCGCTGTACTTTGCTCTCTTTTAGGAATATACATTATTCAGGAGGATTTCTTATATCACAAACAATTAAACAACTTTCTCAAATGGATTGCAGAGTATATGTCTTTTTCAAGACAGACGCACTTTGTCAGCAGTTCCTGTCCCAAGCAGAGCAGGAAGGTTTTACATTCCAAGACGGAGCTAAACCAACGGAGCGACATACAAGTGATATAATCGCCGTCAACAACGATTTCACGATCAATTATGTTGGCTCTGTCGGTCACGTCGCTTTCGGCAGCAATGTCAAAAGAATAGGTGAAGATAATCTTATCCGGATTGATTACGAAGAATACATTAAATGATGAATGGAAGCCACGCAAATCGTGTGGCTTCCATTCATTCTCTTTTATTCGTTAAGCAAGTTGGTTTTTTGTGGTAAAGAAGAAAAGTATTCATCTAATACCATACTTTTCAGTATTTTACTACCCGGGTAAATTATGTACTTAACTCCGCTCGCAACAGCCATCTCTTCTGCTGCTTGAGATTTGGCTTTTACTACGATGTCGTCAATTTTATTATCACCTTTAACCTCGATGATTTGATATGAGCCGTCAGCCATTTTTGCGAGAAAGTCTGGATAATATTTTCTAATACGTCCCGATTCAGGATCATAATAATTTACAACCAAATCACCTTGACCTGATGTAAACATTCCGGTAAAGTAGATTTCCTTTACTCGTGTATCAGAAATATACTGCATAAAGAGTTCTTTTTCCGGCTTAGAATCAAAGCAATATGTATCAGCGTGGAAACTCTTTGCTTTTTGTTCCTCGTAGATATCCTTAGAATGAATAGTTTTAATGAGGTCGGCTTTACCGTTGAATTCGTAGTAACCCTTATTCTCTGGCTCACGGAGAAGAACAAGCTCTTTATCTTCTGTTTTTCTTTCGACTTGAATCTCATATAAAGCCGCAAAGATATTAGGAACTATATTGTCATAAATAACCTCATTGTACTTATTTACACATTCAAGAATAAAGTCTATTCCATCAACAGATTCTTTTAGAATTTTTGAAACTAACAAACAAGAGATATTTAGATATCTTGAAATCTCAGAGACCAATAAAATCTCATTGTATTTCACTTTGTCTTTGATATCGTCAATTACCTTCTCTTTAATCGTCCAATCACTAACAAGGGAGCCACGCTCATAAACCTTTGATTCATATTTTGAGAAATCTGCTTCTTGCAAGTTGAAATCAATGGGCGTTTCGTATTGTTTTTCTACAAGAGTATATTCTCGCCAGATTCTTTTGAGTATGATAGTTCTTGGAGGCGGTAAAACTCGAACTTTACAAGGTATGGATGGTTCCTTCTTCTTATCAGATAAATCACTAATTTCCATATTAAAGTTCTTGTGGAGTTCGCTATCAAGAATATCATAGTTGTCTTTAGAAAGAAATACAGAAGCAGTAAGACGTTCATCTGTAATGGCTCTTAGGCAACGCATAGTTGCCTGAAGTACAAAAACTTTTGATTTGGGCGTTCGATACATTGCAACACCGAAAAGTGAACGGCAGTTCCAACCTTCTTTTCCTTTTTCAACAAGGACAATAAATTGCTTTTCATTTCCTTTTGTACCGATGCTGTCAAGGTTGTTAAAGTTTCTTATATCTTCGTCTTTGGTGTATTTGGAATCACCAACATTTAAAAGAATTTTGTTGTTAGATATTCCTAAATCAGCTAATATTTCTTCAAGAATTGGTACTACTTCGTGTGCTGCTTCGTCTACACCCGAAGCATAAATGGCGAGTTTAGGACTTAGACCTTCATACGTTTTACCACCGTAACTATCCCAGAATTGTTTTACAACAGTTCTTAAAAATTCCTCACTCTTAACGTTTTCAAAGCCCATTGGATCAGCATCTTTAAGGTATCCATTGATAATTGAATCTTTCAAGCCGTACTGATAAACCACCTCTGGCAACATTTGATTTTTTACATAAGGAGTACCAGTGTAGTTGTAGCACGCTACTAAAGATGTGCTTTCGGCGAGCAAATTAATTGTATCTCGAAGGCTTGTCTTTTTTGCATTACTTCGGAGTTCTTTTTCAAGATCTGTACCAAAAAGATGATGTGCTTCATCAACATAGACACCCAATTGAGGTAGGCGACACAATTTTTTAAATCTCTGATTGTCCATCAAAGAATCATTATCCCAAATATTTTCCTCATCATCAGAGCCAAATACAGTCGATAACAGAGAACTTGTTTCTGTGTAGAGCTTTTCAGTCGGAGTTTGTTCTTTTCGTTTTTTCTTAACAATGATCTTTTGAGTATTTGATATTATGATGTTGAAATCAGAACCGTCAATAGTATGTAGAATGGTTCCTGCTTCTTCAAGAAAGTGGAATTTGATATTAGTATCCAACCTGTGAGCGTATTCAGGCGGCACTACCAAAGTCTTATCAAACGTCATAATTTCTCGTAAAGATTGCAAAACCGTTTTATCCGGTGCAAATACCAATGCATTGTGGCAATAGTTTTTGTTTTTAGGGTACTTATTTGCAAGTAAAAACTCATAGAATATACAGGTTGCCATAAGTATAGTTTTGCCAAGTCCCATAGTAAGCGCATAAATGTAGTTTGGATATGGCTCACGATAATTCTTCATTTGTTTGAACAGAATATCCGTTTGCTTTTCTGTAGGATAATCAAACAAACGAATCTGCCCGCTCTTATCAACGGAATAATATGATGCATCTGAGAACTTATTTCTCTTATTACGCCAATCATCAAACATTTCGTACACTTGAGCGTTATTCATAAATTCTTTGATAAACACATACATCTCAAGTGCTTCAAACTGAGGTTTGCGTAAGAATGCGTCAGGGTTTATTTCTGTGTCATTATAAGCAAGGAATTTTTTAGTAAGATCATTGTATCTTGAGCGAATTTTCCCTCGGTTGATACTATAGTAATACCAAAGCTGTTCTGCAAAAGTGAAGTTAGAATCGAATTGTTGTGTTTTAGCCATTTATCACACCTCAACTTCTAATGATTCGGAAAGCACATCTGTAATCTTAACTTTAATTGTTCCCGCATCTTCGGGAATATCATATACACCTACAACCATCTCATTTTTTGCAGGGATATCAATCACAGACGGTTGCATAACTACACCATCATAATTCCAATCTATCATAATAGAGTCTACCATCTGTCTCCAATCCTCAACGTATTCCTTTTGGATTGAAAGTTTCTGTAAAAGGTTCATAGGATAGAAGGCTCGAATAATAAGTTTATCTCCTTCCCGGACTATCTCCGCTTCAGAATCACGTTTGAGTTGCAATGCTGATTTATCACGAAGAATATCAACTATCTGAACATCAACCTTATAATCGCTAAGTTCCTGTTCAAGCGCACCTCTCAGGTCAGGCTCGTGTCCCATACAAACTATGGTGATTCGTTCTACAGGTTCGTTAGGTGCTTCTTCTTTTCGTTTTTCGTAGGACTTATATGGCAAATTATCAATAAGTGATTGTAAATCAGCTTTAGTTGCTATTCTATTTACAGGCATAATCTTAACCATACGGCCGTCGAGTTCACCGTCCCAAATATTAGTCTGAGAGAACGGTTGAATCTCTAAAGCAGATATAATCAATTCACGGGCTTCAACAGGGTTTCTAAAGAAATCATAATTGTTTACATTATAAACTTCAAATCCTGTGTATTTAGTTCCATTATCTGTAAGTGAAAGAGAATCAAATTCCTTTGCAACATTCAATAGCCTTTTTGTCGTAGTTTGAATAGCACCTAAATTTATATCTGCACCTATAAAACGTCTTCCAAGCTTCATAGCAACTGATTGAGTAGTGCCACTACCCATAAAGCAGTCAAAAATTATATCCCCTGGATTTGATGATGCTCGAATAATTTTTTCTAATAACTTCTCTGGCTTTTGCGTAGGATAGTTCTCTTTTTCCTTTGCCATCGCATTAATTGTGGCAATATACCAAGTATCAGACGGGAGAACCTTGTCTAAAGGTATTTCTGATGATTCGCTTTTTGTTGTAACCATCGCTCCAGCGTAATTAAGCCTGTTTTTTGAACCCTCTGTCATAAGTGTATGGTCATCTAATACATCCATAAAGTTGAATGTCCACGAACCGCTTTTTGTATAGAACAAAATATTATCGTGTTTACTATTCCACTGTGTTTTTCCACGACCACCCCATAAATACCACCATATTATTTCGTTACGAAAATTATCCTGCCCAAATATTTCATCCATCACAAGCCTTAAATGGTGAGATTTATGCCAATCACAATGGACATAGATGCTCCCTGTATCCGAGAGAAGGTCTCGCATAATCATAAATCTTTCATACATAAATTGAAGATATGTATCATTTGTCCAAATATCTCCGTATTGCTTTTCTTCAAAAGATGAACTGTCAGATTCTGTTTTACCTAACCCTTTTATATCTATCTTCTTTTTATAATCAGCCTTGCTATCGAAGGGAGGATCAATATAAATCAAATCAATCTTGCCACGAAAGTCTTTGAGGAGATGACTCATAACCTGAAGGTTGTCACCCCAAAAAATCTTATTCATCCATCCATCTTTCTCAGAGCCGTATGTCTCACGCAACTGAGCAGGATAATACTGAGTTGAACGGTATGGATGTTTCCCTGTCCAATGTAACTCAGGAAATCCTTTAATTGTTGGTAAAGATTCAAATTCAAAAGTTAATTGTTCTGCCATTATCAAAACTCCTCCTCTTATTTATTCTTACAATAAAACCTAAAGTCGCAGTTGACGCACGCCTTAGCATCATCTGCACATCGATGAAATTCTTTTCTCATTATTTTCTTAACTGTATCGTCAAACACAGCCATAGTCTCTTCAACCGCAGTCCTCGTATAGGGAAACGTAATTGTCGGGACACCAGAATTCTCACCTGTATAATACAACTTCATTTTACTAACTTTCTGTCCTGTGCGTTCTTCAACAAGGTGAGCATAGATATGTAGCTGCCTTCGATAGTGTTCTATACGTCTGCGATCTCTTTCCATATCTGGCTTCTTCTCGGACTTGAAATCCACAATCTCAACTGTGTTTTCATCTCCTCGAATCAAGTCAATCTTGCCTTCGATTATATAATCAGGCTTGACCAAACTAACATCTACCTCAGCCTGTTGAATTGCTGACCAATCTCCGCCTTGTCTATTAACGTAGTTCAACACCTGATTGAGTGCTGCTTCACGTTGAGGTAATGCCAAATAAGAATGTTCCGTTTTTGAGAGTGAGTAATAATTCGCTTCGAACCAAATTTTTACATTGTCATTTGTTATAAGGTGTTCTTCTCCTCTAAGAGCGGCACGGTGAACGTCCTCTATAGTTTCGTGAACGAGCGTACCAAAAAGCATTGCACCTGCTCTTACCGGTTGAAATTCAAGTTCTTTATAGAATTTATACTGTCGTGCGCACGTCTCATAAACAGAAATATGAGATGTAAAAGAAAAAGTATTCTTAATACTCACATCTTTAACTGTATTGAATGTAAATTCATTTATATCAAATGCTTCCGAATCAACAGAAGGTAATTCCTCATATAAATCTCTAAATGATTTGCTCGGTGTGCGTTTATCTTTATTGCAAGTAAGCACAAGCAAATCCTGCGCTCGTGAAAAAGCCGTATAATACAAGCGCCAGAAATCAAAATACTTTGTATCTTCGTATGGTTCAAATGCAGGTCGTTTATAATACTTCTCCTCAATCTCAACCATCAATTCGTTGATTTGTTTTTTCGGTGTGTTAAATAGTGAATCAACAAAAACTATCGGGAACTCCATTCCCTTAGATTGATGTATAGTAAGGAAAGACACGCAACCGCTCGGAGCATATTCGGAATCATCTTCATATTCGGATATTCCTCCGTCAAACAACAACCTAATATAGAGATTAAACAAACGCTCGGTATCTTTTTGCAAATGCTTTGAATTCAATACGTCGATTCTATGTAGGTACTCAAATTTTCCAATTATCTGAGTCATTTTTGCAAGATTTCTCGCAGGCCTTATGTCAACAACACCACCATCCATCTCGGTATCGAGAATACTGACAAAAGGCTCAAATTCAAACATCTGATAAAGTAGTCCAGAGTATGAATAATCTGTTGTACCCTGTAACCCGGTGTGATATCTTCCTTTATAACGAATCCAACCTAAAAGGTCTTTGTGCTCAGGTTTGGAAAGAAATTCATTTGCTTTTTCAACACAACTTCTGAAATATGAATAGTGTTGCGGCTTTAAAAACTTATACGACAGATTCTCAAGTTCAACTATGTATTTTGGAATAGTCAACATTAAACATCCAAGTATGAGCTTTATCTCTTCTCTTTGAAAATACATATCGGAACGCGGAGAGTAAACTTTGATACTCATTTTCTCCAAGTAATCAGCTAATCCTTGAACCTTTTCGTGTTTTACTGATCTGAAAAGAAAAGCAATCTGATTATAGTTAGTCACCTTGCCTGAGTTCATCAATTCTATTATAAAGAGTAGAATCTTCTCATACCATTCCTCTGTATCATTTTGACTATCTAACTTAACAACAGCACGACTCTTAAGCACCGATTCTTTATGTGGAATTATAGTTTTGTCATATCTAAAGTTTCGCCATTCAAATTTGAAATTTGCGCCACTTGTCGTGTGCATCCATTCGTTATAAAATCTTACGATATCGCTGTTTGAACGGTAGTTTACAACAAGTGGAATAATACTACATTCCCCTTCATCAAATTTACTTGGAAATTCGAGTATATTTCTAATTGTAGCTCCTCTGAAACGATAAAGTCCTTGATCGTCATCTCCAACAACACAAATATTGTTTCTGTTACCCGCTAAAAGGAAAACTATCTGCTCTTGAATGTAGTTTGTATCTTGATACTCGTCAACCATAAGGTAAGTTATCCTATCTGTGAGTTCCTTAAGAACATTAGGATTATTTTTGAGTAGATAATATGCTTGAGTCTGTATTGACGCAAAATCCATCAAATTGTTTTCGTCAAGAATCTCTCTATATACACTAAGGATTTTTCCTAATGTAGATATTTTAGGATTCTCGTCCTCAATTAGTTCTTCAGGATCAACTAATTCTTCTGACAGATTATTGACATAATTTGCAATTTCACAAGAACGTCTCCAAGTTCCTTGGTTTTGAAGCACATCTTCAATTTCGGGGTATTTATTGAAACGATATATATTTTGAAAAATAGTGTACTTTTGGTCAAAATCATCGAGTATACGATAATTCCGCCTTAATTGAGTATATTCCAAATTCTCTTTAATTATTTTAAGGCACAAAGAGTGGAATGTTCCCACATACATTTCGTTGATATTAGCTGATAAATTCTCTTTTGCTAATTCATTTGTAATTCGTGTTATCAGCTCTTTCGCCGCCTTTTCTGTAAATGTTGCAATAAAGATACTCTCAGGCGAAACTCCACATTCTTTTATAAGATATATTGCACGTTTCACAAGTGTGAATGTTTTACCAGTTCCCGGGCCAGCTGTAATAAGAACGGGGCCCTCAGTTGTGGTTATTGCATCTTTTTGAGCTTTATTGGCTGTTTCAAAATCAAACAAGTATATTTCGCCTCCTGACATTATATCTATTCTATCTATTCGCTATTCTATTACTATTACTCATTATAACACAACAGGGTGTCCCATATAACGGACTTTGCTTTGAAACAGGTAAAAAAACTGCGAAAGCCTTTAATTTTGCCATTTTCCACAAAACAAATCCGTTTCAGGCTATAATTATTTATATTGTATCATAAATCCTTATGATATTCAATCACTGAAATTTGAAAAAAACAAAAAATCGAAGTCCAGAGAGTATTCCTTGAGCTTCGATTATTAACTAATTTTCTATTACAATTATTTCTATGTCTTTCTTCTTTGCATAATTTAACGTGTTTCTTGTTCCACCTGCTTCACCATTATAAACTGCTATTAGTAGATTACTATGATCAACCATATACTTACTCATTGCGAATCTGAAAACAAGCCGGACTATACTCAGGTGATACATATTTTACATAGTCTGCTTTTTTTATAATCTTCTTATATCGCTTCTGCCAATCTTGCGACCAACGTGCTTCAAATTCCTCGTATGGGGAAGCGCAGATTAAGTGTAGATCCTTATTCTTTTTTCGGAGATTTAATACAATCTCCGCAGCCCAAATATCAACACCTCTTGCCATTCCAGATAAAAGTTGTATAGCCTCGTTCAATGTCTGCTTTGATTTCACGCTCTAATTCTTTGATTATTTCTCTATCAACTAAGAATAGTTTTTCAGGTCTGTGTCCTGTAAAACAGCATCTGTGCATTTTCATCTCGTTTTCAGTCAAAGTTTATCACCTCTGTTCTATTATAACATTCGGTCACATATAAGTACACGGATTTTCACAAAAAACTGAAATAAAAAATCGGCGACAGCCCGTAATGGACTGCCGCCGTTGTTATTATTTATGGAATTTATTATATGCCTTTTCTGCGTTATCTGCTCTGCGAGAATCCTCGAACGAGTAATCTCCGCAACGCTCATATACACGCTCAAAGGCTATCGCTGCCGTTCGGGTATTGGATTTAAGAAATTCGTTATAAGTAATTCCATTATAGTTCCCTCCGTAGTTTGCAAACTCGGATTTTATCGTCTTTTGCAGATACTCACACTGTTCTTTAACATTAGAGCCTTTGAATCCTGTAGGAGTATATCTTAGACACCATTGGCACAAGCCATAGAATTCATCACCGTTATAGTGTCCGACGATGTTCCAATCGAGATTAAGTGTATCGCCGCCGCATTCACGCATCATATTTCCGATAATACCTGCGGCAACGCTGTCTGAGTAGCCATAGCTTTTAAGATACGTCCACACTTGCTGAGCTGTATCACCTGTCGCAACGGTATTGTTACCTGAGTAGAAACCATATCCCAAAATTTCTTTGTTGCCAATGCTGTACTGATTCTCGCAAACCTTATCTCCGCTGTTGCCTTCGATTGTGTAAACTGTGCCGCCCTCAACTTTTTCAACGATACCCGTGTGATCGCCACCGCCATCAAGTCCGTCGTCTGTCCAATCAAAGAAGATTATCATACCCGGTTCAGGTTCTTCTGAGCCATCAAGCCATTGGTCTTTGTTCTTAAACCATACAACTCCATCATCAACAACAGAATACTTTGGAATAGTACCGCTCTCAATATAACCGCACTCATTCGCACACCAAGATACAAAGCAACAGCACCATTCAACACGAGAGCTGAAACCGTACCAGCTCCAATAAGGCTTTCCGCCAATGTTTCCAAGCCGCTCCTGTGCTATCAGTACAATATCGCTGTTCGAGCTTGTTACTCCGTTTAGAAGTTCACGCCATAGGTCGTTGTTCTCATCAGATAACAACTGCCGACACATTTTCTTCTGTTCAGCAGTAAAACCTTTATTGTTCATCATCGTTTCAAGGTCAATGTGAGAAACGGTTATATAAAGGGCTTTCTTTTGGACTTGCTTATTGACCTTCTTAACCTTGCCGTCTTTTTGTTTTTCCTCGACCTGTTCAGTTTCGGTGTACGTTTCTATTCTGTGGTCAATCTTATTGATCTCCCAAAAGAGATTGCGTATATATTCTTCCTTGCTTTCATCAAGAGTTACTACCTGTACTTCATCCGGATTGGCGGGGTGTGTATCCGTCATATTGTAAGCGACAGCATAAATAGCAAGGACTTCCCGCCACTCTGCTTTTGAGCCGGACATAACGAGTTTATCGTGTGGGTTATCGGTCTTAATATCTGTAATCTTATCGTTAAACTCATTATTGATACGAGTAATAATGTTGTGCATTGTGTATTCGCCTTCATTTGCGTTCGCAGAAGCGAATAAGCCGTACACGCTCCAACAAATCAGAGCGATCATACAGATAATCAGAATTACGAGCAGAGATACCCAACCTCCGGCTATGATAGCCGAAATGAGCTTTTGCAAAGCCGCAATGATTGCCTTGATAATTTTAATCAAAAGCTGGATTGCCGCTTTAGCTGCTTTCGCCGCTAACTTTGCCGCCTGTTGTGCGGCTTTTGCTGCCTTTTGAGCCGCTTTCGCCGCAGCCTTTGCTGACTTCTCTGCGGTTTTGGCGGCTTGCTTTGTGGTCTTGATAGCCGCCTTTGATGTTTTCTCTGCTGTTTTAACGGAAGTCTTGACGGTCTTGACCGTGCCTTTCTGAGTTGTCTTGACGGTAGCCTTGCCCGTGGATCGGGCAGATTGCTTAACAGTCTTTGCCGATGTTTTCTCAACGGTGCGAATACTTTTACGTCCTGCGCTGTTGGTTGCCCGGATAGATTTCTCTGCGGATTTTTTAGCAGCGTTTTTAGAAGCTCGCTCTGCTGAATTTTTTACCGTATCTTTTGCGGTGTTCTCAGCCTTGTTTTCAACCTTCTTTTTTACTCTGTCCTCGATTTTTCGCTCAACCTTATTTTTGACCTTCTCAGCGCCTTTGTTGACGGCTTTCTTCGTTTGGTGTACAGTTTCTTCCACCACTCGCTTTGTGCCGGATTCCATTCTGTCGGTAGCATACTCGGTTTCGTTATGCTCCTCGGCTTCAACGGAATGCTCGGCTTTGTCCTTTGTATGAATATAGGCTTGTTTCATACGGCTGGCGACAATCCGTCCCTTATCAAGAGTTCGGATTGTACCTTTGACCGTATCTCTTGTCTTAATATCAGCCAATTTTTAACCTCCCTTCTAAAATTGTGTAAAGAAAAACTCTGACCGGATTTCTCCAATCAGAGCTTTGACAGTTTATTTAGTTGTTTAAATTGTGATTATTATCTATAACAGATTCCATGAATCTTGGCAGAACCGTGTGTCAGCATTCTTATTCTTTGTATATTGTTATTGAGGTTAATTATCCATTCTTTTCATTCTTATCAGAGAGGAAAATATATGCACCTCCACAATAATATATTTTAGAATTTGGAATGTTTTCACTTTCCATTAATCGGATTTCTTTGTACTCCAACGGATTATAAAGTCTTGTTCGTTTGGGACACATTACGATTTGCCACGGAATAAAACAATGGAGCATTATGCTAAGCATATCTCTGGAATCGAATAAAACTGACGGTGTGGAAACGTAGTTGAATAAATCTTTTAAAGTTAATGACTCTTTATCCTTTGAAATGCGATATAATTCCCCTGATTGCGAAATTGCTATTTGAGTTGCAGATAGGAGACCTCGTTCAAATAGTGATTGCAATTCTATAAACTGATGCTTTCTATAATCACGAGATAGATCATTAATAAATCGCATTGGAATTACTCCAAAAGACGTAGTGTTATTATTTCCAATTACCTTAAAAAACACACACTCGTCGCCCCATATGTCAGTAGCAAGATCATTGAGACATACTTGTTCTCTCACAACATCCAATATTTGCTCAATACTGCAACTAGTATCATTTAAATTAAATTGATATTCATTTAGTAATGCACAGGCATTAGCGAAGGATTGTGGAGAATTCTTATTTGCAATAATCAGCAAACTACTCAAAATTGAAATCACTTTCTGTAAGATAGCGCTCAGCCCTTCGGCAAAGAAAGCAGGAAAAACACCCTTTAAAGACAGAACTTCATTGATTAACTCGGAATATAGTTTAACAATCGGATTCTTGCTTGTATAAACATAATATTTATTTTCATCGAGATGCTGAAGCCAAGAATTAATAAAACTGAGTGCCATCGAATTATCTTCTAGCTGAGTTATGAAAGAAAAATCAATATCAATTGAGAGTGTCTCTATTCCGTCATGAGGATAAAACAAGTTTTCCTCGTGATAGAAAACTCTATGTAATACAGAATAATCATTTTCTACAAAATGGTTTAACAAAGAATTTGTTGAGAGAGGGTCAACTTTTTCAAGAGAGTTAAGCAGTTCTCCATAGTTCTTATAGAAAAAGTAATGGTTTTCAACTTGGACATATTGATCTATTATTAATTCAACATAATTAGGCTCTGGGTATACTGCTCGTAAAACACTTGTATCAATGTTAGTGTCTGTCTGATGAAAGATATAACAATGGGTATCAACCCATTGCTTATTGTTCATTACATATTGATTCCAGTAGGAAGAAATAATAGAGTTTAAGTCCCAAAGGAACAAGCCGTGCTGATTAGTAATTCGGGACAATTCATCCATTTTAAATGTGAAGAAAGGATTATAATTCACTGATTCAAGAAGTTCTTGGCTTTTTGGATCAAAAGAACTATTTGCGTAGAGATAAAGATTAATAATATCTTGAACATCATCTTCCCATAAACAATATATGACACCATTATTTCCTACTCTCCTACCTAATAAGGAGAAAGCTGTTGCAGTTTCTAAATTTGTAGTGAAATCAATAAGATCTGTCTTGTAGCCATAATGCTGTGCAATTGCCCAATAAACGAGATCAGTTCCATGCAATAAATCATTGACAGCTACCGCACTAGGGAGTAATGTGTTTCGCTTTTTTATCCATTGAATAAATGCGTTTGTTTTTATTGCTTCATTTTCTATATCTATGTCGGATGTGAGTCTATGCAGAGATGATGTTATGTGATAGTCTTTATTTTGCCCTCGATAATAAATTGGAGAGCCCTTTGTAAGTGAAGTATGTTTTATTGCCTCTAATGCTTTTTCTATATTCTCGTACACAATCATTTTAATCGCCTACTTTGTATATGTTATTCTGCAAAAAAATCCGATTTATCTTACAACGATTATACCATATCAGTAAATGTTTGTCTATCGTTTAAAACGCTTTTAATGGGCTAATATAGTAAAATCAGGGGTAAATGCATCATTACCCTTACCCCTCTTATACTGCACTTAAAAAGCCGCATAAGCACTGACTTTTTCAAGCTAACTTTGTCTACATTTCTGCCGTACTTTTGCAATGCTTTCAGCCTTTGATTTTCTGTGCCGTCTTTTAGCGCAAGCGGTACAGAATTTCTGATTGTTCCGCTTGCTCTTTGGCACGAAAGGCTTTTTACAATCCTGACAATAACAGATATTCGCCGGACTGAGTATCTCCGCTTCAAGCGTCGGCTCAGTTGGTAAAACTGCTACCCGAAAATAGTTGCAGCACAGAGAGTAGGAAATACTCTGTACGCAAACGCATGGCTCATCGTCGAGAAGCAGGCAGTTTCCGTCCTGATAGTTAGTGCATAAGTGCTTTATCAGCTTATTAGCTTGGCGGCGTTGCTGTATGTTCATTCGTGGTAGCATAATATCACCGTCTTATCTTGTCGTCCGTTTTGCTACTACAACAAGTCTGCCGTTGTTATTTGTGTATTCGCAGGTAGCGAGCGTCAGAAGCTTGTCACCCTGTTTAGCTGAAATGCCTGTTTCGTAGAATGATAACGCCTTGCATTTGCTGATAAAGCTGCTGTAATGCTCGGAATCATAAGCGTTGACAAATTCATAAAACTTAAATGTGTTCTTATTGCTCTCGTCAACGGGGACGGCGAACACGGCGAGAATATCATAGTTTGCTTTCTTGTTCAGCGTATCGAAGCTGATTGTCTTATGGGACGACCAATAATCTTTGCTGCGATAATTCTCAAGCCCTGCAAACATAGAGCCGTCGTTCATATGGTGAGCGTAAATGATTACATTGTCTGAGGGAGCGTCAACATCACAATTCGCCTGAACATACGGACAGCCGTACACGGATTCATTCTTGTAGAAGTCGTGATTGAGATAGTAGTCAGGGATCTTCTTTGTCTGCATTACGGGATAGTTAATGACAGTATCGTTAATCTTAATCCAACCTACCATATCAGGGTTAGCGCTCGGATTCATATTGGTGGTATAGCTCTCAGAGCTTCCGCCGCTTGCGCCGCCATTTACACTACCGCCGCTAACCGTTGTGTTATCCGTATAAGGATTGACGGGTGCTTTGGTCGGTGTAGGCGTTGCGCTTTCCTCCGTAGCCGAAACTTCTTCGGCTACGGATTCATACATCTTCTTGTTGTTGTCGGATTCCACCTTGTTCTTGACGTGGGAAAAGGTGCTAACGCCGCAGACGGCAATCAGCATCGCAAGACCGATAATAAGGATTTTCTTTTTCATAATGGTCGTCCTTTCTTTATGCTGCCGTGCCTTCGCCCGGCTTGGTGGTCATCAGCTTGTAGAGCTTGGTGTTCTTGGGAAATTTATTTGCGAACGGTACAAGGGAGCTGCCGACCTTAATCAAGCCGTGTCCTGCGTCAACATTCGTGATATACGAAAGCTGTAAATCAGAAATGTTAAGCAACCGTGCAAGCTCCTCTCTGTCAGTGGAAGCCTGATTGAGCATTACAATAAACTCAGAGTTTGCGAGCATTGTACGGGCTGTATGGCTCTGAAGCAGGTCATCTACGTTCTGAGTGATACCTGTCGCAAATGCGCCGTACTTACGAACACGCTTCCAAAGTGTAAAGAGGAAGTTTGCGGAATATTCGTGCTGGAACAGGAGGTAGATTTCATCAATAAAGATGAAAGTTGCCTTACCTTTTGCCCTGTTTTGCGTGATACGGTTGAGAATACTGTCCATTACGACCAGCATGCCAATTGACATAAGCTGCTTACCGAGGTCGAGAATATCGTAGCAGATAAGGCGGTTGTCAGTATCAACGTTTGTTTGCTTTGCAAACGTATTCAGCGAGCCGTCCGTAAACAACTCAATCGCAAGTGCGATACTCTGCGCTTCCGGCTCCTCCTGTCTGAGCAGTTCTTCACGGAAGTCCTTTAAGGTCGGTACTTTGCCTGTGTAGTTTCTCTGCTGATAGCCACGATACACATTGGCGGTACAACGGTCAATAATGGACTTCTCCTTTGCGCCGAGGGGTACAAACTGTTCGCAGAGGGACATAATAAACTCGGATTTGAGGATAACAGGGTTAGCGCCGTCGCCGTACTCCTCGGACATATCCATAGCGTTGATATGGTTTTTAGAGGTAGCTGAGATATTGATGACCTCGCCGCCGAGAGCATTGACAAGTGCTCCGTACTCACGCTCAGGATCTACGATAATAACATCTGCGCCCGTTGCGAGAATGATATTAACAATATCGCCCTTTGCGAAGAACGATTTACCACCGCCGGATACACCGAGGACGAAGGCGTTACCGTTAAGGAGCTGTCTGCGGTCAGCGATAATCATATTTTTAGAAATGACGTTCTGACCGTAATAGATACCGTTTTCGTGGAATACGTCCTGCACACGGAACGGCATAAGGACGGACAGCGATTCGGTAGTCAATGTACGGAAGCTGTCGATCTTGCGAACACCGAAAGGCATTGCGGTATTCAGACCGTCCATCTGCTGAAATTTCAGGGTAGAAAACTGACAAAGGTGTTTTCTCGCCGTAGTCAGGATAGCTTCGGTGTCGTTGTCAAGCTGTTCCTTTGTATCCGCAGTGTGTACCATCGTCAGCACGGCGAACATCATACGCTGGTCACGGGTAGTCAGGTCATCGAGAAACTCTTTCATTTCCTTCTTCTGCTGTTCCATATCATAGGGAACGGTAGCAGAGAAGTTGTTGTTGGAGTTCTGACGGCGCTGCCAATTCGTAATATTGGTTTCAACGCCGAGCAAGCGGCTCTCCGCTTCTCTCACGGCTTCATCAGTCGGAACAGGGATAACGTCGATTGACAACATCAGATTACGGTTAAGCTCGGTAATCTCGGAAATCATACTGTCCTTGATGTAGGACGCATACTCACGCATAAAGAGCACTCTGCCGTATCTGTCGCCAATCTTGAAATAGTCCTTTTCAAACTCCATAGAATCGGGACAGATATAGTCCTTGAAGTTGTGTCCTTTCTTGCGGTTCTCCTTGATGTCAAAGTGATAGCTGCTTTCCTCGCCGACACGATAGAAATCGTGGAAGATACGAAGGCGCTCCTCAACATCAAGCTCCGTACACTTACTGCCGAGCTTACTGAGATGGGTAATCATATCATTACCGACACGGCTGAAATAAGTGCGGGCATCCTCAATATTCTTCTTGCAGACAGATACCGTGATATACTTGTCCTGAACCATCGAATTTGCGCCCGTCGCCTTGTCGAGCAGCATTTGATTGTATTCCTTGCGATATTCATCAAGGTAATCGCCCTTGAGCGGAATTAGGATTGACTTCTCAAAGTCAAGGCGGTTAAGCCTGCGGTTGTTAATGGTAATCTTGGTCGTCGCTCCGCTGTCAAAGCTGTTGAGCAACTCGGAGTATTCAAGGAACATTTCTTCCTTATCCTCACGGGAAGCGACGGCGTAGTTAATATCGGTAAATTTGAAGGTCTTGGTAAACTTGTCCTTGCCGATCTGGAAAATACCGTCATCGTAAATAGCGGTGATCGGTATAACGTCCTGAACGCCCTTCGGCACAACAAATTTCTGCCTATCCTGTTTACCAATTTGTCTGAGTGTTTTAATCATTGGCTTTCATAGCCTCCTTTTCCTTTTGTTCAATTACGGGCTTCATCAGCTCGTAGTAGGTATTCGTTGATTTGAATGTCAGCTTTTTAGGGGTAAGAAATTCGGATTTCACCCAAGCGACAATGAATTTCTCGGCGGTCATTCCGTTGTATTTGACAAAGCCCAGCGCCGCAAACGGAGCTGCTGCGATAATGCAAATCCAAGATGTGGTTTCTGTACCAAGCGTAGGCTTCAACAGAAAGAACACGCCAACCGAAACCGCAAGCGCACAGACAGAAAAAATGATCTGTCTAAGTGACAGACCAAAGAATACTGCTTCTGTATAGTTACGGATTTCTCTGTTAATCTTAACTTCCATTAAGCGTAAATCTCCTTTCTTTCCGGCGGGCAGCTTCAATTTCCTTTTTGCAAACACATTCTCCCGCAAGGCATTTCACTTTACCTCTGCGTCTGCCGCCGAAATATAAGCAGTATTTGCAATTACAATCTTCAAGGGTATAGCCCTCAAATTTGTTATATATCTTTGTGTTGTTCTTCATAGCTTACAGTCCCATCATCTCACGGATAATACGATCAGACATCTTAACCGTGCCGACGAGTACCAGCATATTGAATACAAGCTCACCAATGTACGCCCATACCATTGTGACAGGCGGTGCGTCCTCAGCCACAACAGGCGGCGAAGATACAAACAGTGAGAAAATAATGCAGGCTAATACGATAACCGCTCCTTCCAAACAGACAGCGCAATAGCTTTTGAGAAAGCTCTTGCCGACGTTCTGCGTAGGCTCACCCGCAAAGGTCGAAAGCGGAATAGGAGCGATAGCCGTGTACATATAGAGCTTGAAGAATCTGCCGTACACGCTCATAATCATAATGAAGGACATTATGGTAATAAACAGTCCGCCGATAAGCGTGACCGCCCACAAGGGAATACTCTCCCAAAATCCGCAGTTTTCAATAGCGGATACCAAGTCGTCCGGCAATACGGTGTCCGTTGCTGATGAAACACCTGCGGCTGTCATAATTGAAGCGATACCGCTTTGCACCACGCCAAACAGAGTTGTCATTAGCTCCATTCCCTGAGTGATGACCGCCTTTGCCAAGATGAATCGGACAAAGAGCTTTACAGCGTGTTCAGGCTTTTTCAAGTCCGTAAAGCTGCCGCACGTTTTAACTACGCCTATCACAAAGAACAGGACTAATAAGCCCGTGCCAAGAGCCTGCATTGCGGTGTTGACATTGGTGATTGCCGTCCAGATACCGCCGCCCTTAAAGTTTTGCGGGGAGGTAAGGATCAGATTCCACAACTCGGTAACTTTGGCATTCCAAGTGTCGAGTGCGTTTTGTAGATTACCTACAACCCAATTATCGGACATTTAAGCACCTCCTTGTTTTTTTTAGGGGTATGGCCGTGAAGCAGCTATACCCCTCGTTCTGTTTAAGAGCCGATAATGAGGTTGAGGATTTCCTTTGCGAAGGTGATGATGACACCGCCCGCAAGTGTAAGAAAACCATTAGCTCTCTGTGATGGATCGTGTGATTTGAGCGAAAGACCAATCTGCACAACGCCGAAGCCTGTCAGAATAAGACCAATCGCACGGATAAGACCGAAGATGAAGGTGGAAAGATTATTGACTGCGGTTAAAGCTTCATTGCCGTCAGCAGCAAAAAACGTTACGGTGAAACAGCTCACAATGAGCATTACCGCAATAACGACGGCGCAGTAGATACAAAAACCTCTCTTGACCTTACCCTTCATCGGCAGTCTGTTTGTATTTGAATGGTTGTTAAATAATCTCATTATTTTTATCCTCCTGTATAAGATTAAATTGAATTTGCAAGTCCTCCTCGGACAATAACTCAAAGCTCGTATCAGATATAGGTATATCTTCAATCTGCTTTTCATCGACAACTATGCCAACAGTAATGGTGGCAATATCATCTTTGACTTCGCCGTGTCTGTAAACATCGGCTTTACCGTCAGCCGTCAAGCTGACATTAGGGTGCTTCAAGATGTCAAACTTGAAGTCCTTTATCGGTCGCTCACCTCGGATAAAGAGGATAGCGTATTGGTTATCAAGTAACCTGACCTCATCAGGTGTCATCAGCTCTCTGCCGCTTATCTGATAATTGGTAGAATAGCTGCCGCTATGACCTGTGCTTTTGCCGTAGGTATTGGTATCAATCGTTTCCTTGCCGAGTAGCTCAGACACATACTTGTGCGTACTCTGTTCGTTGCCGCCAAGATATAGAAACTCGTCGCAGTTACCGACGATGCTTTCCCATTGCTTTTCAAACAGCGCCTTGAGCTGTGCCAAGTTCTGTAAGATAATGCTGACCGAAACGGCACGGGAGCGCATAACCGAGAGTATTTTATCGAAATCATCGGGGAGCGAAACATTCGCAAACTCGTCCATCAGAAAATGGACGGGAACAGGGAGCGCTCCGCCGTGTATGTGATCGGCAGAATAAAATAGCTGTTGGAATAGCTGTGTGTATAAGATAGATACCAAGAAATTAAACGATGAATCGTTATCGGGTATCAGCGCAAACAGGGCAACCTTCTTCTCACCCATAGAGGGTAAGTCCAGCTCGTCCGTAGAAGTCAAAGCCGCAAGGCTTTCAAGGTTAAACTTTTCAAGTCTTGCGGCAAGTGTAATCTGTATTGACTTTAATGTTTTAGCTGAGCCTGAGTGATAGGAATGATAGTATTTGAGTGCGATATGGTCGGGATTCTCAAATTCTAAATCATTGAACAGATTATCGAGGGGCGAGGGGACGTTACTGTCCTCGTCCTCAATTTCTGCGGCTCTCAGCATTTCCATTACCATAGCGAAGTTCTGTTCTTCCTCCGGCGCTTCGTAGTGTAAATAGAATACTAACGCAAGGAGCAGCATTGAAGCAGCCGTGTCCCAAAAGGGATCATTGGACTGCGAGCCTTTCGGCGTGGTGGATTTGAAAAGGTTAGTTACCAATCGCTGAATATCGTTGTCATCACGGAGATAGACAAACGGATTATAGCAATGGCTCTTTTCCATTGAGATCAGGTCAAGCACACGCACATCATAGCCTTTTGCTTCAAGCAATCCGCCTGTGTCACGGAGTATCTCGCCTTTAGGATCGAGAATAACAAAGGACGTATTGCATTGCATAAGGTTTGGCTTACAATAGAATCGGGTTTTACCAGCGCCCGATCCACCGCAGACTAACGTGTTGAGGTTGCGCCTGTGCTTCTGTGCGTTGATACCGATACGGACATTCTGCGTCATCAGCTTATTATCAGACGGCGGAGATTGACGGTATTTTCTATCAACGGCTTTTGCGTTGCCCCATTTAGCGGAGCCGTGTTCTTCTCTGCGTCGGTAGTTCCTGCGTGTGGAAAAGTAAATACCTATGCCCACTGCGTAGGCGGCAAGCAAAAAGAGGACAGTTTTTAAGCTGTCCTCACAAAACTGTATTTGAAACGGGTGTTCAAAGGACTTCATCAGTCCCGCCACAATTTCCGTTAAGCCGCCTTTTACAAACGGGGCAATCAGCAGCGATAACCACACTACGGGAACAATACCGATTGCGGAAAGAATGATAGCTGACTTTCTGTCGCTATCTTGCATTATCCCTGTCCCTCTCAATCACCTTAACCTTACGATAAGGGGCATTACCGATTTTGAGGATAAGGTCGTCGTAAATATCCGTAGGCTTGCCCTCGGCAATACGAGCGTTTCGGGAATCGTTGAGGGACTGAATGACGGCGCTCTGTTCGTTATCATCGAGTGCGATATGATACATAGGCTCTTTCATAACAAACACCTCCGTCCTTATCTTGCACGGTCAGCCGTGCGCTCCTGCTGCTGGCGATAAAGCTCGTCGGAGATACGGGAGTGAATATCGCTCATAGCCGTTCTGACTTTGGAAAGCTCCGCACGAACATCATTCGGCTCTTTATCCTTCCACTCAGCGGGAACACGGTCAACGGCAAAGCTCTTGGTGTCAACGCCGTACTTTTTACAGAGCATATAGCCGACGCATACTGCCTGAAAGCTCATATCCTTGCGACTGAAGCTCTCGCTTCTGCTTGACAGCTCAGCGTAGCCGAGTTCCAGGGCAACGCCCTGAAAGAGAGCTACGCTGTCGCCGACACCCTTCTTGATGAAAAGGGTATCCTTACTGTTATCGTAGTACGCAACAGCGTCGGGATTGGGAAGCTGTTCGGCGCTCTCGCAGTTCACGGGCGAAGTGTTAATCATAACGGTAACAAGATTTCTCGGATCACGGTTGACCGTAGGAGCAGGCTTACGTCTGCCGTTTGTCTGTGAAACGTCGAAAACCTTTTTGACGTTATAAGAAATGCCCTGTGTGCCGTTGGCTCTGGTGTAGTCAACAGGCTCAAGAATCGAAATGCTCTTTGCGCCTTTCTTGATACGGACATTTTCTTCACGCCAACCGTCAAAGTCCTTGAGCTGAGTAGCTTCGGGACATTGCTTATAGATAAGCAAGGCGTTTGCCGCCGAGTATCTATCCATATGAGCCTGCGTGTCAAGAAATTTATGAAACTCGGTGGGCGAGGATACCACATTGGCAACGGCGCTGTCTACAAGCTGATAGACGGCTTCCTTTTCCTCTTTCTTAAACTGCTTATATTCTTCGGGAGAACGCTGCGGCTGACGATAGCCGTTTTTTCTCGCCTTAAAATCATTGGTCATAGATATTACCTCTCTTTCAATTTATAATGCTTAGCCTTCTGTTTCTTCTTAGGCTGCTTGTGTTTGGTCTGTCTGGTTTTTGAAGGAGTTTTCTTCTTCTCCTGAATGTGTTTAGGCTGATTACGCTCTGCTTCTTTCTTCTGTCCTGCGGCGTGTTCAGCCTTATAGCGTTCCAGCTTTTCCTTTACGGAAGGCTTTTTGACGTCGGACTTGGAAGTACCCTTATCAGTGTTCGTATCTTGTTTGCCTGAGTTTTGCCTTGACTGAGGGCTTTTGTCGGCCTTGGCTGCGTCGGGGTTTTCGTGGGCATTTTCCTTTTTTTCGGAAGGCTCTGCCATAGCTTCCTCGACGATAATCTCTCCTTTGGATTTAACGGGTTCCTCAATCTGAGTTTCCTTTTTATCCTTTTCCTTTGACTTCTCAACTTCCTTAACGATGGAAGCCTTGTCAACCTTGGAGAATTCAAACCTGTCTGCGATACGCTGAATCTTTGAAGCGTCCTCCGCACGGGCGATTACATCAACCGTAGCGTTTGGATCTTTGCTGTTCTTATCACGGAGGACAGTATATAAAACACCGTAGCGCTTAGCCTGTTCGGTAAACTTTTTCAAGTCTTTGTTTTTGAAAGTAAAAACTTTCAAAGGGCTGCCTGATTTAATCATCTGTGTCAGCCGAGCTTTGCCCTTAGATTTTGATTCCTGTTTCAAGGTCGAAGCGAGCAGGGGTACTAATTCCTTAATGCCCTTGCCGGACAGCTTGACAACTTCCTCAAAACCTTCAAGGTACAGCCTGACTAACATTTCGGCAGCGTCACCGCCGTTGGTCATATTCACGGCTCTCCTTTCCTTTGGATTTTTCTTCTTCTGCAAGCACTTGTTCGAGGTGTTCCTTCATCAGTCCCGACCTCTCGGCAATGTTGTTGCAGAGTTTCACTTCCTTACGGAGTGTCCGTAGCTTCTCTGTGATTTGCGAAATCTTTTCCTTTGTCTGTGACAGCTCAACATCATCAATCTTTCTGCGTGTCATTTTTCGGAGATCTGTTCTGTCGGCAGTAAGGGATTTAATCTCGCCCTCAACAGAGGACTTATATTGTAAAAGCTGCTCGTCGGTATGAATACCGTGCTTTCCGAGCAGCCTTGTCTGTTCGCTCAGTTCATCGAGTTTCAATAACTCCTCTTTGAAATAGAAGTGAATCTGAGCGCTGTTAAGTTTTCGGTAGCTCGGCAGCTTGCCAAGCCGATAGCAGTAGTAAAGATAAAGACCGTATAAGCCGCCGATTTTCCGTATCTTATCTCCCCGTGTGGGAAGTTGATACTGACGGCTGACTACTGTGAGTTGGGTGTAACGGTGCATACCGACACGGCTTCTGTTTTCTTGTAACCGTCTGAGGATAGCTTCTCTCGTGTAGTCGTCGCCAACTCTGTTCAAACGGATAGACTTCGTATAGCCGGGCGGCTTGACAGTCCAATACTTCCTGCGTGGGTTAAAGTCATAGCCGTAACCCATATCTCTCAGAGCATAACCAACCTCTGCTACACTTTTGCTGTGTTCAAGAGCGTGGTTGATAGCGTCACGGATCAGTTGATACCTGTTTGGCATACCCGCTTTTTCGAGCTTTTCAAAATAGTAATTGGTAGGTCGCTCAAATTTGGGATTTGGATTGAAATGTAAGCTATACTCTTTACAAACAGCGTCGGCGATATGTCTAAACTTAAACCAATTCTTTTCATTATCCACCATTCGCTTGCCGTCAACAAAAGAAATACTGTTGATAACGAAGTGACAATGCAAATGCTGAGTATTAAGATGGCAAGTTACAACCACCTGATACCGCTTGCCCCAAGCTCGGCGAGCAAACTCCATTCCAACCTCTTGCGCTTTCTCAGGAGTGATGTCCTGCTCCTTGAAGCTCATATATCCGTGATAGGCTTGAATACCATCTGTCTTACCAAAATATTCTTTGGTCGTTATGAATTGGTCACGGGCAGTTGAGGGGTTGCAGTTGATACCGTCAACAAAAAATTGTTTCTCGGTTTTCTCCTCGTCCTTGGCATAGGTGAGAACATCGGCAAGTGCCTGATACTGCTCCTCGGTATATTTCGGGTTGCGGGTTTTATTAGGATTGTTGGCGTAGTCAATAACCTTCCCTAAGTTGGTTTTGACCGCCCATAGCTTTGTTACTGCCATTTCAAATCCAATTTGTCAGGGCGTAAGAACACGCTCTCAATATCTGCCTGAAATTTGTGCCAACGCTCCGCTTCACGGTAGAGCATTGGAGCGTCAACAAAGCCAAGTGAGTTTGCTTTTGCGGCGAGCTGATTGATATTGTTGCCGATAGCCGACAACTCTCGCATAGCTTCAAAGAAACGCTCGTCAGGCTTTTCCTTTGGTGCGTAACCTTTCATCAGCAAACGAATAAGTGATGATTCATTCAAGCAAGTCATAGCTGCCTTGCGCTGCCAATCATCACGCTCCTCTTTGGTCAGGCGTATATGTTTATCATAGCTTCTCCTCATCTGCGGTCTTTTCCTCCTTATCCTTCATCTCGTAATGATTCAGGCGGTTGATTTGAAGCAGACACATCATAGTCACACCAAGAAAGCCGCCGAGGAAACAGCCGAGTATGAATAAAAGAATTTCGTTCATTATATCAGTCCTTTCTTTACGGGGTATTAGGGGGGCAGCCCCTAACAAGCTCTGCACTGTTTTATCCGCTTCGTGGATACAAACAGTATGCTTGCTAAGATTATACATCTCACACAGGGGCTGCCGATTTCTTCAAGGTTTAGCGTTCAATATCACGATTTTTCGGTTTAACCGGATAGGCTTTAATCTGTCCGTTTTGCTTGTAAAACCGTTCAGGATATTTGAATTTATCGGCGTATTTCTTCTCCAAATCTTTCGGAAGGCTCTTAAAGTTTTCCGATCCAACAGGAGCATACGCAATAAAGAAATCTCCGGCGATAATCTCAATCATTTCCTTACTATGCTCGTCATAGACGGCTCTATTCAAGGAGCTGCCGTTCATTTTGCCTTCCTCGTTGCAGATTAAAGCGACCTCATCATCAAAGGGCATATACTCCTCAATATACCCACCGACAAGACGCTGCATTGCTTCAAGGGAGTTGTCAATGGAAACCGTTTGCGGTAACTTACCGACCTGCAAATAGAGAACGGTAATCTGATTTTTGCTGACGGTATCCTGTGCCTTCTCAGGCTCAAAACTAATCGTCTTGAAGCCGAAATTGTCGCAGTAGTAGAAACCTTTTTCTGTGTTATCGCTCTCGACAATCTCAACAACATCGGACACCGAAAGCGATCTGCCTTTATATCCTGCGGGGTGTTCCTCGTTGAATTTTCTGTAAACATCTTCAAGCGAATGGCAGTCAACATCACCGCTGAAAATCTTGTCGTAAATCTCAGCCTTGACCATCTTACTGCCCGTGAGCTTTTGTACTTCGTCCAATCCGAAGAACATCAATCGTTTATCGTCACGCTCGTGGTTGATTTGATAAATGTAAATCTTCATCTATCGGTCATCGTTCCTTTCCTTGTATTTGTGTTTTTGTATATTCAGTTGTAAACATAAAAAGTCGTTGAAATCCTTGCCTTGCGGCGGAGGTAACAGGGCGACCTGAAACTCTTTTTGAAGCCTATTTTTGAGTGCAACGGCGGCTTCTCTGCCTTTGCTGTCGCTATCAAAATGGATAGCGATTTTCTGTGTGTGCGGGTGTTCTTGCAGATAATTCACAAGGGCAGCAGGGACTTTCACAAGCTCTTTATCTTTGTTTGGTGAGTAGATTCCCGCAAGGGACAACAGATTGAAACGACGGTAATCATAGCCCCTCATTTTCAGTAATGTAGCGTAAGATAAAAGGTCAATGGGACATTCAAAAATGTGGACTGTGTTGCTCTCACTGTTCGCCAATCTGAATGAATAATGCTTATCACTACCCGAACAGTCGCCCAATATCCGCATACTGCCCGTTGCTCGGTAGGAAGCGTACCTCGGTTTGTTTTCCTTATCAAAGCCCACAAAAACAACATTATGGTACGGAAGACTCTCGAAAATTCTCCCCTCGGCTACGCATAAATCTATCAGCTCTCGGTCTATTCCTCTGCCGCTTAGATACCTGTAAATCACTCTGTTGGAAGCACTTTTATCCGGCAGAAGTAAAGGCTTTGGCTTTCTGTTTTTCTTCTGTTCTACATAGACGGGCGGCTCAACCGCACACTTTCCGATGATAGTTTCTACGGCTCTCGTGAAGCCTAAACCTCGTACTTTTACGAGGTAGTCAAGGGCGGAGTAACCACCAATGCCCCTTGACCACCAATACCATTTACCGTTGGAAATTTTCAAGCTGTCGTGGCTGCGGGTGCAGTAAGTGTCTGCGGAAAACTTGACCAACTCTTGCGGCTCGTAGTTTCGCAAATAAGTGAGCAAGTCCATTTCTCTCGCTTTGGCAACAGCCTGAGCGTCTATATACGGCATAGCCGTTATCTTGCGTCGAGCGTCTGATTTTTCATCTCACGCACCGCCGAAGTCGCACGGTCTTTGATGGTATCCCGCAGTATATCGTTGTAGCTGTAATCGTTATGCAGCCACTCGCTGTAAAGAGCGTCAAGCGGATGGCTCAGGCGAAGCAAAGCTCTTGCTTCGTTCTGAGTAAGGTTGCTGTCGCCGATACTGCACACCAAATCTTCCTTGATAACCTTCTCATAGGCACGGCTCAGCGCTTCGTTGGCAGGGAGCTTTTCAAGCTCCTCAACCAACTCCTTATGCTCCTGTGTAACCTTCTTGAAAAGAAGTTCATTGTAATTTTTGTCTGTCATAACAGTAATTCCTCCTTATCGTTCTTCTCTGTTGTTTCTGTCCCGTATCTGCTGTGAACCCTTTTCGTCAGGCTCACCGCCGACAACGGGAACGTCGCCCTGATTCATATCGAGCAAGGCGTTCAGCTCGGTCAACCGAGCCATTTTTTGTTGTAATTCGTCCTCTTGGGCGAATGGTTTTTCCACCTCGACCTTTGCGGTTTCGAGCTGGGCTTGAGTGTTTGCGAGTTGTTCTTCCGCTTTATCCAGACGGCTTTCAATACCGTCGATAGCGTTGTCCAAACGTGTGATATTACCGTGAATATCTGTGCCGAGTGTAATGTGGTAAGATGAGTTTTCCCTAAGAGTTACTACATAAGCTCGCTCATACTGATTAAACTCAATTTCCATCTTGAAACCACGATATTCACCGAGAATCTCTGTATCGGCGTTTGTTTTCGTTTTGCAAAACTCGATGATAGCTTTGCCCGCTTCGGCTTTATCCTTGTATTCAGTACCCTGAATTGTCATACCGACAAACTTGCCGTCAATTTCCTTCGGGTGCGTTTTTTGGATTTCCAAATCAGCTTTTAAGCCTTTGATTCGTGCTGTTTGCAAAGCGATTTCCTGCGGATAAAACTTGATGATTTTATCTTCAAGGTCGTACTTCTGAGAGAGGTAATAGGATTTAAGCATTTTCAGTTTGTTCACCTGAATATCCATATCCATCTTCTCTTTGATGTACGGATTGCCTGTCGCCAACATCTTAATCTCGGCATAGGAAAGAGCCGTGTCGTCAATATCCTCGGCGGTACGCACAGGTGATTTGCTGGTCATAATCTGAGCCGCAAACTTCTGTTTACCCTCGACGAGCTGATACAAATATGCGTCAAAGGTTTCCTCTGTTACATATCTGTATATCTCAACATCAGGGTTTTCGTTGCCCTGTCTGATGATACGTCCCGAACGCTGCTCAAGGTCGCTTGGTCGCCACGGACAATCTATGTCGTGCAAGGCTATGAGCTTATTCTGTACGTTTGTACCGGCACCCATTTTCTGAGTTGAACCAAGTAAAACTCTGACCTCGCCCTTACGGACTTTTTTGAAAAGCTCCTGCTTCTGTACCTCGGTTTTTGCTTCGTGAATAAAGCGGATTTCGCTCTCCGGCACACCTCGCTCAATCAGCTTTTGCCGTATATCCGTATAAACGGAAAACTCAGCGTCCGGCTTCGGAGTTGAGAGGTCACAGAACACAAGCTGCGCTGATTTCTTTTCGGTGTTATCCTGCCAAATCGTAAAAATATTATCTACGCAGGCATTGATTTTACTACCCTCGTTATCAGGGAGCATAGGGTTAATCATACGCTGATCGAGGGCGAGCTTGCGTCCGTCATTGGTGATTTTCAGCATATTGTCTACGCTCGGATCAACATTACCACCTCTGACTTTTTCAGCTCGCTCGGCAAGGTCTGCAACCATCGTCTTTTGCATTTCGGATGGTTTCACGGCGACATTGTGATAGTGCGGCGTTGGCGTCGGCAGATTTAATGTATCCGCCGTCTTGATATCCGCAACCTGTTTGAACATCGCCATTAGTTCGGGAAGATTGTAGAATTTAGCAAAACGAGTTTTCGTTCTGTATCCTGTTCCTTCGGGTTTCAGCTCATAGGCGGTCACGGTTTCGCCGAACGTGGAAGCCCAAGCATCGAAGTGCTGCAAGCCGTTCTCAACAAGGGTTTCATACTGCAAATATCTCTGAATGGTATATAACTCAACCATTGAATTTGAGATAGGAGTACCTGTTGCAAATACCGTTCCTCTGCCGCCTGTGATTTCATCAAGATAGCGGCATTTCATAAAGAGGTCGGAGCTTTTCTGCGCTTCGGTCTGGGCGATACCGCCGACGTTCCTCATTTTTGTGTAGAGGTAAAGGTTTTTGTAGTAGTGGCTTTCGTCAATAAAGAGCCTGTCTACGCCGAGTTCCTCGAAGGTGACTACATCATCTTTTCGGGTTTGGTCGTTCAGCTTTTGCAGTTTTACCTTGATAGATTTTCGGGTTTTTTCAAGCTGCTTTATCGAGAAGTTATCTCCTCGGTTTTCTTTCAGCTCGGCAATACCATCAGTGATTTCATCAATCTGCTGTTCAAGCAAAGCACGTTGACGCTCTATGCTCATCGGAATTTTCTCAAACTGAGAGTGACCGATAATGATTGCGTCATAGTCGCCTGTGGCGATTCTGCCGCAGAAACGCTTACGGTTGGCGGTTTCAAAATCTTTCTTTGTCGCCACCAAAATATTCGCCGCCGGATAGAGCTGTAAAAACTCCGCAGCCCATTGTTCGGTAAGGTGATTCGGCACAACAAATAAAGACTTGGAGCAAAGTCCAAGCCTTTTAGATTCCATAGCAGCCGCCGTCATCTCAAACGTCTTTCCTGCCCCAACTGCGTGTGCAAGGAGCGTATTGCCGCCATATAAAATGTGGGCGACAGCGTTCTTCTGGTGTTCCCTGAGTTCAATTTCGGGATTCATACCGCTAAACGTGATATGGTTGCCGTCGTACTCACGGGGACGGGTGCTGTTAAACTTTTCATTGTAGATTTTACAGAGCCGTTCACGGCGCTGCGGATCTTTCCAAATCCATTCTCGGAAGCCCTCTTTAATAAGCTCTTGTTTTTGCAAAGCAATAGTCGTTTCCTTTTTATTTAGGACAGGCTTGCGCTTGCCAAACTCGTCCTCAACATAGTCGAAGATACGAACATCTTTCAGATTAAGGGTTTCCTCAATGATTCTGTAAGCGTTTATTCGGTCAGTACCGTAGGTGCGATACGCTTTGATGTTGGTGTTATCATAGCTCTTGTTTTCAATGCTCCATTCACTCGTATAGGGTGAATAGTGTAACTGCATTTTCCACTGGGCATAGCGTGGTGTACCGAGAAATTCAAACACAAACTGTTGGATAATCTCAGGCGGTATCCAAGTAGCGCCGAGCCTGACCGAGATTTCGGAAGCTGTCAAAGGCTCCGGCTGTACCCGTTCAAGAGCCTGCACATTGATGGAATAGGTATCAGGGTTTACTGCCGCCGATTTCTGTGCGGTTTCAAGTTTCTCCCTGACATTGCCCGACAGGTACTCATCAGCCGTCAGATATTTCTGTTCTGAATAACGGTTGTTTTCATACAAAGGATTGAGGAAAATTACGCCTTGTAATTCGTCGTAAATCTCCTGTTCGCTCTTACCTGTCAGCTCACACATATAGTCCATATCAACCTCTGCCTTTTCACCCATAGAAACGGCGAGCGCTTCGGTTGCGGTATCAACAGAAGTAACAGGCTTATGTGCCTTAACGGTACGTTTGAAGAAAATGTCAGCCTTGCGCTCAAGGTTTCCGTCCTCGTCCAACACCTCAAGAGAGGATAGAAGCGAATAAGAGCTGTCCCTTGAAAACGCCATATTATTAGCACGACTGCTGATAAGTCCGTACTTCTTCGTATATTCATCATACAGCGTATTCAAACGCTGCATTTCAGCTTTTATATCGCTGTCGGGATAGTCCTCCGTCTGTAACTCCAGCAAGTGCCTGACAGAATTGCGGATCTCAATCAAGCCCTTGATTCGGTTTTCTGCTGTCGCTGACATATCAACAGGCGACATTCGGCTGTTCTCACGGAAATAGATTACGTCGTCAAGCAATGTGTAAGAGAAGTTTCTGACGTTCGGATCAGCGGGGATAGAATTATCTTCTTCCTCCAGCTCCTCGTCCTGCTCGTACTCGTTTATCTCACCGTGAATATTGAATACTGCTTCATCAAGCAAGGCTGCAAGGTCAGCATTTTCGTATGGAACACACGTCAATTCCTCGCCAAATCGTCCCGACACCATCTTCATATCACCGAGTATCATATCAGGGTGTTCTACAAAGTAGCTGTTCATTCGGATACCGTTTTCATCGGTATTCAAATGCACCCAATCAGGCTCGATGTCGATAATGCGGTCACGCTTTTGTAGGATAAGAATATCCGACACAACCTCTGTGCCTGCGTTACCCTTAAAGGTGTTATTCGGTAGACGGATTGCTCCGAGCAGCTCGGCTCGCTGTGCGATATATTTACGCACGGCGGGGTTTTCTTTGTCCATTGTACCCTTTGAAGTAACAAGAGCCATAACGCCGCCCGGACGGAGCTTATCAAGGGACTTCGCAAAGAAGTAGTCGTGAATAAGGAAATGGTTTTTATCGTAGCGTTTGTCGGCTACGCTGAAATCACCGAAGGGGACGTTACCTACAACTGCGTCAAAGAAGCTGTCGGGTATCTCCGCTTCCTCAAATGGTTGTGCCGCAATAGAGGAACGCTGATAGAGCTGCTGTGCGATACCTGCGGAAATCTTATCAATCTCCACACCGTAAACACGGCTGTTCTCTATACTCTGCGGCAGCATACCGATAAAGTTACCGATACCGCAGGACGGTTCCAAAATGTTGCCTCCCTTAAAGCCCATCTGTTCCATAGCCTTGTAAATAGCTGAAATCACGACGGGCGGGGTGTAAAATGCGGTCAGCGTACTTTCTCTCGCAGACTGATATTCTTCAGGTGAGAGTAAGCCATAAAGCTCTGTAAACTCGTCCGCCCACGCTGTATTGTTTTCGTCAAACGCTTCGGGAATTCCGCCCCATCCGACATACTGTGCGAGGACTTGTTGTTCTTCGGGTGTGGCAAATCTGTTGTCAAACTCACACTCTTTCAAGACACGGATAGCTTCAACATTTCTGCGAAAACGTGCCTTTTTGCCAACCTCCTCTAACTCAAAGGCTTTGAGGTCAAAGGTATGACGGTCAGCCATAGGAATGTCAGGGTGAAGGTCAAAGGTCTGCGCCTTTGCTCTCGGTTGACGCTCCCAAGCGGGTGTGATTTCTTCCTGCTGTGTCTGTTGTTCTTCAATGGCACGGCGAACAAAACCTACCTTTTCGGAACGGAATATTGGAAAACCGTTAGTGTCCTCAAAGGTAATATCACGCATTGAAACATCGCCGTTACTGCCCACGCTCTCAACAATGAATTTGCGGTCATCAAGCGTCAGCTCCTGTTCGATAAGGTCAGAGTTGTCGGCAACGGCTTCTGCGTCAGCCATAACCTGTTGAATAAATGGATCACTGTTCAGCTTATCTTCATCGACAAGCTCACCGTTGACTATCCCTGCGTCCTCAAGCTGCTGACGAATAACTGCGGGATCTACGTCGTCAAGTTCGTCGTGTTCCTCATAGAACGGTGTAAGCTCCTCATCGGACACATAAATGAGGTCGTCAAACTCCATACCGACCAAGCCGTTCTCGACAATATCCTGCAAAGAATCGTATTGCTCAGTGCGGACAACGGTATCATCAATCTTTGTTTCGATACGAAAATCAACAAGGTTTACATTAGCCGTTAATTCGTGCTTTTCGTCCTCTGTGGTTGTGTATGCGACGTTGATTTCAGATAAATCGTCGGGTAACTCAAAGTCATCTGTACCAAATTCTCTAATCGAATATTCGGAGAGAATTTCTGTTGCACGCTTCAATAAAAAATCGTACTCTGATTGTGGTTGCGGTTGGTCGATGATTTCAAAATGCTGTAACGGGTTAGGTAGTCTATCAATAAAATCGTGGGGCATTGTATTTCCATCTGTGTCCATATACAAATAAACTGTCATTTTAACGTCAAAGGTACTTTCCTCCTTGATGTCCTTTTCAAGCATTGTCGGATTGGTGTACTCAATCGAGTTTTCAATTTCCCCATTAGCGTTGATGTAATCAATTCTGCCAACAGGGTGTGACTGAATAGGCTCGTGCGCTCTATCAGATTCCATAAGATAAAACTTGCGGCTATGATTCTCGTCAATATTCGAGATACCAACCTTATGTCCTCTGTCAAGGAGCATATTCAGATTGGTTTCAAGCTTGCTTGCCGGAAAGCCGCACATCTTAATATCTTCATCGGAAGAAATCATACGCCTTGTTAATTGCAGTCCCAACGCCTGAGATACAAGTTCTGCGTCGTCGCCCATTGCTTCCAAAAATTCACCTATTCTATACAGAATAATGGTGTCGGGATGTTCGTCCTTTAACCTGAAATATTCCTGCATAAGAGGATTGTATTTTGAATAATCACGCTGGGAGGTTTCCTGTTCTTTTTCGGGTTGTACGGCGACCTTCAAATGGTCGTTCATCGGGTTTTCTTTGACCTTTGCGTCAAACTCTGCCCTCAGCATTTCCTTGTTGAATAACGGGAAATTCTTGTCAAAGAGCATTACACGGTCATCATCAACGGAGAGGATTTCATACTCGCTTGCGCCGATATATACCGAAGCACCAAGCGTATATCGGTATTCAAACTCAACAGGCTTAGGCTCAGACTTTTCTGACGGCGGCGTAAAAAGTGCTTCACGGATTTTTCGCTCAGCGGCTCGCTCTGCCCGCAGTTCTTCCTGACGTTCAAGCCACCTCGGATAATACTCTTTTTCTTTTGAGTTGAGATAACGGTCAAGTTTGATAAGTTCACCGATACGCTTTTCAACGTAATTCCAAGTGAGCATTTGTCGTGGAGAGCCTTCGTCATAGCCAAGACGCAATTCAATACCTTTTCCGCTGTGATCCTCACCAACACCTGTGTACGGTACAGCGCTTGACGAGCCGCCTATGCCATACTCTTTTTTGAGGAAAGATATATTTTCGCTCTTTGATAGTGATTTCTGATATTGCTCATAAATCCGCAGTTTGCCTTCGGATACACCGCTTCCTCTTGTGAGAGCTGCGTCGATAAGCTCCTGCGAAAAAGAAAAGGCAGGATTGTTCCTTCCTGCCGATTCTGTAATAAGCTGTAATTGTCCGTCCTGTGACGGTAATGGTTTAATAACGCTGTGCAACATACCAAGCAAGCGCATTGCTTCAAAGTGTCCGGCAACAACGTCCCAACGATGAAAGCTCTGTCCTTCACGGTCAGGATAACGACCTTTCCAAATGAGTAATCCGTTCTCGTAGGTCTTATAGCCTACACGGGTATCATCTGCAAGGATAATCTCCGTAAAATCATCGTTGAATATACTGCGGATATACTCGGTACGCTTTTGAATGTCTGAAACACCTTCAAAGTATCCTCGGATTTCATCAAGGCTTGCCTTGAGGTGCGGTGTAGTAGCAAGAATCTCATTCACCACTTCATCGACACCGAAGAATGGGTGTTTTCTGAGTTCTCCGTCCTCGTCAAAGATGTTGAAATTGGTGTCACCTCTGACATACTTGTCGCTTGTTATAACAGCGAGGATACTACGGCGCTGCTCCACCTGCTTATATACTCTTTCAAAATCCTCACTTGCCGATTCGGGAATAATAAGTGCTTTCATTTTATCCAAAAGCCTTTCTGTATCTTCGGCGTGATTAAAAGTGTAGCTGAGCCGTACAAATGCCTGTGTGCGGTCAGTTCCAAGATTTAATTCAGAGTATAGGTGCGGGTATCTTTCAAAGAAATTTACCACATTACCGATAAGCTGAATGGTATCAGCGGTAGAAAAAACAGGCTCAAAATTCTGAGCCTGTTCTTCGGGATTTAAGCGTAAATCAGTTCCGCTTGTACGATCTCCTGTGCTGAGTGCCGGAGATTGTTCATCAGGCGTGTCCACTTCATCGGATCTTCCACTTTCAGCTTCTCCGTCACGCCCTCCTGAGCTGCCGTCTGTTTGAGCAGGCGTTCCTCCATCTCCAGCGCTGTCTGTTCGATTTCCGCCAAGTGTTCGGTCAGCTTGCCCTTCGTCAGCAGATTGGTATAGAGGATTCTGCGCTGACGATACAGATACTTCCTCCTCATCTGAGCGTACTGTCCCAGCTCGACCTTCGGCTGTTCGGGAAGCGTCAGATTGGGAAGCAGATAATCGCCCTGCATTGTGTAAGTCAGTTCTGCCATCTTCAAAACTCCTTTCATTGTTTCTGTCATTAGTATATTCAGGTTGCCTGTTTTCCGCAAATGTGCGATTCTGTCGGTTGAGTGCCAAAACGGTTTTGGATACTTCCGATAAGCCCATCTCGGCAATAGCGCTGGTAGCGACGCCGAGTGCGTTCAGGGTGTCATCGGAATTGAAATTAACAACGTTTCTGAAATCGTCATCGTCAAAATACATTTCGGTATCAATGCCGAGCCTTGTCATCAGCATATACGCAACGCTGTTTGTGACAAGCTCTTTATACATAGCTGTTACGCTGTCCTCACCTAAACCTTCAAGGAAGGTGTCGTTGGTGCCGGCAATCAAGTCTCTGATATAATCAGGCGTGTTATCCTCGACAGCGTTGTTTGCCGCCGACATTATCGCTTTCGCAAGGCTATCCTTATCTTCGAGGTCGCCGAAGCTGCTTTCAAGCGTAGCAATCACATCATCTGTATATTCGGGCTGCATAGTCCAAATAGGGATAGCTCGTGAGTATTCGCCTGCGTGAGTGTCGGATATATCGAAGTAATGTACTAATTTCTGTGAAACGCCGTCGTGCCTTTCAAAAACGGCAATGCCTTTTGCCCCTCGGTTTACCCAGCGTCCAAAAGTCCTGTTCCACCGGTCTATCTGGAGAACAGCGGTTGCTTCCGGTTTCTGAGCGTAAATAAGGAGCTGTTCGTCAAAGCGCAGTCTGTAATTATAACAGGCTGTGCGTAAAAAAGCCGCCCATTTATCGGGCGACAAAACCTCTTTCGAGGTATCTACATATAGTTGTGAGATAAGGTCAAACTTTCTCGCCATAGGAAAAGCACCTCCTTATCTTGCGTCGTGATTTCTGTTTTTAGGCTTGATTAAAGTTCCTTTCTCGGTATAGTTTTTAGGATCAGCGTCCGGCTTATCAAAGCCAAAACGTGAGCCTTGCTTCATTGCCGCATACTGCGCCTTTGTAACGCCGAGCTGTTCGTTCAGCTTATTTACCATTGCACGGTTTTCGCTCGGTCTGCCGTTTGCTGATTTAGCGTCGGTGTAGCCAAGCTCGCCCTTATTGATAATCGCTATCATATTTAAGCCTTCAACAAAGGTGTAGCATTGGTCGGGGAGCGACGCTCGAAGCGGTACAACAACATTGCCTGACTTTTCGAGTAGCTCCGCAAATTCGCAGATATGGCGAAGATTTCTGCCATATTCAAAATGGTAGTCGTCGATATATCGAACATCATACCTTTCGGAACGGTCACGCAAACCGTTGTGCGTATCAAAGCTGCCGTCGGGCTTGCCGATAACGATTTGGTCGCCGTCATACAGCCTGAATTTCTCGTTGTAATGGGAATCAATAAAGCGAATCCCACGCTCCGCCTTTTCAAGATGGTGGTCAAGCCAATCCTTCTTATAGCAGTAGCAGTAAAGATTGTAGTTACCCTTATACGGGTTAAGGCGCATAAGGAAGGCGTAGTCCTTCGTATTCACTCTTACGCCGTAATCAACGCCTGAATTATAAGCGAATACGTTGTTGCTGTTAATGCAAAAATCTTCAAGCTGGTCACGGCTGGAGAGAAAGCCGCCGTCCTCTCTTAATGAGTTGATGACGGCATCAATATCGTCCTTGAAATCCTGTGTATTCAGGTCATCACGAAAGCCGTTCCACGTTGAGAAGAATTCCGTACCGAGCGTACCCATATCCGCACGGATGTAGCCGATCAAGCCCGTCTGCGAGGATATTTGCTGACTGTTGCGAAAGGTATAAAAATATTCCTTGCCTTTCAGGGGAACGCTCTTAATCTCCATTGGAAACACCGCCCTTGCTGCATCCGTAGCCGAGAGCTTCCAGCACCATATCACCAATAGAAGCTGCGTATTCGTCGATGAAAGTGAGGTCGCAGTCGTCCTTCTCTGCTTCGGTAAAGAAATGCTGCTTTACGCTCAAGGGAGTACCTTCCTTGAATGTAAAATAGACGTAATTGCCGAAACCCTCTCGGTCAATGTCGTAGGAGCAAAGGTCGCCGTTTTCGTCGATATACCATTCCGCAAGGTCGAAATCTTCGTCAAAGCATTCGCCGAGATTACCTGAATCAATCACCTTGACGTGATTTGAACAGTTATCCTTGTTGAAAGGATCGGAGAAGGAAGCGATAACGATAATTGGCTTGCCGATGGATACCTCGTCGAGCTTTGCTTTCATATCCTTAAAATATCTGAAATTGACGGAGTGCATAAGCGCCGTGATTTCATTTTCATCAGCCGACGGAAATTCCCGTCTTAATTTTGCTTTCAGGCACGGTACCATCAGGTCGATACTCGTCCATATAGTAATGCGGTTATTGTTCTTTCTGTTCATCAAACATACCTCCAAGATAAGAATAGAGCTTGTTGCTCTTTGTGTATTGTTGTAATTCGGATATGATACTCATATCCTGTACGGTTAAGCCTTCGATGCGGAAAACATTCTGAAAGTTAATGCTCTGCAAGTCCTTTTCGGATTTGAAGCCCGCTTCAAAAAGTTTTGTCAGCACCTTAAATCTTTGCTGGGGTGTGATAACGGTTTTATCAGCCATTAGTTACCCTCCTTGTCTAAGGCGTAGTTCGTGTATGCGATAACGCCTTTGTTTCTTCTTCGGCGGACAGTAGGCGAGCAGCCGAGTTCCGGGAGAATCGCCTGAATCTTCTGCCTTGTTCGCCGAACGCTCTCGAAGCCGGGACAGCCCAGCTCCTTATAGTTGGTCATAACTTCTTCAAAGGAGAGGTGTGTGTTACCGTGAGTTTCGCTTATGCAATCACGGCAAACGTAATAATATAATCTCATATCGTCGTCACGAGCGTCGGGATTTGAAATCAGTACGTTTAACACCATATTCTCTACGGTTTTTAACTTATACATTCGTACCTCCTAAATCTGACGGGCGACCTTTTGAGCCGCCCGTCGCAGTAGTTTTTCACTTCTTGTTGTTGCGGTTTTTAATTTGCAAGAAGATAAAACCGCCGATAATGAAAACAAGTAAAGCGATAGCAATAAGCACTTTCATTATGCTGCCTCCTTGTTATGCTTCTTACTCTTTCTTACAAGAGCTGTCACGCAAGCCGCAATACCGGCTGCCGAAATACCTCCGATCATCAGCCAAAGGCTGCCCGGAGCACTGTCATCGCCTGTCTGCGGAACATGGATTTTTTCATTGTGCATTTTAACGCTGGCGGTCTTGCCGTACTCAATCTCGACAACCTCGTCATCGGGAAGAATATATCCGGCAGAAGCGTCGTCGTTTACCTCAGACACAACATACTTGCCAATGCGTAAACCCTCAATAAGAATTTCACCGTTCTTGTCGGTCTTAAATACCTTATCAAAGCCGTTTTCGCCTGTTACACGGAAAGAAATGCCTTTAACCTTGTTATCAGAAGAAGTCTTAATGATTTTGAGCGAGCCTTTCATAGCTTCATTCAGGAAGCCCTTGCCTGCGTCGTTCTCAACATCATAGGTCTTACCGTCAGTTTCGATAAAGACGGGATAGGTGTTTTCATCGAGGATAAAGCCGTCGGGAGCCTTCTTCTCTTTTACGAGATAGTGACCGTAAACAAGGTCGTCCATCTCATAAATGCCAGTGTCGGTTTCCTTGATTTCGCTAAGTAGTTTGTCGTCCTTGTCGAGCTTACCGTTAGCGTTGGTATCGGAATAGATTTCAAATACTGCGCCTGTCAGCTTATTGTCGGGATAATCAGCGTCAACCTTTGTGGTCTTAATATTGCCACGAATATGCTCGTTGACAATCTCGATTTCAACAATATCGCCGTCCTTGCCGATTGTAACGGGATAGACGGCATCATTGAGGACAAAGCCTGTCGGCTGTTCGATTTCTCTGACATACCAAGTGCCGTAAGGGATAGTATCCTCGCCAAAGGTGAAGCTGCCGTCCTCGGCTGATTCTGTTGTCAAGGTTGCGTTTTCCGCAGTAAACTCTGCGTCTGCGCTCTTAAACAGTCCGATAACTGCGCCGCCGAGTGCTTCTCCGTTCTCGTCAATCTTTTTGCCGGAAACAGTACCGTAAATCAGCTCATTGGTGATAGGCTCACCGTCATTTACGGTGAGGTCAACGGTCTTTGTGTTTTCACCCTCGTATTCAAATACAACGGGGAATTTGGTGTCGGTCAGGATATAATGCTCGTCGGTGGCAAGCTCCTTAACATAATAGCTGCCAAAGGGAAGGCCGGTGCCGACAAAGCCGTTGCCGTTTTCATCAAGCGTGATGATCTCAATCAAGCCGTCTGCGGGAATGGTAGTTCCGCTTGCGGATACAAGCTCCTCGGTGGCGAATAAGCCAAAGGAAATATTCTTGATTTTCTCGTTAGTGCCGATGTCAAACGGCTCGTTAGTTTCAAGCCACTTTTCGAGGTTTACATTAACCTTCTGTCTTTCGTTGTAGAACGATGTAGAGGTTTCTGTGATTTCTACGGTCTGGTCAGCGTAGACAAGCTCCACATTATGAGTTTCATCACTGAGTACCATTCCGTAGGGTGCGTGGATCTCCTTGATTTCGTACTTACCAAGATAGAGAGCCTTACTTTTTGCAAAGCCGTCATTACCTGTGGTAACGGTATCTACAAGGTCGCCCTTGTGATTGCGGACTGTGCCGTCGGGAGTGATAATATCTTCTGCGGCACGGATTTCATAGGTAGCGCCTTTCAGTCCTGCGGTTTCATAAACAGGCTGATAAATGGTCGGAATTTCGTTACCTTCATCATCAGTACCGCCGCTGACATTTACTCCGTAGAACACTTCGCCCTCTTTGGCGATGGTAATCTTGCCTTTCTGAGCGTAGTTTGCCTTATTTACCTTAGTCAAAACAATGCTGCCCTCCTCTGTGGAGTTTTCTTCTGTGATGTCAAAGGTGATAGGTGTACTGTCAAGCACATAGCCGTGCGGAGCCTGCACCTCTACGAGCTTATAGCCCTTATCGTACACGAGCATTTCGGGAGTGATAAGATAGCCATCGCTGTTGGTGTAGAATGTGTCGATTGTGAGATTCGAGGGGTACGGAACGGACATAGTGATCAGAGTATTATCGGGTGCATAAATCTGGAATCCCGCTCCCTCATAGGGGATGGTTCTTCCTGATTCTGCATCCACCTTAACAACCTTAAGATAGGACTCGAAGATATCATTATTAATGATGAAGCTGTACGGCTTAGAGTTGTCGCAGACGAATACATCGAAGTCGTCAACATAGTGTCTGCCTTCCCAGCCGTAGGTCTGATGGACGGTGTAAGTGCCATAAGGCAGCTTCTTTGATTTTGCGTATCCCTTTTCGTCGCAGATAAGGGTATCACGCTCACTGTCCTTTGCTTTGTCAAAACTCCCTGCGCTTTTGAGAAAGAGCTGAAACGTGGCTCCTTCTTCGGGTGTTTCGATTTTAGTCTGTCCCTGATCGGTGTGCTTAACGATTTCAATCTCGCCCTTGATGATCTGTTCGGTAACGCCGACAGATATGGGGTTATGCTCAACGGTGTAGTTTTTCGCTTCTGCGCCGACATTGTAAACTGTTTCGTTGAGAAGATAGCCCTCGGAAGGCTCAATCTCTCTGATAGTCCAATTATCGCCGCAAACATATTCCTTTGTGGTGAATTTGCCGTCCTTGTCGGTGGTGTAGGTATCAACCAGCTTATCGCTCTCATAGATGCCGTACTTTGCTCCGGCAAGCGTAGCGTCGCCCTGTGCCTTCTTTGCTTCAGCATCGGTCTTTTCTACGGTTACGGTAAACTTCTTCAAAACATTGATAAATTCACGTTTAGTCGCCTTGTCCCAAACAACAGGTGCAGTCTGTGACTTCGGTACAACATAGCGAATGGAAGTATCTACCTCTTCAAGGGTATAGGGGTTATCTCCGCTTACAAGGATATTCTTAAAGTTGGCTATGCCGTTCTTGTCGGTGGTAGCATACTCGTCAACCTTTGCGCCTGAGAGTGATGTGCCGTAAAGGTGGAATTTTACGCCCTCGTTGAAATTATCCTCCGAGGACTTCACAACCTGAAGATTACCACGCTTCAATACATTACTGAATTTGACGGTGGCAGTCTTGCCGCTTTCTACCTTAACGGTCTGTGCCTTCTGATCCTCATATCTTTCCTCAGTAACCTCAGTAACGGTATATGTGCCTATCTTGAGGTCATCGAGCTGGAATTCGCCCTTTGAATTGGTGGTTACGGTCTTGCTGTAATTGTCAGCGCCTGTAATCTTGAATTTTATGCCGTCAACCATTCCGTCATCAGAGGTCTTGACAATTTTGAGCGAGCCTGCCGAGGTCTTAACAGCGAAATATGCTGTCTTGGTTTCGGTATCGGACTGAACGCCCGTTACAACGTCCTGCTTTGAGGAGCTGCCGCAGGCAACAAGGGTAGTTGTAACCTTCGGCATATTCTTTGTTGCGCTGAAAACAACAGCGTCGGGAATAGCCTTTGAGGAAATCAAAGTAATCTTGTTACCCGAAACGGAAACAGACACATTGCCTGTTTTCTTGAAAGTGTAGTCAGACAAAATTTTGTTGCTGTCGGTAAGTGTAAGGGTGTACTTGCCGTCGCTGTATTTCAGCTCCTTAACGTTGCTCTTTGCTTTTGCCTGTGTATCGTAGGAAAAACTCGGAATCACGTTATAGCTGTTGAGCTTGGCAATAATCTTGTTGTAGTTGGTCTTTACGTTCGGATTGTGGTCGTCTGCGGTAATTCCGTCAATAAACTTGGAATTGCTGAGCTTGAACGTAGAAGCGTCACGACAGCCTGTGCAGAATTCCCATACAACAAGCTGGGTTGCAATCCACTTCTGACCGTCAGTACCGACAAGGCTGGAGCTGCTGCCTGACTTTCCGAAAAGAAGGGCGAGATTGACTGCCTTCTTCTGAGCCTTGCTGAGTGCGTTCCACGCAGCCGAAGCGTCGGTTGTCAGGGTGTTGCCTGAATAGAGCGAGTGTCCCGGCTCAATGCAATATGCGTCTTTGCCGTCCGCATAGATACGGCAGAGTTCCTCGCCGACAGTTCCGACGGTATAGCCGCCGTGTTCGGTGTACTTAACGAATGAGATGATATTGCCGCCTGTGTCGTAGCAGTAATCAAAGGTCACAGTGACCTCTTTTCCGGCAGCGCTGGCGGTGGGAATGATGAAAATTGAAGAAACGACAGCTACAACGGCTAAAAGAATTGCCGTAATACGCTTGGCGTTCCTCTTGTTGAATACTTTTGTCATTGGTTTACCTCCATTATTTTTTGAATAAAAATTGTGTGTTTGATTAACTTGCCTGCCCTCTTAGAGAAAGATATATGATTAAGAGATAGAGTTATAATAAGAGATAGTATTATATCTTTCTTTTCGGATAGTACAGTTAGTCTTAGGGGTTAGAGTGTGAGGAAGGGGAAAGTCAAAAAAATATGTTTTGCATTTCCTACCTACTGTCACGCTCTGAACGGTGGCGCAGATACTTGGCGTAGTGCTCCAGAGCCTTGCACACATAGTCCTCCGTGTCCTTCAACTGAACATTCTTCGGGATCAGGCTTCGTACTCTGTCACTACGCAGCACAATGCGCTCACGCTGGTTGGGTTTTTCTTCCGACATAATCGCTTCAACAGCTTCCGCCGTCAGTTTGCCGCTTTCAAACATTTTTCTCATTCGGATTGTTTGGTCGTGCGACGGTGTGCAGTCGTTAATGTCAATCTGCTCGACAACATCACGCTGACTATCCTCGTCAAGATAAGACAACTCAACAGCAGGACGCATTTTGATTTTGCCCTCGTCCACATACTCTAATAGTTCGGGGACAAGGTTAGTTAAGCGGATATATCGTCTAATTTGGTCTTTGCTTTCTCCAACCTGTTCGCTGAGTTCTACGTCAGAACGTCCGCCACCTAACTTAGTCGCCACTGGCGACGAAGTTAAATCTGTTCGTTTTCCTTGCCTTTTCATAGCTTCTAACCTCATTTTGTAAGCGAAGCCTTTCTCGCTGGGAAGGATTGTTGTACGCTGAAAATTACTCTCAACCATATATACAACAGCTTCGTCACGGGTTAAGTCCTTAATCTCACTTCTGAGGGTGGTAAGCCCGGCAAGCTCACACGCCCGCTTTCTGCGGTGTCCGCTGACAATCTCATACCGTCCGTCCTCTTTCTGACGGAGAACGGCAGGCGTTAAAACGCCGTTTGTCTTGATACTCTCGACAAGCTGTACCATATCCTCGTCATCTCTGACGTGGAAAGGGTGATCGGGAAAGTCATCAATCAAGTCAAGCGGAATATCCCTGATCTTTTCGAGCCTTGCTTCGTTACGTTCCTCCTGTGTGGAGAAAAGGTCATCGAGCGTCGGCAGAGCAAAGTCGCTCTTTCTGTCTGCCACCTGACAACACCTCCTTTGTGAAATCAGCGTATGCCTGTGCTACCTTGCTGTTAGGCTCGTATGCGTAAATACTTTTGCCTTTGGAAGTTACCTCGGCGGCTTTGACTGCCATCGGGATTTTTGCTTTGTAGATTTTAACAACACTTCCAAAGTTGTTCCGTATTGCGTCCACAGTGCTTTTAGCAAGGTTTGTCCTGTTATCGACGAGCGTCAGCAAAATGCCGTCAATCGCCAAATTAGGATTTGTATGTGCCTTTACCTTTGAAACAGTCCGAAGAAGCTGTGTCATAGCCCTTGCAGGCAAATACTGAGCCTGAACAGGGATAATCACGCTGTCTGCTGCCGTCAAAGCATTCAAGGTCAACATACCGAGTGATGGTCTGCAATCAATAAGGATGTAGTCGTAGTTCGGCTTCACCTTGTTTAGATAGTTTTTCAAGATGTTCTCACGGCTCATAGCCGTCACAAGGTACATCTCCAGCGCTTCCAAATCCGTATTGGAAGGAATGAGGTCCACACCTTCTTCGTGGTGGAGAATACCGCTTTTTACATCTGTGCTATCGTCACGGATAATCTCGTGCATTTTGGTAGCGAGGGTAACAGGGATTTCATCGACACGCTGCCAACCAAGACAGGTAGTTAAATCTCCCTGTGGATCACAGTCAACGAGGAGCACCTTTTTACCTTTATTCGCCAAGCCAATGCCCAAGTTCATTGTGGTAGTCGTTTTTCCGACACCGCCCTTCTGATTGCATATAGCAATAGTTTTGCAGTTTGGCATTCGTTTTCCTCCTTTAAAATAGTTTTATAGCTGTCCTGCAAAAACAGCTATGTAACTTTTCCGCTTACTTGTCCTCGACACCCCAGCGGATAGATAAATCTATATGGGAAGTTCTTCAAGCGCCTGACTGCTATCAGGCTCATAGGAATCTCACCTCTGCCGGGTTCTCCGCCAGCTCCGTAGAGAAGTATCATTATCGCTTGTGTAGGTCGTAGCCATATCGGGAGCAGCCCGATACTCACAGACGGAATTAGCGCTCGCTCCTGAAAGGAGGTCGTGGCGTACCGCTGAGGTAGCTTTGCATTTCTGCTTACACAAGTAACGTACTTGAAGAAATGATATTCAGTTGTCAAAGGTTTGTGAAAAGGTCTTTTCGATTGTTTGGAAAAAAGCCTTTCACTATATACCCACTGGCAACAGCTGTTTTTAAAGCACTTTTTAAAAATTTTCCAAATTATTGCAAAAAAAATAAGCCTACTCACTCAAAAATGAGTAGGCAGGCTTATAGCGTTAGTTAATGCAGTTATAGTTTTTTCCTTAGTAATAGTTCTTCTTTTTATGTATATAGCTTCTGTAGTTATCGTACTTGTATGACAGTCTGGAAATCCCCATAATCTCCGCCATCTGTGTCTTGTTTTCAAAAAAATGCCATAAATAATCATGCGTTCCTCTGAGTTCAGCTGATTGATCACTTTGTGAATATCCTGCTGTTCCATTTTTGTCAGTACACAGTGCTCCACATCACAGTTCAGATCTGAAAAATCCTCAATCATGAAGCCTTCTCCATCAATGGACTGACCGCTGTAAGGTACCTCCCGCAGCATCTTATCCACGACCTCACCCAGTCGTTCTTAATCTCAACTTTTTTTGCCTTGCTGCTTCTGTAAAAATTGTTCATCGCATACGCAACTTCTTTTGTAACCTCGATCATTTCTCCATCAATATTTGCGTAATACTTTCCTTCATAAAAATATGGGTGTTCAATATACATGTCCGTTCCTCCTGAATTTGAAATCTTGTTGCTCGTTTCAAATCCAGAAGGCGGACCTCTGTTTAGAATCATGCCTGCTCCGCCTTTATCCTGCCGGGATACGCCCGCAGTTATTGGCTGAAAAATTCAGGCACGAAAAAAAGCCCCAGTAGTTTTTTCTTAACTACTGAGGCTTTCGTCTCTTTCTTGTATTCAGTTATCTATGCCTTCTTTCATCAGAATAATCATTGTATCAGGATAAAGTTCACAAAGTATCCGCAATACGTTCCCATAAGTTCATGTCATTATTGAAATCGTACATATTTCAGTATAAAAAGTTCACTATTCAAATTCTGATTATTATTTCTCCACATACTCTTCTGCCATATGTACTGCCATAGCACCATCTGCCACTGCTGTTACTATCTGACGAAGTAACTTTGTTCTGACATCTCCTACAGCATAAACACCCGGAATACTCGTTTCAGTGTTTTCACCTGCCACAATATATCCTTTATTATCCAGTTCTATCTGATTATCTAAAAAATCTGTTGTCGGTTTTCTTCCTATACTCACAAACAGGCCGTCACATTCTATAATGTTTTCTTCTCCTGTAACTGTATCTTTCAACTGCACACCAGTTAATCGTTCTCCATAAATCAGTTCATTTACTGTATTGTTCCATCGAAACTCTATATTTTCAGTTTTCATCAGCTGGTCATGGTAGATTTTCGTTGCACGTAATGTATCTCTTCGATGAACAATGATGACTTTCTTAGCAATTCGACTTAAAAGAACAGCATCTGATACAGCAGAATTTCCACCACCAACAACCACCACGATCTTATCTTTATAAAACATACCATCACAGGAGGCACAATAAGCAACCCCATGACCTATCAATTCTTTTTCTTTAGCGAGACCAAGTTCTCTTGGATTTGCTCCAGTAGCAATCACTACTGTTTTCCCAATATAAATTCCCGAACTAGTTTCTACTCTCTTAAGCTTTCCTGTTAAATCCATATTAAAAACTTCAGCATATTCACTTTTAGCGCCAAATTTTTCCGCCTGTTTTTGCATTTTCTCTGCCAATGAAAATCCGTCAATTCCATTTTCAAAACCAGGATAGTTATCAATCTGCCAGGTCAATGACATCTGACCACCTGCAGATAATTTTTCTAAAACAATTGTATCAAATCCTGCTCTGGCTGCGTATAATGCTGAAGTATACCCTCCAGGTCCTCCCCCCACGATAATCATATCGTAAACATGATTTTCATTCATACAGCAGTCCTCCTTTTATTTTTCCAATGCTTCATTAATAAAATTCTCTATCATTATTTTTGATTCAGGTGCAACAATAGAATCTATTGCCTTTCCATCTCGATATAAAACCAGCGTAGGAATTATCTCAATCTTTTCAGCTTCTGCAATCTGTGGTTCTTCATCAATATTTACTTTCCCAGCAATAAGAATATCGCTGTATTCTTCACTTATTTTTTCATAAGCCGCTCCAATTCTACGGCAATAACCACACCAAGGTGCCCAGAAATCAACCAAAACCGGTTTTTCTTTATGAATTAATTGTCCAAACTTTTCTTTATTTATATTTATTGATGTCATATTTTTCAACTCCTTCTCCTGTTTGAACTTAATATACCTCATAAAAAGTCTTACTTCAGTGATGATATCACAGAAAAGATAATTTACTTTATTACACTTCTTTTTATTTCTATTTATGGCATATGCCAGTTACATAATTGACACATCTAAAAAAAGCAAGTATACTATGTTCGTAAAGGAGATAACGGTTATGAACTTCGAAAATTGTTTTCCACTATGGAATGACTTAAATACAACACAGAAAAAAATAATTTCAGACAATTTAATCACACAGTATGTAAAAAAAGGGACAATCATTCACAATGGAAACCTGGATTGCACTGGATTATTACTGGTTAAATCCGGGCAGCTTCGAACCTACATACTTTCAGATGAAGGACGAGAGATTACACTTTACCGTCTGTTCGATATGGATATGTGTCTTTTATCCGCTTCATGTATCATGCGGTCTATTCAATTTGAAGTAACCATTGAAGCAGAAAAAGATACGGATCTTTGGATCATCCCTGCTGAAATCTATAAGGGCATCATGAAAGAATCTGCTCCTGTCGCAAACTATACCAATGAGTTAATGGCTACCCGTTTTTCTGATGTCATGTGGCTGATTGAACAGATCATGTGGAAGAGTTTGGATAAGCGTGTTGCTTCATTTCTTTTAGAAGAGACCTCTATCGAAGGAACAAACGAGCTGAAAATCACTCATGAGACGATTGCTAATCATCTTGGTTCCCACAGGGAAGTTATCACTCGAATGCTTCGATACTTTCAAGGCGAGGGTCTCGTAAAACTCTCCCGCGGCAAAATCACAATTCTTGATCCAAAAAGACTGGAAACACTCCAAAGGTCATAAAACTATTTTTCTATAACATATAAAGAAGAATCCTCCATTTATCAGAATTATGAAAGTCATTCTAATAAATGGGGGATCTTTTTATGCTATAAGAAAATTATAAAAATATCGTGATTATTTTTTAATAATCCATACCACATGCATATGCCCTTTCAATCAGCGCACGGTCATTGACCACTGCATCATAGAAGCGAAATCCACCAGAGAAATTATACGTTTCATAACCGTTTCCTTCCAGAATACGGCTCGCAATATAACTGCGCAGACCACTCTGGCATATCAGATACACAGGCTTTCCTATCTCAATTTCACTAATTCGTTCTCTCAGTTCATCTACAGGTATGTTTTTGAATCCATCAATATGCCCCCTGCTGAATTCACCTACAGTTCTCACATCTAGCAACACCACATCTTTATCTTTAGAAATCTTGTCCATATCTTCCAAATGCCATTGCTTTAATGTCCCTTTTGCAATATTGTCTATTATAAATCCAGCCATGTTTACCGGATCCTTGGCAGAAGAATAAGGTGGTGCATATGCCAAATCCAGATCTTTCAACTGGGTTGCATTCAGCCTCGCATGAATTGCTGTTGCCAGCACATCAATACGTTTATCAACTCCTTCATATCCGATAATCTGAGCGCCAAGCAAACGATAGCTCTCTTTTTCAAAAACCACCTTCATGGTCATCACTTTTCCACCAGGATAGTAACCGGCATGACTCATAGGAGAAAGAATTACTGTATCTACCTCTAATCCTGACTTTTTGGCATTGGTTTCATTGATACCTGTAGTGGCTGCTGTCATATCAAACACTTTTATAACGGAGCTTCCCTGACTGCCCAGGTAACGACTATCACCGCCACAAATATTATCAGCGATGATTCTGCCCTGTTTATTGGCTGGTCCTGCCAAAGAAATCAACGCATCATTACCCGTAACATAATGTTTTACCTGAACTGCATCACCTGCAGCATAAATATCCGGTACAGAGGTTTCCATTCTGTCATTCACTACAATACTTTCCTTGATGCCAAGTTCCAGACCGGCTTCTTTTGCTAATACTGTGTCTGGTGTGACTCCGATTGCCAGAACTACCATATCAGCCTGAAGGGATGGATTATCTTTCAACAGAACCTCCACTCCGTTGTCTTTTTCTTTAAATCCTTCTACTGTATAGCCCAGTACCAGTTTTATCCCATGCTTTC
>ERZ857629.526-NODE-526-length-51434-cov-10.156679_pt1 | contig 51434 bp, 49 predicted proteins | sample MGYA00519700_ERZ857629 | MGnify/ENA primary metagenome ERZ857629 (study PRJEB31778, sample SAMEA3449351) | human gut metagenome | biome: human gut; feature: human-associated habitat; material: faeces | place: United Kingdom | collected 2010/2012 ... | reverse complement strand
CGGCGGTAGGCTCGTCAAGAATGAGGATGTCCGCGCCGCGGTAGAGCACCTTGATGATCTCCACGGTCTGTTTCTGCGAAACGGACATATCGTAAACCTTCTGATCGGGGTCAACGGCAAAGCCGTAGCGCGTACATATCTCGCGGATCTTTCCGGATGCTGCGGCAAGGTCGAGTTTTCCCGGCAGACCGAGGACGATATTCTGCGCGGCAGTGAAAACGTCCACCAGTTTAAAATGCTGGTGTATCATGCCGATGCCTAAATCAAAGGCGTCCTTCGGGGATGAAATGACGACCTCCTTCCCGTCTATGGAAATGGTACCCTCATCGGGGAAGTAGATACCGGCAAGCATATTCATGAGCGTGGTTTTGCCGCTTCCGTTTTCGCCCAGCATGGCAAGTATTTCGCCCCTGTAAATATTGAGCCAGCATTTGTCGCTCGCTGTCACGCTTCCGAAGCGCTTTGTGATGTTCCGCATTGCCACGGCGGGGATTCTTTCTTCCATAGCGTCTCTTTCTCCTTTTCTGCTTACGGCTCTCTCCGGTGAGATAAGCCATATATGCGGGATACGGGCGGGTGCTTGATCTGTCAAAAATCCGCCCCTGTCTCACATATTTTTATCAATCCATAAAAACCCCTGCAAAAAAAGCAGGGGTTTTTTGGGTTCTTTGCGGCCTTTTATTACTTGCTGAGTACGTTGATGCCGTCGATTATGGCATAGAAGTAAGGTGCGGAGCGGTAAACGGATTCGTTGAACACGCCGTTTTCCACAGCCTCGGTCTCGGGAACGAAGGTTCCGTCGTTAACAACGTCCGCGATGTAGCTGGTGAGATGTCCGTCAGCATCGACCGCCGCGACGGAGGAATTGTTGTTGCCGTAGTTGGCGTCGCTCTCGTTTTCGCTCACGGTGACGGTGAAGGCGGAGCAGTCGAATACGTTCAGGCTGCCGTCAAGGATAGCGGCCTCGACCTCGGCAAGCTTCTCCGCGGTGCCGGCGGCTGCGACGTTCTCGTTGATCTCGGTCAGAGCGACGGAGCCGGTCTCGATGCCGGCGGTCCAGTCGGTGTCGTAGTTTTCACCGGCGAGAACCTTCTCTATTGCATAGGTGAAGTAAGGAGTCCAGTCAATGCGGGAGGAGATGATGTAGCTGTTGGGGCAGGCGGTCTGGGTGGAGCCGTTGTAGGAAACGTTGGGAACGCCGGCGGCTTCGCAGGCATTGGGCGCACCCATGGAGTCGGCATGCTGGGAGATGAGGACGGCGCCGCCGTTGATGAGGGCTTCCGCGGTTTCCTTTTCAAGAGTCTCATTGTACCAGGAGCCGGTGTAGATAACGTCCATGGTCACGCTGGGGCAGACGGACTTTGCGCCAAGGTAGAAGGAGGTGTAGCCGGAGATGACTTCCGCGTAAGGCATTGCGCCGACATAGCCCATCTTTGCCTGCTCGGCGGTGATGTCGCCGGACTCGATCATCTCGTTGAGCTTGAGACCCGCGGCAACGCCTGCGAGGTAGCGGCCCTGATAGATGTTTGCGAAAGCGTTGTGATAGTTCTCAACCTCCTCGGTCAGCGCCATATCGCCGGTGCAGGAAGTGAACTGAACCTCGGGGAACTCGCGTGCGGCGTCCAGAACGTACTGCTGATGGCCGTAGCTGTCGGTGAAGACGGCGGCGCAGCCGGAGTCCGCAAGGTTTGCCGCCTCGTCATATGCGCTCTGATCTTCGGGGACATTGGACTTGATAACGGGAGTAACGCCGGTCGCCTCACAGGCCGCCTTGAAAGCGTCTATGAAGTTTTTGTCATAGCCGGAGTTCTCGTCATGGAGGGTGATAAGACCGATCTTGACTTCGTCTGCGGCGGATGCGGAAGCGGCGCAGAGAGCGAACACCATGCACAGGGAAAGAACGAGAGCGAGGATTTTCTTCATGTTTCTGGTCTCCTATAAAATATTTTTATTTGCCATAATGAATACTGTATAAGAGACAAAAGCAAAAATGCACTGGCCGCGCTCAATATGGGTATGCGCTACCAATGCAATATCAAACCGAAACTCTGCCGCTCAGCGCGGAAACAGAGACTCGGGGTATAACACATCGATAGTCCGGTCATTTACGGCGTCCGGGTAGAAACTTCAAATCCATATCATTTGCTATATATCGAATGCAGTATTCAATTGACACATTTATGCTAACAAATCCGGCGAAAAAAGTCAAGTGCTTTTTTCGCCGATTTTACCAAATTTCCGTATCTGATTTTGTCAGTTATGCACAAACTCAAGACCGTTGTCGGACATGGACGCGATCCTTGCGAGCGACTCCACGCGAAGCCCGTTTTCTCTGAGCCGCTCTCCGCCGCCCTGAAAGACCTTCTCAACGGCGATACCCGCGCCTACCGCGTATGCGCCCGCCTGCTCCACAAGCGCCTTCAGCCCGACAAGCGCCGCGCCCGTTGCGAGAAAATCGTCTATGATGAGCACCCTGTCGCCGGGCTTGAGATATTCCTTTGAAACAATGACGGTATTTGTATTGCCGTGCGTAAAGCTCTCGACCTCAACGGAATATACCTTGTCGGAGATGTTTTTCGACCGGCTCTTTTTTGCGAAAACGACAGGACAGTCGAACACGAACCCGGTCATAATGGCTATCGCAATGCCGGACGCTTCAATGGTCAGGATCTTATTGACCCGCTCATCGCCGAAAAGCCGTTTGAATTCAAGCCCCATTTCATACATGAGCTTAGGGTCCATCTGGTGGTTGAGAAAGCTGTCGATTTTCAGTATCCCGCCGGGCAGTATCCTGCCGTCGGTAAGTATGCGCCGTTCAAGAAGCTCCATTGATTTTCTCCCGTTTTTTTATTCTTTTCTGAGGTACGGCAAGCGCGCCCCGCTCTCATCCGTCGTATCGGCGTTTTATCCCGTCTATCATACCCCCGCCGGCGGCTTTGTCAAGCCTTTCGTTTATTTCCTGCTTATCGAGTTGCCGGGCTGGATATGCGTGGGGAGGTTTATCGTCTGCACGCTGTGCTCCTCGCTGCGGTTTATCTCGCCGAGAATGAGCCTTACCGCCGTCTCGCCCATAGCGTTCATGGGCTGCACCACGGTCGTGATCTTCGGTTTCACTATCTGCGGAAGAATGAGGTTGTCGAAGCCGAGCAGTGAAATATCCTCCGGACACCTCAGATGCGATTCGTTCACCGCCATTATGCCGCCGAGCGAAATTTCATAGTTCGTCATGAACACGGCGGTCGGCGGTTCGGGCAGGGCGAGAAGCTCGTTCATGCCCTCGTGTCCGGCGCTTATGGAGACATGGTGCGCTATTTTCGTATACTCCTCACGCACTTCAAGCCCGTGCTTTTCCATGGCGCGGATGTACCCGTTGTGCCGTTGGCGTCCGGTATATTCGCTGTATGAGCCGATTATGGCTATGCGCCGGTGTCCGTTCGATATGAGCAGCTCCACCGCCTCTACGGCCGACGCCTCGTTGTCTATTTTCACGCAGCTTACCGCGCCGCTTTTCGACGGTTTATCCATAAACACTATCGGGACGTCGGCTTTTTCGTAATCAAACGCGCCGTCTTCGATCGGCACGACAAGTATACCGTCCACCTTCTTGCTGAGAAGAAAATTGAAATTGCTCTGCTCCTGACGCAGGCTGTTGGCGCTGTCGCATATAAGCAGACCGTAGCCCGCTTTTCCGAGCGCCTCGCCGATAATGCTTACAAGCGTGGCGTTGAAAAGGCTCTGTATATCATATACGATGATGCCCACCGTTTTCGTCTTGTTCGTCGCAAGCCAGCGCGCAACCTCGTTTACCTCGTAATCCAGCTCCTTTATCGCGTTTTCGATAAGGTCGCGGTTCTGCGGAAGGACATTCCCTCCGTTCAGATATTTTGAGATTGTGGCAAGCGACAGTCCCGTAAGTCTCTTTATATCACGTATCGTTCCCGACATTCTTTTACCTCAGCACACAGTTATCTATTATATAATACCCTAAGCCCGCGCAAAATGCAAATCCTAATGCACCGGGCGGCAGCTTTCGCGGAATTTTTTACAGTGTAACGGTTATAACATTATCGTTTCTACGGTATTTTGTTCTTTTTTCCTTGACCTGACAGCGCAGCGCGACTATAATAGCCGTGTATGATAAAATGCAGCCTCGGAGGTGAACGAGTATAAATAAGCAGAAATTTCTTGCGGAGCTGGCAAAGCTGCTGACATTCATGTATGAAGAGGATCAGCAGGCGGTTCTGTCAATGTATGCGCAGCTGTTCGACGAAGCGGCGGACGAGGCGGAGTTTTCCGCGTTTCTGGTCTCCCCCACGCGTCAGGCGGTCGCGCTTGCAAGAACTTATAATTCAAAAGAGCGCAAGCTTCAGATCAACAGCACGTCCCGCGCCGACGATATGTACGAGGATGACGAGCCGGAGGAAAGCCCCGCCTTTGTTCAGGTCATAGAGCAGATAAGGGAAAACGCCGGCAGGCAGGGGCTGCTCTCGAAAAAGCGGGAAACGCGCAGCGTTTGGAGCGGCGCGGAAGCCTGCACGCGGGAAGCGCCGGATGCAGCGCCGGTTCAGGAACAGGCACGCCGTGCGGAAGCCCCGAAAAGAAAGGAAAAAGCGCCCGAAACGGACGCTCCTTCCGAGATAACATATGTTGAGCAGGATGAGGAGGAGTTTACCTTTGACGACTTCTCTTTCACGGACGAAGAAGACGGCGCGCACGGCAAGCCCGAAAGCAGCGTTATGCCCGATCTCCGCTCCGAATTCGGCAGGGACGGCTACGGCCGCAGAAGGATGAGAGCGGACGAGGAGGAGCCGGAGAGGAAAATAATCGTGCCTCTCGCGGTGCTGTATGCGCTCATTGCGGTTCCTGTGACCGTGCTGCTGGCATGCGTGATCCTTATACCCACGTTTGCCTCGCTGGGCGTGTCCGCGGTGTGTCTGTACGCCGGATTCAAGGTAACGCTGGCGGCGTTCGCCGGTTTTTCCATGTTCTCGGATATCATGGTGGTTCTGGGCAGCGGCGTTATCATTCTCGCTCTCGGTCTGCTGTTTTTGTGGCTGTTCATATGGTTTATCGGCAGCGTTATCGCCGGGCTTATCAACGCCGTTATCCAGCTCGGCGGCAAATGGTGCAGCAAGGAGGTGCGGTAAATGAAAACGGGATGGCGTGTAATACTTATCATCGTGCTTGTCGCCATTGTTTTCGGCGGCGTATGTCTCGGCGCGGGCATCATGACCGGCGCGGAGATGGATCGTATTTATACCGTGCTTGACAGACAGTATAATCTCACGGGCTTATATCAGTATATAACCGTCGATCTGCCGCAGGCATTCCGGCAGGCAGGAATTATAGGATAATATAAACGCAGGGACCGGTGCAGAATTTCCGTTTTGCACCGGTCCCTCAGTCTGTCACATGTATAATTACGCGTGTTTTTTTATATATTTTTATATATTTTAATGCTGTCAGCTCAGCGTCAGATCGCCGTCCCTGACCCAGCCGAGGCGGCGGCAGACAAGATTTATCAGCGGGCAGAGAATCGCCGGAAGCACGACGCAGACAAGCACAAGCCCCAGCCAATCAAAGGCCGTCGGCACTATCGCCGAAGCGCCCTTTGCAAGCGCCTCCTGCGACGGTGAGAACCACCCCGTCCACACGCCGATAGGCCCGCACAGACCGCATGTACCCATGCCGGAGTTGATCGCCGCGCCGTTCATTTCAAGCCTGAAAACGCAGGTCGCAACAGGTCCGGTGATCATGGAGCAGAGCGTCGGCGCTATCCATATCTTAGGATTGCGCACGATGTTCGGCATCTGGAGCATAGACGTTCCCAGTCCCTGCGAGACAAGACCGCCCCAGCGGTTTTCCCTGAAGCTCATCACTGCAAAGCCCACCATCTGCGCGCAGCAGCCCGCCACGGCCGCGCCGCCCGCAAGTCCGGTAAGCTGCAAAACGGAGCATATGGCAGCAGAGGAAATGGGAAGCGTCAGCGCGATGCCGACCAGCGCCGACACGGCAATGCCCATCCAGAACGGCTGGAGCTTTGTGGCGTTGTCGATAACAATGCTGAACGCCCCGGCGGCCGTGCCGATCGGCGGGGCAATAAACTTTGCCAGCGCAACGCCGATTATTATCGTGACCGCAGGCGTGACGAGAAGGTCTATTTTTGTCTCCTTGCTCACGGCCTTGCCGGACTCCGCCGCGATTATCGCAATAAACAGCACCGCAAGCGGGCCGCCCGCGCCGCCCTCGGCGTTTGCCGCCCAGCCCACCGCCGCGAGTGAAAACAGCACCATCGGCGGCGCCTGCAATGCATATCCGATAGCGACGGCCATCGCCGGACCGGACACCGCCATCGCGTAAGTGCCGATATCGGTAAGAAACGGCAGGTCAAGCTGTGTTCCCAGCGTCTTGATTATCGTGCCGATGAGCAGCGAACAGAACAGTCCCTGCGCCATCGCGCCCAGCGCGTCTATTCCGTAGCGTTTGCCGGAGAAGACAATGTTCTTTCTCTTCAGGAAAGCGCGGATCTTATCCATATCTGCCACAACCTTTCTTTCGTCGTCACACCCTCGTCCGACAAGAGCGCCCAAGCCTCATGCCTGCCGCCGCACGGTGTTGTCTATTTGTGTCATTTATAAGTATAGCATACCGCAGACGCAAAAAAAAGGCTGTATTTTCACAAAGAAACGCAGGAAAAAGATGTATATTTTTCCGCGCTTGCGGCAAAACCTACAATAGCGCAGCCTCTGCCCGGCAAAATGCATGGGCTTCGGTCGGAAAGCGCTGTGAAAGGAGGCACGGGAATGGAAAAACGCATTGCAAAGCTTTTGTACGCCGCCGCCGCAATAGGGGCGGTCTGGCTTTTCATGCACTTTCTGCTCCCGTGGACAGCGCCGCTGCTGCTCGCGCTGGCGGCCGCCGCGCTTATGGAAGCGCCCGTGCGTATGCTGATGCGCCACCGCTGGAAGCGGGGCGCGGCGGCGGCGATAGTGACGCTGACGGTGATAGGCGCGCTCGTTTACCTCACGGCAAGGCTGACATACTTCGGCATACAGGCGATAACGGATTTTGCAAAGGAAGCGCCGGAGCTTGTGGATAACGTGAGCCGCCTTGTAAAGCTCACAAGCGCGAAGGCGGAGCGCTTTGCCGCCCTTGCGCCGGAGAGTGTGCAGGAGTATATAAGCGCGGTCATAGATTCCTTCGGTCAGGCGTTCTACTCTCTGCCGGAGCTTATAAGCCGCCGGGCGCTTGGACTGCTTGCAAAAGCCGCCGCAGGCTCCCCTACGATCTTTCTTTTCGCCGTGACCGCCGCGATAGGCACATATTTTTTCTCTGCGACCTTCCCCCGCACCGTCGCGTTCATCACCGCGCAGCTGCCGAGGAACGCCAAGGAAAAGCTCATATCTGTGCGCGCAAATCTGAAAAGGAGCTTCGGCGGCTTCATGAAGGCGCAGCTCATTCTTATGGGCATGACCTTTTTTCAGCTGCTGGTCGTTTTTCTGCTGCTCGGGATCGAGGGCGCGGTGGAGATAGCCGCCGTCACCGCGTTTATCGACGCTCTGCCGGTCTTCGGGACGGGCGTGGTGCTTCTGCCGTGGGCAGCGTACTGCGCAGTATCGGGGGATGTGCGGCGCGGCATTGCGCTGATGCTGTGCTGGGCGATAGCCAATCTTGTGAGAAACTGCGCACAGGCAAAGCTGCTGGGCGATCAGATAGGTCTTGACCCGATAGCAAGCCTGCTTGCGATATACGTAGGCTTCAAAGTCTGGGGCGTCGGCGGGATGCTGATCTTCCCGATAGTGCTCGTCACGCTCAAGCAGCTCAACGACACAGGCGCGATAAAGCTATGGAAAACGGTATAGAGCTTCGTGATATCTGGCGCGTACAGCCGCGCTCCGGGCAGAGAGCGCTGCTCCTGACTGTCAAAAAACTATGTATTAAAGTCAGATAACAGCGCAGCGGCGCTGTCTCAAAAAAGGGAAAATAGCACTTGCCCGAAGAAATCACAAGTGATATGATAATCAGTGATATTGAATTTTTCGGGAGATCAGAGAGATGAAAAAATCCGGCTTTGACAATGACAAGTATCTGAAGCTGCAATCACAGAACATACGCGACCGAATATCAAAATTCGGCGGTAAGCTGTATCTGGAGTTCGGCGGCAAGCTTTTTGACGATTATCATGCATCCCGCGTCCTGCCCGGCTTTCAGCCCGACAGCAAGATGAAAATGCTGCTTGAGATGAAGGACGAGGCGGAGATAGTTATCGCCATTTCCGCCAACGACATAGAGCGCAGCAAGCGCCGCGGCGATCTCGGCATAACCTATGACGAGGACACCCTGCGCCTTATCGACGCCTTCCGCCGCATAGGACTGTATGTCGGCAGCGTCGTTATCACACATTGGCGCGAGCAGCCTGCCGCAGTGAAGTTCCGCAACCGGCTTGAAACGCTGGGCATAAAGGCTTACCGCCACTATATCATACCGGATTATCCCTCCAACGTCCCTCTCATAATCTCCGACGACGGCTTCGGAAGAAATGAATATATCGAAACGACGCGCTCCCTCGTCGTTGTTACCGCCCCCGGCCCCGGCAGCGGCAAAATGGCCACCTGCCTGAGCCAGCTTTATCATGAGCACCGGCGCGGCGTCAACGCGGGCTACGCCAAGTTTGAGACCTTCCCGATATGGAATCTGCCGCTCAAGCACCCGGTCAACCTTGCGTATGAAGCGGCGACGGCAGACCTTGACGACGTGAACATGATAGACCCGTACCACCTTGAGGCCTACGGCGTCACCACGGTCAATTACAACCGCGATATAGAGATATACCCCGTCCTTGAGGCGATGTTCAAGGGCATGTACGGCGAAAGCCCGTACAAATCCCCCACGGACATGGGCGTCAATATGATAGGCTACTGCATCACGGACGACGCCGTCTGCTGCGAAGCGGCAAAGCAGGAGATACTGCGCCGCTACTATACAAGCGCATGCTCCGCGCATCAGGGACTTTCCGACGGAAGCGAGACAAGGCGCATAGAGCTTGTCATGAGCAACCTCGGGATAGATTCGTCCGACAGACCGGTCGTCGCCGCCGCGCTCAGGCGCGCCGAGGAAACCGACGGTCCCGCCGTCGCCATAGAGCTGCCCGACGGGACGATCGTCACGGGCAAGAACTCGTCCCTGCTCGGCGCAGCATCCGCCTGCCTGCTCAACGCGCTCAAAAAGCTTGCGGGTATAGACAAGAAAATGCTTCTCATCCCGCCGAGTATCATCGAGCCTATACAGCACCTCAAGATAGAGCATATGGGCAACCACAATCCGCGTCTGCACACCGACGAGCTGCTTATCGCGCTGGCGATATGCGCAGTTACCAACCCCATCGCCGGCTACGCCATAGACCAGATCAACCTCCTCAGGGGATGCGAGGCGCACTCTACCGTTATCCTCTCTCATGTCGATGAGGAGCAGTTCAGAAAACTCGGCATGAATATAACCTGCGAGCCGCGCTATCAGGTGAAGAAGCTGTACAGAAAATAAAAATTTTTAACGGGCTTTCCGCCGTGCGGGAAAGCCCGATTTAATTATAGAGCGAGCAACCGAACCCGTTTTTAAGCGATATTAGCGACGCAGGCTTCGTTTTGCTTGATCACAGGGCTAAAAAAGCATGAAACAAACCCGATGCTTTGCCCGTCATAACAGCAGATTATACCATAAGTTGGCAAGGCCACACACGGTTTTGACGGGCAGATAAACGTCCATGCCGCTTCAAAGCCCTTGCCGGTCTGATGGTAATATATGGAGGAAACGAAACATGAAAAAGGCTCTCGCTCTGATTCTTGCTCTTGCAGCGGTGTTTTCCCTAACGGCCTGCGGGCAAGCCGCCAAATCTGCCGATACGGCGTATTATGACAGCGCTTCCGATGACGGCTGGTATCCCGAAGCGGACTTCGCCGCGGGCGAGGTATCTTACTCGGCGGAATACGCCGCACAGGATATTGGCATTGCAAACGCCTATTCAAGGGAGGCCGCAGCGCCCGAAGCGGTGCCGCAGGAGGAAAGCAATGCGCCAAGTGAAAACCCGGATAAGATAATCTATTCCGCCGATGCGACTGTGGAGACGACGAAGTTTGAGGATACTCTTGCGCAGCTTGACGAGCTTATCAAAAAATACGGCGGCTGGGTCGAATCGAGCAGCGTAAGCGGCGCGAACTATTACAGCATCTCACGCGGCAATAAGAACAGCCGCAGCGCAAGCTATACCATCCGCATACCCAGCGGCGATTTCAACAGCGTCATGAGCGGTCTGACCGCTCTCGGCAATGTGCCGTACAGCCATATCTATACCGAGAACGTCACCGCGCAGTATTATGACACTCAGGCGCGCATCGACTCCTACAAAACGCAGGAGCAGTCACTGCTCAGGCTTATGGATAAGGCGGAGAGCGTTGAGGACATCATCACCATCGAAAGCAAGCTTGCGGAGGTTCGGTATTCAATAGAGTCTCTCCAGTCCACGATAAACAATTGGGACAGACGCGTCAGCTATTCCACCGTGTATCTCACCGTTGACGAGGTGTCGGAGTACACACCCGAGGCGGTCGTGACCGTAAGCTTCGGCGAGAAGCTTGTAAAGGCCGTCAAGGACGGCTTCCGTTCCGCGGGAGAGTTTCTGAGCGGTCTTGTGCTCTGGCTTGTCGAGGCTCTGCCCACGCTGGTCATCATCGCGGTTATAGGCTTTGGTATCTTCATGGCGGTAAGACCCGCAATAAGAAAGCGCCGGGCAAGGAAAGAGGAAAAGAAAGCCCGGAAAGAAAACGAAAAAAACGTGTAACAATAACCCGGCTGCGGCGTACTTGATGGTGAAAACAAAATAAATTAAAAAACAGGAGGAAAATACAATGTCTGAAGAAATCAAAAACGAAAACATGATCAGCGACGAGGAGCTTGACGAGGTCAGCGGCGGCGGTCAGTTCATCAGCGGCTACGTAATGTATATGGGTTACAGATGCAGGATCTATCTTGTTGCCTACGGCGATTGCCTGAGCATGATAGCCCAGCAGACGCGCACCAATATGTACCTTATCGCACAGCTCAACGGCATCCGCGACGTCAACCGCATCAGAGCCGGGCAGAGACTGTACATCCCGCAGTGAATCCGACAGGTGTGAGGGAGGCGCGCGATATGCCAGATACGGTCAAAAACGAAAAGATGATCAGCGACGAGGAGCTGAACGCAGTCAGCGGCGGAGGTCATCTCACGGGTGAAGTTGCTGAGCATAAAGGCCATAAGTGCCGCATATATCAGGCGGACAGCGGCGAAAACCTATATGCCGTTGCGTTTGAGCTGAATGTCAGCGCAAGCCTTATCATGAAGCTGAACGACATAAAGATATACAAGACTGTCCTCAAAGCCGGACAGAGGCTGTATATTCCCATGGACTGAATAATGACAAACAAAACCCTCCCGGATTTTCGGGAGGGTTTTTACATATTCTTCTTTTTTATCGTGCGCGTTTATGGTATTATAATGCTTACGACTGATTCAACGTTTACGTTCATTCCACCGGAGCTTTTTTATGAGAGTTTGTCCCCACTGCGGCAGTGAATTGCAGGCAGGCGCGGATTATTGCCTTGTCTGCGGCGCGGCCATAGAGAAAAGAAAAACGAATATGCCTACCGTGACGCTGTACGTCTCAGAAAAAGAGGCGCGGCAGGGCTGCGTTTCCGTGCTGCGCTATCCCGGAGGGCCGGAGCCGATGCGTGTAAGCCTGCCGAAGAAGATGTATGACGGCATGGTGCTGTATGTCAATGAGGCCAGATTCTACGTCAACTACGGCGATATCGTGACCGGACCGCTCAGGATCGTCATACGTGTGCAGAAGGAGCCTAAAAAGGCGTGGCCGCTGGCGGCGCTGTCGATCGCGGCGGGGATACTGCTTGCGTTTCTCATTTTCCGCGAGATGAACAGGGACGCGCCGGTGAGCGAAGTGCCGGTGAGCGAGCCTGCCGCCGTTGTCGAAACAACTCCCGTGCCTGTGCCGACGGAGGAGCCGGTCATTGCGCACTATACGCCGATGCAGCTGAAAGCGGCGTCGATGATACCGCATTTTGAGATACGCTATTACCTCAACACGCTTGACGACAGGCTGCTTGAGAATTTCTGCGAGATGTACAGAGCCGTCAGCAACTTTGAAACGAGCTGCAATTTTCCGCGTGAGATGTACCGGCAGGAATTTTCCCAGCTTGCGCTTATAATGAGCTATGAATGTCCCGAACTGCTGCAATTTTCAACTACGGGCGAGATAAAATTCATCGCCGACGCCGATGGGCGCGTCGTCTCGGCGGAGCTGCCCATCGTCCTGACACGGCAGGAGTTTGCGGCGGAATACGGCATATGTGCCGAGAAGGCGAGGACGCTGGCCGCCTCCGTCGAGGGGCTGAGCGACAGCGAAAAGGAGTTCGCCGCCTATGAATACCTCACGTCGAACTGCTTTTACAATTTCAATGCCGCAAGCGCCGCGAACGCCTACGGCGCGCTTGGCGAGGGTCAGGCGAAATGCGACGGGATAAGCCTTGCGATGAAGTGGCTGCTGGAGGAAATGGATATCCCCTGCATGGTTATGGCCGGCACCGCCTCGGCGGAGGTCGTAGGTCACGCGTGGAACATCGTATGCATAGACGGGGAATATTACGATCTCGACGTGACGAACGACGTGATGAGCAGCGACAGAAGCTACAAATATTACGGCGCGTACAATGTCTCGCGCTTCTGGATAAGGGAAAAATACCCCGAAAACGTCTCCTTTTCAGGATTTTTTGAGCTGCCTGGCAGTCTCAATATGAACAACAGCTATCACCACCTGAAAAACGAGTTTGTCTACACCGGCGAAGAGTATGAGCAGCTGCTTTTTGACCGGCTTGACGCGCTTGCCGACGGGGACGCGGCATATCTCCAATTTGAAAGCAGCGCCGATTTCAGCGCCTTCTGCAACAATATAAACAATATAATGGCACGCTGGCGCGGCGCGGCGAAGGGCAGCTTCAATTATAAGTTCGCCCATCTCGACGAGTTTCGCGTCTGCCGCATCACGATAGAATACATATAAATGCTCGGCGGAAAGCTTGTCAAAGAACCTCGTTAAGGCTCCCTGACAGTTTAAGGAGGCTGTGATCTTTCACAGCCTCCTTTGTATTTTGCTTTATTTTGCTTTATTTTGCTTTTTTCGGGGTTTTTAACAGATAGCCGACGAACATCACGAGCGCGAAGAAAATCAGATATCCGCAGACCTGCTGATAGCCCTTGCCGACCCAGCAGCAGTACACCATGAAGCAGCAGCACAGGATGCCGAGAGCGGGCAGAATGTAGCGCTTGAACACGTTGCCGCCCTTGTCCTTGAACATGAGCGCGGCGAACATTGGGATGTACATGGCGTAAAGATTGATGATGCATATTTCATCAGGCTCCCACGCGATCCACTGGCAGTTGTGCAGACCGCCCATGAAGTCGGGGCCGTACATCCAGAAGATCGACGTCCATGCATACCAGAAGCCGGCAAACATCATGCCGATAATGGTGGACTTGATGGTAAAGCCGTTCTGATCGTCGATATGACCGTAGAACTCGGGGCGGGGACCCATGTTGCGTGCGGAAACGGAGTACATACCGCGGGAGGAGCCCATGATAAGTCCGTTCATAACGCCCAGACAGCCAATGGCGATAAACGCGTAAACCACCGTGCCGACGGTATTGCCGAAGACGACGGAGAAAGCGATCTTGGGCAGCTTTTCGCCCAGCGGCCATGTGCCGATGATAGTCTCGACGTCGCCGACGCAGCTCATTGCGAATATGTACAGGCAGTAGAGTACAGTGCAGAACAGCGCGCCGCAGATGAGCGCCAGCGGGAGATTTTTCTTTGCGTCTTTAAGCTCGGAGTTGATCGAGGTGGCGATTATCCAGCCCTCATAGGCGAAAGCGAAGGAAGCGACGCCGGAGAAGACGCCCTGAAAAGCCGTCGTCCCCTCTATGGCCTCGGCATACTCGGGAGAGTTGACATAGTTGAGCACATTCTGCGTTGCGCCGGTGCTGAAGCCGACGATAATGCCTACGATACCCATGAGCAGCAGCGGGATGAGCTTGATGACGGTCATGCTGACCTGAAGCTTGCCCGCAAGCTTGGGAGAGATCGCATTGATGCCGTAGCCTATGATAAGGAAGCCCGCGCCGAGACCGAGAGCCTCTGACCTGACGGTGCCGGTGACAAAGAAGTCAAGCGTGGGGATGTCAAAAAGGGCAAGGAAAAACACGGCGGAGAAGAATGCCAGCATCGCGGCAAGGCAAGGGTAGTAAATAGTGGTCATGAACCAGCCGACATAGTACGAATATGTAGGCCCGAGAGCAACTTCGGCATAATCGACCACGCCGTTGACCTTTTCGTACTTGGAGCCGAGCTCAGCAAAAACGAGAGAGCATATGATGCAGATAAGACCGACAATGCCGACGACCAGCACACCCTGAAGCATGTTGCCGTGTGTGAGTGCCAGAACCTTACCGCCCTTTATGAATACACCGGAACCGATAACAATACCGATGACCATCGCTATGGCGGTAGGCAGACCGTAACGTTTTTCCATAGTATCTTCCTCTATCTTTAACGATTTACAGTAATGAAATTTTACCGTATTGAATCAAGTATAATACAATCGTTTGCTTTTTGTCAATTGAAATGTGAATAAATTTGAAACAAAAAGCCGATTTCGGTCTTTACTCTAAAAACGCGGCAAGCTCCTGTACGGTTTTGAAGTATAATGTACAATTTTCGCGCATGAAGCTTTCGATATCGGGGATGTCGCTGCTCCAGCCCACGGCGGCGAAGTCCGCGCCGACGGCGCGCGCCATATCGTAGCCGGGCTTGAGGTCGTCTATCATAAGCAGGTCGCCCGCCGAGAGGGAGAAGCGGCGCATTATCTCCTCCAGCGGATACGGATGTGGCTTGCGGCGCTCCGACGGCTGCTCCCAGCCGAAAACCGCGTCCGGGCGCGGCAGGGAGTTGGCCTCGTAGTCCCGCAGGATGTTGAAGTCGAACGAATGTGACACGACGGCTATGTATCCGCCCTCTGCCTTCTGGCGCTCCATTATTTCGCGGATGCCGGGATAGGCGGCCGGGATATGCTCCTTGACATAGCTCTGCCAGAAGCGCGTCTCGTCCTCAAGGTCGGCGTCGCTCATGCCGTAATCGTTTCTGCACATTTCGATGAAGCCGGGGGAGAAGTTTTTCTTCATGTAGTCCGTAAATGAACAGGTCCTCCCGGGATAGCGCAGATCGAGATACGCCTGAAAGCAGGGCTGGTGTATCGTCGCGGTGGAATTGACGACGGTGTCGTCATGGTCGAAAACAAGGCATTTGTATTTCACGGGTTCTCTCTTTCCTTTTAAATAAAAAAGTTCAGAATCATGAATCTCTCAATTTTTCAAAATCCGTGATTCTGAATCTTTTGTTTTTACGCCGCGGATATCAGCTTCTCAGTAAAACGTTGCGACCGGCTCGGCGGGAGGCTCACATTCCTCATGAGAAATATAGGTCAGCACCGGTCCCTTGCGGTTATATGCGCGGGAGAACTTCCAGTTGACCTTTGCCGTGAGGATCATCCACGTGTCGTCCTTCACGCTCTCCGCCTTGTCCCAGCTGCACGCGAACCCGGCGAACTGGATATCCTCCACGCAGCAGGTCATAACGTGCCTGCCGACGATGAAGGTGCGCGGCGGCATCTTCTGCCGGCGCAGTGCGCGGCACTTGAAGCGGACGACCTTATCCTCATACTTTTTCGGCTCCTCGCCGACGTCTCTGTACCACTCGGCAAAATCGTCGTCGCCGATCTCGACGATGGGCGCGTCAAGGTCAAAGGGCAGGGGGTCCTCTATCTCGTCATACTGCACATGCCCGTCCTCAAACTCATAGGCGATATCGGCGCGTCGGGACGCCGCACGGACGATCTTATGAAAGTCCATCATCTCATACGAGGGCTTGAAGCGGTTGAAAATGACCAGCTCCGCGCTCTTCAGCTTGTCGTAAACAAGGTTTCTCATGTTGCCGTTATAGGTGAGGAACGTTGTCGCATCGGCGAACATGAACTCCTGATAGACCATCCAGCCCTCCGGCATAGCGCCGTAAAGCCGGTCAAGCATCCACATGCCGTTGTATTCGACGACAACGCGCTCCGCTTGCGTCTCGGCAAGGAATTTCACGAGATTTTCGGCTGTCAGCTCCTCGGGCGTCTCCACCGTGCGCACAAAAACGCTCTTGTCGGCAAACTGCTCAGGCGCGTATTCCTCCTCGCCCTCCTCGCATACGAGAAGCAGCGTGCGCTCCCCATTGCAGAAGCGCTTGTCCTCAAGCGTTGACTGTATGAACTTTGTTTTGCCGCTTTCGAGAAAGCCGGTAAAAAGATAAACGGGAATATCGTTGTTTTTACTCAACCTCAAACAGCTCCTTCAGCGCCTTTTCATTCAGCTTCGAGCCGATAACGCAGAACCGGCCTGTCGCGGCGGCGGCTCCGCGGCGGATGTCGCACTCCTCGGGAACATAGTCGAAATACAGCCAATCGCCGTCGTTCGCGTCCACAATGCCCTTTGAGCGCAGCACGACGCCGTATTTTTCGGAATCGTTCAGCGCGTCGAGAATACCTCTCAGCTCCGCCTCGCTGAATTTCTTTGCCGTCTCGCTGCCCCAGCTTACAAACACCTCGTCGGCATGATGGTGATGGTGGTGCTCATGGTCGTGATCGTGGCAGCCGCATTCACATTCGCCGTCCTCGTCGTGATCATGATGGTGATGCTCATGCTCTTCGCCGTGGTCGTGGTCATGGCAGCCGCATCCGCATTCATCATCGTGGTGATGCTCATGGTCGTGGTCATGGCAGCAGCCGTGTTCATCCTCGTCCTCATCGTGGTGGTGGCCGCAGCAGCAATCGCCGTGTTCGTCGTAACGGTGATGGTGATGCTCATGCGTCTCATGCTCGGCATGCTCCATTTCGCGCTTGAGCACGTCCTCGTCCATAGCCTCGCGGATGGCCACGCCGCTGATCTTTGCCCACGGCGTGGTGATGAAGCGCGCAGAGGGATTAAGCCCCTTGAGCAGCGCCAGCGCGGTCTTTATCTTCTCCTCGGAGGCGCTATCAGTGCGCGACAGGACTATAAGGTCGGCGCTTTCCACCTGATCGTTGAAGAACTCACCGAAGTTGCGCATATACATTTTGCACTTGCCCGCATCGACAACGGTGCATTTTGCACCTATCTCCGCGCCCTCAACACGCTCGACGGCCTTTGCAACGTCGCTGAGCTTGCCGACGCCGGACGGCTCGATAATAACGCGGTCCGGCTTGAAATCGTCGATGACCTTCTTGAGCGCTTTTGTAAAATCGCCCACGAGCGTGCAGCAGATGCAGCCGGAATTCATTTCGGATATCTCGACACCGGCGTCCTTGAGGAAGCCGCCGTCGATCGCGATCTCACCGAACTCGTTCTCAATAAGCACAAGCTTTTCGCCCTTGTAGCCCTCGGCAATGAGCTTGCGGATAAGCGTGGTCTTGCCCGCACCGAGAAAGCCGGAAAATATATCTATTCTTGTCATTTATAAAACCTCCAAGCTGCCGCCTGAGCGTGGGAAAGCATATCTTCCCCGCTGCGCGGCGGTGTATTCTCTAAAATTTTATTATAACACCTTTTTCGAAAATAACAACGGAAATAATGTGAACAAATCCGTTTACAGCTCTTTTATTTCCGACGCTATGCCGCCGTTTGGAAAAACCTCTATCACGGCGTAGGTCGGCGCTCTGCCCTTGCCCGCCGTGCCGGGGTTTATCACCTTCACCCCGCCCGCTTCTCCGTTATACGCGGTGTGCGTGTGGCCGAACAGCGCGATTTTCGCGCCCTGCTCCTGCGCGGCATAGACGAGCCTGTCGGCGCCGTAACCGACATCATAGCTGTGTCCGTGGCAGATGAACGCCTTTAACGGACCGAGAGGCACTATATCGGTAAGCGGCGACATCGGCGCAAGATCGCAGTTGCCGCACACGGAGTATAGCGGGATCTCCGGAAACTCACGTCTGAGTACATCGGCGTCGCGCTCGTAATCGCCGAGGTGAATGAGTATGTCCGGTCTTGTGCGCCTGACCGCCTCGGTCATGAGCGCCGTGTTCCCGTGCGTGTCTGAAAAAACGGCTGCCTTTATCATGAAAAACCTCCAAATGGCCGCACGGACGGCACGTCCGGCGGTTTTTATATATCATAGTGCGAATTTCCGCGCTGTCAAGTCTTTTCCCGCATTGGCGCGGATAATTATGGATTATCATTTCCCGTCCGGGTACATATACTGTAAAGAAAGGATATGGGAGGTATGGGCGTGAACAGGTTTGAGGATGTGGGACGGGAGCTGGAAAGACTCGGCAAGGCGGAGGATGTAAAACGGCTTGCCGAGAGCGAGGACGGAAAACGGCTGAGCCGTATGGTCGATGCGGAAAAAATAGAACACGCGGCAAAAAGCGGGGACGGCAAGGCGCTGCAGGATATGCTGACGGCCGTTCTGAGTACGGACGAGGGGAAGCGCCTTGCGGAAAACGTCCGCAGAATGATGGGGAAATAGTCTGATGGGAGGTGTCGGTCATGGATGAGCTGGAAAGCAGAATAAACAGCGTTCTGGGCGACCCGCAGCAGCTGGAGCAGATAAGCAAGCTTGCCCAATCCATAATGGCCGGCGCCGGCAGCGGAGAGAGTGCAGGGAGCGCGCAGCAGGATATGCCGGATGCGGCGATGATAAAGCGGATCATGCGTCTCATGTCCGCAGACGGGGAAAAGGACAGGGGCGAGAGAGGCATCCTGGAGGCGATGTCGCCGTATCTTTCGGAAAAGCGCCGCGGAAAAATGGATAAGGCTCTCAAAATCGCAAAGCTTATGAGACTTGCAAGGCTTGCAATGGAGGAGAGTGAGGGCGATGCTTAACCGCTGGCAGGGCAATACGGGCAAGGTACGGCGCATTGACGAGGGGAGCCTTGAGCAGAAGCGCCCGCCGGATCCCCCGACGCACCACAACGGACGCTTCACTTCCGGCACAGCAGGCGGCGCCGGTTTCTCAGCGGGAAACGGCGGGTTTCTCGGCGGATTTGGCGGAGGACTGGGGGATATACTCGGCAGGCTGGGAAGGCTTGTGCCGGGAACGAAGGAACCGCTTGACAACGACGACATTATCCTGCTGCTGATATTATATCTCATGTACCGCGAAAGCGGCGACAGCGAGCTGCTGGTAATAATGGGCGCAATGTTTCTTCTTTGACAAACTAAAGGGCAACAGCAAAAGCTGTTGCCCTTGATGATTTCGTATTCTGCTGAAAGGGGAGACTTACTTGCCCATGTTCATCTGGGCGGCGACTTCTGCCGCAAAGTCCTCTTCCTTCTTCTCGATGCCTTCGCCCTTGATGAAGTGAACGGCGTTGACAAACTTGATGGAGCCGCCGAGCTTCTTCGCTGCGTCTGCGATATAGCCCTCTACGGAGCCGCTGAACAGATCGGAACGGACGAAATCCTGCTGGAGCAGGCAGTTTTCCTTGTAGAAAGCGTTGATCTTGCCTTCGGCGATCTTCTTCTTGATAGCGTCGGGCTTCGCGGCCATCTTGGGGTCGTTGTTCATGAGAGCGACCTGAACCTCAAGCTCATGGTCGATGTCAGCCTGGGGAACATTGCTCTTGTCCCAGTACTTGGGATTCATAGCGGCGATCTGCATGGCGATATTCTTGCCGACCTCAGAAGCGTCGCAGCCCTCAACGGCGAGGTTGACGAGAACGGCGTGGGAGCCGCCCGCGTGAACGTAAGCGACGGAGGTGTTTTCCGCAAAGCGGACAAAGCGGCGGATCTGGAGATTCTCACCGATGGACATGACCTTCTCGGGCATGACTTCGGTAACGGTCATATCTCTGCCGGGGTACTTGCAGTTCATGAGCGCTTCGACATCTGCGGGGTTGTCCTTGAGAACAACATGGCAGATATCCTTGACAAACTCAACAAACAGTTCGCTCTTTGCGCAGAAGTCAGTCTCGCAGTTGACCTCGACGACGGCGCCTACGCCGCACTCGGGGCATACTTCGGCATAAGCCATACCTTCTGCGGCAACGCGGCCGGCCTTCTTCGCGGCCTTTGCAAGACCCTTTTCACGCAGCCAGTCAACTGCCTTATCCATATCGCCGTCGGTAGCCTGGAGAGCCTTCTTGCAGTCCATCATGCCGACGTTAGTCATCTCACGCAGGGTCTTAACATCCTGAGCAGTAAATGCCATAATTATATCCTCCACAATATATTTTAAAAGAAAACTCGAAAAAAGGGGCGAATAGAGCGCCCCTCTTTAACTTTTTCGATTGATCCCCCTTGGGGGAGCGCGGAATCACTCCTCAGCGGGAGCTTCTGCGGCTTCGGCAGTCTCGGCTTCCTCGGCGTCAACACCCTGACGGCCTTCCTGAATGGCGTTTGCCATGGTGGCGGAGATCAGGCGGATGGCGCGGATAGCGTCGTCGTTTGCGGGAATGACGTAATCGACCTCATCGGGGTCGCAGTTGGTATCAACGATAGCGACGATGGGGATGTGCAGCTTGCGTGCTTCGGCGATAGCGTTGTGCTCCTTGCGGGGGTCAACGACGAACAGAGCGCCGGGGAGCTTCTTCATATCCTTGACGCCGCCGAGATACTTCTCAAGCTTTTCCATCTCGCCGAGGTGCTTCATGACTTCCTTCTTGGGCAGCATATCGAAGGTGCCGTCTTCCTGCATCTTCTTGAGCTGTGCAAGGCGGTCGACGCGGGTGCGCATGGTCTTGAAGTTGGTGAGCATACCGCCGAGCCAGCGGGCGTTGACATAGTACATACCTACGCGGGCAGCCTCTTCCTTGACTGCATCGGTGGCCTGCTTCTTGGTGCCGACGAAAAGAACGGACTGGCCGTTTTCGGAAAGCTGACGGACGAACTCGTAAGCCTCTTCAAGCTTCTTGACGGTCTTCTGAAGGTCGATGATGTAAATACCGTTGCGCTCGCAATAGATGTATTCGCTCATCTTGGGGTTCCAGCGGCGGGTCTGGTGACCGAAGTGGACACCGGCTTCGAGCAGCTGCTTCATGGAAACTACTGACATTTGGTTTTCTCCTTTGATTTGTTATTTTGGCTGGCCGCGAAACCGCCGTTCCGCAGCCGCCATTCCTCCGGAAGCCTCAACCCCTCCTCCAAGCCTTGCGGCCACATGGAGAAAAGTCCGCTCCCGTGCGAAATGCTCTGATATTATAGCGGAATTGTTTGCAAATTGCAAGACTTTTTAAAAATGTTTTTTGGAAAACACGAAAAAAGACAGAGACTGCCAAAAAGCCTTGCGGGCAAAAACCGGTTCCGGGCATTTTCTCCGGTGCGTATACGTCGGGGAGAAGAAAAAGACGCGCTGTTATCCGGCGGCATGAGCCGAAGACGCTTTCCTTTGCATAAGCGCCCAGATATGACCTATAAGGAAAGAGAGGACGACGGAGGCGGCAGGAACCAGAACGTGCTGTACGCCCACGGAAATACCGAGGCGGACCGCCAGAGAGATCGTGTTTGAAATGACGAGAGCGTGTACGATATATGCGGCGGCGCCTGTCATACCGAGACGGCGGAAAAAGCGGTTGCCGATGACCGCGCTGACAAATCCTTCCCCGCGGGCAAAGACAAGCACCAGCGCAAATGTAGGCGCGGCAAACAAAAGCGTATAGCCTATCCAGTTCAATTCGGCGTTAAGGTATATACGATAAAAAATATAAATGGAAAGAACGGTAAGAAAAACGGCTGAAAGCTCTGCGGCCGACGCGGCGGCGGGAGATTTTTCGGGGCGCGGAAAGCCCTTTATAATGTGTCCGATAATGACGCCGAGGGTAAAATCAAAAACGCGGAACGGCGGAAAGCAGAGGTTGAACCATTTGACGTCGCCGACAGGCAAAAATCTGCAAGACAGATAGGAAACGGCAAGCTGAACAAGGGTGACGGCGGCTGCGGCGGCAAGACAGCCCCTGATCGTCCCGATGCGTCTGACAAATGTGAGAATGAACGGGAAAAGAGCAAAGAGCAGAACGCATACCGAGAAATACCAGCCGACGCCGTTGACGGTAAAAACATACACCGGCGTCCACGCCTGCAAAAGGAAAACGTTGAAAAATGCGCCGATCATAAATTCGCTGTCCAGAGCGGAGAAGCCCTTGAGCGAAAAATAAAGTCTGGGGAGAAAGGCGGCTATTATGCAGAGTATATAAAGCGGGAATATTTTCCCGAGCTTTCCGGCGGCAAAGCATAGCGCGGACTTTACACCGACGCCGTCGGGAAAATCGTCATAATGAGCGGCAGAGAGAAAATAGCCGGATGCAATGACAAATATTGATGCTGACCATGCGCTCAGCTCCGTAAGATAGCAATGCGAGGTGATGACGGCAACACAGGCAAGCGTGACAAGGCCGAGGACACGGCTCTGTTTAAGCTGCATAACAGCCTCCCAAAATCACATTATTTAAATCTTTTCTCAGGCTTGTAGAACTCGAAAATAACGCCGTCGCGGTGCTTTTCGTTCTTCGCCTCATGGCTTGTCCAGCCGATCGCCATCGCGCCGAGCTTTTCCGCGATGCGGATGCCAAGCGGGCGGAAGCCTATTTTATACGCTTCGAACTGCGGGCGGGCGATAAAGTTGGTAAGCCCTCTGCTGAGCGCAAACGCCAGCGGAGGAGAGGCATCCTTCCTGCCGTATTCCTTCATCGGCATGGCAAGCTGACCGCGCACTATATCCCTGGCGTGGAAGCGGAACCACGCCACGATGAGCGGGTTGAAGCTCTCTATGCACACCTCGCCGCGGTAATTTTCCAGAATATCGTAGGTCTTGCGGCACAGCTCCTTGTTTCTGGGACCTGTTTTAAGCTCAACTATGAGAGGGCTTCTGCCGCCTATCACATCCAGCACCTCAGTGAAGAGCGGGACGGTCTGGGAGCTTCCGCAAAGGGACATTTTTTTCAGCTCATCATATTTATAGTCATCAACTCTGCCGCGGACGCCGCACACCCTGTCAAGCGTATCGTCGTGGAAGACGACGACGCGCCCGTCCTTTGACAGCTGAACATCCAGCTCTATGCCGTATCCGGCCTCTGCGGCGAGCCTGAACGCCTCAAGGGAGTTTTCAGGTACGCGCTTATCCTCCGTGTGCAGTCCTCTGTGGGCAAAGTTCACCCCGATGAAGGGCGCTTTCTGCCGCTTTGAGGCATAGCCGGGGGCGAGCATGAAAAGCCCTGCCGCCGCCAGCTTCAGCAGTCCGTGTTTTCTGTGCTTGCGTTTTTTCATATCGATCCTCCTGCGGCGCAGGCCGCTAAAACAGTTGTGATAAAGCCGCGCAGAGCGCGGCACAGCTTGCCAAAAAAGCCCTTACAGGACTTTTTTGACCGCGCTTTCCGCCGAGTTTTCACGCTTGTGAAAGAACCCACGTTGAGATTCTTTCACAAAGCTTAATGACCTCAGTCGCCGTCGAGCGCTTCTATGCCGACAACATTCTGCACCTTTGAGGCCTTGATGTTCTTGACAAGCAGGGTAAAGACGACGGCGGAGCAGGCGATGAGTACAGTCGCGTATACGGGCAGGGCGCGCCATGCAAGAGTGACGTTGAAGATATAGCCGAGAAGAACGGGCGTAACGGTCTGGGCAGACATGGATGCGGCATAGTAATAGCCGGTGAACTGACCGATCTTCTTGGACGAACACAGCTCCACGACCATGGGGAACGAGCAGTTGTGGACAAGCGCCATGCCGAAGCCCTTTATGACCCATACGGCATACAGCATTACGGGGAAGGCAAATTCGCCCTTTCCGCCCACGACAACGCCCGTAGGCGCGGCGAAGCACATCAGCAGGAGCGCCGCGAACGTGATGCAAAGTCCCGCTGCGATAGTCCATTTGCGGCCTATCCTGTCCGCAATGCCGCCGGCGATCGCAAAACCGACGACGGAAGCAAGCCCGCCCGCGATGGTGAGTATCATGGTGGAGCTTGAGGAGGAATTGAGGTAGTAGATAACATAGTTGCCGATGTATGTGCCGATGGAGTTGTCGGCCATGAACCACAGAAACTCCGCGCCGAGAATGGCAAGGAGCATATTGCGGTTGGCTCTGGACATGGGCTTGTCGTCGTCGATGGGCGTTTCCACGGCGGCAAGGCGTTCGCCCTCTTCCATTTCGCCCTTGAGCTGCCCGGCAAGCTCGTTTTCCCTGACGGTTGCGAAAAGCACCAGCGCGGAAATGACCATGAGTACGGATGCAATGATGAAGGGCAGCTCGATAGTCCACACGTTCCTCGCCTCGTCAGCGGAGTTTATATAGTCGCTGAGCTTGAGGAAGATGCCGAGAACCGTCGCGGCGGCGCCGCCGAGATAGCCCATGATATTGATGATGCCGTTGGCCTTGGCGCGCAGGGGCTTCGGCGTGATGTCGGGCATGAGCGCGACGGCGGGGTTGCGGTACATCATCATGAAGATGAGCACGACGACCATCATTGCTATCATGCCGCCTATCTGGTTGCGGTGGAAGAAAAGGGGAATGAACGGGAAAGCGACGGCGACGACGAACGTGCCGACAAGGATATAAGGCATACGCTTGCCGATAGGCGTGACGGTTCTGTCCGAAAGCCGCCCGAACAGCGGAAGAAGGATGAGCGCGGCAAGATTGTCGCAGGCCATGATTATGCCGACAAGCCACTGCACGTTGAGTATCTTGGACGCGTCGCCCGCCTTAAGCTCGGCGGAGGACATGCCGTACATGCGGCGGGCAAATATGTCCGTTAAAAATGTGGGACACCATGAGTCGTATACCTGCCAGAGCAGCAGTATTCCAAAGAATGCAAAGCCGATCAGAAACGTTCTTTTATAATTCAGCTTCAGGCCGGCGGGGTTTTCTTTCATATGTTTTATCCTCTTTTTCAAAAGATTTGCTTAGATTTTACCGCGCCCGGCGCAACAAGTAAATGCTTTTTTGCCGGCAGACCGGACGATTTTCACTGCTTCGTCAATGTGCTCAAAAACGAATATGTATTTTTGGTGAATTTTACAAGAAAGACTATTGACAATAAAAAACCGTTTTGCTAAAATGTGACGCACACGACATAAAATTGAGTTTTGGATTTGCGCGATGAGGTGAAAATGGAAGAAGTTGAAATGAAAATGCCCGTCGGTATGCGTTTTTCCATAATCAACCGTGCTTTCCGACGCCAGATGGATGAGTTCATGCGGGACTCCGATCTGACAGGACCGCAGTTCGGGATACTCGGACGGCTGCATTATCTGGAGACGCACGGCGCGGGGGAGATAAACCAGCGGGACATAGAAAACGCCACGCATCTCAGCCATACCACGGTCACGGAAATGCTCAAGCGACTTGAGAGCAAGGGCTTTATCCGCACGGCGCCCAGCGGCGTTGACCGACGCTCCAAATGCATATCGAGTACGGAAAAGGCGGCGGCGCTGCATGAGGAGCTTGGCCGGTGCGACGGCAAGGTGTTTGAGAGACTGTGCGAAGGACTCAGCGAGGCGCAGAGGGAGAACATTCTGCCGGTAATGGATATCATGCTTGGAAACGCGATGAAAATTATAGGGAAAGGAAGTATGGAAGAAGAATGATAAAACAGCTTGCGAAGAGCGTTCGGGAATATAAAACGCCGGCGCTGCTGACTCTTGCCCTTATGGTGATCGAGGTCGCCGTTGAGGTCACGATACCGTTTATCACGTCGAACCTTATCAACAATATAAAAGCGGGCATAGAGATGTCAAGTCTTGTGAAAACGGGACTTCTGATGGTGGGGCTTGCGTGCATATCGCTGTGCTGCGGCGCACTGGGCGGCTACACCTGCTCAAAGGCGAGCGGCGGCTTTGCCAAGAATCTGCGCCACGATATGTACGAGAAGATACAGGGCTTTTCCTTTGAGAATATCGACAGGTTCTCATCCGCGTCCCTCGTCACCCGTATGACCACGGACGTGAGCAACGTGCAGTTTGCATACATGATGTGCATCCGCATGGCGGTGCGCTCACCGCTCATGTTCATCTTCGCCGTGACAATGGCGTTCGTTATGGGCGGCAGACTTGCCGCGACGTTTGTGGTAGTCGTCCCCGTCATGGTGTTCGGGCTTATCATGATCGCGCGCAAGGCGATGCCTGCTTTCAACGCAGTATTCAAAAAGTACGACAAGCTCAACGAATCCATTGAGGAAAATGTGCGCGCAATGCGCGTTGTAAAGGGCTTTGCGCGGGAGGAATACGAGAAGAAGAAATTCACCGCCGCCTCCGACAATATCTGCCGGGACTTCACCTATGCCGAGCGCCTTGTGGCGTTCAACCAGCCGCTTATGCAGATATGCCTGTACTTCAACATGGTGTTTATTCTGTATGTCGGCTCAAAGCTCATAATAAGCAGTCAGGGTACGGTCATCGACGTAGGGCAGATATCCGGCATGATCACCTACGGCTTCATGATACTCATGAGCCTTATGATGCTCAGCGTCGTATACGTCATGATAACCATATCCGTAGAGTCCGCGCACCGCATCTGTGAGGTGCTCTCCGAGGAAAGCACGCTCACTAACCCCGAAAACCCCGTGTTTGAGGTCAGGGACGGCTCGATCGATTTTGACGGCGTTTCGTTCAAATATTCAAAGGCGGCAAAGCGCGAATCGCTCTCCGACGTCGATCTGCACATAAGCTCCGGCATGACCGTGGGCATCCTCGGCGGTACGGGCAGCGGCAAGACAACGCTTATCCAGCTTATCTCGCGTCTGTACGACGCTACGGAGGGCAGCGTGAAGGTGGGCAGAAGAGACGTGCGTGAGTACGATCTCGATACGCTGAGAAACGCCGTGTCCGTTGTTTTGCAGAAGAACCTGCTTTTCTCAGGCACGATAAAGGATAACCTGCGCTGGGGCAACCCGAACGCGACGGATGCGGAAATGGAAGAGGCGTGCAGACTTGCGCAGGCGGATGAATTTGTCCGCTCCTTCCCCGACGGCTACGATACCTATATCGAGCAGGGAGGCACCAACGTTTCCGGCGGACAGAAGCAGCGCCTTTGCATAGCGCGCGCCCTTCTCAAGCATCCGGCTGTGCTTGTGCTTGACGACTCCACAAGCGCGGTCGATACCCAAACGGACGCGCTTATCCGCGAAGGCTTCAGGAAGTTCATCCCCGAAACCACAAAGATCATAATCGCACAGCGCGTTGCTTCCGTTATGGATGCCGATCTTATTATAATAATGGAAAACGGCCGCATCGCTGATATGGGCTCTCATGAACAGCTCATGGAACGAAGCCCCATTTATCGTGAGGTCTATGAGCAGCAGACGAAGGGAGGCGAAGAGAATGAGTAATCACGTAAAAGGCCGCGCCGCGGGCGCACCCGGCGGCGCAGGCAGACCGAAGGCTGATTTCCGCTCCCTCGGCCGCGCCGTAAAAAGACTTTTCGTCTACTATCCTGTTATGGCGCCTCTCACCATGGTCTGCATCCTCTTCTCGGCAATAGTCTCCTCCGTCCCGTCGCTTTTTGTGCAGCAGGTGCTGAGCGTTGTGGAAAAATGGTACGAGAGCGGGGACTGGACCGCCGCAAGGCCGGAGATCGTGCGCTATATCGTGATCCTCGCGTCGTTGTACGTGCTGTCGATGGTAGCGATGACGGTCTACACCCAGCTTATGGCCATTATGACGCAGGGCTACCTCAACAAGCTGCGCATCGAGGTGTTCAGCGGAATGCAGGATCTGCCGATAAAGTTCTTCGACACGAACAAGACCGGCGATATAATGTCCTACTACACGAACGATATCGACACTCTGCGTATGCTTGTCTCCCAGACGCTCCCGACGCTTATCCAATCGCTGTCGATAGTGCTGACGGTTTTTGCCATTATGCTGTATTTCAGCATCTGGCTTACAATGGTGCTTGTCCTCGGCGTTGTGTGCATGTTCCTCGTGTCCAAGAAGATAGGCGGCGGCTCCGCCAAGTATTTCGTGCAGCAGCAGAGATCCGTCGCCGCGGCGGAGGGCTATGTTCAGGAGATGATGAACGGGCAGAAGGTCGTCAAGGTGTTCTGCCATGAGGAAAAGAGCATTGAGGATTTCGACGTGCTCAACGAAAAGCTCTACACGGACGGACTTAAAGCCAACACCTATGCAAACTGTCTCGGACCTATCATTATAAATATAGGCAACGTGCTGTATGTCCTGCTGGCGCTTGTGGGCGGGCTGTTCCTCATCCTCGGCGTACCGGGGCTGAGTCTTTCCGGAAAAGCCTTTGATATTACTATCCTTATCCCGTTCCTCAACATGGTCAAGCAGTTCACCGGCAACGTGAACACGCTTTCCCAGCAGATAAACACCGTCGTGATGGCGGCGGCGGGCGCACAGCGCATCTTCGATCTTGTGGACCGCGAGCCTGAAGCGGACAACGGCTATGTCACGCTTGTCAACGCCGAGATCGCTCCCGACGGTACGATCACCGAGAGTGAAAAGCGCACCGGGCGCTGGGCATGGCGGCATCCGCACGGCGACGGCACCCTTACCTATACCGAGCTCAAGGGCGACGTGCGCATGGTGAATGTGGACTTTGCCTACGAGGAAGGCAAGGACGTGCTGCATGACATCTCCGTCTATGCCGAGCCGGGTCAGAAGGTCGCCTTTGTCGGCGCGACCGGCGCGGGCAAGACCACGATCACGAATCTTATCAACCGCTTCTACGATATTGCCGACGGCAAGATACGCTACGACGGCATAAACATCAACAAGATAAAGAAGCAGGATCTGCGCCGTTCACTGGGGCTTGTGCTTCAGGAAACGAACCTCTTTACCGGCTCGGTGATGGAAAACATCCGCTACGGCAGACTTGATGCGACGGATGAGGAATGCATGGCCGCGGCAAAGCTTGCGGGCGCGGACGATTTTATCATGCGCCTGCCTCAGGGCTATGAAACGAAGCTTGCCAATAACGGCGCGAATCTCTCTCAGGGTCAGCGCCAGCTCATTGCGATCGCCCGCGCCGCCGTCGCCGATCCCCCCGTTATGATCCTCGATGAGGCGACCTCCTCCATCGACACGCGCACCGAGGCGATAGTGCAGCGGGGCATGGATAAGCTCATGGAGGGCAGAACGGTATTTGTCATTGCTCACCGCCTGTCAACGGTCATGAACTCCGACGTCATCATGGTTCTCGACCACGGCAGAATAATCGAACGCGGCAGTCACAAAAAGCTCATTGAGGAAAAGGGCGTATACTATAAGCTCTATACCGGCGCGTTCGAGCTTGAATAAAGGAAAGAAAAAGTCCCGGGGTCGCAGTACCCTGGGACTTTTTTCCGTATGCGGATAGAAGCGAGGAGCTTCATGCAGTGAGGAGTGAGGAATGTAGGGCATAAGTGCGCTCTACGCCTTGAGTAAGTACGCGTTTGTTTCTCTCCCTCAGGCGCTGCCGCGCCAGCTCAGCCAAAGGCATAAGTGCGCGTTTGCCAAATCAAAGATTTGGACGCTTACTTACCTTATCAGGGGAGGCATGAATTGAATCCGCCGCGCCAGCGGCTCAACGCGGACAGGTCAAGGTGCCTGTTACTACATCATATTTGTACTCCCAAGGTCTGAAATGACCTTTCGCAGTTTTGGTCTGAGTATACGGTAAGATGTGGATTCTGCTGTCGTCAAGTGTTTTCTTTGCTATCCATGGTGTCTTATAGCCAGCGTCCATTACCATAAATTGTGCTTCGTCAAATCTGTCTGTTGCTTTGCCATATGCCGCATCCCATGCCACGCTGTCGCTCACATTGCCTGCTGTTACTTCTACCGCCAGTACCATTCCGTTCTTGTCACAGGCTGTATGCGCTTCATACGCAAACTGCCGCTATTTCTTATTTTACGTATTCGCCGAGCTTGGGCGCTTCGTAGCCGTTAAGATACTCAACGGTCATTGCGTCCATGCGCTCCTGAATGGCGCTGTCATACTCCGCGTCGGCGGCCAGCAGACGAGCGGTGACGTCGCTGCCGTCGCTGTTCTTCTCAACGGCCATATCGGGGTCGAGAGGCAGGCGCATGATTATATGATAGCCGTAGCTGCTTTCAACGATGTCGGAAATGGCGTACTCGTCAAGCGCCTTTGCCGCGTCTTCAAACTCACTGACCATGGTGCCGGGGGTGAAAAGATAGCCGTCGGGATAGGCTTCTTTTCCGGTGTCCTCACAAAGCTCCGCCTTGAGGCGTGCAAACGCGGCAATGCGCTCTTGCTCATCCTCGATCGCGTTAAGCTCTTCAAGGGTCTTCTCGGCGAGGGCTTTCTTCTCTGCTATTGCACTCTCGTCCAGCGCTTCGCGGGTGTTGGGGTCGATCGTCATGAACAGGATGTGGTTAGCGGCGAGATAGTCCTTGTCCTCAAGGTACTTTACGGCCGTTTCATCACTGACCTTTTCGCCGTTTTCGCCGTATTTTTCATTGAATATATGCGTGAACAGCGCGCTGAGGCGGTTGATCTCATCAAATCTTTCGCGGGTAAGGTATCTGCTGCGTATAAACTCGTCTATCTCCTCCTCGGTGGCATCCTCGCCGACTGCCTGCTTGAGCAGGGCGTCAACCTGTTCGGCAAGCTCCGTCTCCTCCTCGGGAGTGAGAGCGGCGCCGGAATCCTCGGCTATCTGCTCAATGGCGACCTGCTGCTTGAGCATCTCGATAGAGTTGCTGACCGCGAGATCGGCGACCGTTTCGCCGCCCTCTTCGCTGACGGGATCGTCCCACGAGGCGCTTGAGCCGTAGTACATTGCCATCTGCGTGAGCGTATTGCTTATTCTGCTCGCCTGCGAGTACAGGCAGTAGAAATAATCACCCCATGTGATCTCTTTGCCGCCCAGCTCCATAACGGCCTCATCGGGATCATGCAGAGCGTAGAGCTTATCATAATCCAGCTCGATCTTGGGGGATTCGGTCTGTTCGCCGCTCTCATCCTGCGCGTCCTCTCCGGACTGTGCTGTCAGCGCCTGCATTATCTGCGCGGCGGCGTCGTTCTGGGAAGCAATAACGGATTCTCTCGAGTTCCAATTCTTATAGGTGATAAAGCCGCCGAACAGCAGCACGACCACCAGAATAAGTGCAAAAAACTTTTTCATCTTTCAATTTCCTTTCAAGGCTTATTTGCCATGTAAAGCTAATATAACACGTATTTTCTCCATACTCAAGGAAAATTTGTAAACAATGCCCCCGTTCGGAAAGCCGTACTCATTTTTTCTGCTTTGCGGCGTAGGCGAACATCCATATGACGATGGCGATAAGCGCAGCGACCACGAGTACGCCGAGGACAAGGTTGACCGCGCCCCCGACTATTCCGCCGACGAGCTTGACCGCCCCCGCAACGACGGCGATAACGACAGCCGCAAGCAAAACGGCGATAATTATCTTTTTCTTATCCATTTCCTTCTCCTTTTTCCTTTTTCACTTTTTTCCTTAACAGGTATCTTATATATCCGACCTGTATGACCTTAACAAATAGGTTCTTAATCTTACTTTTTCACTTTTTTCCTTAACAGGTATCTTATATATCCGACCTGTATGACCTTAACTAATAGGTTCTTAATCTTACTTTTTTTAATTTTTCCTTTTTTATCCGCCGCGCCAGCGGCTCAAGAACTCCTCACTCCTCACTGTATAAAGCTCCTCACTGTATAAAGCTCCTCACTGTATAAAGCGCTCAGATCTTTTCGCCGAGTTTTGAAAGCACCGCCGTGAAATATTCCGGCTGGGGAGCTTCAAGCACTACCTGCTCATGTGTGCGCGGGTGGATGAACTTCAGCCGTCTTGCGTGAAGGCACTGTCCCTCAAGCCCCTTTTCGGGCGACGGTGCGCCGTATGTATAGTCCCCGAGCAGCGGGTGGCCGATACTCGCCATATGCACGCGTATCTGGTGTGTGCGCCCCGTTTCCAGTGCACATTTTACGTGACAGTAGCCCCGGTAGCGGTCGATGACCGTCCAGCGCGTTACGGCGCGGCGGGAATTTTTCTCCGTCACGGCCATGCGCTTGCGGTCCGTGGGGTGACGCCCGATGGGTCTGTCGATAACGCCGCTGTCTTCACGCAGATTTCCGCGCACAACGGCCTCATATTCGCGGGAAAGGCTCCTGTCGGCAAGCTGCGCGGAAAGGAACTGATGGGCAAAGTCATTTTTTGCCGCGATGATAAGCCCCGAGGTATCCTTATCAATGCGATGGACGATGCCGGGGCGCTTTTCGCCGCCGATCCCCGAAAGCGAATCGCCGCAGTGGAACATGAGCGCGTTGACAAGCGTTGCGTCGGGATGTCCGGGCGCAGGATGCACCACCATTCCCCGCGGCTTGTTGACGACGATAACATCGTCGTCCTCATACACCACATCAAGCAGGATGTCCTGCGGCACGAGCGGTACGTCCTCAGGCGGCGGCAGGCAGACCACGAACGTGTCTCCCTCGGCGCATTTGTAATTTTTCTTTATCCCGGTGCCGTTGAGCGTCACAAGCCCCTGCTCTATAAGGCGCACGGCGGCGGAGCGCGTGAGAGCGTCCATACTGTGCGCAAGGAGAGCGTCGAGTCTTTCTCCGCTCTCCTTGGCAGTTATAATTATTCTTTCGTCCATTACTTGAATTCCGCAAGTATATCGTCAAGCGAGAACTCGTCGTCCGACTTGACGGCTTTGGGCGCGGTCTTTGCGGGCGCTTTGGGCGCGGCGGGACGCTCCGTCTTTCTGGGCTGCACCTCGGCGGGATCGAAAACGGGTGCGGTCTTTGCGGGAGCCATGCCCATCGCCTTTGCCGCCGGAGTCTGTGCGGACGATCTCTCCGCCTTTGCATTGGCCTTTTCCCACTCGGCGAAGGGATCCTCCTCCCTGTAAGCGCTCCTGCGGACCGGCTGTGCAGCTTCCTGTCCGGCGGCGCTCTTCACGCCGCGTGAGGGAACGGCAAACTCGCTTTCTGCGGCGCTTCTTGCCCTGCGTGCAGGAGCGGCAGTCCCGGCGTCGGCTCTTGCGCGTCGGGCAGGCTCTGCATCGGTTCTTGTCCGGCGCGGCATATCCTCGTCCGTATCAAAGACGGGGCGCTTTTCCGCGGGGGCAATGACCTTGGGCTTTCTCATCGGATGCAGCTGCTCTTCCGGCTCTTCCTCGACGGCGGCGCGCCGGCCGCCCTTGCGCTGCTTACGCTCCTGCGCATAGTCCTCATAGCTGGGCTTCTTTGCGGTCTTTCTCTCCCGAACGGAATCGACCGTATCTCTCAGCTCGCCCGAAAGGGAACGGCTGTCCGCTTCCTCGTCGTCATACTCGTCAAATTCGTCCTTGTCGGTATCCTTTGTCTTTTCGCCGCCGAAAATGATATAGACGATGAACAGCAGCGAGAACACGGTGATAAAAATATCCGCCACGTTGAAAACGGCAAAATTGAAAAGATCTATCTTGAACATGTCCACGACAAAGCCGTAGAGGATACGGTCAAGGCAGTTGGAAAGCCCGCCCGCGGTGACAAGAACAAGGCACCAGCGGCCGAATTTGCCGTTGATGAAATTCGTGGCAAGGGCGATTATCACGGCGACGGTAAAAACGGCCGTGAGAATAACGAAATAGACCCTTGCGCCGCCGCCTGACAGGAAGCTGAAAGCCGCGCCGTCGTTGTGCATACGCACAAGACTGAGGATACCTGGGATCAGCGGCTCGGTGATCGTATTGAGCATTATATTGTTTGTGACCCAATACTTAACGCCCTGGTCAAGAATGATTACGAGCATACCGACAATTGCGTACAGCATGTTTTCCTCCTATCTGCTGCCGTTCCGGCAGCATGAGAATAAAGCGGGACGGTCGGAGAACACGGTTCTCCGACGATCCGCATCTGCCCTCAGGCTTTCTTCTGCGTATCGGAAAAAAGCACCTTCAAGGCAAAAACAAAAGTAAATACTGTGATAAAAACGTCCGCCACGTTGAAAACGGCAAAATCAAAAAGCTCCACCTTGAACATATCCACGACATAGCCGTAAACGATGCGGTCGATGCAGTTTGCAAGACCGCCCGCGGCGATCATTGCAAGGGAAAAATGCTCAAGCCTTCCCTTTATAAACCCTGTCTTTATCGCGGCAACGACAGCCCCGACAAACACAAGCGCAAGCGCGATAAAAGCAAATCTTGCGCCGCCGCCCGACAGGAAGCTGAACGCCGCGCCGTCGTTATGAACACAGACAAGGCTCAGCACGCCGGGGATAAGCTCCCTCGCGGCGGAGCCGACCGGGATATTCCCGACGACCCAGAGCTTTACCGCCTGATCTGCCAGAATTACGGCGATACCGCCCAATATCAAAAGCATTGAAAGCTCCTTATCCGAGACCGGCAAAAAGTCTCGCAGAGTTTATTGCCCGCAGGCAAAAATATTTTGACCGTTTTCTCCGGCGGCGCTGCGCCGGAGAAAAATCTTTATCCTACTACCTTTTTGCAGCGCGGGCAGAGACCGGTTTCGGGATCGGCCTGCCCGGAATGCATCCAGCAGCGCGGACACTTCGTGCCGGGCGCCTCCGTGACGGATATCTTCAGCGAGGGGATGTTGCTGCCGGTACCGGTAACTGCGTTTTCATCGGCGGCGCCGTTCTCGTCGATCATGCACTTGGAGACAATGAACAGCTCGCTGAGATTCATCTTCTCGACCGCTTTGACGGTTTCCTTCGCCTCCGCGTCGGCGGCGTGGAGCGTAACGGCGGCTTCGAGCGGCTTGCCGATGCGCTTTGCGGCGCGGGCGGCTTCCAGAACGCCGTTGACGTCCTCACGCAGCGCGATGAGCTTATCCCATTTTGCCATAGTTTCGTCGTCAAGGGCATACTCGTCAAAGGGCTTGTTCATCGTGTTGAGCACGATGTTGCGCTTGTCGTCGCCTGCCTTGTGCGGCATTGCAAGCCATATCTCGTCGCAGGTGAAAGCGAGGATGGGCGCAAACATCTTTGCAAGCGAATCGAGAATGATATACAGCGCCGTCTGGGCGGAGCGGCGTTTGAGACCGTTGGTCTGCTCACAGTACAGTCTGTCCTTTATGATGTCGAGATAGAAGCTTGAAAGCTCTACCACGCAGAAATCGTTGATGGCGTGGGAGATCACGTGGAACTCATAATTGTCATAGCTGTCCGCGACCTTGCGGATAAGTCCGTTGAGCCTTGTGATCGCCCAGCGGTCAAGCTCCTCCATATCCTCGGGCTTTACAAGATCGTCCGCGTCGAAGCCTTCGAGATTGCCGAGGCAGTAGCGCGCAGTGTTGCGGAACTTGAGATAGCTCTGTGAAAGCTGCTTGAATATCTCCTTGGAGCAGCGCACATCGACATGATAGTCCGCCGAGCCTGCCCAAAGGCGCACGAGATCCGCGCCGAATTCCTTTATCATGTCCGCGGGGTCAACGCCGTTGCCGAGAGACTTGTGCATCGCCTTGCCCTCGCCGTCAACCGTCCAGCCGTGGGTGAGACATTCCTTATAGGGAGCGCCCATGCCCAGCGCGCCGACCGCGACGAGCAGGGAGGACTGGAACCAGCCGCGATACTGATCGCCGCCTTCCATGTACATATCGGCAGGCCAGAAGCCCTGATCGCGCTTCATCGCCGCGTAATGAGTGGAGCCGGAGTCGAACCAGCCGTCAAGCGTATCCGTCTCCTTGGTGAAGTGCTTTCCGCCGCAGTGCGGGCAGACAAAGCCCTCCGGCAGGAGCGCCGCAGCGTCCTTTTCAAACCATGCGTTGGAGCCTTCCTCTTCAAAAACGGATGCGACGGACTCAATTGACTCGTCCGTGCAGACCGGCTTATGGCAATCCTCACAGTAGAACACAGGGATCGGCAGACCCCAGCGGCGCTGGCGGGAAATGCACCAGTCGGCGCGCTCACGGATCATCGCGCCCATTCTGTCCTTGCCCCATGCGGGGATCCAGCGGACGTTCTCGCAGGCCTTTACGGCCTTTTCCTTAAACCCGTCCACCGAGCAGAACCACTGCGGCGTTGCGCGGAAGATGATCGGGGATTTGCATCTCCAGCAGTGCGGGTAGGAGTGGACTATCTCCTCGGAGGCGAAGAGAGAGCCTGCTTCCTTCATATCGTTAAGTATAATGGGGTTGGATTCGTCGGTTTTAAGTCCGGCATATTTGCCGGCATAGTCTGTGTGGCGGCCCTGATCGTCCACGGGTACGACCATCTCGATACCGTAGCGCAGGCAGGTCTGATAGTCGTCCGCGCCGAAGCCGGGGGCGGTGTGTACGCAGCCCGTGCCGGAGTCCATGGTGACGTAATCCGCCAGCAGCAAACGTGAGGTCTTGGGCAGGAACGGATGGGAGGCGAGCATATTCTCAAAGAAGCGGCCGGGATGAGTCTCGATGATCTCATAGCTGTCAAACCCGCCGACCTTCATGACCTTTTCCACAAGGGCGTTCGCCATGATGTATATCTCGCCGTTGGGCGCTTTTACAAGCGCGTATTCCTCAACGGGGTTGAGCGCGATGGCAAGGTTGCCGGGAAGCGTCCAGATAGTGGTCGTCCATATGACGAAGAAGAGCCTGCTGCGGTCGATATGGGACAGCTTGCCCAGATCGTCGTTCATCGGGAACTTGACATACACAGTCGTACACGGATCGTCCTGATATTCGATCTCAGCCTCGGCAAGAGCCGTCTCGTCCTTGGCGCACCAATATACGGGCTTGAGTCCCTTATAGATATGACCGTTCGCGTACATCTTGCCGAACACACGCACCTCGTCCGCCTCAAAGCCCTTGCTCATTGTCTTGTAAGGGTGCTCCCAGTCGGCAATGACGCCGAGACGCTTGAAGCCCTCCATCTGGATGCCGATGTACTTTTCCGCATAGGCTTCGCAGGCGGAGCGGAAATCTGCGACACTCATAGCCTTGCGGTTGAGCTTCTGCTCCTTTATAATGGCGGATTCGATAGGCATACCGTGGTTGTCCCAGCCGGGGACATAGGGCGTATAGTAGCCGCGCATTGCGTATGAGCGGGTGATGAAGTCCTTTATGCACTTGTTGAGCGCGTGACCCATGTGTATCCTGCCGTTGGAGAAGGGGGGGCCGTCATGCAGGTTGAAGCGGGGATGTCCCTCGTTCTTCCTGAGCATTTCGTTATAGATATCCATCTCTTCCCAATTTTTCAGCATATCCGGTTCGCGCTTGGGCAGACCCGCACGCATGGGAAACTCGGTTTTCGGCAGATTTAAAGTGGCGTTGTAATCCTGTGGCATTTTCTTTTTCTCCTATATGAAAATACTTGAGTGCTTGCTGAGAGCTTTGCGCGCCGGCGGGCGTCCCGTCAAAAACACGGTTTTCGTCATTCCGTCCCGGCGGGGCCGTCATTAAAAGAGGCGTGCGCACAGCGCCCGCCCCGGGTAATTATAGATAAGAGATCAGATGGTGAACGGCTGGGTGTTGTCAAAGTTTTTCTTCTGCTTTGAAGGGGCTTTCATAGCCGAGGACAAATCAAACTTGACATCCGGTTCGGGCTTTATACGGGAAACGGATTTCTCTATGGTGCGCACAGTGTCGTCCACGTCCTCCCCGTCGTCTTCCTGCTCATCGGGAGCGGGCTTTTCCGCGGGAGCGGCGGGTCTGGAAGCGGAGCCGAGAGCGATGTTGTCGAGATTCTTGAGCTGCGCCGAGCACATTGCGCGTATCCCGTCAATGAACTTGTCCGCAGAGGCCTTCGCGTCGGCAAGCTTCTTTTCCTCTATGGCGGTCTGCTCCGTAATGCCGCCGATTATCTCCTGCACCTTCTGTTCCGCGTCGGAGAGCATCTCCGCGCTGCGGGAACGTGCGTCGTTTTCTATCTGAACGGCCAGCTTCTGAGCGGAAAGGATAGCCTGATTGAGAGCTTCCTCATTGGTACGGTATTCCTCGATCTTGTCCACGAGAACCTTCATCTTGCTCTTGAGAACGGCGTTTTCCTTCTGATATGCGGAAATGCTGTCAGCCACCTCTTCGAGAAAATCGTCCACCGATTCCATATCGTAGCCGTCTTTGCGTACTTTATCAAAGCCTTTTTCACGAATATCCTGAGCTGAGATCATATTTTTATCCACCTTTCAAAAACTTGTCTTCTATATTTCTATATATTAAAAATACTGTCCGTCACTTTCCGGTACGTCCGGCTGAGCGCCGATTATATCCACGTTCTGGGGTGTGACGAAGTATGTTTTCGCGCTGACCGGGGTTATTTTCCCGTGGAGCGCAAAGGCGATGCCGGAGATGAAATCCAGCAGGCGTCTCGCGGTATCCGTGGGTATGCCCTCGAGCGTCATGACCACGGAGTGGTTCGACGTGATATGCCCCGCTATCTCGCCCGCCTCGTCAAAGGTCTTTGGGGAAAACAGAATGACCTGCGCTTCCCTGCCGCCGAAGTTCATCCCCCGCTGGGGACGCGGCGTCTTGGGCGCGGCCTGCTTGCCGAAATTTCCGAAAAGGCTTTCGGAAGGCTCCTGCTGTGCCTGTGCGGTCTTGGTCTGCTGCTGCGGCTGCGCCTGCTGGCGCTGGCCGAAAAAGGGTCTTGCGCTCTGCTGGGGCTTTTGCTGCTGCGGCGGCCGTGTCGGCTGGGCGGCGGCAAAGCTGTTTTCAAACGTCGCCTGTTCCGCGCTTACCGGCGGCGTCTCCGTCGCGGTCTGCACATTTTTGAAGCTCTCGTCAGCTCCTTCAAAAAAATCATCCTCATCGTCATAAGGCTGTGTAAGTTTTCTGAGTTCATCCATGAAACCCATGGCATTGCCTCCAAAGTCTCGAAATACGCCGCCGGGCGAAAACGCGCCCCGGCACGGACCGCATCAGAGCCGGTAATTCCTCGGTCCGAAAATGGCAGAGCCTACGCGAACCATGTTCGCCCCGCATTCGATCGCGGTCATATAATCTCCGCTCATGCCCATAGACATAAAGTCCATAACTACATTATCGTATTTTTTTTCGCTATTGTCAATAAAAAGCTTATGCAACAGCGTAAAATATGGGCGATTTTCTTCTCCTGAGGCACAGATAGGGGGTACGCACATCAATCCGCGCACTCTCATCCCCTCCAGCTTCGACGCAAATTCGACCGCTCCGGCGCATTCCTCCGGTGCAAAGCCGGATTTTGCCGCTTCGAGCGCAATGTTGATTTCGATAAGGACGTCCTGAACGACGCCCATACGGCAGGCGGTTTTGCTTATCGCCTCCATAAGCGCAGTGCTGTCAACGCCGTGGATGAGCTTTGCAAGGCCGACGACGTTTTTCACCTTGTTTTTCTGAAGATGGCCGATAAAATGCAGCTCCGCCCCCTCATATGCGCCGAGGGCGTTCTTTTCAAGCATTTCCTGCACACGGTTTTCACCGCATATTCCAAGACCGGCGGCAATGGCGCGGCGCACCGTGTCCGCATCGTTCATCTTGCTTGCGCCCACAAGGAAAATATCCTCCGCCGAGCGTCCGGAACGCGCCGCCGCGGCCGCGATATTCTCTTTTACCGTTCTGATGTTTTCCGCAATATCCATCTTTTTCTCTCTTTTCAGAATTTTCTATTTAAGCCGGTCGGATAAACGCAGGCGCTCCGTCCTGTGTCAGCCGGATATTTTCTCTCTTTTCAGAATTTTCTGTTTAAGCCGGTCGGATGAACGCAGGCGCTCTGCCCTGTGTCAGCCGGATATTTTCTCTCTTTTCAGAATTTTCTGTTTAAGCCGGTCGGATGAACGCAAGCGCTCTGCCCTGTGTCAGCCGGATATTTTCTCTCTTTTCGGATTTTTCTGTTTATGCCGGACAGATAAACGCAGGCGCTCTGCCGCGCACGGTCTGCCCGAAAGAGCTCATGCCGGCTTCACCTTTACGCCGGGAAAAAGCTCGTCCGTGGGCGCGATGATATAAAAGCCGCCGCCCTTATATATTATATCCGCCGCGCAGTCCTTTTCCCCCGCGGCAGTGATTTTTTTTACCGTATAACCGCCGTTCCCGTCGCGGGAGAGGGCGTTTTCGGATATTTTCAATCCGCTGTATTCCTTTGTTATGATCTCCGCCCCGCTCCTGCGCAGGGAGAGATATTCGTTTTTTCCTATCGGCAGTCTCACAAGGACCGCCGTTCTGCCCGCGCCGTCCGGAAAAGCGCGCACGACGGCGCAGTCAAGCTTTTCCTCAAAGCCGTCGAAGCGTATGGCGTACTGCCCGCGTTCAAGCTCTCCGCAGTCCGCCCACGCCGCGAAATACCATTTTCTGCCCTTTACTATTCTTCCCAGCACATGACCGGCGCCGGAAGCCGTGCCGCCGCCCCGTTCATACAGTGCGAGCAGCTCATTCAGCCGGTCGGGTGAAAATTCATCCTCGGTTATCGAAAGCGCCTCGTACCCGTCGCGGCTGTCCATGAAGACGGCGGAGCAGGGGCTTTCGACGGCTTCGCCGCCGGGTGCGGCAAGGTTCTGCCCTGCCGCGACCCTCACGCCGCTTCCGACAGAGAGCGGCGCTTCCCGCTCCGCGCATATAAGCTGCTCGGAGCGGAGAGCTATCCCGTCAAGCCGTATATTTTCCGCAGCGGTGATCTCGCGCAGGGTTTCCGTCCTGCCGTTTTCAAAGAGCGAGAACAGATCCGCCGCAGTGTATGCGCAGACCGCCGCGAAAAGAACCGCAGACACGAGCCTTGCAAATGGCGAGAGCTGCTGCACTTATGTATCAAGCTCCAGCTCCACGGGACGGGGCGGAACGATCGTGGAAATGGCGTGCTTATAGATAAGCTGCTGCTTTCCCTCCGTGTCGAGAATGACGGTGAAGCCGTCAAAGCCCTTTACCGTACCGTGCATCTGGAAGCCGTTCATCAGGAACATGGTCACAACGGTTTTGTCCTTTCTCACCTGGTTTAGGAAAATATCCTGGAGATTTTGCGTTTTCTGCATTTCAGCCAACTCCTTATCAATATGTATCGCACGTAAGCCCCGTTTTTGCCGGACTTGGTGCGTATACATTATGATATACCGTGCCGTGTCAAAAAATCGCACGAAAGACGTCGGGCATATTCAAAATCGGGCGTTCCGTCAAAGAGTATGCGCAGTGCGTCCTCCCTCCTGCCGAACCATGTTATCTGCCTTTTTGCGTATCGGCGTGAGGATATCTTTATCCTCTCCGCCGCCTCTTCATAGGTTATCCTGCCGGACAGAGCCTCCGCCGCCTCCTTGTAGCCTATGGCCTGCATCGCCGTGGAGCTTGGAGAAAGTCCTTTCTCAAGAAGCTCTCTTACCTCATCAAAAAGTCCGAGCGCTATCATCCTGTCAACGCGCTTTTCTATGCGTGCGTACAGATCGGCGCGGTTTTTGTAGCCGAGGACGATGAAGGCGGCGTCGTACCTCGGCGGCAGGGCGCGTGTGGCGGCGTCGTGCGCGGTGATAGTCGTGCCGGTGAGGCGGTATATCTCAATGGCTCTGAGTATGCGCCGCTTGTCCGCCGCGGCAAGCTTTTCCGCCCGCTCCGGGTCAAAAGAGCGCAGATATTCAAGCATCTTTTCTCCGCCGACCCTGTCGTATTCCTCCGAAAGCTCACTGCGCAGCGCCTTGTCCTCCTGTGTGTCGGCAAAATCGCGTCCGGACAGAAGCGAATCGATATAAAGCCCCGTCCCGCCGACTATAACGGGCATTTTCCCGTTTTCGACAAGTGCATCGCAGACCCTTGACGCTTCCTCCACATAGCGTGAGACCGACCAGCTCTCGCACGGCTCGGCCACGTCAATGAGATGATGCGCTGTCTCCGCACGCTCCTCAGGCGTCGCCTTGGCAGTGCCGATATCCATGCCGCGATAGATCTGCATGGAGTCCGCCGAAACGATCTCGCCGTTATAAAGTTTTGCAAGCTCTATCCCGAGCCGGGTTTTCCCCGAGGCGGTAGGCCCCGCAACGACTATGACTTTTGGCGGCACTGTGTGAGTCCTTTCTGTCAGTTTGGAGTTTTGATCAGTGAGGAGTGAGGAGCTTTATTCAGTAGTCGAAATTATGCGGCAGAAGCTCCTTCAGCGAGTAGCTTACGTATCTTCCGCCCGCCTTGGCGCAGAGCACCTCCATATCCGGAGAAAACTCCGCAAGAAACTGACGGCACGCCCCGCACGGGGTGCACCAGTTTTCGCTGTCGGCATAGATCGCTATGCGCCGGAAGCTGCGGTGTCCGTCGCTGACCGCCTTGACGCAGGCTGTGCGCTCTGCGCAGATCGTGCTGCCGAGGGCAGCGTTTTCCACGTTGCACCCGGTGTAGACCGTGCCGTCGTCACATTCGAGAGCCGCGCCCACGGCAAAGCGGGAATAGGGTACGTACGCGTTCATAGAGGCCTTTTTTGCGCTTGCAAGCAATTCCTTGTCCGTCATTGTTCCTTACCTGTCCTTTCGATCATTCAAATTTGTTCATAAATTCCCAATTTACAAAATTGAACATGGGGTTTCCGAAATTCGGATTTACGCCCTTTATGATGCCCCTGTGCAGGATTATCTGCTGCTTTTCAAAGCCTATGGTGATGAGCATGGCATTCTGCGTGACATAATCGGCCAGCATGGCATAATTATATTCCCGTTCGCTCTCATTTGACTTGAGATAATTGTTGATATATGTCATATACCCTTCGTCGGTGGAGCCGGAAAAGTTTATGTTCGTTGTGGTCTGCCCTTCCTTGAGCGTGGGACGCACCTGGAGAAGCTCCGTCAGGTCAAAATTACCGCGCAGCTTCACCTCGCCGTAGTACATATCAAAATCGCCCTCTTCAAGCGCGGTCATGTAATCCTCCCAGCTCAGCTCCTTTACGGTCACTTTAAGCCCGATTGACGCCATATCCTCGGCAAATCGGCGCACGACGCCGGTTTTCGCGCTCGAATCGGAGCAGACGATGAACTTGAGGTCTATCTCCTGAGGCGTTCCGGACATGTATTCAAGCATGCCGTCCTCGTCATAATCCTTTATACCGGCGTTTTCAAGCACCGTCTGTACCATTTCAAGGCTGAACTCGAAATTGCGGTTAAGCTCCTCGGGGAAAATGCCGCATGTTGGATACATCGGTATCGCGGAGGCGACGCCGTTGCCGTGCAGAAGCTCGACAAGGTTGTTCCGGTCGAAAGCAAAGTTCATCGCGTAGCGGAAGTTTGAATACTTGCCCAGCACACCCTGCTCGTTGAAAACGACAAAGTGCATATTCGTGGTAGGATAGGTATGTATTTCGTTCGTGCTGGCATAGCCGATGTTGGTATAGCTTGACGGGTCGTTTATAACGACGTCGATCAGCGAATCCTCAAACGCGGTGAGAGTGCTCTGCGCGTCGGTATATTCCTTGAGGTGGATTATACTCACGGGGTGGCTGACCTGCTCATGCCGTATCTGCACGGTTTCCTGCTCCTCGCCGTCCTGACCGTCTTCATCGGTTACCTCCGTAAACACCGGCAGACCCACATAGCCCTCGTAGGGGACAAGCGCGGTATAGCGTATCTTATCGGGGATAGGCTCTCCATTCTCGTCGAGCACAGGCTCGGTATGATCCGGGGAGTACATATACGGGCCGCTGCCCATTGGGTAATCATCGGGATAGGTGCCGTTTTTGATGATAGGGATATCAAGGAGGCTGTAAAGCTGACTGTCGCCTATGCCGAGTGTGACATACAGCTTGCTGTCGGTATACGACGCGCCCTGAAAGCTGGCAAAGCGCCCCTTGTAGCGCTGCTGCGCGCTGACCGCACGCTCAAGCGAATAACGCAGATCCGCGCCGGTCACGGGCGTGCCGTCGTGGAAGGTATGGCTTGTGTCCAGCTCAAACTCCCAATAGGTGCAGTCGTCGTTGTGCGTCCAGTCTATGATGACATTTTTTATGACGTTGAAGTTCTCGTCGATCTCCAGCATATTCTCATATACGAGGCTGCACACCAGCTGATTTGAGTGGTTCGTGGCGATCAGCGGGTTGAAGCTGTAATTTGAGTTTGAGTTCAGCGAAAACAGATTGTCGCTGCCGAGAGAAGGCTCGATATCCTTGCCGCCGGTGGACTCCGGTATTGTGTCCATGGTAATGGCGGGGGTATAGCCCTCGCAGCCGGACAGAAGCAGCATAGCAAGGATGAGGAGAATACATATTTTTCGTTTAATATTCATAGGGGTCTCCTGTGTGAAAGTGAGGAGTTTTATACAGTGAGGAGTTAGGAGTGAGGAGTTATTGTGTCGGCAAAGCCGACGGATAAAATAGAGTGGAGAGTGGAGTTGATGAGCAGCTTACGCGGCGGATTCAACTTATGGCTCCCTCTGATTAGTGAGCTGGCGCGACAGCGCCTGAGGGAGAGAAAACAATCGCGCACTTATGGTTCCCTCTGATGAGGTAAGTAAACGTCCAAATCTCTGATTTGGTCAACGCGCTTCTCAAGCCTCCCTCCGGCGGAAGCTGCGCTTTACTCAACAACTATGACCGCGCCCTGGGAACCGCGCTGTCCTTTGGAATAGCGATGCGACCAGTATTTGTCGTGGCTGCAATAGGTACACTCTTCGGAGACGTCGATATTCTCCGGCCTTATACCGAGCTGAACGAGTCGTCTCGCATTGGCGCAGCGCAGATCGACCATATATTTCCCGTCGCTGCGCACCGTCCACAGACCGTCCGTGTCGCCGGAGAGATATTTTTCTATCGCGTCCGGGACGTCCCTGTCGGTCTCAAAGCAGCAGCGGCCTATTGACGCGCCTATCGCCGCGCATATACTTTCCCGCTTAGCGCCGAGACTTTCCATCTGCTCCACGGCATTTTTCAGAATGTCCGCCGCGGAGCTCCTCCAGCCGCAGTGAACCGCGCCCGCGACGCCGTTTTCACCGTCGCACAGCAGCACCGGCACACAGTCCGCCACAAAGCACCATATCGGCATCCCCTTTTCGGCGGTGACTATCCCGTCCGCCTCGTAAGGTACATCGGACATACAAACGTGCTTATCCTCCGCCGTTACCGTTTTTACGGCGCTGCCGTGCACCTGCTGCGTAACAGCGCAGTCATCCGGCCCCACGCCCATAAGCGCGCAGACCCTTGTCCAGTTCTCACGGACGTTTTCCGGCTCGTCGCCGCGGTTGGAGCCGAGATTGAGGCTTGCAAGCGCTCCGCGGCTGACCCCGCCGTACCTCGTGGTGAAGGCGTGGCGGAATTTTATTTTGTCTGACGTCATGTAGACTATCCCGTTTTCGTTGTGTTCGGTAAAAGACATTTTTATACCTCGCCTGTGCCGCCGTGCAGGGACGCTCTCATTCGTTCCTGCCGCAGCACTCTTTGTATTTGAGTCTCCTGCTGCCGTCCGGCTTCATTTTGCCGCAGGGGCATGGGTCGTTTCTGCCGGGCTTGGGCGCTTTTTTCACGGGCGCTTTCTTCACCGGCTCCCCGCCGACATTGGCCGCGGCATTCTTGGCGACGGCCTTGCGCTCGACCGGCTGCTCGCGGCGCACCTGTATCGTGTAGACGCGGCGCACCGTCTCCTCGCGTATGCCGTGAACCATCGCGTCGAACATCTCAAAGCCCTCCTGCTTGTACGCGTCGATAGGCTTTACGGAGCCGTAGCCGCGCAGACCTATGCCGCGCTTGAGCTCGCTCATAGCGTCGATGTGATCCATCCAGTATTCGTCCACCACGCGCAGCATTACCACGCGCTCTATCTCGCGCATAAGCGGCAGGCCGTTCGGACCGGGGCCGAAATGCTCCTCCCTTGCGGCGTAGACCTTCTTTGCGATCTCAAATACCGCCTCGCTCAGCGCTTCGGGCTTTGCAAAGCCGCCAAAGGCTTCTATTCTGATAAGACCATGCGGCATGAAAAGCTTTTCAAACGGTGCAAGCGCCTCGTCCAGCTGCTGCTGGCTCTCCGCCGCGGCGCCGCCGAGACCGTCCATGACCGTAGTAGAGACAAACTCCTTCACCATGTCCATTATCTGGGCGTGGATGTCCTCGCCGTCAAGCACCTTGCGGCGTTCGCCGTAGATTATCTCGCGCTGCTTGTTCATTACGTCGTCGTATTCAAGCACGCTCTTGCGCGTCTGGAAATTGCGGCTTTCGACCGTCTTCTGTGACTGCTCGATAGCATTTGAAAGCAGCTTGTGGTCAAGCGGCATATCCTCATCGACGTTGAGCGCCTCCATCATGCCCATAACGCGCTCCGACCCGAAAAGGCGCATGATGTCGTCTGTGAGCGCAAGGTAGAAGCGGCTCTCGCCGGGATCGCCCTGACGGCCGGCGCGGCCTCGGAGCTGGTTGTCGATACGTCTCGACTCGTGCCGTTCGGTGCCGAGGATGAAAAGCCCTCCTGCGGCTCTGACCTTTTCCGCCTCGGCGCTTATAACCGCCTTGTGCGCTTCGAGCCGTTCCGCAAAGAGCTTTCGTGCGGCTAAAATATCCTCGCTGTCGGTTTCGGCGTAGCCGGTGGCCTCGGCTATCACGCCGTCGTCGTAGCCCGCCTTGCGCAGATCCGTTTTGGCAAGATACTCCGCGTTGCCGCCGAGCATGATGTCCGTGCCGCGGCCTGCCATGTTCGTCGCTATCGTGACCGCGCCGAGCTTGCCCGCCTGCGCCACGATCTCCGCTTCCTTTTCGTGGAACTTTGCGTTCAGCACCGTGTGGGGGACGCCGCGTCTTTTGAGCAGGGAAGAGATAAACTCGCTCTTCTCAATGGAGACGGTGCCGACAAGCACGGGCTGCCCCTTCTCGTGGCAGGCGATGATCTGCTCGATTATGGCGCGATTTTTGCCGTTTTCGTTCTTGAACACGACGTCCGGATGGTCGATCCTTATGACCGGCTTGTTCGTGGGTATCTCGACTATATCGAGCTTGTATATCGCTTCAAACTCCTCCGCCTCTGTCACGGCGGTGCCGGTCATGCCGGAGAGCTTGGAATAAAGGCGGAAGTAGTTCTGGAAGGTGATCGTGGCAAGTGTCTTGTTCTCCTTCTGGACGTCAACGTGTTCCTTCGCCTCGATCGCCTGATGCAGCCCCTCGCTGTAACGACGGCCGAGCATGAGACGGCCCGTGAACTCGTCCACGATGATTATCTCGCCGTCCTTGACGATATAGTCGATGTCGCGCTTCATGATGCCGTGCGCTTTGAGCGCCTGATTTATATGGTGAGAAAGCGTGGCGTTTTCCATATCCGCCAGATTTTCAAGTCCGAACGCCTTCTCCGCCTTGGCGATGCCGCGTGCGGTGAGCGTGGCGGTTTTCGCCTTCTCGTCCACGACATAGTCCGCGTCGATATCCTCGCTCTCTTCCTCCTTGTCGTCGATGTTGGCATATACCTGAACCTTGAGCCGTGAGACAAAGTCGTCCGCCTTACGGTAGAGGTCGGTGCTCTCGTCGCCCTGGCCGGAGATTATGAGCGGGGTTCGCGCCTCGTCTATGAGTATGGAGTCCACCTCGTCCACGATGGCGAACGAGTGGCCGCGCTGCACCATATCCTCCTTGTAAAGCGCCATATTATCGCGCAGATAGTCAAAGCCCATTTCGTTGTTGGTGCCGTAGGTTATATCGCTGTTGTATGCCTCGCGGCGCTGCTTATTGTCAAGGCCGTGGACTATAAGTCCGACGCTCAGCCCCATGAAGCGGTGCACCTTGCCCATCCATTCGCTGTCGCGGCGGGCAAGATAGTCGTTCACGGTGACTATATGCACGCCCTCGCCGGTAAGCGCATTCAGATAAGCGGGCAGAACGGCGACAAGGGTCTTGCCCTCGCCGGTCTTCATTTCGGCGATCCTGCCCTGATGCAGCACGATACCGCCGATAAGCTGCACCCTGAACGGTTTCATGCCCAGTACGCGCCAGCTTGCCTCGCGCACGGCCGCAAAAGCCTCGGGCAGAAGCTCGTCAAGGCTCTCTCCGCCGGCAAGCCGTTTTTTGAACTCATCCGTCTTGGCGCGAAGCTCCGCGTCCGAAAGCTTCTGAAACTCCGGCTCAAGCGCTTCTATTCTGTCGGCTATCGGATAGATGCGTTTAAGCTCCCTGTCGGAATAGCTGCCGAATATTTTATCGAAAAGTCCCATGATGATCATCCTCCACGCGGGCCGCACCCGCACTTATGCTTAAGCACACGCCGTATTCCGGCGGCGCTGTCCTGATATTCTCTACATATACGGCGCGTACTGCGCCGTTAGGATATTTATACAGTATAAAGTATAACATAGGAATATGAACAAAAAAAGTCTTTTTTTAATTGTTTCCGCCTATACCGCCGACATTCAAAACCGCGCTCTTCGATGGGAAAAAATCTTTGCGCTCCGGCTTCCTGTACGGTTTGACCTGCGGCTCTATTCATGCTATACTGGAATATCTCTGTGAAAGGGGAGCGGGAAATGGAAAAGAAGAAAAAATTACACCTTGAGTTCCTGCGTTTTCTTGCAATACTTCTCGTCATCTTCAACCATACGGGTGATGCGGGCTATCTGTATTTCACTCAAACGGCGTCGCAGGCGCTTTATCCGCTGTATTTCACTCTCTCCGTGCTGTGCAAGGTGGCGGTTCCGCTGTTCTGGATGGTTTCGGGCGCGCTGCTTCTCGACAGAGATGAGAGCATAAAGTATATTTTCCGCCACAGATTCCTACGCATGGCGATAGTGCTGACGGTTTTCTCGTTCCTGTACTATCTCTACTCCGCGAAGGGCAACAGCGCTTTCACGTTCAGCCCCGTTTATTTTGCCGAACGGCTCTATTCCTCCAATCTCGCACCGGCGTTCTGGTATCTCTATGCCTATCTCGGGATGCTTATCATGCTCCCGCTGCTTAGAAAGATAGCAAAAGGCTTGTCGAACGCTGAATTTATGTATTTTTTTGCGGCGATGCTGCTGCTGCGCGGTATTGTGCCGGTGCTGGAATATGCCATGTGGCGCGGGCGGGTCACGATCAACACGAGTTTTACGGCAAACTTTTTCTCCTACGACGTCGTGTTTTTCCTCATGGGTTATTTTCTTGAGCACCGTATTCCCGATGACAGACTGCGCCGCTCATCGGCGTGGCTGCTGCTTCTTTTCGGGGCGGTCGCGGTCATTCTCATAGAGGGCGGAACACAGCTGCGCCTTAACGACGGCGGGCTTATGAACGACGCGCAGGGCGAGATGTTCTATGCGGGACTGCTCTTTGTGCCGAGCGCCGCCGTGTACTACTGCGCCCGTCTGATATTCAGGAATGTCGGCGAAGGCTCCTTCGTTTCACGCGCCGTGCTTCTGCTCGGCTCGGTGAGCTTCGGCGTGATGCTGCTGGAGCATTTCATAAGAAGTGAAACCGGCTTCCTCCTCGACGCGCTGTGCGCGGTGCTGCCGCGCTTTTCCTCTGCGGTGATATGGACGGTGCTTGTCTATCTCATCGGCGGCGCGGCGGTGTGGCTGCTGAAAAGGATACCGTTTGTAAATAAGTATATATAACAAAGGAAAAGATCAATGTCGATACGTATAAAAGACTACATGGCGCTCATAAGCAAATACCGCACGCCGGTCATGGGGCTGGCAATAATCAACGTTCTGTTCGGGCATACGGGCATGGTTCTGTGGGGGCCGTTCAACTACCTTGTGAACAGCGTCTGGCTCATAGATATATTTTTCTTTTTCTCCGGACTCGGCGCGTACCATTCCCTGTGTAAAAACGACAATGTGCTGGATTTCTATATACGGCGCGTAAAGCGCATATATCCGGCGTATCTACCCGCCGTGATCGCGTATATAATCGTATCGGCAAGCATCGTGCTTGCGGACGGCGGCGTCCCGTCGCTTATAAAAGAAACGCTCGGCAACGTGCTGATGCTCGGCTGGGTCGCGGGGATGCGGCATCAGTTCAATTGGTACCCGCAGGCTATAATGGTCGTCTACCTCATAACTCCGGCGATATTTTTCCTTATCCGCCGCTTTGACGGGAACAGGGCTAAGCTTTCGCTGCTGTTCGCCTTTTTCTGCCTCGGTCAGCTGTGCTTTTTCGGCACGAACTATCTTGTGGCGGTGTCAAGAACGCTCAACTTCCTTCTGGGTATGCTTGCCGCGGACGCCGCAAGGCGCGATGCTGACATAAAGCTCAACATTCCTCTGCTGCTTGTTCTGGCGGCGGCCGGTCATGTGCTGATTTGCCTCGGTATGCGCGCCGGTGCGGACGCCGTGTGGACCATGGGTACAACGTGGTATCCCGCGATCATTGCCATTCCCGGCACAATGTATCTCCTCTGCAAGTTTTTTGAGTTTGTCGAGAAGAAAAAATGGCTTGGCTGGTTTATGTGGATACACAATATCACCGGACGCTATTCCTTTGAGATATTCATGCTGCACATCGTGTTATATGAGCTTTTAGCCGCCATCGGCATATACAGCACATCAAAGCTTGTGCTTACGCTTTACGCCTCCGGCGCGTGCGTGATATCGGTGTTTTACGGCAAATGGGTGGATAAGCTGAGAAAGAAATTTTCTTGAGCATAAGGTGAGCCGCCGCCACGCGCCGCTGACAGCTGTGCTTTGCCGCGCATGACGACCCATCCCTGCCGGTTTATTTTGACTGATCTCTTTGCCAGAGCACTTCATCAGATCCTTTGACAAAAAAGAAACCCCCCTCTCCGACTTTTCGGAGAGGGGGGTTGTTTCTTAGAAGGATGCTTTGCGCACGCCGGGGATCTGGCCTTTGTATGCAAGCTCTCTGAAGCAGATACGGCAGATGCCGTAGTTGCGCAGATATGCATGGGGACGGCCGCAGATCTTGCAGCGGTTGTATGCGCGGGTGGAGAACTTTGCAGGTGCCTGCTGCTTGAGGATCATTGATTTCTTAGCCATTTATTCGTCCTCCTTAGTTCATGAAGGGAGCGCCCATGAGCCTGAGCAGCTCACGTGCCTCTTCGTCGGTCTTGGCAGTGGTAGTGATGGCGATGTTCATACCGCGCAGCTTTTCGATCTTATCGTACTCGATCTCGGGGAAGATGATCTGCTCTTTCAGACCGAGAGAGTAGTTGCCGCGGCCGTCGAACGCGTCTGCGGAGATGCCGCGGAAGTCGCGGACACGGGGCAGAGCGACGTTGAGCAGACGGTCAAGGAACTCCCACATGCGATCCTGGCGCAGTGTGACCTTAACGCCGACCTTCATGCCTTCACGAAGCTTGAAGTTAGCAACGGACTTGCGTGCCACGGTGGCAACGGCGTGCTGACCGGTGATGGCGCTGATGTCCTTGATAACGGCTTCGAGAGCCTTTGCGTTATCCTTGCAGTCGCCGCAGCCGACGGATACGACGATCTTGTCGATCTTGGGGATCTGCATAACGGATTTGTACTGGAACTTCTCCATCAGAGCAGGAGCAACTTCCTTAACGTACTTTTCTTTCATTCTTGTCATAGTAAGCTAACTCCTTTCTCAGATTTCTGCGCCGCACTTCTTGCAGACGCGGGTCTTCTTGCCGT
>ERZ857629.524-NODE-524-length-51734-cov-9.268078_pt1 | contig 51734 bp, 71 predicted proteins | sample MGYA00519700_ERZ857629 | MGnify/ENA primary metagenome ERZ857629 (study PRJEB31778, sample SAMEA3449351) | human gut metagenome | biome: human gut; feature: human-associated habitat; material: faeces | place: United Kingdom | collected 2010/2012 ... | reverse complement strand
CTCATTGAAAATCAATCACTTATCAAGAAACAATCAATTGTTTCTCTTGTTTCTCTTGTTTACAGCCTTTTTGCGAGAATGCCTGAATGATGGCCTTTGCGAATTTTGATTTGGTGGCAATTTGCGAGAATGATTTGAGGCCAAAAAATTTTTCTGCCTATGGACATGGCTCTATATACTATATATAAGGGGGCACCCAGGCACTGCGGCAGGGGCCTAATTTCCACACAGGCAAAATTCTCAAAATATAAAAATTTATTTGGTTAAAAAGCATTAAGCCTGACAGCCTAATTCGTTAATTATGGTTTAATTCGTTAAAGTTCTATAAGGCTATCAGCCTGTTAACAACTCTTAACTAAAATAATTTTCAGGTTCCAAGCCATTTACAGGCTCATAGCCTCTCCTCCAACAAGGTTTAACGAAAATTTAACACTTCCTAACCAAATATATTTTCAGGTTCCAATTATTTTATTAGCTGACAGGTATAAAATTATTATTTTAATTTATTAACGAAACAACCAGGAAATTTAATACGATTTAACCCATAAAATTTTTATATGTTATTTATTTTACAGGTTATATAGCCGACATTTTTTAATATTTATATCCAGGTTTCTTAACACTTTTTTAATATATAAATTTTATAGCCGATAAAATTATTATTATATTAGCATATCGAAAATAAACCGGATATATATATAATAATTTATTTAATGGTTATTAACGAATATCCAATATTTATTAACCAAATAAATTTTTCCGGTTAAAATAAAATTGGTATATTAGCAATATAAATAAAACGGAAATAATATGAACAATTAAAATATAACAGTAATGAAAATTAACAGAAATTATCGTTTCGTCCTGACAGTTCTGGACAACGAGAAAATTAACGCGGGAGAAATCCGTATTGACAGCTGTGCTGTAACCGGCGAGAGAATGTTTGCCAGCGAATGCCATTATTATGCCGAAAAAAATATTTTGGAATGCCTGAAAGAGGCCGACAAGAGAAATGACCTGAGCGGTTATTACGGCCATACGTACTGCATTTATAAGGAAAACAAATCGAAAAAGGAAACAACCGAACGGGAGGAGGACGGCAAGAAAATTGTCGAAACGAGAGAAATACCGGGAGAGGCAATGCTGCTCGAAATAATAACCGTGGACGAAAACGGCGTAAATATCCGCTGATGCGAATATTTAGCCCAGGCCGGGAAGGCTGCACAGGAGTTCGACTCTCCTGCTGGGCACAATTGGCAATATTGCCGAGAGAATTAAAATAAACTGTAATATGGATAAATTTAATTTAGTAGTACGTGCTGCAAGAGAATTGACGCGTGCCGTACAAGAGAATTATTATGACCTGTCAGACCTAAATAATATTAATTACAGCGAGGTATGTGAATGGTGTAGCTTTCCTGATTTACAAGACGGAGGTATATATGAACAGGCTATTGATGCGGCTGCAAAAATTATTATAGAGATTATTAAATAACAGGAGAATTATGACACAATTACAGCAATTTTTGTTCGAATTATCGTTCGGACAGACCAGGAAAATACGCGAATATATGCTGAAACGATATAACGTGTATTGCGGCTCAATGAAAGACCTAGAGCAGGCCATAAATGATTATATACCGAACGAGGATATATTAGAAGAGCTGTCAGAAGTATTGGCATGACAGGAGAGTCCTGCACGGGAGAATGGCCGAGAGAAAACGGCATCAGTGGCTCAACTCCACTGGCAGGAGCAAACATTAAATTTACAGCAATATGAACAAGAGAAAGCAAATTATCACAGATGTGCTGTTGAATGGCGATTTCAGCAACGTACAGGAGAGTATGAACACGCTCGGCTTCACAAAGTTGCAGCAATATGTTGATTATCTTGATGGCTGTTATTCGCATGTAACAAATCTTGAGCATTTCAGAGAACAGCTTTTGGCTGATTGTGAAGATGCACGAGAGAATTATTAATAATATAAAAACAGTGGTATTATGGATGAAAGTACATTCGGTTGGCTCATAGAGTACGAGCAGCAACTCAGAGAAGCTGGGTATGATGAGGAAACAATTGCTCATCTTGTATTAGAAGCAGTTAAATAATTAAAACAGGAGAATATGGACAGCAAGAGAACTTACGCGTATAGCGTGGTGCTGCAGGAGAATGACGTATGCCCACAGGGTGAACTCCTGACAGACAAAGAGCTCGAGAGAATGAAGTTACACAATCCGAGACGCGATTGGCCGAAGACAGCAAAGGCTAAAGTATATGCCGAGAGTTGTTACATAAGCTTTGGTGTACGGTTTGGACAAGTGAAACAATATCTAAATACGGGAGAATAATGGAAAATAACAAATCGCAGTTCAAGAGAACAGGAGTTTTGCATGACGGAGCCGAGTGCATTGAGATACAAATAAGCCATTCAGGCGATGCGGCAAGATACGTGAGCACAATCATGTTCACAGTAAAGGACTCAGAGGTCACGAGAGGCCGTTGGCAAGAGATACGCTACAGCAAGAGAAATGGCTATGCGTATATTGTGAAATACGGCAAGAGACTATATTTGCACAAATTTCTAAGAATATACTAACATGGCAGCAAGAGACTATAAATTTGAGTACATGCTACTCAACCGGCTTCAATGCGATTGCAATTACTATCTTGGCCACGGCGGCCGAAACGCTCAGCATTGTCTTTGGGCCCATGACGAGCAGAAACAAATCGATAAAATGCGAGAGCTTTACGATTTGTTGCCGGTTAAACCTGAGTGGCTCACAAGAGAACAAATTGATGAATATGCAGCAAGAATGAACGTAAAATAACCAACATTATTTAACGAAAAAAGTTCTTAAAGCAGTAACCAGATTAAAATAAAAGTAGTATATTTGCATATAACTTAAAAGATATAACAAATATGGAAACAACAGTTTTTTATATAGCAGTTGCCTATAACGGCGGTTTCAATCCCACAGTTGTGGAGAAGTTTGATAACAAAACAGACGCAGACAGCTATGCGGCTCTTATGTGCCACGCAAAGCAACGCCGGTATATTGTACTCGAGCAAGTAACAGAATGGGACGGCACTCCTCAAGAGAATGCATGACCTTAGCCGCTGCGGAGAGAAACGATATTCGTGGAACAGTATCAAGCAAAGCGGATTTTAGGAGCGACACCTACAGCGGCACTAAGTTTAATCCTTGCTTTCGCAATATTGTTGCGGAGCAACTAATAAAAATTTACAGTAATATGGTAACAATGAAATTTTCAGCAACCAAGTCAGAAACATTGTTTTTGACACCAACAATTGCAGTTGAACAAGACAACTCAGAAACAGCAATCCGATTTGCTCTTTGGCACGGCGTGTTCAGTGTAGAGGTAAGCAAGAGTTACAAAAACCGTAAAAGCTAAATAACATGGCAAGAAACGAAATATTTGTAGCGGCTTATAGGCTTGAAGCTTATGATAATTATGATGCCTTAGACGGCTTCATGGAAGCAATTTGCGATTATGCAATAATATCTAAAGAAACAGATTATGTGCTTACAGTAGTAGCTTCTTCAGAAGCCTTGAGCCTATCAAGATTGGCTAATATGGCACTCAGATTTTTTGGCAAGGAGGGATATAGTATAAGTACTCTCGGACTCTTAGGGCCGTTTAAAAAACTCAATTGATATTTTTTAACATAAAACTTGGAAAAAAGTTCCCAAAGCGGCTCAATAATTCAAAAAAAACATAGTATATTTGCAATATCAAAATTAAACAATAACATTTTAATAACAATTCAAAATTTACAGTATTATGGCAACAAAGAAATTTTCGCAGATGACAACGAAGAAGCTGAATGCTCTTTTGGCAACAGCAAGTGATGAAGACAAGAAGGCTATCGAAGCCGTACTCGCAGCTCGTGAACAGGCTCAGGCCCCCGCTGCTCCTGCAGCTCCTGAGGCAACCGCAGAAGAGACTCCTGCAAGTGAAGAAGAAACTCAGCTCAGCCCTGAGGAAGAAGCAGCTATTAAGGCAGCTGAAGAGAATGGCGGGCTCAACCCGCTTTACAATGGCAGCAAGGCAACTCAGGAGAAAAAGCCAAAGATGACCGATGAGGACCGTCATGCACTGGCCGAAGAGCTGAAGAAGAACGTTAACCATCGTTGTCAGGCAGTTCCTTTCAACACCGCAGAATGGGTTGACGGCTATATCGCCGGAGTGATTGAAGAGAAGCGCAGCAATAAGGTGCTTTACGCAATCAAGACAGATGACGGACGCCGCATTATTAAGGTACACGACAGCAATCTCGTTCGCATTCTGGACGAAGTTGTTGAGCCGGAGAAGAAAGCCCGTGCTCGCAAAGCAAAAGACCCGGCAGACAAAGTTGAATGGACGCCGGAAGCAATTGCCGAAGAGGTTAACGAAGTTATCGGCAATGTAGGTAAAACGGTAGAATTTGAGAAATACCGCACTACAGACGAAAACGGTGAAGAGCACATTGAAATGGTAGTTGGCCGTATCGTGGCAATCGTGCCTGACAAACGAGCTCAGCGCTTGCTCTACCGCATTTCAGTTCCGGCTCCTATCGAAGGCAATCCGCTTGCAACGAAGACTATGCACAAGGTTGTGAAAGCCGAGGGCATTAAGATTGCCGAAGAGTTCGACGAAGAAGGTGCACAGCTCAATGCCAAGTATCTGGAGCGCCGTGAGGCAGCAGCAACCCGCACTCCGCTTACTCCTCAGGACCGCGTAATTCGCTGCGAGGAGAATGTGAAGAAGGCAGAAGAGAAGCTGCAGAAAGCTCAGGAAGAGCTGGAAGCCAAAAAGAAGCAGCTCGAGGATGTAAAGAAGGAGCTGGATGAATATCTCGCCGGTCAGGCAAATGGAGAAACTGCCGAAGCTCCTGCTGAGACTACAGCCGAAGAGGAGTCACTTGCATAACACAGCCACCTGACACCGTTTCTCCCATAGAGCCGTCTCGAAAGAGGCGGCTCTTTTTTTTGCTGCATATCTAAGTATGCGGCTATTTTTGTATTATCGCGATTTATGTTAAAATATGTAAACTCATAGAAACATGCTTCTTTCGCGTTCTAGGACACTTTTAGGCTTTAGGTGTACTATAATATGGGTTAACTCAATTCGACGCGATAGAGGCCAAAAGAAGTGTATCTATCAATGTATTTTTATAAAGCCTATAATATGAATTAAGGCATGGACTTTCTTGAGCTTTAAGCCACCAAGCAGTTATATAAATAGCCGTTAAATTTATGGCTAAAAAGTTGACTCATTTTCTTGGCTTCTAGGACACTTTTATTTGAGAATAATAGTAAACTAAATCTATAAAAAGAAATGAGGAGAGAATGAACGAGAATAATGAAATTTCATATATTTTCGAGGCGTTTAGAGCTCTATATTTTTATATTAAAGCCGCAATAAACCAGTGAAAAATTTTTATGTTAAAGTCTGTAAAACAGTGATTTATATCAAGATTATTTTGTACTTTAGCCTATAAAAGAATAAAAGTAAAACTGTTAAAAAATGTTACACACTAGAACACATAAAAGCCGCATGGCCATTAAAAATGAGCGGCTTATGTCTGGCTATACCGGATGTATAGGCTGTAAACATGAGCTGTTATGTGATATTTGTCCATATTGGGATGACCAATCCGGTACTAAAATGGCCGAGAGAATATCCGCCACAATTGGACAGGAGAATATCACAAGGCCCCCAACGAGAGAAATGTTGAACAAAAATAAATAATTGCAATATGGAAATAAATGAACAAGAGAATACTCAAGAGGTACAGCAAGAGAATTTGCTTGATGGCTCTCAGTCAGTTCAAGCGATGCAAGAAGAAAATGAACTGCCAACAGCTGTTCAATTAGTTCAGCCTCAAGCTGCTTTAGATGAAATAGCAGAGCTTGAGAAGAAATATCGTGAAACTATAGAACGGGAGAATAAATGAGCAATTTTGTTTTAGATTACAGCAGAAAGCAGACTTTGCAAATATCAAATGATGCTTTTTGCTTTTTGTATTATGGCGAAGAGCCATTAGATGAAGACAATTTGGAAGAAGCCAATGAGGTATCTGAAATGTTTTCCAATAATTTTTATATAGAAGATGATTGGAAAGCAGTTGATGACTCAGACCTTATAGAATGCACCTTTGTTCCGTATGTTGAAGACCAAGCCGATTATGATGAATATGAGAACCTTACTAAATATATTCAGCAGCAAATAAAATGGCTTAATGCAAATCATATTAGGGTGTGGTGGTTTAATAACCAAACTGGAACGAGAGAATTACGCGGTGATTTTAAGGTTTATACCAATAAATATGGCCTTAAGTGTTTTCATGCAGGCAATCAAGATGAGGATTTTGTGACAGGAAAAATGAGCTTGTATTTTTTGAAGAATTTCAAGAAGCACGTAGCTTAACAAGTGAATGAGAGAAATATAAGGCAGACTACTTTTCTGTAGTCTGCCTTTTTTACATTAAGCTTTCATCTTCTTCTATAACAAGAGAATAACCGACCCCTCGTATGGTTTCTATGACTACTCGGTTATCCATTTTAAGCATATTTCGCAACATACATATATGGACGTCTAAGCTACGTTTATTAAAGTAGTTATCATCAGTCCATACTTGTTGCATAAGTATTTTCTTAGGTAATGTTTCGTTTTTATAGGCACATAGTAAAGCAAGAACTTGGCTTTGTTTATTATTAAGCTGTGTTTTTACACTGCCTATAGTAAGAATTTTATCTACTGTATTAAACAGGTAATCGCCTATCTCATAAGATGGCTCTATACTTCTTACTTGCACACCACATCTTTTCAAAACGGCTTTTATTCTTCTTATAAGTTCTTCAATGTTATATGGCCTTATAACGTAATCATCTGTGCCTTCATCGAATGCTTCAATAACATACTCATATCGGGCTTTATCCGATACCATTATTACCGGTATTTTATTATCTGATTTGCGCAAAAATTTTAATGGCTTTAGCCTCATAGAGGCATCTGTTGTTTTATAATGGCTTAATATGCATAAGTCATAATTCTTTTCTCTGATTTTGATTAGTATATCATTCTCAGTTGAGGTTATTACTTGAAAGCCGTTATACACCAAATAATCTACAAGGATTTTACAGTCTTCATCTTGATAGATTAAAATTCTTGGCAATGCTAATTTAGTGTTATTACTTTTCATACCATTTCTTTAATTTTGTTTTGCAAATCGTTATATAGAACTTCATACCAAAATGGATTAAGTCTTAACAAGTCAAAGTATGAGTATACGCCTTTTTGGTATATTAAAGAAGCATATTTAAGCTCTTTGTCTGCTCTTTTTTTAAGATGCTCATGATAGAACTTTATAGACTGGTCCACATTTACCAAGAATGGTGATTTATGCTCCATAAGAACTTTCTGCTCTGTATTTTGAGCAAAGTAATATGGGATATTCGGCATCGCCCAAAAAGTTAATCCAGCACCATATTCCTCACTTGCTTTATATAAAAAGCCAGGGCATGCCCGAATTGAGTCAGGATATAAGCTTTTACATATTCTTAACCTACGTGGAATAAAAGGATTAAGTAAAGTAGTTAATCGCTTGTTTATATAAGTTGAGTATTTATCAACCATTCTTGTGTGTTCTTTAACAAGTGATGAAACTAACAGCTTAATCCTTTCATTTCCTATAGGGTCACTCAGGCGTATATATTCTTGCCTGAAAGCTTCACGCTGAATACGTATTCTATCTTCTTTAAGCCGTTGAGACTTTTTCCTTTTAGCTTCTATGCTAGCCATTGCAGCTCTGCGCTGTCCCTCAGGTCCAAACAGTTTTACACCTTGGCAATTGTTTGGACCTAAACCTGTCCATGGCATTTTATCTCCATATCTAGCTTCAATCTCTCTGTTTTCCTGCTCTTCTTCAGATAATTCAACATGCTCTTCTTCCAAGGTAATTTTTTCAATTGCCTCAGATTGAGCTTCTTGAATATCCTCATCATCGCTTTTAATTTCATCGAGAAATTCAAAGAGTTCCTTTTCGGTTAAGTCTCCATATTGCTTAATATCTTCCATGCCACTTAAATAAAGACTTGATTATATCTTTTCCAGCTTGCTTGTTAAGCAATCCAAAATATGCGATTGCAAGCATGAGCCTTGCTATTTTATGCAATACCCAGGCCAATAGATATATAGGGAAATAAAGTACACCTACACATCTCCATAAAAATTTAAGTACCTTTTTCATTTCCATAATCCTTTTTTATATAAATACTTTCCTGCGTTCATACCCAAGCTAAACATTCCTGAGCCAAAAAGAACCAATGCTAATATCTCATGCAATGTTATTTCCATAATTTTTTTATTTTTCTAATATACTTAACGGTTGTTTTATTTCTGCAAATTGTGCATTTATGCGCTGCATATTTGCCTGCTGGTTTATAGCTTCTTTTATAGGACTTTTTATTTCTTGTACGTTACTTAGCATATTCGCTATACTAAATGGAGGACATGCCATATAAACATCAGCCAGTGCATCAACTAACTCATCTTTGCTCAATTTCTGCAGATTGCTCTTTATTATCTCCCTTATTGGATTGTTCATCTTCTGCTTGCTTTAATTCAACATAAGTTCTATGAAAAGCTTCATCACCTATTCTTTTAATAAAAGTTCTAAGCATAGAAGGATATTCGCTTGTATTTATAGTCTTATCGATTACTTTCGCGTAAAGAGCAGCAAGAGCTTTAGGTCCAAATACCTTTTTCTCCTGTAGTCTTTCGATGGGACCTCTTTTGAATTGAACACCTAGATGTTCATTCATAATCTTCGTACGAGTTAAGTACAAGTCCTTAATCAAAGCCCCAATATGCTTTTCGAACTGAGGCATTTGAATAATATCAATAACTTTCAAATCTTCCAGCTTCATTTTTATAAGTTTTTAAGTTGTTGTTTATAATACTTTTCTTGCATATCGAAATGTCTCTTATATATATGCAAATCATGAGCAAAATGGTAATAAGTGCCTATTGGCACACCGAGCTCATCCGCAACTAATTGTTGAAGTTTTGTCCAGCAATATTGGTCATTGCAAAAACCATAAACCAAATCGTTGCTTCGCATAGTTACACACATATCAAGAGTTCCTATTTGAGGCTTAATATCAAATCCGACTGATAGCGTACAAGGTGTATCATACTTATAGTCATCTTTTTCTTTGCCATCAAATATAGTAAACCAAGCTTGACGAGTATCTTTATTCTCTTTAAGCTGTTCAATGCACTTTGCCAATTGGTGATTGCGAGTCCACTGCCATCCATAATTAGAATTGACAATGTTATCTCCACCATGCATTTTATCCCACATAGGAGCATGCTTTTTAATTTCAGCTACACTCCTATCTCCAGACATATACCAGGCATATTCGCGCTCTGCATATCGTTCGCTGAATTTACGCCATTCTGTTGTTATGATGCGTTGCTGAGGATTAAGTAAATAAAAACCAACATTGTAAACAGCTTTTGTTCCAACGTTAGTATTTACTCCTTGGCCCATTATAAAACCATATAAATCCTCAAAGGCTTCTGTTGCATTTTTATAAGCTATATTCATACGTTATTCTCTTCTTTATAATCTAATATAAGTGCAACTCCATAATCATACCAAAGAAGCTCATCAAGTTCTTTTTCAGTTTTGCAATTATATTTACATAATTCAGCTTCTAAATCCATCGGGCTTTCAATGTGAACTTCATCTTCTATATACTTTGCCATATCATTTAACTATTTTATTGGTGCTGCTGTTATAAACTCTAAACAACAATTCTTCAGCTTCTTCATTCATGGCATTGCAAATACTTATTGCTTCTTCCATAGATAAGCCTGTAAGTTCTTCGTCATCATCATTTACTGCAATTTCGCCAGTTATAACTCTAACATCAAATAAGTTTGCAGAAGCAAAAGCCTTAGCAGCATCAAGAGCTTGTATACAAATATAGTGTACTGCATCCCAGTATATATAAGACAAAGCGCTTGTATCTTTTAATATATCAATATAAAGCTCTCTCAACTTTTCTGGCTTAAACCATCCATGCTCATCCATTCGTCTATATTCAGCAAGCCATCTACCATACCCATTTGTAGCCTTAAACCTGTTGGCATAAACAGCCACAAATCTAAGAAATTGGTCTGTATAAATGACTTGTGGAATTTCAACTGTTTTCTTCTTGAGCTGTTTCATGTGCTTAAAGTTTATATATTCTCGCGCGTTCTAGAGCACGCCTATTATTCCATTATTATTCAATCATTCATGTACTTAAAGCGCGATATTGCGCGCGAGAATAATGTGAAAATCAATCCTTAGTATGACCCAGTAGACCCGAGTGCTCCATCACCACGCTCGGATGAACGGCTGAAAAGCTCTGACTCAGAAACTTCTTCAAGGCCTTCATACGATACAGGCACAAGAATAAATTGTGCTATTTTCATACCTGGCTTAATGTGGACCTTGGCTTTACCGACATTAACAACATGTATATGAATTTCACCTTGGTAATCTTCATCTACAATCTTGGCTCCGAGGATAACGATGCTTTCAAATGCTTCTGCTTTCGGTGTTCTACCGGCTCCAAGGCAAGCCCATTTAGAAGTTACAACTCCTGATTTATCGGCTGCCATAAGCATATATCCTTCTGGAATTTCCATCTTAATACCTGATGGTATCAAAACATCAGTTCCTGGATTTACGATAAAGCCTTTATTACTGCCAAAGTTAGGAACGAAAAAATCAATTCCTGCTGCTTTACCAGTCCCACGAACAGGAGACTTTACATTTCTTATTTTTGCAAACTTCATAACTACACTATTTTAACAAGTTCCTTAGCTGCTGTTTCTACGGCTCTAGCAAGTCTATGTTCAACTTCTGGACTTATAAGGCTGTAAACTCCTTCTTTTTCAAAAGCGTCAGCCATGATAGCTCCAATTTTTGAAAGCTTAGGATTAGAAGTGTTAATGCCATGCTTATCCATAAGTTCTTTGTCGTACTCATACTTAATACCTCTGCCATTTTCTACAGGAATGAGCTTAGCTATTTCTGCATGAGTATTTGACTTTCTGCTCGTAGGAACAGTGATAACAATCTCCTGATTGGTTGTCATGCACATATCTGTGCACATTTCCATTACTTCATTGAAGTTGCGTTTAAACTCTCTTGGAGTTACTGAAATTAAACTTTTCATAATGATGCCAAATTAGCAATTAAGTTCAACATATATGTTTTGTCTTTATCTCTTCTGAGCTTCATCTTATCTTTTAAGGCGAGAGCTACTAGCTGAACACCTATAAGATGATGTTTTGCATGAGACTCGCCAATTATATCCAATACTACCTCTTTGGATATAATCTCATCATAACTTTCGGTCTTGTCAATGATAGCATTTATCTTGATTCCACCAATTACAAATGAGTAACACTTGCCTTCTTCATAGTTTTCATTCTCAAGGCCAGACAGGAATTGAAGTTCTTTTAACTTTGCTTCCTGCTCTTCTTTCAAATGAAACACCTTTATATCTATATCCTGTGGATTAGACGGAACTCCGAGCATAGCCAGAGCAGTTGTACCTGTTACCATATACTCAATTCTATTTGCATTGCAAAAGTCATTGAGTTTGAATAAAGCTTCTTTTATCTTCATATCTGTTACATTAAATCGTCATCGAATAAACTTGGCTGCTCAGTGGCTTTAGGAGCAACTTTTACATCTCCCGGCTTACGCTTTAATACCCAAAGAGTATTACGTGAAGCATCCGGGAACATAGGAGCCATGATATTGGCAATGAGGTTTGAGTCATAATACTCTTTAAGAGCATCAAACATTTTCTGTTGCCAATCGTTCATCAGTGGCTTATAGTCTTTAGCTGAAGCAAATGTACCGAACTTCTTTACTATGCTGAAATGCTTCAACAATATGCCTTCAAGCTCCCAATGGTCAAACTCTTGCACATCGACTCCGCGACCATCACCTGAGTCATAAGTATGATTACCAGCTGCTCCTACAGATGGGTCATAGTTTGGAGTTGAAAGGTAATAAGTAGCGTTATTATTGCCACAAGCCTTAAAGTTCTCCAAAAATGCATCTGCATTCTGTTTGCCAACATGCTCAAGCACTTCAAAAGCACAGACTTTGTCAGCATTAAACTTGCTGAAATCCATGTAGTTTTTAGCAAGGTCAGCAACATAGAAATGAGCCCAAGGCACATCCGCATACTTTTCAGCAGCTTGTTGAATTGTTTTTTCGCGAATATCAATACCAATATACTCTTTCTGCTTAAATTTGTTTCGGTATAACACCTCAAGTAAATTAGCAGCCCCGCAGCCAAAATCAACAATGGACTCGCCAATCTTAGCTTCTTTCAAGATATGAGTCCATCGCAGATAATGTGCAAATTGGTCTCTGTGAAATACATGACGCTCAAAGGCCTGGTCAGGTCTGAGGTCTGTTGTGTTATAAACTTTTGCCATAATTATTTTTAATTTTATCTCTAAGTTCTTTATTATTTTTTTGATAGTTTGTTAATAGTCGACACAATGGCGGCAAATAATAAAGCCATATATACTAACAGTAGTAGCCCTTGTATACATTCACTATGCACATACATCATAATAAATATAGGCGAAATCATTACACATGCTATCACTGTTGCTATAGGTGCAAGGCATAAACCTATTAAAAAATTTTTAATAAACTGCTTCATGATTATTTGTCATTAAAAATTTCTTTATGCTCTTCCAGATAGTCATTCATAGAACCCATGTAAGCTACTGCGTCAAGAAGATTATCCTCTTTGTGCGCATAAGCCTCACGCGATAACTTAAGAGCTATCATAGCTCTATACATACCAGCAGTTGTTATTTGCTGGTCTTTAGGCGACATCAAGTTATAAAGAGCTGCCGCTCTTTCCATTGATGCCTTAAAAGGCCCGTACTGACGCTCTTTTTCCTCTGAGCGCTCATTCACAATCTGATTTGCTTGTTCTAATATATTACTCATGATTTAAAACTGTTTATTATTTTAACTCTGGATTATTCTCAAGCATTTCGTTATTCTCTTTTAACAGTTTAAGTATCTCATCCATTACAGCATCGATTTTAGTTCTGCTTTTAATCTTTTTGCATCAGCACCTCTAAATGTTTGTGCATTTGCCAAGAAGTATCTAACAATATCTCCTGCAGTATCATAAAGATACATAGCATTCGGGTCTGAAGTGTCAAGTGTTAACATTGCCTCTAAATAAGGCACCGCACCAAAATATACATTAAGCCATGTTGACTTTATATCTTTGGCTATTTGCTGAAAGGTTCTTTTCTTGTCCATTTTATTATCTTTATTTAGATATGCGAATATACTAATTTTCTCCGAGAATAGAAAATTTTTCATTATAAAATGCACTCACTTAACACTTCTTAACTTGGCCAGATTTTATTGCTCTTCTGGATATTCTATTTGCAGTAATTCTTTGCAAAATTGAATAACTTGCTCATAATTATTATATGCAGTTTGAGTAATAATTCTCCGCTGAAGTATCGTCAGTTTATTTTTAATAATAAACTTATTTATGTTAAGAGAGAGAGTTTTATCATTGCATCTTCTTTTATCTCCTAACTGAATAGCTAACTGAGCATAATGAATACATTTCTTTATATCCTGCACTCCATTTTTAGCTCTATACCTGCTAATATATTTTATAATACATCCTTGTATAAAAGAGCATCTTAAAGCAGTTATAAGCTCTATTGGCTGCATAGCCATATCTTTATAATGGCTACCACCTATTTGTACATCTGTTGCTTTCATATCAATATACTTTACGTTTACGATTATCTGGTATATACCCATTTGCCACTCTCAGCTCATCCATAAACATAACAGAGTTGTAATGCTTAGGAAATTCTCTTATCACCTTAAAACTTGCTGTTTTGTCTTTCACAAAGCTATTATCGCCTACAGGTTCTACATATCCAAGCTTTACAAACTTATAAAGATATGCGGTTTCTGAGTTTCTACCTGGCTCTTTACCAAGCAGAATTTCTTTTGAACTTACTACTTTGCCAACATTATCGTTAACAAATTTTACCATTTCCGGAAATACCGGAGCTCGCTTTCCATTACGTCCCATATTACATAAATTTTTTATATTTGTCAATTTTTGCTTTTATGCTATCCATTAAGGCATTTTGCTTTTTATCTTTTGCTTTAAGTGCTCTGATTACATCTTCATCATGAGTGCCTTGCAATATCAAATGATTTATAACAACATGATTTTGCTGTCCTTGTCGATATAATCGAGCATTAAACTGCTGATATAATTCAAGACTCCATGTTTGCCCAAACCAAACTATTATACTGCCTCCTGCCTGAAGATTAAGTCCATGGCCTGCTGATGCTGGATGCGCTAACATAACTTGTATTTTACCAGCATTCCAGTCTTCAATATCTTTATTGTTTTTAAGCTCTCTTGGCTTATATTTTTTAAGGTACTCAACAATTCTATCTCTATCAAACTGATAGGTCCATGCCACAAGTACAGATTGGCCATTTGCATCTTCGATTATTTCCTTAAGAGCTTCAAGCTTAATATCATGAATTGGAAATACATTTCTTTCTTCATCATATATAGCTCCATTGGCAAACTGAAGTAATTTATTTGAAAGGGCAGCAGCATTGACTACATTTACTTCCACAGGTTTTTTAACAAATACTGAATTGCCATTTTCGTCTTCTTGCTCAACCGTTTCAGTAGCGCTTATTAAGTCAAGCACTTTATTCTTTTCAAAGTCATCATATTGCTTCTTTAGAGCTTCAGGCATTCTAAGCTTTATATAGTTATCTGTCCTAAATGGCATTTCAAGATAATCATCGGCTTTCATGCTTATGCAAATATCCTCTATTTTCTTATGTATTAGATATTCTGAGTCACTCATCAAATCGTATGAATATACAACATGACCATTTGTTTGGCCTGGCCGAAAATACCTTTCTCTATATCTGGATATTGTCTTTTCAAGGCGCTCGCCTCTATCCATAAGATATATTTGAGGCCACAAATCAATAAGTCCATTTGGAGCAGGTGTACCAGTTAGTCCTACTAGCCTTTTAAGATAAGGCCTTGCACCACGTAATGCCTTAAAACGCTCTGATTTATAAGACTTAAAACTGCTAAGCTCATCAACTACTACCATATCAAAAGGTAATTTGCCTCCGCCATACAAAGCACAAAGCCATGCAACATTATCTCTTGATATGATATAAATATCAGCTTTTGTTTCCATAACGGCTGCTATTCGCTGTTTAGCAGTACCTATAATCTTAGAAAAGCGCAAATGCTTTAAGTGGTCCCATTTCTCTGCTTCTTCTTGCCAAACTGACTCAGCTACTCGCTTTGGTGCTATGACTAACACTGAGTTAATCTCAAGATAGTCAAACATCAAATAGTTTACAGCTGTCAGTGTTGATACCGTCTTACCCAAGCCGAGGTCAAGAAATACTCCACAATAAGGATGCGTAAGTATAAATTCTACCGTAGCTCTTTGGTAACCATGTAAGTCTTTTTCTGTTAGCATATTATGAAAATCTTCTATTCTTACAATGAAGCTTTGCGTGCTCAACTTGTGAGCTTAAAACTTCTAAATTATCTATTAAGTTATTTCTTGGATTACCATCTTTATGATGAACAACTTCACCTTTCTTTAATGGTCTTCCAATTACTTCTTCGGCTAATATCCTATGTGCATGAGTTCCAAATATCTTTGGATAACTATGCTCTTTGCCTGTATTATTCCTAAGATGACCTTCTCTAACAGCAAGCCTATTCCAAAAGTTATACATTCTAGTTGGATTGAGGTCTTCATTCATCTTTGCCATTTTAGCACTTAGATGCTCTTTTGCACAGGCTCTACTACAAAAGAAATGTGTAATGCCTGGCTTTATCATGCTTTTATATCGTATAAACTGCTTACCGCATTTTTCACAAGTAAGCATTATTTTTTCGCCTCTTGCCATATAATGCTATCTATAAATTGTTCAACGCCTTTTATCGTATCTATTACTTCAACTCTAAAGCCCAAAGCTCTAAGCTTATTGTGCATATATGCCTGTATGCGCTTAGGCTTTCGTCCAGTTGTTTTTAATTCCACAAAAACTATTTTATGGCCCGGAAATAAGCACATTCTATCTGGTAAGCCTATAAGTTGGTCACACAGCAGTTTTATGCACATACCACCATTTAATTTGACTAGTTCTACTAGCTTTCGCTCTATAACTTTCTCACTAGTTATTTCCATACCTTTTCATATAAATATCATATTCTATTGTATCGATATTAAAAATTACTTTAATAACCTTAAAATATTGGCCTGAGAATTTAACTAACATATCTATTTTTGGTATGCTTTCTATATTCTTTGAGCATAACAACGTTGCTTCTTTTATACTCTGACCTGAAAGTTGTTTATAAAAATTTGCTATCATAATAATCTTATATCATTAGCGTTAATAAAATGCCATTCATCGTCCATGCCTTCAAGTAATAATCCAGCACACAATACCATTTGAAAATGATTATAGCAAAGTTTAATACCGTCAATTTCAAACGGGTAATTTTTCTTATCTTTCTTGCTTATAAGCCTATGGCATATAGCACAATTACACTTAAAGTCAATCATAATAAACTATCTTTACGTTTATAGTATTTCTGTTTACCGTATAAAGGAAAGTTCTTAGTGGATGCTATAGCTTCCCATTCAGGCAATGACCTAAGAATTTCATTAACCTCTCTGGTATTATATCTTGACATTTCTGTCTTATCTTTGCCAAGGCACTCACACCATACTTCAGCAATGCAGACAAAATCTTTTTGTACTGTACCGTTTTTAGACAACGGGTCTTCAAGCCAACGTCTTCTGTCGTACAGGTCCATTTTATCCCAATCATCTGGAAATTTAGTATTAAGATATTCTTCAATAATACCTTTTCGTTCATCTGCCTCTGAGTGTTTATGTTGCTCAATCTTAGCAATTATATCTTCATCACCAACGAGGTATAAAGGCTCTTTTGCTAAATATAACTGATATGCTTCAGCCCATATTTGATTTACTTCATCTTGTATAAGGTCATCATTTACAGACTTTGTAGCATATTCTGGCCTTACGTCTATAGGCATAAATCGCCTATTTCCTGTCGGGTCTCGTAAGAAATCTTTGTTGTTAGTAGTACCAAAAAATACGCATTGCCTTTTATATGTTTCTACTGTTCTACCATACGCCGGCCTGAACATATCTTCTCTTTTTGATATGTAGTGCTTGATTGACTCTACTTCTGCTTTCTTAAGGCCTGAAAGCTCTGCCATTTCAATCAGCCACGCCCCTTGTATCTGTTCAAATGACTCCTTGCCCTGCACAGTCGTGAATGTATCTGAGAACCATTCCATGCCGAGCTTTTTAACGAAAGTACTTTTATATGTTCCTTGTTCTCCGACAAGTATAAGCGCTGTGTCGAACTTAATACCTGGCTCGAATACCCTCGCAACAGCCGCCACCAACGTCTTCCTAATGGCGGCTCTAGTATAAGCGTTATCTTCTGCTCCAAAATAATCAATCAATAATGTATTAACTCTCGGTATGCCATCCCACTTTTGAGCACATATATACTCTTTTATCGGATGGAACTTTTTCTTTTCAAATTCAAGCGCAAGCGCGTCGTCCACTTTTTGACTTGACACAATGCCGTAAACACATTCAATGTAATTACGAACGCCAGAATAGTCAACATCACGAAGAGGCTCCGCAGTATCAACTTTACGCCATGGTAACGAACGTGTAACATATCTTTTATTATCAAAAATGTTTAGCTTAAATACATCTTTTAAGAATTGGTCATGCTGAATTATTATATTCAAGTTATTGGCAGAATTATCATATTCGCCTTTTGTATTAGCATCAAGCTCTTCTGTCCATGAAGTATCATACTCTTCAGGAACTTCTGCTTTTGCTTCTTCCGCAAACTCGAATTTAGCTTCAGCAAACTTTTCTTCAGCAATATGCTTTTTTGTTGTAGAGTCCTTAGAAGCAAATTCTTCCATTGCCTTAAAGCTCTTTTTATCTTTGTCTTCTTTTTCTTTGCCTGTATCTAAATGGCCAAATTTATGTATGCGAACTAAGTCAAATGCATTACATAATCTACCTCCAGCAGGGTCTGTTCCATGGTGAGAATATGCAAATTTATCATCATAGACTATTAAGCCCGCAGCTGTAGAGCCATTTATATACGTATATCGCCCTTCTCCAGCTGGTGTATATACATCTGAAAGAAAAGTCTCAATGGCTTCTTGTATAGTATAAGTACGGCAGAAAACACCAATTATGCCTTTTTTATCTTCTGGGTCCTCTTGCTTTTTGATAGCTTGCATTATTACATCTGTGCTATCTGTAGCAGTTGGCCATTCGCTCGTATCATGCCAATCATTATATAGCCCAAGAATATAATCAGCTTCAAGGAAAGGTCCGTCTTGAAATTCAAAGTAGTACTCCATATCTGATGATACAGACGGCCAGAACATAAGTCTATTTACGTCAAAAGTCGACTGGTCAAACAAATCAATGTTTAGGTCTCCAGCGACTTTTCGGGCAATAGCTTGATATTCTTCTTGCGATACTTCTCTATCAAGTGGAATTATCAATCTGTGTCGTGGCTTTTCAGGGCATGACTTATGAGTTGAATGAATAACCGCGGCACAATCAAATAGCATTGTAAAGTCCCACCAAAAGTTCTCGTGAGAAAAGTCAATATCCAATGTAATTAACTGGCGGTAAAGTACATTTGTTTTATCACGCCTACCATTTGTAAGAAATCCGCCTACAAATCCGCCTACGTCTTTTATCTTACTTTGCTCTTCTTTTGTGGCACTCATAAACCGCTTATATGTTTCAGCGGTTACTACAGGAGTAGCTAGCTTTTGAACTAAATTGCTCCAAGTAGTTTTGGTATTTTTCCATACTTTACTTGAAACATTTAGTCCAACTGCTATGCTCAAATTTTCATCATATTTCAATTTATCTACTTGCATAATATGCGTAAACAATATATAAACACAGCCAAATCATATTTTTAATCTTTTAAGTAGAATGGCGTTGTATATCCATCTGCTCTTAGTGGAAGGTCTGATGCCCATTCAGGAGGAGTGCCCATAATGCTTGCCATTTCTTCATAATATGCTTGAGCATTCTCTTCTGGGACTTCACACAAAACTTCATCATGTATATGGCACACGGGATGATAGTCATTAGCCTCAAGATTTAACATAGAATTGCCAAGCAAATCTCTTGAAATAGCTTGTACAATGTTCTCTGTTAATTTGCCTCCATACGTATCAATTTCGCCCCATTGCTTAGTTTCTTGCACAACTCCTTGGTAACATAATACTCGGGTTGGCATCGTAGAACGGCCTATTTTCTTATCTTTGAATTTAGGTCCATAGTAGAATAGCTTTCTGCCAGATGGCAATTGTATTGTCATAAACTCACCATTACAGTCGAAAATTATATTTCTACATGTGCATGATACTGGCCTTTGGTATCTGACAGCCTCTTTCGATGCTTCGTCTATCTCTTTCCACATGTCTACGATTGCTGGATTGGCCATACGCCACTTACGCACCAGACTCATCATTTCAGTATCTGATAAGCCCATACGTTCACCACCCATTCGTTTAAGTGCTCCTAATGAGCCCTCATAACCAAGTGCAAGCTCTGAAATCTTTGATTTGTCGCGAAGTACTGAGCCTTTTGTAATAGCAGATATTGGCACATTAAACATCTTTGCTCCTGTAGCTTCATAGATTTTACCGTCTCCGCGGAATACGTCCATTCGCCATTTTTCATTTGCAAGCCAAGATATAACGCGTGCCTCAATGGCTGAGAAGTCTGCAACACTAAATACTTTACCAGGCGATGCTATAAGAGCTGTTCTTACTAGCTGAGACAAAATATCTGCAACATCATCATACATCATCTCAACTGACTCCCAATCACGGGCTCTAATCATTTCACGTGGTACTTCTATATGTGATATATGATTTTTTGATAAGTTCTGCAATTGCAATAGCCTACCTGCCCATCGTCCAGTTCTATTTGCACCATAGAATTGAAATGTACCACGGACTCTATGGTCTTTCATGGCACAATTAAGCATAGCATAATACTTCTTAATAGACGTTTTTGAGAGCTTTTTGCGTATATTAAGCAACTCAATAACATCTGGATAATCTGCAAACTCTTTCATTAAATCAGGCATTGTTTCCTTTGAAAGTGACATAACAACACATCCTGTTGTCTTTTCAATCCATTGCCTAATTTGAACAGGCGAGTTTGGATTTTCAAGCCCTGTTAGCTGTTGAGCATGTTGCGTTAAGATAGAAGTATATGTGTTATCTACTGCGATAGCAGACTCTGCTAATTCCATATCAACCAAAATACCTCTATCGTTTATATTCTGGTCAAGCACATACATCTTGCGCTCAATATCAGGAATGATATATGCCTCTAATCTCTTAAATATCTCACGCTCTGCAAGTACGTCATACTTGTTATATTCCTTATACATTTCCCACTTTTCAGGAGCATGCTCAGGATAATTCCGAGTACGCATGCCATTAACTCGAGTTGCTTTGCATGGGCATGAGAAGTATTTAATAAGCGCTTTACCAGTATCTAGCTTTTTATCTGTAAGATTAAGAGCCTTTGATACTTCGTCCAAAGAAAGTGGTAAACCACAATACGCAGCTTTTACAGAGGTACAATACCACTGTTCTGCTGGAACATTATACCCTATACGCTTAAAGCTCAAGCGCTCAAATACTGCATTATGTGCCACTTTTACACAATCCGGGTCAAGCAAAGCTTCTTCAAACTCTTCAGGCATTTCTTCACCTTGAGCCAAATCTACTATCTTTACCGGGTTGTCATTCAAAGCATATCCTATTATAAGAATTTCAAAGTCTGGTGACTCAATATACTTATAAGCTCCAGACTCTTTAATATCTACAGATGAATATGTTTCAACGTCTATAAAAAGATTTTTTGCCATTATATTTCATTTATGTATTATAATAGGAGTATAGGCGGGACTCGAACCCGCATAACAGGCAACAAATCAATGCTACTCTGTGGTTTTACCATTAAACTACTATACTCATTAATGCAGAGAGGAAATTACATCATATCGTCATCCTGAACAGCATTATCTCCACCGAAATCTTCTTCAGCTGTTGAGCCACCGGCCAACATCTCTCCATCTTCGAGCTTCTGGAGATTGTTCAATCCAGCAGCAATACCTTTGGATGAAACATTGAAAGCATAGAAGTTGATTGAAGCGCGACCATAACAACCTGAATAGAACTCGTCTCTGCTCATGATTGGATTAAGTGAGCGGTCCACAATGCTCGGCTGACGCATCGAGTTTGCATTGATGAAATAGTGGTCCTCAAATGCTGGGTCATCTGGACGCTCTTCATCGCCATCACGCAGAGGCAATTTGAGGTTTGCTGAAATACGACCATTCTTATCTGCGAGCTTTGCCTTACCTGCTTCCTTTGCAGCTTCTATGGCTTTCTTGATTTTGTCAATAGTAGCCGTATCGCTCTTAGGAATAAGAACGCAGATATTATACTTAGGAGTATCGCCCTCATTCATAGCTGTGGGCTCGAACACGTTTACATAGCAAAATCTTACTTTGCCAGTTACAACCTTGGTTGAATTTACTTGATTACTCATTGTCTTTTAATTTAAGTTGTTATTATTCTTTGAAATCTAGTTGTGCTTGGGCATATCCCATTGCTGGTCTCTTGTCTTCAAGAGGTACAAGAGTAGGTTTGCCTTGTGGCTTGATAACCACATCTGAGAGTATTTCCTCAAAACGCTTTTTGCCTACTAGCTTCTCAATAGAAGTAATTGGTTTAAGCTTCATATTGAAAATCTCATCTTCTGAAAGTTCAGGGCAACGTGCAAAAATTGCATTAGAAGCTTGGTCTTCATCAACCCATTTGCGTCGACTAATTCCTTCAACTAATTTAAGCCCCGGCCATTGCTTATTCTCGTTAATCGCTTTAGTTTGTGCATATTCTGTTATTGAATTAGCCCATTCTATAAGCTTAGGCACACGCTTAACTATATCAGCAATCTCATCATCGGTTAGCAACTCTGGGTCTGCAAATTCATGTTGTGCAATTTCGAGTTGTTGCTCATAAAGCTTACGACACTGATTACGCACAGCACAAAATCTGCACCAATCTCCAGCATTGAGTTCTCCTTTACCTTCAAAAGCAAGTTCAGCTCTTGGCCTAAGCTCCTCTTCTGCCCATTTGCGGAGTTCTTCAACAGATATTTGCCAACTTGATATATTGTTAATGCGAGGCTGTATAATAGTCAATCGCACTTCCGTTATATCATACATTGTATCATATTTCTGCAAAGCTCCAAGCCCATAAAGCATAAGTTGCTTATTCCATTCAGCATATACTGGAACACCTTTTCCATATTTTAAGTCAATAACTTCCATAAGATTGTCATTGATAACAACACAGTCAGCTGTTCCAAAGCTTTCAGGCACATATTCTGTCAAATCGAGTTTTTGCTCAATTTCCATAACAGCCAACGGATTTTCAGTTTTTGCTTCAGCTAATTGTTCTGAGCAATAATCCGTATAGATAGGTACAACTTCAAGCATTTCCTCACTGAACAAGTCATTTGTCATTATCTCTTCGAGCCTTTGGTCAAAGTCTTGTTCACTAATGCTATTAAGTGTATCTTTTCTCAGGTAAAGCTCTGAGAGCTCATGAGCTAATGTACCTTCTTCTGCATATACTGAAGACTTCTTTTCTCCGTATTCATCTTCAAGCTTAGCAGATGGAGTACAATTCAGCCATCTTCCTGCTCCAGAAGCCGAGAGGAGTGCATGACTCCTCTGGCTATGTTTCTGTGGTTTAGTACTACTTGTCGCTTGAGCCATATTCTTTTATCAATTTTGCCAAATAATGACATTGAATAGCACACTTAGCATAAAGCTCTGGATTTTCTCTGCGAAACTTATAAGCTGCTTTTTGCAACTTCTTTGTACTCGACATAATTACAGTGACTCTAAGAAGTTAAACATTTCGTCATACTTAGCCGGGTCAAGCTTTGTTACACTCGGAGCTCCAAGCTCATTGAGTTTCTGCTTGATTACGTCGCGATGCTCATTGACCTTTTTTGCAAGCATTCCGCGGACGTCCTCAATGCTCTTAGAGGCAGAAGAAGCAGCCGGAGCAGCAGGTGCTGAAGGAGCAGGCTCGGCAGCGCTCTGAGTCTGGGCAGGTGCTGCAGGCTGAGGAGTAGGTTTTGCGGGAGCCGGCTTTACTGGCGCTGTAGGAGCAGGTTTAGAAACTGAAGCGGCTACTTGAGCTCCACTTGGAACTCCTGCTGCAAACAATGAAGTTAAAAACTTCTGCGTATTTTCAGACAGGTTTACGCTAACCTCAACAGAAATTTTAACGGTTTCCATTTTCGTAATTTTTAATGAAGTTATCTAAATAGTTAATAAACTCGTTTACTGTCATATCTGGTACGTTTGAGAGCTTTTGGTGGATAAGCTCATTATTCTTATATATAGATACGTACACGCCTTTATAATTCAGTTTTACTTTATATTCGCCTTTCAGCATTGTTAGGCATCCATCTTCGGATGAACCTTTCCAAGTATTTGCTGAAAACAAATCAGTTACTAACACGCCAATATGATTGGCCAGTCGCTCTAACTGTATAACATCCAAATTGGCTTCGCCCTTTAACACACGGCCAAATGCCTGTTTCGGATATTTAACAGTAGGAAATAACACTTTCGCTAAATCTTCTGTATTTAGCTTGTAGTGCTCAATTATATTACCTATATTAAATTGTTGTTCCATATTTTGGTGAATTTTATTATCTTATTTTCGATATGCAAATATACAAACTATTCTCGAAAGAAAAAAATTTTCCATTATTTTTTGAGAATTTATTTGTTAAAAATAATTAAACAGCAATTTTAGTGCGGCTTTGAAATTGCTGTAAACAAAGAAACAATAAAAACAATGCCTCTATATATTTCAAACTTAATTTCTTAATTTCCGATTAACATTAAGGTTAATAAGAAATATCGGCTTTTAATATGAAAAGATTTAATGAAATTATTGTTTCTTTGTTTACAGCATATATAAGTAATTGATTTTGAGCACTTTAGGTGTAAACAATGACTTGTTTATATTGTTTCTATTGTTTACCGCTTATGCTTATATAATCCACATTAACTATAGAGGTGGCTGGATTTTGGCTTACGACATCTACTTGCCTACTTTTTATTTTATTGGTTTTCCATAAAAATCCCAAAAAGCGCTTATACTTCACTGTTTCTACTATTTTAAGCGACTCTCTATTAGATATTTGCAACTCAACAGTATCTCTTTTTAGGTCAACACATCCTGCCACATCAGTCCATTTTGATTTGTAATTAAAGCATTTAAGTGTATCAACTGTATTCGTCGTAGTATCAATTCTTATGGAGTCACTCAGCTTTGCAGAAAGTAAGTTTATCGTTTCTGTCTGAGATGATATAACTCTTTGTAAGTCCGATTTGCTTACTTTAAGCTGCTCGATTAGTTTCAAATCCTGCTTTCTGTATTTCTTATATTCAGAAAGTGAAAGCTGAAGCTCTGTTACTTTAGCAGCATTAAGGCTATCAGATACTTTATAGAGTTGGCTTTGTGCCATTATAGACTCTTTTTCTGAAAGCAATACTTCCTGATTGCTTTTAAGCCTACTGTTTTCTTCTTTTAGGCTTTTAATCCTAATTCCTGCTATTACTATAAGTAGAATAGCAACAGCGATTATTCCTATTTTTATGATTATCTTTTTCATGCTCAATTTATTCTCGCGTATTCTCGCATAGTTTTAATTTCTTGTTTATAATTACATTATCTTTAATATAAAAACCATTCTCGTAATAATTTCTTATACGCGAGAATGGTTTTTATGTGCTTCAGAGGTCTTTATACTCGTACTTAGCATCAAAGCTGGGACACGCCTTAGCTGCAAATTCTCTGTGTCCATGAATAGTAGCATTTGGGTATTTTGCCTTTAAGCTTTTCAGCAATTCGAGTAAAGATTGCTTTTGAGCCTCAGTGCGCGTATCTTTAGGAGTTTTACCGTCTTTAGCAACGCCTCCTACATAGCATACTCCTATAGAGTTTGCATTTTGACCTGAGCAGTGGGCTCCAACTACACTTTCATCTCTGCCTTTATGAACAGAGCCATCGAGCTCAACCACATAATGATAACCAATATCTTTCCAATGATTACCATTCACATGCCAATCTCGTATGGTATCAGTTTTAACATCTCGTCCTTCAGGAGTAGCAGAGCAATGGACTATGATTTTATTTATCTTTCTCATTTAATGCTAGCAATTGGCTTATTTTGTCTAATATCTCATGACCTTGTTCGGCAGTGGTAGCTCGCACAATCTGCTTAACTATATCAGGTACTTCTGCAGCATGAGCTTTTTTACGTTTGCTATTTTCAACCACAGATTTACCCTCAATATATATAACTGCAACAGTACATAGAATTGTGGCAAATGGAATTATATAGAATGATAATAAGCTTCCAAGTATATCAAACATAAGAGCAAAAAGCATTAGCCTTACATAATCGCCGATTTTTGTAATTGTTCTACGAAATCCATGCGACATCAATGCTTGGCCAAGTGCTTTTGCTGTTGTTGTTCCACTCCAAAAGTCTACGATACTGCTTAGTATCATGAAAATCCAGCAGATTAAAATAATGCCAACTCTAATAGCTATGAAAAACATTAGTCCGTCAAAGTTCTTTGCTTCAATCAGTTCTAACATACTATACAAATTTTTCCCAGTCCAACTTGATTGCTTTTCCGATTGCGTCAGCAGTCCATCTGCAGAAAATCATGCCATCATACCCATCTGGGTCATTGGCTACTTTATGAGCATACCTTAAGCATGCAGCCTCATCTTTCAGAGGGTCTGGATAGAAATCTGCATAAGCCATGTTAGCCACATAGGTAACATCACCTGTTGTCACTTTGTCAGGAATGCTCAATCCTAAGCTTTCCATAGACTTTTTGACTTGGCTTGCAGTCCATGTGTGCTGTTGGCCATTTGCATTTTCCATCATTTTACTTACATGCTCTGCAAGCGCATCTGTAAAATGGTAGCCATGCTTTTTAACATACTCTGAATATCCTTTTGCAGACATAAGAGCATTCGCTGTTTGCTCATAAGGCAAATCAAATTTAACCTTATGCTCACCATGTGGAGTAGCTATTCTGCTTTCTACTACCACATCTTCGTCATCTTCATGCTCCTTATCGTGATGGTCGCATGAATGATGCTTTACTATAATGCATTTCAATCTGTGCCTCATAACTTTTAGCTTTCAAATTTTTTGATGAAATTTTCCATCATTTCCTGCTGTTTTTTCATGAGTTCTTCCATGCCACTGATGGACTTCTCAATCTTGCCAAAACGCTGCTCTGTTTCTTGCTTTTCCTTATACATAGGATTAAGCTCCGCAAGCAATGAAGGAGCTTTGTCAATGATGTTTTGAGCTTTAGAAGCAGAAGCTAAAACCTGTTCAGCATTTGCCTTTTGAGCTTCAACTTCGCTTGTCAATCCAGATTTTTCTGTTGACAGAACAAGATGCCCGGCATAGGTAACTGAGTGGCTTTCAGGAATAGCGTAAGTTGCCATTTTTCCATTGGCCTCTATAGTAACATCTACTACCATCTCTGTTTTGCCAGTCTTCTGGTTCATTTCTAATCGAGGAAACGATACCTGAGTGGCTTTGCCTTGAATAAGGCTAAATTCCTGTGTATCAAGAATGTATACAGGATAATTCTGCTTTATATCTTTGAATAACAACATATAGCTTATCTTTTTGAATTGTTAATAAAAAAGAGGGCGCTCAGAGAAGTATAAAACTTCCCTAAGTACCCTCAATTTCAATTAGGTTGCTGGTTCAGCTGGAATAGAAACGCTCAATGAGCTATTGATAGCATAGCAGTTGGATTTTCCGCATACTATCTTAATAAGTCCTTGAGTCATTCCAAGCTGGTTGATAGTAACAGATGTAGGAAGTGTCGTTCTACCTTGGAATGCAACCACAAACCGTTCATTGATTACCTGTGTCTCAGCTTGGCATTTGCAAGCATTTGGAGTAGTAATCGTGATTGTTGCTACAATAGGCACGAATACGGTAGTTCCGTTAAGAACAGGCGTTTCATTCCTATAAGTAACAGTCGCAAACGGTTGATTGGTAGAAGTTGCACAGACACAACGACACAATTTCTCCTTAAATGTGGCCAAGAACGAAACTTGATTTGTCACAGGAGCAGCGGCTAAGCCTACTGGCGATAATGTAACCATAATCTTTACAGTTTAATGGTTAAACATTACTGGCCACAGCCGCATCCGCAGCTATTACCGCCACAGCCACAATTGCCAAGCCTGTTGAAACGCTCGTTAATCAGGTTGTTCTGGCGCTCCTGAGAAAGCTCGAATTTAAGGTCCTGAATTTTCAGAGCCTGTTCGTCCTTCCAGTGGTTGTTCAGAGTGTCGATGATACGCTGAGTGTTGTCCTGACCGGCGCGAAGAATATCGCACTTATCCTGCTGAGCTTGGAAAGCAGTAGACGAGAAGCCCTGCGTAATCGCAAAGCCAAGGTCACGCTGACCATTGCGGAGTTCGGCAGTGTCTTTACAATTCTGGAGGAGCAGGTCACCACGGAAATCAGCAATCTGGCGCTGAGTCTGGCAGCAGCAGTTCTGCAGAGCCTGGATAACATTGCAGTCACCGAGGTTAACAGCATTGATAACACGCTCAGCAGAGAAGCCAACCTGGCCAGCAACTTGCTGGATAGCAGCCTGAACATCACAGCAGCACTTCTGAAGAGTGTTGAAGTCAATGTTAAGCGTCTGAGCCAGCTGGCTAAGAGCAAAACCATTGCCCTGGATGGCGGACTTAATACAATCAGCATTCTGGTTGTCCTGCAACTGAGTGCGGATAGCGTTGAGCTGAGCCTGAGTTTCGATACCCTGAGTAGCAGTACCTGCACCATCTCCACCAAAGCCGAAGCCTCCATTGCGGAACAGAGCAAGGAACATGAGGTAAGCAAACGGATTGTTCATCCAGTTGTTCATACCTCCACCCATCATGGCGGCCATCGAGCCCAAATCGTCTCTGCGGTTATTACCGTTTGCCAAGATGGCAGCTGCAAGCGCGTTGTCGTTGTTATCGCGGTCACAACAATAGATTTTTTCTACAGTTTCTCCCATAATTTGAAGAATTTAGAAAGTTGTTAAACAATAAAGTTAATTATAGTATTTCTTGCAAGAAATTATTTTCTAAATAATCCCACCGTTGGGGGTTAAATAGGCTAAAACCGGGCTTAACGACGTGGCGAATATCATACGCCATTGTTCCCAATTTATTATTCTTTCCATTACTTGTAAATTGTTTCAAATGTAATATTCACATTATTAGCTGTATATCCTAATCTTAAAAGTATATTGTTTATTCTTGTACCAATTAGACTTGAATTTACATTTCCCAATAATTTGTTTTTATTTCTATACGAAAAGAAATTATTATATCCGCATATTATTGAATCATCTTTTGGATATAATTCTAAATATTGGCACCTGAAACCAATATTTTCTTTTTGTCCGCTAATACTATATATTTTACCGATTGTTTTTAATTGATTTGTATTTAAATCCCACAATCTTAAAGGCATCCATTCCCAACCTTCGCCGTCAACTCGCTCTAACAACATTAATACGTTTAATTTTTTAACATAAGACAAACCGTATGTTGCTAAAAGCATACCTGTTTCCGGCTGCAATAGTTGTGTTAATTCTTCCGCATCACCTACATTTATAACGCCGTTTTCATTTCTTTGCGCTTTGAACAAAAAATGCAAACTATCCGTTGGAGAATCAGTTGCCCAATATACATAATCTTCTGTAAAGACAAAGTTTAACAGTCTGCAATATTTTTCAGACGGTCCAAAAACAAATTCCCATGTTTCCCCCTCGTCTTTGCTTATCCATATATTAGAACCTTGATTTTCATCGCCCGTACACGCATAAACAAATCCGGTAAATTGGTCGAATTGTATTGTATGAATATGTTTAATAGAATTTGGTATTAATGTGGTATAATCAACATCAAATTCCTTAACTATTTTCCAATTTTCCTTTTTGTTATATGGGTATTCAACTTTCCATATTCTTGCCTTTTCTGCTGTTGCTCTCGTATATTCTCCTAATATCAAACAATTGTATGGATAAATAGCATTAAATCCAACATTTTGCAGCCATCCTCCAGGTTTTATACTATCTCCAAAATCAACAATTAAAGGTTTATAATTATTGTTTTTTTCATATATAATTGGAGGCAATTGCCAATCATCGCTTGTTGTACCTGCCGGAACTGCTTCCGACTTGTATATAAACATAACATCACCATTTGGCAAAACTGCACATGAATAATCGGACGCATCTTTATTTTGCAATGTTTTGTTGAATTTAAATGCAAATTCAATTCCATCTCCGTATTTATTTCTCGCAAAATAAAAATCCTCTCCATTGCTACTAAATAGATAGTTTTTACTTATAGGGTAAGAACCATCATTGTAATTTATTTCTTGCGCTGCCCACAATTCCAACGACGGTAATACATTATATGAAAATGCTTCGTTAACCTTATAAAAAACCTTTTTTAAAAAGAAATTGTAATCTTCATATTCAGCATGATTTGATTTCATTGTGCAAACTCTAAATGATACGGCATTTGTTGGCGCAAATCGTTCACCAATAATATTTTCAGCTTGTCCGGTATCACTTCTGTAAGATTGTATTTCATTATTGTCTTTATCATAGAAAGCCAAATATTTACCGCCTTTCATTCTAATTGACAATGAAACATTTTCAGAATATGGATTTATTGGGATATAATCTGATACAATATATGTATTTGTAATAAAATCAATTGTACCATCTTTCCAATTATCATTGTATATATCAACAAAACCATTTTTTATACTATTATTATTAATGCAATTTGCAATACTTGGTATTTTTATATAGTATTCATATTCTTCATAATCCGGATGCCTATCTGACATTGTAATAAGTCTAAAAAATGATGCTTCCTTTGGTGCAATCAATGTTTTTACGACATTGCCAAAGTCTTGACCTACAAAACCGGACTTTATAATACTAATTTGCTGTTTGTTTTTATCATACCATGCGCCAATACTATCTCCTTTTATTCTAAGACTTACAAGTATTGGAAAATCATGTAATACGCTTATATATGGTGTTACAACGTAATTTACATTTGAACCGCTTGTTGTTCCTTGTTCCATACAACTAAACGGAACATCATACAAATTGCTATTCACATACAATTCCAAATCTTTATTTATGCAATAATTAGAATATATATTAATATAATAATTATATTGCTCAAATTCACTATTCAATTCATTCATTGTTTGGAATTGTACAAACTCCGCATTACTTGGCGGTATTATATTAGTATATTCTGCTGTTTGGCTTGTTCCTCCCGGTGCCATAATTCCACTAATAAAGTTCTTTTCTTTTGTGTAGAACTTTATATAATAATCACCTTTTACACGCAAACAAAAATCAATTCTTGTATTATTATCTACCGGAATTAAATCTGTATGATAATACGTGTTATTGCCTACAATAGAACCAATTAATAAGTTTTCATACAATACGCTTGTTATAACATTTTTTGATAATGAACTAAATATTCTTTTGTTTACTTTTTCGTCGCTATATTCCCATTTGCTCCACGTATTAAAAGGTATTTCTTGCTTTAAATCTGAATCACTTATGTTGAATATTCTAAATGCGTGTTCTACATTTTTATAACCGTCTGAAATTCCACCGTTGTTTATACAAAAAATTCCGCTATATTCTTGTATTATGGATTTTCTACTATATCCTCCATAATAAACCCTTAAAATCCCCCAAAAACTAAATGCACCACTACTAATATAATACATTCCGGTATCTTTTACATTGTCTAATGTTGAAAAATCCGATAATGTACTAATTAAAAGAACTCTACTTCCTAAAAATATAGTAGGAATCCATCTTCCTAAATCTGTATATTCTCCACCTTGAAAAGTCCAACTATCCAATGTTGTATTTAAATTATTCATAAAAATACATTTCAATCCTTGTACTCTAAGATTTTGCGGAACCTTTTCAATTGCTGTTTGCAAAGTATATTTATTTGTTCCGTCGATACCATCATTGGGGAAATTAAATGATACATTGTAAAATATATCTCTATTAGCTGCATCCAATAACGCTATTCCCGTAACACTCTTTGCCCAACTCCCATTTTTATTTGTAAGAATTGCGACTTCATCAGTAACTGTTATACCATCAAAGTTAACATATTGACCGTTTTCAGTGGCGATGTAAAAAACGTTTTGGTCGGGCGCCCCCGGTGCGGTGTCCGGCGTGGCAATCCCGGCAAACGTCGCATTTGCCCCAATAACACTTATTATATTATTGAGTACATCTTGAAGTAACTGACCAGTAATTTCCTGGTTATTATTAGTTTTAATAATGGCTGAAACAGCTGTTTTTAATTCAGTATAATTTGCCATATCATGAAGTTTTAAAATCGTTATTGAAATCACTGTTAAAATCGCCATCTATAGTTTCAGGAATATATCCACCTATGTTGGCTATAACAGTATCTGTCTCAAACTCACACTCAACTGCGGCTAAATCTCCTTGGTCTTCCCATTCAGGCTCCATGCTAAATGTAGTTAAATCATAGGTTTGCAATTTACTCGTGATTTGTTTGTTTTCACATAGCCTTACAATCCTAAGAGCATCACATAGATATTCAGGAGCTATAAATGTGAACTTATAAATCTTTTTACTTACTTGGCTCTCAATAAAAGTATAGCCCATTCGCTCAGTGGCTTCTTCTTCAAAATCATATTCAGGCTTACCAATCTGTGTATTCAAATAGCACCTAAATTTGAAATTATCAGAAAAGTCTACTACGCCATTTTTAAGTTCAAAGTTATATGAATTGTAATACTCAAGAAGTAAATAGTCGTCTACTTTATTAGTTACAGTGAATATATCAGAATATATAGTTCCTAAACCTGATATTGAAATAGCTAAATAATACAAACCTTCATGCTTTATTTCAACTATAGGAAGAGTACCAGGATATTTAAGAAGCTTAAAGTTAGTATATGACTTAATAACTAAGCCATTTTCTTTCATACTCGTTGTTATAGTAGTATATGCCCCCGTATTGAAATTATACAATCTCACCCAATTTATAGCTGTTCCACTGGCAAGAACTACTTGAAAAGGCAATAACATATTCTTATAGGTTATTAGCGGATAAACCTGGCCAAAAGCATAATCTTTACGATGATTTTGCAGTGCAAGATTATCGTAAAAAGGCAATGGCGATATGTTATTATTCACTAACTTCATGTTGCTAATTTACAAATAAAAATCTATATAAGAAAATTTCTTAATAATTTTTAACACACAGCTTTATTGAGGCACATAAAGTAATCTTACTTTAGCATGGCGAGTATTTACATTGACAGAAATCTCATCTATTTTGCCATTTCCTATAGTGGTTTTAATCAATTCAAGTTCATCCAAATCTTCTTCAGTAGGAAATTCTATAGTATGCTTCATACACATTTTTACACCATTCGCATATAAATCTCCAAGCACATTACAGTCAAGATTTGATGCAGGCATATCATACATATAAAAGCGCACAAGATATGCCCAAGCTGCATAGAAATTCTGAATTACAGCATTATATATATCACCGTTTTCATCTACCAACTGTGTTTCAACTATGGGCAATTCTAAAGAGGAGCCATTTTTAACAGGGCATAATAATGCAAAGCCATCATCTGAGAAATTAGATGGGTTAAATAGCATATAATCCACATCAGATGAAAACTGGCTTATATTTATTTCTTCTGTTTTATCTTTCTGTATATAGTTAGATTTAACATCTATGGTTACTCCACCAAACAAATCAGTAACGTCATCCATCCAGCCAAATTCATATCGTTGGTTTAGGTCTGTTTTATCATATTCTACTTCTGATTGAAAATATGATGATAGCTTTTTGTTAAACTGGTCTACTAGTTTAGTAAAATCAAGCTGAACATTTGTATTATAAGAGTATGAGCCTCCTCTCATAAAAAAACTTATGTGTTCAATCTTAAATTTACCATCTTCTATATACCAATAACATCTAAAACAATCACGAAGCATTTTCATTATATCTTCTAATGATACTTCTGCTTTTTGAGCGGGCTGGTCATATTCACCTTTAAGTATATTTGTTTTTTGTGTTATGTGTACATAAAATCTTGCCATCGACATTGGTACGGTCGTATCATACAAAAAGCGACTATATTCGGCAGTTGCTTCATGCTGAAGAGTAGGGTCTATTTCTTTAAGCAAAGCCTTTATTGCTGCTGCTATAGAATAACTATCCCTAAGAGTATATTGCTTTCTTAATCTCTGCTCAAATAAAGAATAATAGCTATCGTATACATACCACAATGAGGCATTAGCCCAAGAATTTCTACTAATAGGCAAAGGTCTGCCTATACCGGTGCTACCAGGAATAAATTCATTAGTAAAATACTGGTTATAATCATTTAAGCCATATCTTGTAGGCTCATCTACTGCTCTAGAAGTACAGAAAAACATTCCGCCTGTTAGCCCAATACACTTTTTATAATTTCTGTTGTCTGTGACAAAGTCATCAGATGGCAAATCATATGTGTTCTTTACACCTTCAGAGTCTTCTACAAAATCTACATCGCAAAGCAAACGCCTGTAGATATGATATACGAAAGGACTCTCTATAGTAAATTTATCATTTGAATTATTTACATTTACCATCTTAATATCCTCGATTCCTATATATTTATTGTCAGGGTCACTAACAGCCCACTGCTTTTCTGATTGATACAGCAGGGTATTATCTGAATTTCTATATAAACGTATCCAATACATAGTAGAGCTTCCATCTACTAATTCCATTTTGCACGTGTAACCTGGATTCCATTTACTCCAATATCCGTTTGTTCCAGCGTATACTCCATTAACATCAGAAATGCTAGCATTTCTTATATAAAACTCATTTCCTGCTTTTATATAAGAAAAATAATACTTATTTATCAAGTCATTATGGTTGTCGATTGCTTCATTTACGTCATCTTCCCAGTATATGCCGCCAAAAAAATTAGATATTGAATTGGCACCTTTTACATAAACCTGCATTAAAGAACGTTTATGCAGGTTTATTCTTGATATAGCTGGAGCAAGTTTTATAAGGTCATAAGTATTTTCATATTTATTAACCACATCATTATATTCATCGAGAGCTGTTGTTTTAAGCTCACATGACTTTTTTTCATAGTCAAGTTTGCAATCTGTTTTATTAAATTCGCCTTTATAATACTCTATCCATTTACCAGAAGTCCTATTGTATTTATCTATAATAAGTATCATCTGGTCTTCTAGACTTGAATTGCGCACAAGCTCGTAATCACTCCCAAACAGATTTATTTTACCATCAAGTGAAATACGGAAAAATTCTTGCCCACTTTCTTTAGCATATTTCTTATTAAGCTCTTTATAATGTGGATTTACTTCTACTTTATCACCACCATTCTTCGATATGTAAAATTTATATTTTGGAGGTATCATATCTTTAATTCTTTATAATTCGTTTAACATTTTTATGCTGAATAACTACTGTGCCGTTAGGTAGTGTATAATATTTAGTTTCGCTCTGTTTTCTAATACTTCGCACGTCATCCTCTATTTTTGAAAGGTCCACGCTTCCATTAGAATTAAGAGAAATATTCAACCCATCTGAGCTAGCAAATGCATTAAGATATTTATCTTCAAATGTTCCTTTATTTAGACTATTAATAACATCTGGAAGTATCTTTTTGTATTTCCTAGTTCGCTTCTTACTTATAATAGCAAGTGCTTCTCCACCTTCAGCTCTCATTCTGCGCTTCTTCTTATTCTTTACGCCCAAATCGATATCATCACCAGATGCATGAGAGCCTCCTTCCAAGAACTCAAGACCTCCTTCTCCATATTCATCAGACTGGCTCGCTGTTACTTGTTTGGCTTTAATTTTAGCTACTGCAAATGATGTCCACATTGTAGCAATAGCAGCTAATGCGAGAGCTGGGCCAACAATAGGAATTGAAGAGAATGAACTCCACAAATTAGCAGATGCTGTGACAAGCGAAGATGCCTGAGTAACAGTGTTCATTGCTTCTTGACGTTTTTGGGCTGCCTGCAGCATTTTTTGTTTTTCTTGCTGATTTTTCTTTTCTTGCTCTAATTCTTTTTTAGCAGTAGCTACGTTATTAGCATAGCCATTATTGCGGGCCTCAACCTCGGCATCATAAGCTTTTTGTGCGGCCTCTACTCGAGCTTCAGCTGCTTCTACAGCCTGTTCAGCTAATTCAACTTCGGCATCCATAATGGATTGAAGCTGTTCTATTACTATATTTACAGCATCTTTTAAGGCATCAATCTGGTCATCATCAAAGCCAAGTTTCTCAAGCAAAGTACCGCCTAAACCTTTTTTGCCAATATTTTTAATAAAGTCATCAAGCTCTGACAATTTACGGTCTATGCCTTTAACAGTGGCTTTAGCAGCATCAATCTGAGCTTGACTCCAATCTAACCCACCAGCTTCTGCTAAACGTATTTGTTCTTGCCATCTAGCTTTTTCTTGTTCAAGCTTAAATCGAGTTATCTCAGTTTCACTGCGTTTAACTTCATTAAATACAGCCTCGTCAAGAGCTTGTTGTTCATCAAAGCTTGACATATTAAAACTACCAACAGTAATAGCCTTTTGTTTATCAAAAGATGCATTTATAGCGCTTGTAGGTTGTCTTTTAGCTTCTGGTAACTGAGCATTCTTAAGTAATGCTATTTGTCTTTCTACATCTAATCGCTTTAATGAATTGCTGAGTTCCTCATAAGAACCTTTTTTTGATACTTCACCTTCTAATTCTAACAACTCTAATAGCTGTTCAGCTTTTTGTATTTCTACATCTATATTGAGCAAATCTAGACTTAGAGTTAAGCCTTTTTGCTTGTTCTTTATAGCATTTTCTATATCATCTAGTGCTTTGATAGCTGTTTCTTTTTGGCTTTCTGTAAGCTTTTTATATTTTTCGTCTTGACCATTCAGTATTTTTTGGATTCTAGAATATTTATCGTTTAAATCAGCTATTTCTTGATTGAATGATGCAAAGGCTTCAGCTCTGCGCTTCTTATTTTCATCCCTCTCAATCTCTGTACGGCTCTTTTGATATGCTTTTTCGGCTGCTAATGCCAGGTTATTTAGGCGGTCATCAGCGTCTCTTGGTGTACGACCTCTTTTATCTTTTTTGTGAGATTCTTCTAAGCCAATTTCTTTAAATAGAGCATCTGCTTGGTCTTCATAAAATTTCCATACGTTGAAATAGCTTTCAACTTCTTTTTCAAGAGCATCTGCATCTTTTTGTAAACTTTCTACATTTCTCTGCCTTTGCTTTTTTAATCTAGTCCCAAGTGACAAATCGGAGTCTGGCCCAGAAATGCCACCCCATAAAGCTTTAAAGTAATTTATAGTTTTGTCGAAAAAGCCGTACTCACGCACTTTTTCAAGTTCGGCTTTATTTTCTGCGGCTAATAGTTTTTGGTATTGCTGGGACACAACATTTAGCGCAGCTTCTGCTTTAGCTCTTGCTTTATATGCAGCCACTACAGATTCAGTATTATCTACAAAAGCATTATTGGCGTCATTTATACTATCAATGGTGATGCCTAATTTACGGAACTCTTTTTCATTATCATTAATCCACTGTGTTTGTGCTTTTATATTATTCCCTAAATCTTTCCAATTTTCAGATAATCTTCTTAATACTGCTATCTGCTGGCCATAAGACCCTGTAGACCCTTTTCCTAGCTCATCATTTAAGTCCTCTAAAGCATCTTCAAAAGATTTAGCTGCATCTCTACCTGCTAACGTTTTATCAATCCATGTGATAATTTCTTTACCGTACATAGAAAATACGGTAAGTAATACTACTAAGATGGTGTTAAAACTAAATAACGATCTTACGATGGACCTTGTTACGCTTATTTGCTCTTTTCCTTCTGCAGCTAATAGCTCATTTTGTCTTCTTAGTCTTTTAATTTCATCCACCACCATAGGTATATTATTCGATATACCTAAGAAAAAAGTATTAAGTGATACAGCTACAGCAGGTAATTCTCGTACTACTTGAGAAATAGAAATACCTAAGCCATCCCATGTTTTTTGGTAATGACCTACAGACAATCTATAATTACCTGTCGCTTCTTGCAATTTTATCATCTGCTGATAAATTGCATTTGTTTCAGCTTCAAGCTTTTTACCAGAGTCAGCAGCTTCTCTCTCAGCCGCAGACATCTGATTAAGTCGTATTTTATTTAATGCATATTGAGCCGAAAGTCTATTATAAGAACCTTCTGCAGAATTAGCAATTGTAGCCTGTAATTGAGCAATCTGATTTGCTTCTCGTATTTGGGTTGAATAGAGTTTAAGCTGCTTGTTTTCTTCTGATTGGGCATAGGCAAGTTTCTCTTGAGCCTGAGCTAATGGGTCTACTGTAGCTTTCTGCTGTTTTCTAGCAGAAGTAAGCTCAGCAATCTTAGCTTTTAACTCAAGTAATCTTTTACCTTCATCTGACTGTAAATAAGCTAATCTTTGCTCTGCCTTTTCTACTTCAGACAGAGTTTGGATATGAGGCTTCATTTGGTCATCAAGGGCCTTAATCTGATTTTTCAAATTAAGAATATCATTGAGTAGCTGTTGCCCCATTTCGCTATCTGCTCTTTCAGCTGCAGTTAAAGATTTATATAGCTCAACTGTTTGCTTTAGGTCAGACTTAAGACGGTCATAAGAAGATATAGCTTGCTGGATATAACGCTGCTGTTCTACAGTTGCTCTATTAGCATCTGAAGTTTGTGCTTTAAGCCAAGCAATCTGTTTACCTGTATCAGATAAAGCTAATTTAAGCTCATTCTGAGCTCTTTCAAGTCTTGACGTAGACGCTGTTGCTTCATCGATAGCTTTACGCCCTTCACTTGTAGCTCCACTAGCAGACTTAAGAGAATGTACAATCCTATCTGCACCTGCTCTGATAGCATTTACCATTGTCTCGTATGACTGATTGAGCTCGCCAAGTTGCTTGACAAGCTTTTCAATTGAGTCATCCGGCTCAATTATATCGCTATATTTTATCTTATCGTCTTCAGCCATAATTATTTCCTTTTATGCCGTTTAACACTCTTGCTTTCTGCTTCTAATTGCTGTTTTATATTATCAACAGCATTATAGAATTGAAGTACTGTCATCTTTTTAGCGTCCATGCTTGTTTTTTGAGCTATCAAAAGACAAGTACTTTCAAATTGCTTATCATATTTTATCTCAACAGACTCACTTCCTATGTATGATTTTGGAGAATGCATATTAAGCATTATCATATCTATGGTTTCTATCTGTTCAGAGTTATCTGTGTCATTTATCATAGAGTCCAACACAAAAAGTGTTCTTTGCTTTAACTTATCGTATGCATCTTTTTCCTTTGGATTTACAAAATCTCCTGGAAAGTACATTTCAAGTTCGGTGGTTACTTTTTTTTTAAGCCAAGTCAAAAAGTCTATAATCTTTGAATGCTTTATTTCTTTAAGCCTGGCCAATATATTTTTAAGTCCATCGTCTGACAAATCATTAACTTCTTCACCGTCTATGCTGTGAATAAGAGCTGCAAAAGCTAAATACCTTGGTGAAATTTCGTTGTTCACCATATACATATTTTGCCTCATGTTTTGCAGTTCTTGCAAAGCTTTTTTGGCATTATTGCTTTTAATGAATTTAGCAACACGGGTTATATGGGCATCAATATCATCTGCGTCTGAGCCAATTCCAGAGTCTATAAGCAAATACTTATTGTACTTCTGAAAATTTACAATAGGCATTTCATCTATGCTGTCATATACCCGTACGACTTTTTTATTTACTATCAGGTTTTTCATATTAAAATTCGCGTTATAGGGGTTGATATGATAGGAATAAGTATAATACTCATCTCATTAAAGAAAATAGCGAGAATGATAGCGAGAATAAGCGACGTCCAAAAGCTTAAGCAAAAGTCACAATCGAATAATTGAGAAATAAGCTTAGGAGCTCTGGTAATTATCTCATCGCGTACACCGAGTTTTCCAATTAGCAAAATAGCAAATGCTGCTGCTAAGGCTATATATATTAAAGCCGAAAGCATTGTTATAAAATATACCGTTGACATAATTCTCTAGTTGTTAAAGTAAATTCAATTCGTATTCCTGCATAAGGGTACATGAAGAATTGTTTATCGATATCTTGTATACCTTCTCCTTTATAAGTATAGTTATTATAGATTTTCTCTATTGAATAACCTTTGTATATATTTTCAAAGCGCTCATATATATCATTTATAACAAGCTTACCAGTTGTAGTAATAAGACCTGGAGTAGTTAATACTCGCATAATTTCATCTTTTACTTCTTCTGTATGCATAACAGTTTCATCTTCATAAATGCTACTGAGGTCATACCAGAATATAATGGCCCCGCTGAAAGTATATTGTGGCAATGATTGAACTACTTCAGTAATCTTTTGTGGGTCATAAATATCAAACCATGAAAAATTGCCAAAGTTATCATTCGGTAAAAGTGACACATATTCTCCATTGCCGTTATACATCGCAGGATATATAAACTTATTACCATCTGGTCTATGTTCTACAAGCTTATATGCTCTACCAAATGCACAATTAAGCCACTTAAGTCTGTTCATAAGTGACTTTTGCATATCCTGTAATATCTTATCAAGCAATACAGGGTCTTCCTTAAATCTTATTTGTACTGAGTTTTCCTTCATTTCCTTATTGCCTGTTTTAATCGTTTAACTAATTCTTTTCTTATGTGAGAACGAATTATTCTGGTAAAATTTTTATCTGTTAAGCGAAAAATCTCTTCACCATATTTCTCAATAAGTTCAGGTGTTTTTTCATCACTCGTGGTCACATAAAAACCTTCTGAGTCAAATACTACAAACATAGACTCATGAAAAGCACCTGTATCTCGTAATGTGACCCTTGTAGTAGGCTGACCTTTTTTCTTTTTTATTTGTATGGTTTTAGGCTTGTATGGCATATAATCCATTATCTTTTCACCTCTACCGTTGATACCACGTCGATATAACTGGTCATCTGCTATAGCTGATACTATTACGTCTTCTTTGTCACGCACAATATCTTCTAATAGCATAGGCAAGCTATCCTTAAAACTTCGCAACCTATATTCCAGATTGCGGAGTGTCGCGTTATATCGTTTTACAGCCATACTTATACAGTTCTATATTTAATGCCATTGTTTCGGCATGGCAAACATACTCTATCAATTCCAGAAGTACTTAGCTTAATGGCCTTGAAAGCCATATCTAGCTGATAACTTAAACCTGATTTTTTCATAGAAGAAGAGTCACCATCTACCTCATATAATATATCAAGTCGAGAAGCGTTGATTGAATGCCTATTTGTTCTTACATTAGAGTTGTATGCAAATTCGCGTAACATGTCTACAGCTACCTGCTTAGCTATGACATCTTGGAACATCATTCTCTGCTCAACTATAAAGTCTGTAATATCACAGCTTACAGTAACTTCTAAGTTTAATCCGTAGTTATTATCGTAGGTATATTGATTATTTTCAACATCCCACAAATGTAAACTTTCGTCTTCTATATTTATAAGTTCTTCATTTACGAAGAATGGATGAATTTCAAGATATTTAGACCATGCCATCCAAGCAAGTAATTCTCTACGTGAGCATGAACCGCAAGGCTCTTTTGACCAGTCTTTATTTTTTCTAATAGCTTGACTTCCCTCTGGAAGTTCAGACTGAAAATAGCACAAATACCAACTTCCTCCTGCATCATTATCTTCACTTTGGTATGGCAAATAGAGGTCATCGACTGTAAACCATTCAGCGCTATTATCTCGTATCTTATTAAGCTTTATAATCTTTACTGGAGCATCCATACTTGAATGCATAAGATACAAAGTATATTCTCCAGCTTTAGTAAACTGAAGGCATATTTTATTTATCTTTGTGGTTACGCCTTTTGCTCGTACTGGTATAATTTCAAAGCCAACTAGATTTTTCTTATTCTTTACAGTATCTACTAATCTACCTGTTCCATCAAACAAAGTACGACTTTCGCATAATGGCTTATTTGTTCCTTCTACCGTTTTTTCATTACAATATCTAGCAATAGCTTTTTGAATGCTTGCTTTTGTTTTGCTCTCAAGCCATTCAGAAAATAAATTGGTTTCAACCCAATACTCAGACTCAATATCAGGCTGTTTTCCTTGTGCTTTTTGAAGTGCTTTATATTGTGTTCCTTGATAATCAACTACATTGCCTTTGCTATATTCCTTTTCAGAATTGTATTCTGGAAAAGTGATATTATTAAAATCCGGAGCAATACATGACATATTCTGCAAAGTCAGCAAAGGATGAATTTGTTGAAAATATAAGCCACTTTCACTCACGGTTAAAGCATCAGATATTTTTAAGTCTGATGTATCATAATTCTGCTCCCATCCAATAAGACGTAACAGCTTTTCTTGTATATCGTTGGCTCTAACCATAATTCTTAATTTTTAATGAAAAATAGGAGGCCACTATCGCCTAGTGGCTCAGTGTGCCTCCTACCAAAGCTAATAACAACTCAAAGATTTGCTATCGATTTATCATCCTCCAACTCACGCAGAAGCCTCCTTAGTGTTAACCGGATTGTCTTTAGAGTTGACAACGACCACAGGCTTAGCATAAACTGCATCCTCGCTTGATACGTTGAATGCCAGAATAGGACTTGCCAAAGTGCTAGGTGCACTGTTATATGCAGTCAAGAAGGCCACGTCAACAGCAAAACCGTAATGCTCTTTGCGTGTGCGGGTCATATCGGCAGTAGCAGCTCCTGCGATAGCATTGTAGTCGCCTACAGAATCGTAGAAGTATGTACCAACAGGCATGTTCAACAGAGGCAAAGTAGCAATACCCCACTCATGGCCGTCACCGGAAACAGTTCCAAGCAAGCAGTCACGCTCGAAGCGGGTCAACATTCCAAGAGAGCCGGCATTTACAGCGTAACCCTGAGCATACTTACCTTCGGCAGCTGCGATATTGTTCGTCAAGTGAACAATTTTTGTGCCAAATTCATTCTGCTTGTTTACGTCATTGTAAAGACCGTGCTGCTGCAACTTACGCATGATAGACTCAACGCCAGGGTCACCTACAAGATGCAACTGACCATAGAAGTCATTTGCTCCCATCATAACCTCAAGGTCACCAAATACGTTTTCGCGTTCAGTCCACTTTGCATTGATGGTATTAGCAGACCAGTCATACAGCAGCGGATTTTTCAAAACCTGTGTTTTGTTGGCTGCGAGAGCAGCAAGAGCAGCTTCATCAAGCTTTTTCGCAAAAGCATAGATGTACTTCATCATTTTGGTTTCAAAGTCCTTCTGAATGCCAATTTCGTTATTCATGTACATTGCTGGAGCAATAGTAAATCCCCATGCATAAGTGGCAAACGTGATTTGAACCATTTTAGAAGTGTTTTCACTGTCGGCAATTGTCAAAGTGCGGGTACTACCGATAGTAATATCAGCATCATAGTCAATTACCGGAGTTTCCAGCGTGTTACCGATGGAGGTCCTTGCTTTTTGCTTCAGTTCCTCAGTGAGGATGCCAGTAGGGTCTTCAGACTGCACCATAAAAGCGTTCAGCGCACCGTACCTACTGGGGCGATACTCAAACTTATCAAGGTTAGAGTTCGCACGAATGTTCTGGATACGTGTTAAAACTAGACTCATAACTTTTAAGTTTTTTAATTGTTAATAATTATGCTATTATGGTGCATTACCCTTTTACGCCTCATAGCATTTTTTATTCTTTATACTTTTTCGTATGTTTTCTCAAAAATATCAGGCTTACATGGATAAAACTCACCATTTACACCTTTAATGATATAATCACCTACACTTGCTCGCATTGTGCCTTCTAAAGTTTCAATAGGGACATAAGGATTATTTTTATCCTCATAATTTACATGCGCTCCTCCCATAAACTCAGAAAGCTCACAAATTCTTTCAGCTGTGTCTTCAAATTGAATTGCTTCAATTATTACTGGTTTCTTTTTATACTTCATAACTTATTTTTTATCTAATAGGTAAACTTGCCACATTGTTTTCAGTTCTCAGCTGCATTGACTGGTCTGCGAATTCTTGCGAGTCACGGGTCAAACCATTTGCAAGCAGATGTGCCTCAATGGCTTTATCGGCCTCAACTTGGCTCTTGATGCCAGACAAATCAAGTGTTCCACCTGTTCCACCTGAACCGGACCCAAAGCCTCCTGTTCCACCGCCTGTCTGCTGACGACCTGTATCGATTACATCTTTAAGCGATGTTTCCATTACAAGCTCCTGCATTGTGTAAGGATTAAGATTATTCTTCGGATTGTTAAGGATATTACCATCCGCACCGCGAATAACAAGTTTCTTTCCTCCTTGGCCGTCCTCTATGAAATCAGGAGTACCTTTTGCAAGGACTTCTGCTTTTGCAGCGTTGAGCAGTGTCTTCTGAATAGGCTCAGTAATACCACTCTTAAACTTAAGACCTGCTGTAGCAGCTTGAAAAGCATAATCTACATGCGTGTCCTTAATAGTTTTATCAAACTCTGCCTTTTTGGTATTGAACTCAGTTTCCTTTGTCTGAAGTTGAGTTTGAAGCTGAGTTACTTGGGCTTTAGCATCTTTCAGCTGTTGCTTCAAAGTTTCATCACCAGCTCCTTTTTCAAGTTTAGACTGGAGCTCTGCGACCTGTGCCTGAGCAGCAGTAAGCTGAGTTTGAATTGTTTTTGCAGACTCTGCTTTAGTTTTGTACTCGCCAAGTACGCGCTTAGCATAGTCGTAACTTTTTTCACCATCTTTCTTTTTAATGCCTGTAATGCCAAGAATATCAGTGTCATACTGACCGTGCAATGCGCCGATTTTAGTACCTATAACGGTATTCTCATCATTTCTTGACATCTCAGCAATTGCATTCAGCTGGTCATCTGTAAGACCTGTTAAAGCTGAACTCTGTCGTAGCATCTCAATTGTTAACATATAGCTTTGTTTTTATTGTTAATTACTTTTGTACTAACTCTGCAGCATCTCCGTATGGGTCATGCAAGGCCGCCATAATGGTATAACCAAGGCCTTTATATGTTTTCTTGAAAAGCTGCCACTCTGCGAATGTGAACATTTGAGTATATGCTGGTGACTCTTCTTTGCCAGTCATTGGATTAAACCTACGACCACGCACAATTGACAAGTGCACCATCTTCTCAGTACCCGGCTTAGGAGTATAACCACTCTTAGCCTGTGTTTTCGATGCCGATGATTTTTCTTCGATAATATCATCAACATCTACTAGGAAAAGAACTACCTCGTCAAGCTCTTCCTGTAAGTCGCTTGTCCAAGCTTTTCCGCCTTTGGCCTTAGCAGCTTCTAGTTCTGCTTTACGCTCTACGGCCTTTTTCTTATAGGACTTAACATCCTCAAGACTGAGTGCCCGTAGTTGCTGAAGTTCCAATTTCTGTAACATATTCCAAAAGTTTTTTGTTTATAATATCTATTTTTTCTCTCATTGGCTTATTTGAAGCAAACTCAATTATGTTAATGTTCTCACGTTCAAATTTTTCGACTAAAGTACTAAAATTTATTTTAAGCTTTACCAAATTTTCATTTAATAACTCTTTTTCATACAATTTTAACACTTCATCCAGCGTTTTATGTGGATATGGCTCCAATTGCTTTAAGATAAGCATTCTCTGAAGTACCAAAGGATTGTTACGATACTCAACCTCAAGAATTTGTTGCGATATAGCATCTAGTTCTGAGTTAGACGCACCATTCTCCTTTGCTTGTTTGTACTTAGAATATAGCTCTGTTACTGTGAAAACGTAAAACTCTGTACCCCAGTTTACAGAAGATGATATGAAAGCACCTCCATACCTGAGTTTGCAAACAGTATCTTCGACAAATTTCTGTGCCAATTCAAAATTGGTCTTTAAGGCATTGAGAACTGAGGTTTTGCTTTCAAAGTTAGCAGTTACCTGAGTTTCATTGATGGCTTCTTTTTCACTTACAGTACCACCTGAACCAACAACAGAAATTACAATCTCATTTTTAAGCCTTGCACACTCATTGACATTATAATCAAGTGAGTCTTTATCGATAGTAGTTATCTGAACAGGATTACGCATATCTGCGACACCTTCAGATTGATTTGGTATAGGAACTTCTAAGAATGAACCAGGGCCAGCTATACGCTTTTCGCTACAGCAAGGACACTTTTCAACTGTTCCATCATTGAGAATTTTATACTCGCCTTTTGCATTGCGTAGAAAACCTCCATCGCAGTAATCACCAGTCTCATTATTCTCAAAATTACAATCAGCTTCATACGCACTATATATAGGATAAGGTGCATACAAGTCTAAATGCTGCTTCGAAATAGAGAAGAACAAATACCAATCAAGATTTGACAGCTCTTTTGTAATTGGATTTTTCTTAAGGTCTTTATTTTTCTCATTGAGTTGTGTTGACCAAAAGAACCGAGCTGGGCAATATCCTAAATCGTGCTTTGCTTCTGAAATAAGTGACTGAATTTCATTTTTCTCATTCAGCTGATATACTCTTATAGAAGTATCATCAAATACAGCTATTCGATGTTCCGGCTGTTTGAAAATAAGCCACTCAAACTGATTTTCATCAAGTCTAAAAGTCTGGTAATCAATTACGGCATCAATCTCAAGCCAATAAAAATACGGCTCTGGGCGCAAAGATGTTTGTACTTGAGGAAGGTCTACTACCAAAATACTATTTGGCGATACCTGCATTCTCTTCCATCCGGTTGTCTTCCACACCTCTGGCTCATTGAGGTTATTCTTTTTATACTGAGACCAGTCTTCTGCAAGCTCTGAGTCTGTAAACTGGTATGAGCTTGATGAGTTACGACTATAGAAAACCCTTTCGAGTTCTCTATAGACGTCCTCAACTACAGCAGGTGTAGGCAACGGAAATTTAAACAGATGAAGGAATATGTTGAATTTATCCTTCGGAAGCAACTGTCTTACCCAATCAAGGAATATGGTCGTAGGTTGGTTAATATCAGATACAGCAACATTCGTCTCAGTATGAAATCTAAGACGACGCTGCATGTTTACAGCTTTCTGAATAGTCTGACGTTTAGTCGGCTTTTGCAGAATTTGCTTTATCTGATTTAACTCTAAGGCCATTTTCTTCGTCGTAAGTATAATTGCTATCTTTAGGTAATTCCCATCCACCGTTTATAGCTGTGCCCATATCAAGCAGGCGTTCGGCATGCTGAATGCCAAACTCCTGCCTCATATTGTACTTAGGCACAACCAACATTACTGTTTGTTCTTTTTTCTTTCTCATAACTGAAAGTTTTAAGCTCCAACAGAAGCGGCATTAACCCAATCTGTAAGAGGATTGAAGTCCAATGTTTCGCGCTTGATGATATAGAACATATCGCTCCAGTTAGGATAGAATGACCATTCAATGGTATTGCTGTCCGGCTCTTCAAAACCACCAAGCTTCTTGTCACCAACAAAGAACTTACCAATAGGAATTGGGAAGTATGCTGTAGGCTCATCCTGGTCATCTACCAAACAGCCAATGTTGCCGTTTTCATCAATCAGCCAAACGCCAATCTCTTCACACATGTACTGTTTCAGCTGTGCAATTGTCTTCTGACTTTCCTGATAGATAGTGGCAGAGAACGTTGTCGGCTCACGGCCGATTGTAATCTCAATACCTCCAAGTGTCTGGTTACCACCGCCGAATGTACGAGCTGCACCAGGCTCAGAAGTAGGTCCTTGAATATACGGAGAAACTGTCATCTTAGAACCATCAGCCGCAGAAAACAAGGTAGAAAACGATGCTTTCTTAGTCGGGTCAGTGACAGAGTTCTTCGTTCCAGCTGTCTTATAGATGCGCTGGAATGCAACTTTTTGAACTTGCCCCATACTCTCCTTGCATTCAGCAATCTCAAGGTCGGCGATATGAGCACCGGCAGGGCATCCACAGTTTAATCCCATATTATTTATGTTTTTAATATTAATACTACCGAGCAGCTACCCTTAACTTGCATCGAATTACCTGTATTTTTGCTTCGAATTGACTTCTCCACAGCGCAAATATACTAAATTTCTTTATAAGTTGTACCGCTTTTAACATTTTTTATAGAGGTATTTTTTATCTCATATTCTCGCATTATGTTCATTCAAGGCTTATGATTTAATCATTCATATATAATTAAAAGCCTATAAATTACGAGAATAATGCGAGAATATGAATTTTAGTTTCTTAAGTGTATTTTTTTACGTCCACCTTTTCTTGCATGCATTTCATATACTCCTGTTAAGCAATCTGGAGCATCATCATGCTGGTTTCTCTTCTTATTATCTTTACGATATGACATAAGAGCCTTATAAAACTTAGGCCATTTCCTCTCCCAGCCTTCCGGAAACAAAATATCACTCTGAACATTAGCAGAAGCTGTATAAATGCGTGCCTTTTTGTTCTCTGTCTGTGTAAATGTTTTAATAGCGCACCTGAAATTACGCAAATCAACTCTTAATATGCGCTTTACATTACGTGAATAGCCACGGCCTCCATTATTTGACTCAATTAAGGCCTCAACCGTGCCATTTTTGGTCAACATTTCAGCTTGTTTTGGCTCTGTGACCTCCATAGGTGCATCTGTAAACAAAATATCAGTTATATAGCAGTATTCAGGCGTATTTATAAAGCAAATTGAGCATAAATCATCAGCTCCAGTGTCAGCTGTATCAGTATAATTCCACTTTTGAAGTGCTTTTGTGCCTGTTGGAAGCTCTTCTATCTTATAAGTTCTAAATCCTTCATACATAAGACCCTCTTTTGGTGTTGGGTCCTGCATATACTGTGTATCGAATACAAGCGGATTTATTTCACGCATCTTATAAAGCTCTTCAAGTGTATGCTTCATTGGCCAAAGTGCATGTTCTTCTCCAGTTTCTGGGTCTACTTGTATAACTGGAAGTGATAAAACAGTCCATTCGTCTGGCTCTATCTCTTGTAAATAGCCACAAAGGTCATGTTCATGCAGCCTTTGCATTATTATAATGATTGGAGTGTTACGCGAGTTAGTACGGTTACGAATTGTGTTCTCAAATCGCATGTTAATACGCTCGCGGACAATATCTGACTCAGCATCTTCTGGCTTAATTGGGTCATCGATTACAATCGCGCCTTGGAAAATGTTTGTTGTAGCTCCTATCATATCAAGCATCTCGTTTGTATGGTCATCAAATGTGAATATATCATTGCCTCCGTCCATTTTATCAATATCTGGTACTTCGTCTACTGCTCCTGCGCCAAATCCAGTTACTTGGCCTTGTGTTGATACAGCATAGAGCTCTCCGCCTGATTTAGTTTTCCATCTTTTAGCTGACCCTTTTTCAGATGCAAGAGCTGAGTTAGGAAAAAGAGTCTTATAAAGCTCTTCTTGCATGATATTTCTGATTGTTTCAGAATTATCATTCACAAGTATATCTGAATAAGATAGATGCAAAAATCGACATTTTGGATTTAATGCAAAACACCATGATATAAATGATTTGATAACAAGTTCAGTTTTACCATAGCGTGGAGCTATATTGATAATAAGTCGCTTACACTTACCATCTACAACATCCTGTAATACTTCAAACATTTTCTTATGGTGTTCTGCAACTATAAAACTTCTATGGTATTGACACTTAAACATGCACTTTGTATACTTCTCAAAAGAAGATAGTAATTCAACCTGAAGAAGTTCTTTAGGATTTACAGTTCCGGCCTTAGTAGTATTTAAGGCTCTTTCTTGCATTGTTTTTAATGAGTCCATTATCCCTCCTTTCTTACTGTATATCCATATTCTTTCTCTGCTTGTTTTCTAGCGACAACAGCCTCTTCATAATTTAAGAAATAGCCTAAATGCTTTTGCTTATATTTCTTTTCGTATTTTTCATATGCTTGCCATTTTCCTTGTTGCATATTAAAGCAAACGCTACTTGCACCAGATATATTATGCTTATATAAACCATGGTTTCTCGTATTTTTCTTATTTGTTACAAGCCTTAAATTGCATATTCTATTGTCTGCTTTATTACCGTTTATATGGTCAATTTGATATGCTTCTCCTTTTGGCCATTCTTTATAATAGTATAGCCAGGCTAGTCTATGCGCCCAATATGATATTCCATCTAGTATTATCTTTACATAACCAGTTTTATGAATAGTGCCTGCTATATCTCCTGGTTTAAGCCTTGCTGCGGTTGGAGTTTTCCATGTAAAAACTCCTGTTTCTGAATTATAATTTAGCCTTTTTGCAACATATTCACTGGTAAGTTGCTCTTTAGCTTTCATTTGTTCTAATCTCTTATCCATTTTTATCTGCTATTTAATTAAAGTATCTCTTATTACTATATAAGCCTCTCGTGATATTGGCACATTAGGAATAATACCTGTTTGGAGTTGTTGCTGCTCAGGTAGATTAAGCTGCATTTGACCTTTTCCAAACACACGGTCCCAAAGCTTCTCAACTGTTTCTATATTGCCAAGTTTTGCATCTTCTTGCAAGCGCTTTATAACTGTTTTGATAACGATTGGTATCTTTTTATTGTTATACAGAGCTGCAAGTTGTGCCTCATTGCATGTTAATAAGCAAGCCAATAAATTAGCCGTGTCTTGCTTTGTAAGCTGAACACTTAAATTGATATTAAGGCTAGTAAGAAGTTTTGTTATTTCAGGTCTTGATGCTCCTTGTAACTGAAGTGCTGAGCGTATAGCTGATGAATATGAACCTTTACCCGAGTCATGGCGTTCTGCTAACTCAGTTGCTTTAAGCGGCTCTACAGTCTGAGCCTCAAGTGCCTCAATAGCCTCAACTCGTTTTTGCTGCTCCGCGATACGTTTGGCTTGAAGCTCAGTTTGGCCATCTGGTATTTCTTCCACACCGAGTTCTTCTGCTAATGATTGGCGTTTTTCTTGTTTAGCTTGAAGATTTTTAAGCTTCTGCTTTTCAATATACTTAATGCGAGCCAATTCTTTTGCATCTTGTTTTGATTTGATGCGCGTGGCCTCTTGTTCTACAAGCTTAGATATATCTGGATTAGACATTCCGGGAACTACTGGCCTATCTGGCAATATATCTGCTAATTTCTGTACTATTTTATCTGTTTTCATATCAATTTTGATTTTTTGCGATAAATTCTTTTTGTCTTTCTATCAGCTCAGCTTCTGATGGTATCTGTGCTTCTCTAAAGCGCCTATCTTTACTTTGGCTTATATCAATTATGGGTTGATAGACATAAGACCATATATATCCTCCTGCTGATTTTATATGGCCATTGCAACACATGGATATATTACTTGCACAAATCCCAGTTTCTTCAGCTGCATCTTTTATGGAGGCATATTCATTTATAAATAGCCCAGTATTTCTATCATAACTGCATACTGACTTTGAAAGTCGCCCTCTTCTACGCATATTATAAATACTATTGTGTGGGTACATAGCATTTTTATCTACCTCATTCATAAGTTCTTGTAATAATATGTTGGCATAATTTTGTTCAAAAGCATTGCCTGCTTTTATGAGAGTATTATAGCCATAAGGCAAATATGTTCTATTTGCTTTTATCAATTCATATTTACAGGCAAGTACTTCTGACTCATCTGCGAGTCCATATTTTTCTATATTAACTGTTATATATTTACTATTCAGCAGAGCTTGCCTTAATTCTATGCTTTTAGCATTTACACTTAGAATTTGGCTGATTAAATTCTTTATTCCTCTATATACTGATTGATTAAATGTATGACAAACTATCAGCCTGTTATCAAATTCAAATTCTACAATAAAGACTGCCCATTCATTTGACAGGCTATCTATGCTTGTAGTAATATCTACCTGTATGCCATCAATGTTTATCATATTAGAAATTTTATTGTGATTTATATTTACAGTGCAAAAATACATAAATAATTCTATATATAAAAATTCTCGCACAGAAAATTTATAGGAAAAATTTTTCAAGAAACAATGCAAAGTTTTTTGTTTCTCAAAAAGGCATTGAAAATCAATTAGTTAGACATTCTCGCATTGCAAAATAAACGAAACAACGAATGCTCACTTACTTTTTATGGAATATGTAATATGTATTTATTATATTTTGGTTTATAAGTATAATAATTATAAATTCTATATTACAATTCATTCTATTTTTTAGTAATTTTATTGTTTATTTGTTTA
>ERZ857629.521-NODE-521-length-52047-cov-10.091322_pt1 | contig 52047 bp, 45 predicted proteins | sample MGYA00519700_ERZ857629 | MGnify/ENA primary metagenome ERZ857629 (study PRJEB31778, sample SAMEA3449351) | human gut metagenome | biome: human gut; feature: human-associated habitat; material: faeces | place: United Kingdom | collected 2010/2012 ... | reverse complement strand
GGTGAACGCGTGCGACGGAGGACTTTCTGCGTCCGGTGCCGTACATATAGGGCTTTTTGCACTTATAAGTTGCCATATTTCTTTACCTCCTATTAGCGATCCCAGACTTCGGGCTTCTGAGCTGCATGGGTGTGCTCTGCACCGGCGAAGATCTTCAGGCGCTTGAGCTGCCAATCAGCGATGGTGTTCTTCTGGAGCATACCGCGAACCGCGAGACGCATAGCAAGCTCGGGTCTCTTGGCCATAAGGGTCTTGTACTGAGTCTCTTTCAGACCGCCGGGATAACCGGAGTGTGTGCGGTAATACTTCTGTTCCAGCTTTTTGCCGGTGAGAACGGCGTCTTTTGCGTTGATGATGATAACATAATCGCCGCAGTCAACATTGGGAGTATAGTCGGTCTTGAGTTTGCCGCGGAGAAGATCGGCTGCAAGAGCAGCGGTCTTGCCCATGGGCTTACCGGCTGCATCAAGGACGTACCACTTACGGGTAACGGATTCCTTGGTTACCAGGGTAGTAGACATATTTTGTGCCTCCATATAGATTAAATGTTTTGACATTTTGTGAGTGCGCTGATACAATTTACCGTAAAGTATCTCAAACGCGCTTAATCTTTATACCACAGCGTCAGACGCCTGTCAACATCAAATTTAATTTACGGATTTGAAACTCCTTAAATCTCAAAAATACTCCTTAAATCTCAAAAATGCTCAAAACGATATTTCAATTGAAAAGGAACGTTTTATGAATAAGCTTCTCAATGAATTTACAGGCACGGTCCGCCGTGCGGTAGACGATTATAATATGATAGAGGACGGGGACAAGGTTGCGGTCGGCGTGTCCGGCGGCAAGGACTCGATGCTGCTGCTCGTCGCGCTCAACCATCTTAAAAGCTTCTATCCCAAGCGCTTCGACCTTGAGGCGATCACAATAGAGCTGGGCTTTGAAGGGATGGATTTCACTCCCGTCAGGGATATGTGCGAGGAGCTTGAAATACCGTACACCTGCCTTAAAACGGACATCAAGGAGATAGTTTTCGACATCCGCAAAGAGGATAATCCCTGTTCCCTGTGCGCGAAGATGCGCCGCGGCGCGATAAACGACGCGATAGGTCAGCGAGGCATAAAAAAGCTTGCCCTCGGTCACCACTTCGACGACGCGGTGGAGACCTATATGATGTCGCTGCTGTTTGAGGGACGCATAAGCTGCTTCCGCCCGGTCACATATCTCGATCGCAGCGGCGTGACGCAGATACGCCCGCTCATCTATGCCGGAGAGCAGAAGATCGCAAATGTCGCGGCGGCGCTGGAGCTGCCGATAGTGGAAAACCCCTGTCCGCAGGACAAGGGCAGCAAGCGCTATGAGATAAAGAAAATGCTTTCTGCTCTATGCAGGGATTATCCCGACATGAAAAGCAAGATCTTCGGCGCGATGCAGCGTATGCCTCTTCCCGGCTGGGCGCCGAACGTCAGCTACCATGATATGAAAAACGGAAAATAACTTCAATATATGACAAGAGCGGAAAGCCGCAGACGGCAGTTCGCTCTTATTTCTTAACAGGAGGCAGTTCTATGCTTCATCTTATTATCGGCAAGGCCGGAACGGGCAAAACGGCGGCGATAATCGAAAAGATACGCGGCGCGGTGCAGCGGCGTGAGGGCGGACATATGCTGATAGTTCCCGAACAGTACAGCCATGAGGCGGAACGGGAGCTTTGCGAAAAATGCGGCGACACGATGTCCCTCTATGCGGAGGTTTTCAGCTTTACCGGACTTGCGCGGCGGGTACGCTCGCAGTGCGGCGGCGGCGCGGCGGAATACCTTGACAAGGGCGGGCGGCTCCTGTGCATGTCCCTTGCTCTCGGCAGCGTGGGCAGCAGACTCAGGGTCTACGGTGCGGCGGAGTATGTGTTCTCCCCGTGGCCATTGTTCTGGGCGATGCTGCTTTCCGCGATAGACGAGCTTAAAACCGCCTGCATAGGCGCAGACGTTCTGACGGAAGCGGCGCAGGAGTGCGGCGGCGCTCTGGGCGAGAAGCTGTACGACCTTGCGCTTATTTACGAGGCGTATGAGGCGGTCGCCGCAAACGGGCACGCAGACCCCGCAGATATGCTCACGCTGCTTGCCGGACAGATACCGGAAAGCACGATCGGCAAAGACACGCACGTTTATATAGACGGCTTTATCGACTTTACCGCGCAGGAGCAGACCGTCATAGCGGCGCTGCTCGACGCCGGTGCGGAGGTCACGGTGTGCCTCACTGTTGACAGCATGGACGGCGACAACGAGATATTTGAGATGAGCCGCAGAGCCGGACGCGCCCTTATCGCCGCGGCAAAGGAAAGCGGGGCGGAATACTCGATAGAGCTTTCCGAAAAGGAATGGAGCAAGGACGCCTCTCTCGGCTATTACGGCGATATGCTCTTCAGCTACACGAGCGGCAGGTACGAGGGCAAAGCCGCGATAAGTCTCCAATACGCCGAAAGCGTGACGGCAGAATGTGAATTTGCCGCGGCGAAAGCGCTTGAGCTTGTGCGCGACGGCGGCTGCCGCTGGCGTGATATAGCTGTCGCGGTGCGCGGCTTTGACGACTACCGCGGGATACTTGCGAACGTTTTTGAGCAGTACGGCGTCCCCCTTTTCATCAGCGGCAGGAGCGAGCTTATGTATAAGCCCCTTCCGCTAATGATAAGCCTGGCATACGAGATATGCGCCAAGGGCTGGGATGTTGACGACGTTATAAGCTATATGCATACGGGGCTGACCGGGCTTGATGAAGAGGAAATCGAGCTTTTGGAGGGCTATATATTCAAATGGCAGCTGCGCTCCTCCGCGTGGATGAGAGAGGAAGACTGGAAGCAGCATCCCGACGGCTACCGAGGGGAATATGACGATGAAGCGCTTGAAAGGCTTGCGGCGATAAACGCGGCGCGGCGCAGACTTGCCCTCCCGCTGTTGGAATTTCAGCGCGCAAGCGCTCAGGCGCAGACCGCCGAAGAGCAGTGCGCCGCGCTTGCGGGGCTTTTTGCGGATATAAAGCTTCCCGAACAGCTTGAAAAACGCGCTCTGCTGCTTGCGGATGCGGGACGCGAAGAGCTTGCGCAGGAGTATGCGCAGCTCTGGGACATCGTCGTCTCCGCCCTTGAGCAGACCGCCGCCATTCTGACCGACCGTCAGATGGACAGGGACGAGTTCGGCAGACTCTTTACCCTCATGCTCTCGAAATACGACGTCGGGACTATTCCGGTGTCTCTCGACAGGGTGTCTGCGGGAGACTTTGACAGGATGCGCCGGCGCAGTATAAAGCATCTCATAGTTCTGGGAGCGTCCGATTCGCGCATACCGCAGAGCGGAGACAGCGGCGGCGTGTTTACCGACGTTGAACGCCGCCGTCTTTCCGAGCTGGACATAAACCTCGGCAGCGGTGCGGACACAGAGCTGTGGCGTGAGTTTTCGCTCATATACAACTGTCTCACCCTGCCCTCTGAATCGCTTAGCCTGTGTTACAGTCTTACCGACGGCGAAGGGCAGGCGCTGCATCCGGCGTTCGTTTTCAACCGTGCGCAGGCTATATTTGATATAAGTCCAGCCGCCGTTTCTCTTGACGATATCCGTATGAGCGCGCCGTCTCCGGCGCTTATGATGGCGGGGCACGCCATGCGCGGCGGGAGCGCCGCAGAGCAGGCGGCAAAGGAATACTTCCTGCGCACGGACGGCGAAAGATGCGAGGCGCTGAAAAAAGCCTCGGAGATGACAAGGGGGCGGCTGTCTCCCAATGCGGTAAAGGTTCTTTACGGCGACAGGATGAGACTGAGCGCGTCAAAAATAGACAAATTCGCCTCGTGCAAGTTTGCATACTTCTGCCAGTACGGTCTGAAAGCGGAGGCTTACGAGCCGGCAGGCTTCCGCCCTCCGGAAATAGGCACGTTCATGCACTTCGTCCTTGAAAACATGGCAAGAGAGGTCAGAGAAAGGGGCGGCTTCAAAAAGGTTGACGACACGCAGATAGGCAAAATAACCGACAAGTATGTCGAAAAATATGTGCATGACGAGCTTAACGACTTCAACGAAAAGAGCGCGAGATTCGTATATCTTTTCAAGCGGCTTTGCCGCGATGTGCGGGCGGTCGCTGCGGATACGGCGGCGGAGCTTCGCAAATCGGATTTTGAGCCGCTGGATTTTGAGCTGAATTTCGGCGACGCGTCAAAATTCAGACCTGTTGAGCTTGGAAACGGCGAGTATTCCATGACGCTTACCGGAATTGCCGACAGAGTGGACGGCTGGCTGCACAAGGGCAAGCTGTATCTGCGCGTGGTGGACTACAAAACCGGAAAAAAGAAATTTTCCATGTCGGATGTTTATTACGGCATGGGTCTGCAAATGCTTCTGTATCTCTTCGCGCTGCAAAGCGACGGCGAGGCGCTTTACGGACACGAGATAGTTCCGGCAGGCGTGATGTATCAGCCGGCGCGCAGCGCCATACTCTCCTCCGACGGAGACATTGACGCGGACGAGGCGGAGAAGGCGAGAAGCAGGGAGCTTCGCCGGAGCGGTCTTGTGCTTGAGGACGACGCGCTTATAAACGCGTGGGAAAACGGCGACGACAAGCGATATATCCCTGTAAAATTCAAGGGCGGTGCGCCGTCGGCGGATGACGTTGCGTCTCTTGAGCGGCTCGGCAGGCTGTCGGCGCATATAAAGGGCTGTCTTGCGGAAATGGCGTCGCAGCTGCATCGGGGCAATATTGCCGCCGATCCTTATTACAGGGGGCAGCAGGAAAACGCCTGCCTCAACTGCGATTATTTTGACGCCTGCCACTTCTCCGACGGGGAGAACGGCGAGCATTGCAGATACCTGAAAAAGCTTAAGCCGGAGGCCGTATGGAACATGCTGGAAGGAGGCGGGAAAAATGGCTGAGTTCAAACCCACGATATCGCAGCGGCAGGCAATAGAGAGCCGCGGGAGCAATATTCTCGTCTCGGCCGGCGCGGGCAGTGGTAAAACAAAGGTTCTGACCGAACGGCTCATGGCGTATCTTACCGACCCGTCGTCGCCTGCGGATCTTGACAGATTCCTCATAATAACCTACACCCGCGCCGCGGCGGGAGAGCTTCGCGGCAGAATAATGGAGGAGCTTTCAAAAAAGCTCGCCGAAGACCCCGGAAACCGGCATCTCAGAAAGCAGAGCGCGCTGTGCGCAAAGGCGCAGATCGGCACGATACACAGCTTCTGCGCCGATCTTCTGCGGGAAAATTGCCATCTTGCCGGACTTTCGCCGGACTTCAGGGTACTCGACGAGGACAGAGCCTCGGCAATGAAGGCGGCGGCTCTCGACCGGGTGCTTGAGCAGCGATATGAAAAAAGCGATAAGTATCCCGGTTTTATTCTCCTTGCGGATACTGTGGGGCAGGGGCGTGACGACAAGGCGCTTTCGGCGATCACTCTGACCCTGCACGGGAAAATGCAGTGCCATCCCCGTCCGGAGCTGTGGGCAGAGCGTCAGGCGGAGCTTATGAACAGTGCCTGCACGGACGCGGGAGACACCCCGTGGGGGCAGGAGATACTTGAAAGCGCCCGCGCATCGGCGGAGTTCTGGAGCGCGGAGTTTGACCGTCTCATCGGGCAGGTTGCCGGAAACGAAAAGATCGCGGCGGCGTATCTTGAAAACCTCGAAACGACTGCCGCCGGAATACGCGAGCTGCTGCGTGCGGTAAAGCTCGGCTGGGACAAGGCGTTTGAGTGTCCGCCGGTCGAATTTCCGCGCCTGAAGCCACTCAGAAATTCGCCCGACGCGGAATTGTCGGAGCGGGTGAAGGCGCGCAGGAAGGCATGCAAGTCGGATATGGATGGTCTGAGCAGGCTCTTTTATGCGCCGAGTGAGAAGCTGCTTGCGGAGATACGTGACAGCGCTCCCGCGATGACAGCGCTCCTTGAGCTGACGCTGGATTTCGACAGGGCGTACTGCGCGGAAAAGCGCAGAGCCGGATATGTGGATTATTCCGATCTTGAGCATCTTGCGGCGCGGCTGCTGACCGATGAAAGCGGTAAGCCTACGGCGCTTGCCCGCAGGCTTTCCAAGCGCTACACCGAGATAATGGTTGACGAGTATCAGGACGTCAGCCAGGTTCAGGACGCAGTGTTCCGCGCAATATCCGACAATGACCGCAATCTTTTCATGGTTGGCGACGTGAAGCAGAGCATTTACCGCTTCCGCCTTGCCGACCCCGAGATATTCACCCAGAAATACCTCTCCTATGCCAACGCCGGAGAAGCCCGCGAGGGCGAGGCGAGGCGCATAATGCTTCAGGAAAATTTCCGCTCACGCCGGGAAATACTCGACTGCGCCAACGCGGTCTTCTCCCTGTGCATGTCGCGGGAGCTGGGTGATATAGACTATGACGCGGACGCCGCGCTCAAGTACGGTGCGATAGGCTATGAGGATGATGTGCCGAAGCCCGAGATACTTCTTATCGACCTCATGGACGCCGCCGGAGACGACGAGGAGGAAACGCCGGATAAGATCGCCGTTGAAGCGCGAGCTGTCGGCAGGAAGATACTTGAGCTTATGGACAGTGGCATAACCGTCGGCGGCAGGAGCCTGGAGTTCGGCGACATTGCGCTTCTCATGCGCTCCGCCAACAGCGTCGGCGGCATCTACCGCCGTGAGCTTTCCGCGATGGGCATCCCCGCCGACGGCGGGGAGAGCCGCGAGTTTTTCACCTCCGTTGAGGTATCGACCGTTATTTCAATGCTCTCCGTCATAGATAATCCACATAAGGACATCCCGCTTATCGCCGTGCTGCGCTCCCCCGCGTTCGGCTTCAGCGCGGATGAGCTTTCGGAGATACGCGGCGCGAAAAAGGACGGAGACTTTTACTCCGCCCTTCTAAAGAGCGCGGAAACAAGCGCGAAATGCGCCGCTTTTCTCAAGGAAACGGGGAAATTCCGCGTCCTTGCGGCGGATATGAGCGCAAGCGAGCTGCTGTGGAAGCTTATAAACGGTCTCGATCTGCTTGCGATATGCTCTGCCATGACCGACGGCAGGCAGCGGCGGGCAAACCTCATGGAGCTTGCAGAGCTTTCCGAGAGGTTTGACGCCACCGGATACAGGGGGCTGCACCGCTTCGTGCTGTGGCTCAAGCAGCTTGCGGAAAAGGGCGGGGGCGTCGCCGCGCATAATTCGGACGGAAGCTCTGTAAAGATAATGACGGTGCATAAGTCCAAAGGGCTTGAGTTCCCCGTGGTCTTCCTCTGCGACACCGCAAGAAAGTTCAACATGTCGGACAACCGGGACACCGTGCTTATCCATTCAAAGCTCGGGCTGGGGCCGAAGGTATATAACGCCGCCAAGGGGATACAATATCCTTCCCTTGCGCGAAACGCCATCGTCCTGCGCTCAAAGCGTGAGACGCTGTCGGAGGAGATGCGTCTTATGTATGTGGCGCTCACCCGTCCGAGAGAACGGCTCTATATCACGGCGGCGCTCAGGGACGTGCCGAAATTCATGGAAAAGCAGCGCATGGGGCTGAGCGTTCCGATGTCGCCGCAAAGCCTGTGCGCGGCGGGCGCGCCGATAAGCTGGCTCGTCAGCGCGGCTCTTGCCGACTGGGAGGAGCATCTTGCGATAAGCGTTGTCTCTGCCGACGGGCAGGATGATAATATTCAGGAAAGCGCCGGAAGCGCCGCGCCGGATGCCGATGCGGCGGCGGAGCTTGCACGGAGACTGAGCTTTTCATACCCGCACAAGGACGCACAGGAGCTTCCCTCAAAGGTCACGGCGACGGAGCTGAAGGGACGCATGGAGCAGGACGCCGACGCGGAGAGCATTGCGCCGAAAATCCGCCGCGCCTTCCGTATGCCCGACTTCACCAAAAAGGATAAGCCTCTCACCGGCACGGAAAAGGGCATTGCCACCCACCTTGCCCTGCAATATATGGATATCTCCGAAACCGGAAGTCCCGAGACGATCAAGCGGGAGATCGAGCGGCTTTTTGAGCGGCGCTTCATCTCCCGGCGCGAAAAGGAAGCTGTCGATGTGCAGGCGATATTCAGGCTTTTCGCCTCCCCGCTGGGTCAGCGTATGCGCAGCGCGGACTTTATGAAGAGAGAATTCAGATTTTCCCTTCTTTGTCCTTCGGGCGGGCTTCTCGGCAAGGCGGAGGATGAAAAGATACTTTTGCAGGGCGTTGTGGACTGCTGTATTGCCGAGAACGGCAGACTGACCGTCATCGACTATAAGACCGACAACGTGCATACCGAGGAGGAAGTGCAGAAGCGGAGCGCATACTACGCCGGACAGATAAGCGCCTATGCCGCCGCGCTCAGCCGCATATTCAATATGGAGGTCGGAGAGTGCGTCCTTTACTTCCTTGCGGCGGGCAGAGCAGTGACACAAAAAGTTCACAAATAAATTTCTGTTTTTACGGAAACTTTTTTGCGCCGGATTCGTATATAAGAGTGAAAACAAAAAACACTAAAAAATACAGGAGGCGCATTAAAATGATGAAAGAAAAAACTATCGTGTGTGTTGGCATTGTTCTGATCCTTGCGATTCTCACTACGTGCGCTTTTTATTACGGAAGCAGCGAAAGCCCCGCAGTGAAAAACGACATGGAGATATCCGGCAGGATCGTCTCTTTCGGACTGATAAATGCAGCGGGTCTATCGGCAGAGACCGTTTTTCCGCCTGTTGAGTTTCCGCCCGTTGGATTTCCTCCGGCAGGATCGGCGTCAGCTGCGGCGCTCTGAGACATCAGCTTGAGCCAGGTTCGCCGCGGCTTTATGCGGCGCGGACTTGCTGCTTATAGATAATTTCCTATCCTCTCTTTTCTCTTTCTCCCTGAATATCCGACAGTCTTCATCGTCTGCCGGATATTCTTTTTGCCTTCTTGTCAAAGAAGCAAGCTTCTTTGACAAGCCGAGCAGCGGCAAAATTTACATTTGCCGCTGCCCCTGTTTTGATTCATATTTAATTTTCAGTCCGTTAAAACGGCGGGTATGTGCGCCGGAATTATTTCCCGCTCTCCCAGACGAGAAGTCCGGCGCGGCGGAGCACGGTGTAGAGTGCAGGCCAGAGCACGGTAACAACAACGGTGGAAATAACGGCGTTTGTCAGCGTGGCCAGAGAGCCGATCTTTGCAAGCGCCGCTGCCATGTCCTGAGGGATGCCGAAGAGATAGGTCTTGTAGAAATAGCCGAAAAGCGGATCGAGCACCACATTGCAGGCAAGCGCGCAGGCAGATGAAATGAGCGCTATGCGCGTCTGTTTCTTGACGGACTCTTCCTTTTCAATGCTGAAAAGTCTGCGGCTCACAAGCCCCACGATAAGACCGATCACAAGCTTGAGAACAAAGGTTTTCGGTGCGCTTGTGACATAGCCGCTGAAAAGGTCGGCAACGGTCAGGCCGATCGCGCCCGCAGCGCCTCCCCAGCCCCCGCCAAGAAGCAATGCGCCCAGCACGACCACGGCGTTTCCGAGATGCACCGCCGTGCGCTCCGTCCCGACGGGAATATCAAAACGAAGAAACTGGAAAACCACAAAGGCCAGCGCCGCGATCAGCGCGCCCTGTGTCAGACGAAGAATTTTTTTATGATTCATGTGAAGTATCTCCTGCTTTTGGAATGGCATTAAGATACTCCCTTTTCTGGTTATTTCAAATATCCAGATTCGTTATTTTTTATATAACCAGAAGGACTTGTACCAAAGCTCAGAACCGCCGGCTGAACGTCTCAGACCGGCGGTATTGTTTTTTCGGTTCCTCGGGACGCCTGCGCTTTTCGGAAGGGGGTCAGACTCCGTCGTCGTTCAGGTCGGCGACGAGAGCGTCCGTTTTTTTCAGGATATCGCTGAGTTCTTTTATTTTGTACTTCCCCACGCAATGCTTCAATATCTCGGCATAATTGGAAGCTGCCGTGTGCTGTACCGCTAAAAAGACCTGCTCCAGCTCATCCATGTACACCCCGTGAGCGATAGGGAAGCTGTACCGGTATGATACCTCTCCGTCGCTTTCATCATAATGAAACGCGCCAAAGCGTTTATCATAATTTATTTTCACTATCGCCTCGCAGAGAAGATACTCGTATGTTTTATCCGCTGTGATCGGGAGAACGGCGTCAATGCGGCAAACCCGCGGCGACGCCTCAACACATACCTTCATAGTCAGGCTGCATTTTTGAAGGCTGAACTCCAACTGATACATCACAAGCTCCGGCCTTGAAATGACTTTGCTGTAATGCCAGCTGTGCTGATCAAAGAAAGCCGCGACCGCGTCCGACGCCGATTCCATAAACTCCTGCGAATCTTCACGGGGATTGACATCGGTTAAGAATCCCAATGACCCTGCAATTTCTTCTGCAAAACATTCGGCTGCTGCGTCCTCCACCTGTTCTCCCGTAGCATACTCGCCCAGCTGCACTTCTTTTGCTTCAATCCGCCGTATCACGGAATCCGTTTTATCGCTGCGTTCTTCGCCGTTTTTAAGCTGTTTGATCAAATCTCCTGTTTTTTCAACAGCCATTTTGATTCTCCTCTTTTTATTAATCTTTTTTTAAGCTTATTCTTGTTTTTTCATATATGGCAATATATAATATAAAAGTATTTTTCACCAGCCTCTTGCCGCACTCGTTCTGTCGCTGCTGATCTTTGCGCTCCATTTGTTCACCACATATGTCGTGGGCATCCATGCGATGGTTCCTTCGGACTCTTTGTCGTTCATCATAAGCTCAACGAGAGAATAGTCCTTGTACCTGGCATAGACCTTTACCTTGCATCCGTCCTTTGCGTACCAGCGGACATCTCCGTCAGGCTCGGTGTAAAGCTTCTGCCCTCTTGCCGTGCCGCGCTGTGCCTGAACATACTTGATGCAGATGTCATCAAGGTCGTTCATGTCCTCAAAATTGGGAAGCATTATGTCTGGGTCGAACTGGTAGATGCGGTAAATAAGGTCGTCATAGATTTCCTGAAGCTTCTGGGCGTCCTTTTCCTGACGCGACACGCCCTCAAATTTTTCGGAGCCGCTCTGGTGATCTGCGCAAGCGGTTATGCCGATCGCAGAAAAGACGCAGACGGCTGCCAGGACAAGTGCGGTAAATCTTGTAAGCTTTTTCATATTGATTTCTCCTTATTTTTTATTTTGAATGTTTGCTCCTGATGATCCGAATATACACCGTATCTGAAAGGAGAAGTTTTTAGGTTTTTCGTTCGCGCCGCCGTCAGCATACACGTCAGCATACTATATAAAGGAGTGCCGGTCTATGGAATACACGGAACTTATATGGGACAGATATCTTGACTCTTTTGACAGCGAGCTTGCGCAGCTGTGGGATCTTATAGGCAGCAATCTGCTGAAAGCGGCTCCTTCCGCACGTGTCGCGGTCCTTAAAAAGACTGTCGTCGATTTCTCCTATTCCAGCCGCTTTATGCTCATGCGTCTTCTTCAGGCGCGTGCCGGCAGCGACGGCGGGTTTGAATACGTCGGCGAAGGCATACGCTGCTCCTTTACGGACATAAGCGCCGACCATGCCTCTTCCATGAGCGCGGAGGAAAGCGAAGCGTATGAGCGCGTGCTTGCGGACATCGCTCTGAGATATGAGCAGGACGCGGAATACAGCCGCCATCTGATAACAAAGGCGTGGCACACCCCGGAAAGCTATGAGAAAAAGCTGGAGAAAACGGCAGGCGCTGCAAAGGCAAAAAGGCTTGCCGAGGAAATGTACCGGACAAGGCTCACCAGGCAGGAGGCTTTTGATCTCGGCCATGTTCTCGGCTTCACGCTCAACGAGATGCAGCAGTTTCTCCTGCGCGTTTTCGACACCGGCGAGTGCATGCGCTTCACGCGCTCCGAGGATATAATAGAGGCTTATGCCTTTTTGACGGGCGCCGATCTCGAAACCGCGGAAAGGCTGAAAACGGAGTACGGTAAACGCTCCGCCGGTATCAAAAAAGACTTATCTGTCAGAACTGAAGGCTGGACGGCGCTTGCTCCCGCCGTACTCGGCAGCGGCGCGGCGGAATGGATGCACCATCCCGACGACAGGGACGAGCGCTTTATGGCGTGGCTGCTCAAAAACGCGCCGCACTTGGATATACCATCCCGTTCCGCGCAGACGCTCTACCGCAATCTGCTTGCGTTTGTGTGCAGATTTTCCGACGATACATACATGGGCGAAGACTCCTCCGATCTGTCGCAGCTGATGAAGCTTATTGACGACGAACCGAGTGAGCAGGCGCGTGAACTGATCCCGGACGACAGGATGCTTCTTGACAAAAAGTTTTCGGACGCGCTGCTCGGGACGGTCGTTGAATGCCGCAACCGCTATCTCGGCTCGTTCGCCGTTTCCGCCAATAAGAATATGGAGCTTTCCTCTGCGGACGCAACGAAGGATTTCAAAGAACACGTATACAATATCCTCCTCGGCAGAGACGAGGTTGAAAAGAGCGATATGCTGTATCTGCTGTGGATAGCGTCGGGGCTTTGCTGGTGCTTTGAAGCGGCGGATGAAAACCTGACCTTTGAGCATCTGTGTGATTTTCAGCGCGTATGCGAGGAATTTCTCAGGGCGGCAAACCTGCCGGAGCTGTATTATCCGCACATAATGGAGACGAGCATTTTCCTGTCCATAGTCTCAAGCACCGCCGAATACGACCCTTCCGAGACCTACGCGATGCTGTGCGAGGAAATAAAGAATCCGAGAAAAGCGCCGAAGCCCAACAGAAAGCACAGCGAGAAAGAACAGCTTGCGATCGTAAGGGATTGGATCGCACGGAAAAAGACAATAAGTCTCGGCGATTTTGCCGCGGAATACGAGGTAAGCCCCAAATCCGTTTCCCTGTGGCAGAAAAGATTCCGGGATAAAGGAATGCTTTGAAGCGTGAGGGCAGAGAAATGAGAGATACAAGACATCCGCTTCCGCCCGGTACAAAAATAGGCTTTGAAAGCGGAAGCGTATATGAAATATCCGGAGAGCCGATAGGCTTCGGCGGGGGCAGTATTATTTATCCCGCCGTCAGATACGCAAAAGCCGGTGAAACGGCGGTAAGCGACGGGTTCGACTACGTTCTCAAGGAGTGCTTTCCCGTCTGCGCCGCACACGGCTTTACCCGCCGCGGCGACGGAGAGATCGTACCCGAGACGGAGAGCGCGGAAGCGGAAGAATACCTGCGCCTTTGCAAGACGATGCAGCTGCGCGAGGAGGCGATAAGCAAAAGCCTTTACAGAACCGCGATACACGCCCTGCCCATCAAGGAATCCGCGCAGCGTGAGGAATGTGTTCTGCCCGGGCGGGACGGGTGCGTCATCGGCAACGTTTTCACCGTAATGGATTCTCTTTCCCTCAAGGGTACGGCGCTTTCCTCCTGCGTCAGAAGCCGCATGATGCTCCCTCTGCGCCAATGCTTTTCCGTCGTGCGGCAGCTTCTGTACGCGCTGAAGGAGATTCACGGCGCCGGCTTTCTGCATCTTGACGTCCAGACCGGCAACATTTTTATACAAGGCTCGCTCACGGAAGGCGAAAGCATCCTCACGCTGATAGATTTCGGCTGCGCAAGGCCGCTGACGGACGGGCATACGGACATGATATCCGACCGCATCGTTTTCGCCACGCAGGGTTTTGCCGCGCCCGAGATACTTCTGCACAACGACGGCACGCTCGTACTCACTCCGGCGGCGGATATATACTCCGCAGGCTGTGTTCTCCTCAACCTGCTGACCGGGAAAAGATATACCTCCTCCGAGCTTATTTCCAACCGCAGCGGCAGATATATCGACGCGATGAAGCTATACCGCATCAACTGCCCGCGCCACCTGACGGACATGCTCCAGCGCATAATAGCAAAGGCGCTGGAAAACGAACCGTCGGAGAGATACAGCTCCGCGGATGAAATGCTCGAGGACGTCGAGGCTTTCCTGAATGCTCTGCCCCTTACGGTCACTCCCCTTTCAGGTGCCTCTTTCAGCGCCTTCATCTCATACCGGCACGGCGATATTGACAGCCGCGCCGCGCTTGAAGTGCAGAAGCGGCTTGAGCGCTTCCGCGCCCCGAAAGACATTTCCGCCGTGCGCAGACCGTTCAGGCGCTGCTATGTGGACGAGGGCGAGCTTTCAAGCGGCTATGACTATGCAAAGCAGCTCAGGGAAGTGCTCAGAAACTCGGAATGGCTCATTGTCATCTGCTCTCCCGGCACGGGCGGCTCCCATTGGGTCAATGAGGAGATCGGAATTTTTCTTGAATATCACGACCGCTCTCGCGTTCTGGCGCTTCTCACCGGCGGAGAGCCGGAGCAGTCCTTCCCGCCGCGGCTTCTTGAGGAAACGCCGGGCGGCGATCTGCTTATCGCGGCGGACGCAAGGGGCAAAACGCTTGAAGAGGTGCTTGGCAGGATAAGGGGCGATGCGCTTCTGAAGCTTGCCGCGCCCATGCTCTCCACTACCTTTGATTCCCTGCGGCAGCGGGAAAAAGTATACCGGCTGCGCCGTACCGCCGGCGCAGCCGCCGTCATGGCGGTCATCGCGTCCGCTTTCGGCGTATACGCCGCCGACAGAGCCTCCACCATTGCCGAACAGGCGGAGCGCATAGAGGAAGAGTATAAAGCCGCGCTGCTCAACGAGTCGATGTTTCTCACCGAACAGGCAAGCAAGCGCCTTGAGGCGGACGACACAACGGGCGCGATAGAGCTTGCTCTGCGTGCGCTGCCCTCCGAAGCGCAGGACAGACCCGTGCTTGCCGATGCGGAAAAGCTCCTTGCAGACGCAGTCGGTGCGTATGTGATGCCCGGATATGAAAGCACATTCAAGGCAGTGAAACGCTTTTCCGCGGGAAATGTATATAAAATGTTTGCCTGCGGCGACGGAAAGCATATTCTCACGCTTGAAGACGAATACAAGCGCGTCTGTGTAAGAGATATTGATTTCAGACTCATTGATTCAGTGTATTTTTCAGATGGTATCAGTTCGCTTGATTTTTCCCCTGAGCGGCTTATTCCGGACAGGCCGGAGATGCTGATATCAAGCTATTCTAAGCTTTGCCGCTGGAACTATGAATCGGGCGAGCTGACGCAGCTGAGCGATAAATATATACGCGAGCTTCTTCTTTCGCCCGACGGCAGCTATGCCGCAGTAACTTACACCGAGTATGACGAGTCGTTTAATGCGGCTTTTTACATCGCGCTGATGGACACCCGCACAGGCGAAATATCAAAGAGCTGTCTGCTTGACGATAATTTCCCCGAATTTGAGCGCACCGAAGATCTGCTCATTTTCGACCCGGATGAAAAGGGACTTTTTTTCTCGCTTTCGGATTCCCTCCCGGCTTTTCAGGAAAGCGCGCTCAGCAATATCTTTTATCTTGACCTCTCCTCCGGCGCCGTCAGCGAAGTTGTCGCCGTGCCTGATTATGTCCGTGCGATAAAGGTGATCGATAATTATCTTGTCGGTTGCAGCTCATATGATTTGACAGCGCACATCGGCGATGACGTCATCAATGATTCAAGAGCGGCAAATCTGTTCATATTCGATCTGGAAAAGGGCGAAACCGTCTGCTGCTTTGAAGTGGAAAGGTTCGGCGTGGGCTATGACTGCCGCATAGAAGCGGTAGACTTTGACGATGAAAACGTGCGTACAAAGGCGGCGGCTTTTGTGTTTGCCGATTTCTGCGAGCTGCTTGATCTCAATACCGGTGAAAAGCTGCGCAAATATGATTTCGGCTCACCCGTGATTTTAAGCAGAATTTCCGAAAACGGCGTATACGCCATTCTCCGCAGCGGCTGTATGACATCGTTTGACTTCTCAAGAAAGACAGTTCCCGCCATAACGAAATACTTCCTGCCGGAGCTTGAGGATGCTTGTATTCCTGCCGACGGCGGACATGTTTTTGTCCGCACGGCGGATGCCGTTGTAAAATATGAGTTCGGCAGCTATGATGAAAATTTTACCGGGCTTGCAATGTCTTCCGACACCTGCGTGAACATAATAAATTTTATGTATGAATCCGGCGGCGTGCTGAGCCGCTTCGCGCTTCTTGACGGCGACAGGCTCTATGTGAGCGATACACGCGAAAATACCTGCGCCGGCATAACGCTCCCATCCGCCGGAAGCGGCGCTGACGGATATTCCGATACGGAAATTTCTCTTTCAGGCTCCTCCCCCGACGGTGAATATTTCTATCTCCGCTCAGCTCCGCGCTACTATTCATATGAGTTTGAGTATAACCCCGGCGAGTTCGGATGTTATATAGTATCCCTGCGTGACGAAAGCGCGGTTTTATCGGAGGAACCGATATACTCGGACAAAAGCCTGCGCGTAGAGGACGCGGTTTTCTTTGACGGCAGGATGTACTATGCCGCGTCAGAGGAAGGCGGCGGAATACGCCTTTGCTCATGGCTACCGGGGAGCGCCGATGTGTCGGCCGCAGCCGTATATGACTGCCCCGACGGCTGCTCGTTCGTTCCGTCCTCACTCGGCGTTACGGACAAATACATCCGCTTCGCGCTGAAAAGCGATTCGGGAGAGGACTATATTTTTGCTGCTTTCGACAGGAGCGGAAACCGCTTTCTCTCCGTCTCCGGCGCGTTTCCGGATACCGGCGCGGCATCGACGCATGAGGTGCTGTGGGATACATATATCTGGGATATCGAGCGCGGCGAAGCCATGTACCTGCTCTGCACCACGGCTGACGACGGCTCGAACGCACTTTCGCTGTGCATACGCGGCGCCGACGGCGGCAGTATCAGCGTTGATCACGCGTCCGCTTATCTCGATGCCGCGCCCAATAAAAACGATCTGTACAGGCTCGTGCTTTCCCCTCTCGGGCGGCTGTTTGCCGTCGATGACGGCGGTATCACCGAATACTCCCGCAGCGGCGAGGTCCTCAACCGCATCGAATCGAGCGGGCGTTTCGGCTCCTATCTGCTGCATAAATATTTTAATTGCAGCTTCATCGGCGATGAGCTGATGGTCGTCTCCGTCTACCCCGTGACCGCCGTTATCGATCTTGGCGGCGGCGGTGCGGCGTTAGAAGCGGTATTGGGCAATTGCGTGGGCTTCGATGAGCTCAGCGACAGCTTTATCGTATTTGCCCGACAATACGGCAATGACAATAGCTGCCGCCCCGTACTCGGCAGTTTTCACCGCTACTCCGCGCAGGAGCTTATAGAAATGGGCAGAGCCGTCATAGGCTGAACGATGCAGCTTGTCAAAGAATCTCTGCGAGGCTTTTTTTGACAGTTTCAGCCGTGAATATCCGGTAAAAGTGCCGGATATTCACGGCTTTAGGTTTTTGTATGGCTTAATCGCAGTCGATTATGATACAGGTGGAATCGTCGTCCTGGCGGTTTTCTGCGATGTACTCAAGCAGCGCATGGCCGTCCTTGTCTGCGGCAAGTCCCGCTTTCCCCATGCGCTCGCCTCTCCGGAACACGCCGTCCGCGCCGTCGCTCATCATGATTATCCTGCCGTATGCCGCCACGCTTCCCGCATACACCCTGATGTGCCGTGCGGCGTCGGGCGAAGTGGTGAGCCATGTCTGGTTAAGGCACAGTCCGTTTTCCGGCGGACTGAGGCTTCTTGTTTCTCCCCCGCGCACTCCCGCCACACGCCCGTCGCCGAGATGCGCCAGCACATATCTGCCGGAAGCGGGATCGACGCCCATCGCTATCAGTGTAGAGCCGAACTCAAAAATATCCGCCGAATGTTCTTCCGCCGCACGTTCCAGCCCTGCGCGTATCGTCCTTGCCAGAGCGTATTGCAGATCGCAGAAATCCTGCTGCGCACGGCAGACGTCCACTCCGCTCGATTCGATATATTCCGCTGCCGCCGCAAGGCTTATGTACGCGCCCTCCGTGCAGTATCTTTTTCTGCTCTGCCCGTCTGCAAGACCGTAAAAGCAGAAGCTTTCCGTCTCAATAGTCAGCACTACATCCTCGCAGGAGCATCCTGCGGCGGCATGTTCCTTCCCTACTGACGTCATAACCGTTGATTTAAGCATATCCGTCTCCTTATCCGATATGACCCGCCTTCCGTTCTCCTTTTGTTTAATATACTCTCTTTTCAGGACACGCATTTTTAGGTTTTGCGTTTTTCATCCCGTCCCCGCGGCACTCCGGCGCGGATATGAGCGCGTACTGTTGACAGGCGCGGCCGGAAAGCGGTATTATTGGGACAAATATGCGGCAGGAGGAAAATTATGAGGATCGCAGTGATAACCGGCGCGTCTGCCGGAATAGGGAGAGAGTTTGTTTGCGCCGTTGACAAAGAGGGGCGCTATGACGAAATATGGGTGATCGCAAGAAGAAAGGAGCGCCTTGAGGAGCTTCAGGGCGTGTGCGCTAACCGCATCCGTCCGATAACGCTCGATCTGTCGGAGTCTGGGAGCATAGGCGAATACAAAGCCATGCTTGAGGCGGAAAGGCCGGATATCTGCCTGCTGATAAATGCCGCGGGCTGCGGCGTATTCGGTCCGTTCGCGGAAAACGATCTGGAAAAGCTGCTTGCCAGCGCACGTCTCAACGCACTTGCCCTGACCGGAATGTGCCGCGTGAGCCTGCCCTATATGCACCCGGGCAGCAGCATCATAAACATGGGCTCAAACTCCGCGTGGCAGCCCGTGCCGTATCAGGCGGTATACGGGGCAAGCAAAAGCTATGTTCTCAGCTTCTCCCGCGCCATCGGCAGGGAGCTGAAAAGCAGCGGCGTTCACGTCATGTGCGTCTGCCCCGGCTGGATAAAGACGGAGTTCCAGAAAAATGCACATCACGACGAATATATCCGCTATGTGGACAAATGGTACGGTCCGGACGAAGTGGCGGCGCAGGCGATGAAGGATTTAAAAAAGAAAAAAGCCGTCTCGATACTCGGTCATCCGGTAAGACGGCAGGTTCGCCTTGTCAAGCTGCTGCCGGTAAATCTCGTAATGGACATCTGGTGCAGGCAGCAGGGCATAAAATGATCGCCGTGCCAAAACGGCTCAACGCTCCCGCTTCTTTCCGGCGGCAATTTCTCATTGAAATTCCGAAAGCCTTTTAAGCGCTGCGGCGGGCTTCATCCCCCGCTCGCCGGTCATGCGGCACATATGTCCGGTAAATTCGTCCCAGTCAAACCTTTCGCCGGTCTGCTTTTCGGTGAAACGTATACAGGCTATTATATTCTCCGCCTCTCCGGTAAGCTCAAAAACCGGCGGCGGAGCTTTTTGTTTTTTCGGCGTTTGCTCACGCGGGCAGGATACTATACTGCACGCGCACGCTCTCGGAAGCTCCTCTCCGTCCCTTCCGAAGATGAACGTCAGCGCGCTCAGACCTGCCGTCCTTACGTTCGGAAAGCCCTGCATTATCATCGCGGCGCGCTCCCCGTCAACGCATACCGTTTTCCCGCGCTCCGCACCGCTTCCGCCGATGCTCTCATCCGCCGCGAAGACCGCGCCCGCACAGTCAAGGCACCGCTTGAGTCCGCCGTCTATTTCCTCATGCTTCTCCCGCAGCCGTGCGCCCGAAGCAGAGCCGACAAAGCCGTCCACAAGCGCCGGTACGGAGATAAAGCTTTCGCCGAGCGCATATTTTTTCAGCCCTCTTACGGTCCGCCGCGGAGAATGCGACAGGAAAGACAGCATCCGCTTCCATGTTTTCAGCCACCATGCAAAATCCTCGAGTGTGTCGCGCACACCGCGCCGGCGTCGCTGCGCCGCATATTTCATCATTTGTTTTATTCCGCTCACCCTCCGCTTCGTCCGGTCAAAAGCCGCTTCTGACCGGACGTCAGTATCAGACCTGCTGAAGCTTCATCATTTCCTTGCGCAGTCTGTCGATTATCCGCTTTTCAAGGCGGCTGATGTAGCTTTGTGAGATGCCCATGATATCCGCCACCTCCTTCTGTGTGTACTCCCGCCCGCCGGGCAGACCGAAGCGCATGAGGATTATGCTCTTTTCCCGCGGCTTGAGCGTTTCTATCGCGTCCATGAGCATTTTGCGCTCCGCGTCGTCCTCCAGAGGCCGCGCTACCTCATCGTCATCCGTGCCGAGGATATCCGACAGCAGAAGCTCGTTCCCGTCCCAATCGGTATTGAGAGGTTCGTCAAAGCTCACCTCTGTGCGCTGGGAGTTTATCTTTCTCAGATGCATGAGTATCTCGTTTTCAATGCAGCGCGAGGCATATGTCGCAAGCTTTATGTTCTTGCCGGAATTGAATGTGTTCACCGCTTTTATGAGGCCGATCGTGCCGATGGATATAAGGTCTTCAATATTCACGCCGGTGTTTTCAAAGCGCTTGGATATGTACACGACAAGCCGGAGGTTATGCTCGATAAGCAGCTTTTTTGCGTACTCATCTCCGTTGTCGAGTCCCTTTATGGCTCTCTCCTCCTCGTCCTTTTCCAGCGGCGCGGGGAGAGTGTCGCTGCCGCCTATGTAGAAAACCGCCGGCGGTTTTATCCCTAATATTTCAAAAATCTGCTCTCTTATGAACATGATCTGCGGTCTGCAAAGCATTGCCATCCCTCCCGGTTTATTTTGATCGCTGTCGGCGCGGTTGCGCCGCGCAAACAGTATTTTCCGGCTGCGAAGCCCTGAAACGCATCAGATTATCCCTTCAAAGCCGTCGCCCCACACTCTTTCCGACACCGCCGTCAGCAGCTCCTTTTCCTCTCCGCCGACAACGACCCTGTCCGCCCTGAACGCGGCCAGCATGCCCTTTGAGCCAACCGCCGTATACGGTATCAGTCTCACGCGGCCGGTAAGCTCCGGCATTTTCGCGGCGGTCTCCGCAAAAGCCACGGCGTCGTCAAACGGAAGGCTCCCGACCTCCGGAAAAAGCCCGCTGACCGCATGCGGACAGGCCACCAACACCCGCTCGCCGGATATGGGGTCCCGAAGCTCGTTGCCGGTATCGTGCATCGCCCTGAATTTCACGCGTTTTCCGCCAAGCTCTATTTCCACGTCGGCAAAGCTTCTTTCGCACCGCGCCGCCCGGTATCTGAAAACAAGCGTCAGCAGCGCATAGCAAAGCGCAAAGGACAGTATGAGCGTTCGCATATCAAAGGCGGGACGCCGTCCGGTAAGCGTTATGCAGTAGACAAAGCCGCCGAACGCCGCCGCCACCGCAAGAAAAGCAAGCGAGCAGCGCAGCAGGGATTTTTCGCCGCCGTAAGCCGCAAGCGCCATGAACAGGGCGGCGGCGACCTTTATCACCGGCGAGGACAGAAATTCAAGCCCCGGTATGTACACCGCCGCGGAATACGCCGCCCCGATGAGCGCCCCGGCAAAGTACCTCAGCCTTTTCACCGTCAGCCCGCACACCGCCGCGGTACAGCTCAGCAGCAGGTAATCTATCGCAAGGTTCAGGAGGAACAAGCTGTCCACATAGATGATTTCCATGGATGCATTATATGCCGGCGCACGGCGTGAAATTTGTCGGTATCGAACCTCCTTCATAAAATATTGATTGTCAAAAAGGCTGGGCTGTGGTAGAATAAAATGCTTAAATTCGGTTAGGAGAGTATACTTTTATGTGGTTCATTTTTTCGATAATCGCGCTTTTATGCTGGAGCGGCTCCGATCTTTTTTCCAAAATCGGCTGCCGGGACAGTGAGGATAAATACAGTCATCTGAAAATGGTCATGGCGGTCGGCGCCGTTATGGGTCTTCACGCACTGTATCAGATAATTTTCGGCGGCGTTGAGATAAACGGCGGAATAATCCTTACATATCTGCCCGTTTCCATACTCTACATTCTCTCAATGGCGATAGGCTATGTGGGGCTTCGTTATATCGAGCTTTCCATATCCTCTCCTATATGCAACAGCTCCGGCGCGATCGTCGCCGTGCTGAGCCTTATAACGATGGGCGCCGCCGCAGAGCTTCCCGCCGCGGCATATGCTGCCGTCGCGGCGGTGTGTCTGGGCGTACTGTTTCTCGGCATCACCGAATCGACCGAGGATGAGGAGCTTCGCGCCGCACGTCAGGACGCCTCGAATCACCGCTATGCCAAAAGCTGGCTTGCGCTGGCGCTGCCTGTGGTCTACTGTCTGCTGGACGCGCTTGGCACCTTTGCCGACAGCATCGTGCTTGAAAAGCTCAACGAGGACAGCGCGAACGCCGCCTATGAGCTGACGTTTCTTGCGGTAGGCATCGTGTGCGCAATATACGTACTCGGCATAAAGAAGCAGAAGCTTGCCGTGCGGCAGGAGGTGCCGAAGTACACCGGCGCGATCTTTGAGACCGTCGGTCAGTTCTTCTATATCTATGCCCTCGCCGACAGCCGCCATGTGGCATTTGCCGCGCCTATCATCTCCTCCTACTGCGTGGTGAGCGTACTGTGGAGCAGGCTCTTCCTCAAGGAAAAGCTTTCTCTGAAGCACTATCTGTCCATCCTGCTTGTGATTATCGGCGTTGTTATTCTGGGTATACTCGACATATAAGCGTCTTTCTGCCCGTGAATGCAGCGTTTCGATTATTCCCCGCGTTTTTTTCCGATCTATACATTGAAAAAGGAGCGAGAAAATGGCTAAATACAGCAGAGTTCTTATAAAAATAAGCGGTGAGGCGCTTGCCGCCGACAAGCACACCGGCTATGACTTCGACTTTGTGACAAGAGTCTGCGGCGCGGTAAAGAGCTGCGTTGACGGCGGCGTTCAGGTCGGCATCGTCATAGGCGGCGGCAACTTCTGGCGCGGCGTAAAGGACGGCGCGGGACATATCGAGCGCGTCAGCGCCGACCGCATGGGTATGCTGGCAACAGCCATGAACTGCCTTGCGGTGTGCGACGTTTTCACCCAGACGGGCGTGAAGGCAAAGGTAATGACCGCCGTTGACATTCAGGGCGTCGGCGAGCGCTACGACACGAAAAAGGCCATAGAGTATATGGAAAACGGCACAGTCGTTCTCTTCGGGTGCGGCACCGGCATGCCCTTCTTCTCAACAGATACCGCCGCCGCGCTGAGAGCCGTGGAAGTACGTGCGGATGCGCTGCTGCTTGCAAAGAATATAGACGGCGTTTATTCCGCCGACCCCAGAAAGGATGCTTCCGCCGTCAAATTCGACGAGATAAGCTATGATGAAGTCCTTGCCCGCCGTTTGCAGGTCATGGACACCACCGCGACGAGCCTTGCAATGGACAACGCGCTGCCCGTCATCGTCTTCGCCCTTGCCGAGCCGGAGAACATAGGCAGAGTCGTCGCCGGTGAGAAGGTCGGCACGACAGTCAGCTGATATTTCACATTTGTTCACAAAAAAGAAAGCTTTATGGATTACAATATAATAACTAAACGGAGGTAAGTTCCATGTCTGACTACAAAGAATTTGAAAGCAAGATGAAAAAAACCTGCGAGTCCCTTACGGCGCAGTTTGCGACTATCCGTGCGGGACGTGCAAACGCCGCCGTTCTCGACCAGATACAGGTAGACTACTACGGCACCCCCACCCCGATAAATCAGGTCGCTTCCATCGCCTCCCCCGACCCGCGCTCCCTGCTCATCCAGCCTTGGGACGCGTCCATCCTCAAGGGCATTGAAAAGGCTATCATCGCATCCGATCTCGGTATCAACCCCCAGAACGACGGGCGTATGCTCCGCCTTGTGTTTCCCCCGCTTACGGAGGAGCGCCGCAAGGATCTCGTAAAGCAGACCAAGAAGTACGGCGAAGAGGCAAAGGTCGCTATACGCAATATCCGCCGCGATGCGATAGACAAGTTCAAGAAGCAGCAGAAAGTCTCCGAGATCACCGAGGACGATTACAAAATAGCTGAAAAGGACATCCAGAAGCTCACCGACGACTTTGCAAAGGAGATCGACAAGATCTGCACCGCAAAGGAAAAAGAGCTTACCGAAATCTGATACCGGCTTCCGGCCGGAACCATTGCTTCCCCTGTTTTTTCAGGGGAATTATTATGAAATCCCAAAGGAGGCAATGCCATGCCAGAAACAGCAAAGCCGTGGGACAGCGCACGTCTGCCCCGGCATATTGCAATAATTCTCGACGGGAACGGCCGCTGGGCAAAGAAACGCGGTCTGCCCAGAACCGCCGGTCATGCCGTGGGCGCGGAAAATTTCCGCAAAATAGCGACCTACTGCAAGAATATCGGCATTGATTATCTGACGGTCTACGCTTTTTCCACCGAAAACTGGAAGCGTCCTCCCGAAGAGGTCAAAACCATAATGAAGCTTCTGGACAAATATCTTCATGAGGCTATCGACACGATGGAGCGCGATCACATAAAAATGAGGGTTCTTGGCGACGTGTCCGGCCTTTCGCCTGAGCTTCAGTCACTTGTGCACAAAACCGACGTAATTTCCACTCATTATGACGGTTTTCAGGCAAATATATGTCTCAACTACGGTGGCAGAGACGAAATCGTCCATGCCGCAAGGCGCTACGCCGAGGATCTTGCCTTGGGCAGTGCGCCTCAGCTTGACGAGGAGAGCTTCGGCAATTATATGTACTCCGCCGGTATTCCCGACCCCGATCTGCTTATAAGGCCGGGCGGGGAAAAGCGCATTTCCAATTTTCTCCTGTGGCAGTGTGCATATTCCGAGTTCTATTTCACCGATGTTCTGTGGCCTGACTTTTCCACAGACGAGCTTGACAAGGCAATTGTCGAGTTTCAGAGCCGGGACAGACGTTTCGGCGGCGTAAAGGTCAAATAATTTTCTGAAATTCGGAGAAGACTAAATGGTAAAATCAATATCAATTCTCGGCAGCACCGGCTCTGTCGGCAGGCAGACCGCTGCGGTGGCCGAGCACATTGGTATGCCCGTCGCGGCGCTGACCGCTCAGTCAAGCATAAAGCTGCTTGAAGAGCAGGCGCGGCGGCTGCATCCCAAATTTGTGGCGGTATATGATGAAGAATCTGCTAAGTTATTCAAAATAGCGGTTGCGGATACGGATATCAGAGTAGGCTCAGGTATGGATGGTCTCATCGAGGCCGCCGTCACGGAAGAATCCGACTGCGTCGTGACCGGTGTTTCCGGCTCGATCGGTCTTAAACCCACGCTTGCGGCAATAGACGCAAAAAAGCGCATTGCCCTTGCGAACAAGGAAACGCTCGTATGCGCGGGCGAAATAGTCATGAAGCGCGCCGCGGAAAAGGGCGCGGAGATAGTTCCGGTAGATTCGGAACATTCGGCAATTTTTCAGTGTCTTATCGGCAGAAAGGCCGGAGAGCTGAAAAAAATCCTGCTCACGGGCAGCGGCGGCCCGTTCAGGGGTAAAAAGAGAGCGGAGCTTGAAGACATCACCCCCGAGATCGCCGTGAAGCACCCCAATTGGAACATGGGCGCGAAAATATCCGTTGACAGCTCGACAATGATGAACAAGGGTCTTGAATTTATCGAAGCAATGCACCTGTTCGGCGTAACGCCGGATGACATTCAGGTGGTAGTACATCCCCAGAGCGTCATACACTCTATGGTAGAGCTTGTTGACGGCACGGTCATAGCCCAGATGGGAGTTCCCGACATGGGGCTTCCTATTCAGTTTGCACTTACATATCCGGAGAGAATGGACTCCACGTTCAAGCGCATGGATTTCTGGCACATGAAAGACATGACATTTGAAGCTCCGGATCTTGAAAATACACCCTGCCTGAAGCTTGCAATGGACGCTGCCCGCACAGGCGGCACCGCGCCGTGCATAATGAGCGCGGCAAACGAGGTCGCGGTCCACGCGTTTCTTGACCGCAGGCTCGGCTACAACCGCATTTATGACGCCGCCGCAGGCGCAATTGAGGCCGTAGGCGTCGTACAGCACCCCGACCTTGAAACGATAATCGGGGCGGACGCCGCCGCAAGACGGTACGTCAGAGAAACATTTTTGGGCGAGGCATAAGAAGACCCCTCAGGCGCTGCCGCGCCAGCGGCTCAATTACTCCACTCTCCACTCTTAACTCTCCACTCTAATTTATCCGTCGGCTCTGCTGACACCGCAACTCCTCACTCCTCACTGTATAAAGCTCCTCACTCTTAGCTCCACTCTATACGCAGCTTTTCACTTTCTATATTTTCCCGGAGGGATCTATGACAGTTATCTATGTATTGTTCGGTATTCTGATGTTCGGCGTACTCATTGCCGTGCATGAGCTCGGGCATTTTTCAGCCGCGAAGCTTCTTGGCGTCAAGGTCAATGAGTTCTCGATAGGCATGGGGCCTGCGATTGTGCAGAAGCAGCGCGGAGAGACCGTGTATTCGCTGCGCTGCATACCCATAGGCGGATTCTGCGCAATGGAGGGCGAGGACGAGGAAACGGGCGATCCGAGGGCGTTTACAAGCCAGAAGCCGTGGAAGCGCGCTGTGATCCTTGTCGCAGGCTCCTTTATGAACTTTGTGCTGGGCTTTCTCATTGTGTTTTTCCTCTTTATCGACGCCGCCGCCTTCCGTGCGCCGGTTATCGTGGACTTCGCGGAGGGCTGTCCCTATTACAGCGAGGACGGCTTTCAGAAAAATGACCGCATACTCAGCATCGACGGACACAAGGTGTATAAGTACAGCGACGTTTCCGACTTTCTCTCCCCATCTGCGGAGACGTATGACATCGTCGTAAAGCGCGACGGGAAAAAGGTGGAGCTTAAGGACTTCCGCCTTGTTCCGGTCGAATACAAGGACGGGAAAAGATACGGCCTGTACTTCGGCTACGACGACGCCACTCTCGGCAATAAGCTTTACTATTCATGGGGCACAACGGCGGAGTTTTCCCGCTGGGTCTGGCAGGGGCTTAAAATGCTGGTCGAGGGCGATGTGAAAATGGACGATCTCTCCGGTCCCGTCGGGATAGTTGATCTCATGGCGGAAACAGGCGAAAACGCCGCGTCGTTTACCGACGGGCTGCTGGATATCCTGTTTCTGGCGGCGTTCATCGCGGTGAACCTTGCGATAATGAATATGCTGCCGATCCCCGCCATGGACGGCGGACGCGTGTTTTTCCTTATAGTCACGTGGATAATCGAGTCCGTAACCAGGAAGAAGCTCAACCCCAAATACGAAGGCTATATCCACGCCGCGGGCATGGTGCTGCTGCTGGGGCTGATGGCTGTGATAATGTTCAACGATATAATAAAGATTGCGTTTAAGTGATATGAACAGAGAAAATACAAAGAAAATCAGGGTCGGAAAAATCGAAATAGGCGGGGATGCGCCCGTCTCCGTGCAGACCATGTGCAGCACGAAAACGTGGGACGTCGAGGCTACCGTTGCGCAGATAAAGGCGATGTGCGCGGCGGGGGCGGACATCGTGCGCGTTGCCGTACCCGATATGGCGGCGGCGCAGGCGATAGACAAAATAAAGGAGCAAACGGATGTGCCGCTGGTCGCGGATATCCACTTTGATTACCGTCTTGCCCTTGAGGCCGCCGAGCGCGGCATTGACAAGATACGCATAAACCCCGGCAACATCGGCGGTGAGGAGAACGTGAAAGCCGTCGCAGAGAGCTGCCGCCGTCACGGCATACCTATCCGTATAGGCGTAAATGCGGGGAGCCTTGAAAAGCGCCTTCTCGGAAAATACGGCCATCCCTGCGCCGAGGCGCTTGTCGAAAGCGCCGCCGGACACATTGCGCTGCTCAACAAATTTGATTTTGACGACATCTGTCTTTCCATGAAAACCTCGAGCGTCCCGCTCACGATAGAGACTTACCGGCTTGCCGCCGGGCGCTTCCCGTATCCGCTGCATCTCGGCGTCACCGAGACGGGTACAGAGTGGAACGGCACCATACAATCCGCCGTCGGCATCGGTACGCTTCTCAGCGAGGGCATCGGCAACACCATACGCGTCTCACTTACCGCCGACCCCGTGCGTGAGGTCAGCACCGGCATTGCGATCGTCCGGGCGGCGGGGCTTCGTCCGGGCGGCGTGCGCTTCGTCTCCTGCCCGACCTGCGGCAGAACGGAGATAGACCTTATTTCGCTTGCAACCGAGGTTGAAAACAGAGTGCGCGATATGAAGCGCGATATTACCGTTGCGGTCATGGGCTGTGTTGTAAACGGCCCCGGCGAGGCACGCGAGGCGGATTACGGCATTGCGGGCGGCAAAGGCAAGGGACTGCTTTTCAAAAAAGGCGTCGTTCTCGGTACATACCCATATGAGAGGCTGTGCGATGCACTTATTGATTTAATAAACACCGACGAGGATAAATGATGAGCGAGCATACCCCGTTTCTTACCATCTTCCCGGACTGCGTTCCCATGAACGCGTTCGCCGGAGGACTTGAAAAAGCATATGTGACCGAGGTGCGGATAACCGCGGCAGAGAAAACCATGACGGTAAACGCATGGTTTTCTTCCATGCCCAGCCCCGCCGAGGAGAGCGAGCTGTGCACAAGGCTTAAAAACGTTTTTGCGCTGAACGCCGTCAGGCTCAACTCCGATTTTCCCGCGCCCAGATCCGTCCCCACGGCGTCGCAGCCGTCCTCAGGCGGCAGCGCGGGCGGCAATGTGCTGTTCGGGAGAGCCGTAAAGCAGGCGCCCATTCCCATGAGCAAGGTCGATTTTGAATCCGGCCGCGTCACGGTCGAGGGCGACGTTGTCAAGGTGGACAGCCGCCTCATAGCCAAAAGCGGCGCCGCTGTACTCGGCTTTGACATCACCGACCGCACAAACACGCTGCACGTCTCAAGGTATCTCAAGCCCGAAGAGGATCACTCCGTAATCGACGCGATCCAGCCGGGCGCGCACCTCATCGTTCAGGGCGACGCCACATACAGCAAGTATGACGACGATCTTGTGATCGACCCGCGCAGCATCGTAAAGGGCAAGAAGTACGTCCGCCCCGACACAGCCGAGGAAAAGCGCGTGGAGCTGCATCTGCACACAAGGTTTTCCACGATGGACGCGCTCACCGATCCGGCGGCCGTCGTGAAGCGCGCCGCCGAATGGGGCATGCCGGCGATCGCCGTGACCGACCACGGCGTCGCGCAGGCGTTCCCCGATATGTGGAAGGCCGGCAAAAAGAACGGCGTCAAGATCATATACGGTCTTGAGGCGTACTATTACAACGACATGGACGGCAACAGCGCCGTTATCGGCAAGAGCAGGCTGCCGCTCGATGCGGAGTTTGTCGCGTTCGACATTGAAACGACCGGTCTCAACGCGCTCAACGACCGTATGACTGAAATCGGCGCGCAGATCTTTTCCGGCGGCGCCATCCTGAAAGAGTTCAACACCTTTGTTGATCCGGGTATGCACATACCTGCGGAGATAACCAAGCTCACCGGCATAAGGGACAGCGATGTGCAGGGCGCGCCGAACGAAAAGGAAGCCATGCAGATGTTCATCGACTTCATCGGCGACCGTCCCATAATCGCCCACAACGCGCACTTTGACGTGGGCTTTATGACCGCCGCCGCCAACCGCTGCGGTCTGCGCTTCTCGTCGGTATTCATGGATACGCTTGCGCTGTCCCAGGCGCTGTGTCCGGAATTAAAGCGCTTCAAGCTTGACATCGTTTCCAATCATCTGGGACTGCCGCAGTTCAACCACCACCGCGCAAGCGACGACGCAATGGTCGTTGCGCGCATGATGGACAAGTTTATACCCATGCTCAGGCAGCGCGGCGCGAAGACGGTGGACGATATTGAAAAGATATACCATTCGCTCCGCCGCACGGACGTAGCAAAGACTTATCATATGATCCTTCTCGCGCTCAACCGCAAGGGCCTGAAGAATATGTACGAGCTTATATCGAAGTCATATCTCAAGCATTTTCACAAGACCCCCAACATCCCCAAAAGCCTGCTTGTGCAGCACCGCGAGGGGCTGCTTGTCGGCTCCGCCTGCGGCATGGGCGAGCTTTACGGCGCGGTCATGAACGGTGCGCCCGACAAGGAGCTTGAGAAGATTGCCTCGCTCTACGACTACCTTGAAATTCAGCCGATATGCAACAACGGCTTTCTTATCGACAACGGCAGAGTTAAGGACAGATACGTGCTTGAGGATTACAACCGCCGTATCTACAATCTCGGCAAGCGCATGGGCAAGCGCGTCGTCGCCGCGTCCGACGTGCATTTCCTCGACCCTGAGGATGAGCAGTACCGCCATATTCTTCAGGCGGCAAAGAAGTTTTCCGACGCGGACAGAAGCTGCCCGATATTTTTCCGCACAACCGACGAGATGCTCAAGGAGTTTGAATATCTCGGCAAGGACGCTGCGCAGGAGGTCGTCGTCACCAACACACGCGCTATCGCCGACATGGCGGAGGATATTGAGCTTCTGCCAAAGGATCTGTACGCGCCGAAGATCGAAAACTCCGCCCAGCAGCTGAAGGATCTCGTCTACGGGAAGATGCACCGCATATACGGCGAAAACCCGCCCGCAATAGTGCAGGAGCGCGTTGACGTCGAGCTTAATACGATACTTGACCACCAGTACGACGTTATATATATGTCTGCGCAGAAGCTTGTGCAGAACTCGCTTGAAAACGGCTATCTCGTCGGTTCGAGAGGCAGCGTCGGCTCATCGCTGGTCGCGTATATGTCCGGCATCACGGAGGTCAATTCCCTCCCACCGCACTACGTCTGCCCAAAGTGCTGTCACAGCGAGTTCATAACCGACGGCTCCTACGGCTGCGGCGCGGATATGCCCGAAAAGGACTGTCCCGAATGCGGCACAAAGATGAAGCGCGAGGGCTTTGATATCCCGTTCGAAACCTTCCTCGGCTTCCCCGGCAACGAAAAGACGCCCGATATCGACCTTAATTTCTCGGGCGAATATCAGGCGAAGGCGCATAAATACACCGAAGTGCTTTTCGGCTCCGATCACGTTTTCCGCGCCGGAACGATCGGTACGCTGGCAGAAAAGACTGCTTACGGCTATGTCAAGAAGTATCTTGAGGAGCGCGGTATAACCGCAACGAAGGCGGAGGAGAACCGCCTTGCTCTCGGGCTTGTCGGCATAAAACGCACGACCGGTCAGCATCCCGGCGGTCTTGTCGTCATCCCGCAGGATATGGACGTTACCGACTTCTGCCCCGTACAGCATCCCGCCGACGACCCCAACAGCGATATTATCACAACGCATTTTGAATACCACTGCATGGAGGCAAACCTCTTAAAGCTTGACGAGCTGGGGCATGATGACCCCACCATGATACGCATGATGGAGGACATGACCGGCGTGGACGCGAAGGAAATTTCCCTTTCCGACCCGGAAACGATGTCGATCTTCGTCTCCCCCGCGGCTCTCGGTCTGCCGGACGACGATCCTATAATCGGCAAGACCGGCTCTATCGGCGTTCCGGAGTTCGGCACGCCCTTTACCCGGCAGATGCTTGTGGACACCCAGCCCAAGCAATTCGACACGCTTGTGCGTCTGTCCGGCTTCTCCCACGGCACCGACGTGTGGGCGGGCAACATCCACGACCTCATCGTAGACGGCGTCGCCTCGGTCAACGAGACCGTCGGCTGCCGCGACGACATCATGATCTACCTTATCCAGAAGGGCATGAAGCCCGCTCTCGCTTTCAAGACGATGGAGGCGGTGCGTAAGGGCAAGGTAAAGAAATCCGGCGAATTTCCGGGCGACGCCGAACAGCAGATGCGTGATCTCGGCGTACCTGATTGGTACATAGAATCCTGCCGCAAGATTGCCTACCTTTTCCCGAAAGCGCACGCCGTGGCATATGTCATGATGGCGTTCCGCATTGCGTGGTTCAAGGTGCATGAGCCGCTTGCATTTTACAGCGCCTACTTTTACCGGCGCAGCCAGAAGGGCGGTTTTGACGCCGCGCTCATGTGCGGCGGCACGGAAGATGTGCGCCGCAAAATAAACGATATGCGCAAGCGCCAGCTCTCCGCGAATGAGGAGGATCTGCTGACGACGCTTGAGGCGGTGTACGAGTTCAATATGCGCGGGTTTGAGTTTGCGCCGATAGACCTGTATAAATCCGCGGCGTTCAGGTTCCTCATAACCGAGGACAAGCGCCTGCGTCCGCCGTTTATCGCAATAGGCGGACTCGGTGAAACGGCCGCTCTCGACCTTGAAAAGGTCAAGGACAGCGGCAGGAAGTTCATCTCCATGCAGGAGCTTTCGCAGGCCTGCCCCAAGGTTTCGCAGAGCCATCTTGACGCGCTCAAGGCTTTCGGCGCCCTCGGCGATATGCCCGAAAGCAACCAGCTCAATCTCTTTGAATTATAAAAGCGCAAAAAAGCCGGAAAACCCGAAGTACAGGTTTTTTGACAAGCTGAAAAAGCCGGAAAACCTGTCTTGGGTTTTCCGGCTTTTACTCTCATACGTCTATAATAACGCTCTTTACGCCGTTTCTCTGCGCATACAAAACGGTGTTCATCGTGCCGCCGGGGCGGCCGTTAAAGCAGGTCAGCAGCAGCGACGCTCTGTCAACCATGTACATATTCCGCCGCATCATGCAGTCGGCGCTGTATTCTATCTGCAAAACCGTCACCTTGTCGCATGCGTCAATGAGCCGGTTATAGCGTCTGCGCTGATCCGGCGTCCACCTTTCCGGCTGGGAGCCGCAGGGTATCGCCGCTTCAAGCGTTATATCGGAATATTTCTTTCTCAGCTCAAGGACGGCCTCGGCAAAATACATATCGCAGCCTATCGCCATGCCGCATATAAAATGCCTGTATCCCGCTTCGTATATTCCATCAAGACGGCAGAGGAGCTCGTTTTTAAGCGCAATGCAGAGCGCGTCGGCCTCGTTTGCGCGCCACGGCAGCTTCGCCGGTCTGTGTCCGGAAAAACAGCACGTTCTTTCCCTGTCCGGCATAACCGTCCTCCCTCTCCTCGTTTTACTGAAATATTATCATATATCCTGCCCGATTGCAAAGGCTTTGTTGAATTTCCGTTTTCCGGCGGTTGACAAAAATATATATTGCATATAAAATATTTATGTGCCGCTGTGCGGCGAAATACGGCGGAGCAAGGGCTCTGGCGAGATTGGAGAATTTGATTTTATGGCAAAAGAGAAGAAAGTAGAGCAGATCACCGATATGGAGGTTGACTTTACCCAGTGGTTCACCGATGTCTGCACGAAGGCGGAGCTGGTGGACTATTCCGGCGTAAAGGGCCTTTTCATTCTGCGCCCCTACGGCTACGCGATCTGGGAAAACATCCAGAAGGAGCTTGACGCGATGTTCAAGAGAGACGGTCACGAGAACGTCTCCATGCCCGTCCTTATCCCCGAAAGTCTTCTGCAAAAGGAGAAGGATCATGTCAAGGGCTTCGCTCCCGAGTGTGCATGGGTCACGATGGGCGGAAGCGAGGAGCTGCCGGAGCGTCTTTGCGTGCGCCCCACCTCCGAAACCCTTTTCTGCGATCATTGGAGCCATGTCGTCCATTCATGGCGCGACCTGCCGATGCTCTACAACCAGTGGTGCAGCGTTCTGCGCTGGGAGAAGACCACGCGTCCGTTCCTGCGCGGGAGAGAATTTCTCTGGCAGGAGGGACACACCCTTCACGCCACTCCCGAGGAGGCCGTGAAGGAAACTCTTCAGCAGCTCGAGGTTTATGCAGATCTCTGCGAAAACTATCTCGCAATGCCTGTTATCCGCGGCAACAAGACCGAGAAGGAAAAATTCGCCGGCGCCGAGGACACATATACGATCGAGTGCATGATGCACGACAAGAAGGCTTTGCAGTCCGGCACCTCCCACTATTTCGGCGACGGCTTCGCAAAGCAGTTTGACATCACCTTTACAGACAAGGACAACAAGCAGAAGCATCCCTTCCAGACCTCATGGGGCATGTCAACCCGCATCATCGGCGGCATCATCATGACCCACGGCGACAACAACGGTCTTGTCCTGCCCCCGCGTATCGCCCCCGTTCAGGTCGTTGTCGTACCCGTGGCACAGCATAAGCCCGGCGTTATCGAAATGGCGACCGAGCTTTACGAGGTTCTCAAGGCTGCCGGTATCCGCGTAAAAATCGACACCAGCGATAATTCCCTCGGCTGGAAGTGCGCGCAGTACGAAATGAAGGGCGTTCCCGTGCGCGTCGAGATAGGCCCCAAGGATATGGAAAACGGCGTATGCGTTGCGGTGCGCCGCGACAACGGCGAGAAGGTCACGATAAGAATCGACGAGCTGGCGGAGTGCATCCCCGGCGTTCTTGACGACGTGCAGAACGGTCTTTACGCCAAGGCAAAGAAAAATCTTGACGAGCACACATACACCGCGTACTCTCTTGAGGAAGCCAAGCAGATACAGCAGGAAAAGGGCGGCTTCATCAAGACCATGTGGTGCGGCGAGCTTCAGTGCGAGCTGGATATGAAGGAGAAAGCCGGAATGTCCTCCCGCTGCATCCCCTTTGAGCAGGAGCATCTCAGCGATGTATGCGCCTGCTGCGGCAAGCCCGCCAAGCACATGATCTATTGGGGCGTCGCTTACTGATACGCTTCCGGACAAAGGCTGCCGTACAGCCTGCATAAAAATCCATGACCCCAGACGCCGCTCTCCGGCGTCTGGGGTTTTAAGCTTGTCGAAGAAGCTTTGCGAAAAAACTCCGTGATAAAACTGCTGTCAGTTTATCACGGAGACCAGCAAAACAAAAAGCTGCATCTCAGTTTCTACTGAAATGCAGCTTTTTAAGTTGGTGGAGATAAGCGGGATCGAACCGCTGACCTCTTGAATGCCATTCAAGCGCTCTCCCAAGCAAAGAGGTCACGTACCCCTCAAAACTCAGGAGAGCGCATTGATATGTGATTGCACTCGACTCTTAATAGTATAAACCATAAACAATATGGCATTTTAAATGATATGAGTTGTATGAATCATCGAATCATCGTACCATAAAACAGATTAGCAACTATTAAAACTTTTTTCGACGCTCTTTACGGATTTGTTTTTTTATGACCTCCGAATAACCACATTGAGAAGCGACATTACAGATCTCCTCAAAACTAATTGCACCCTCACGTATGATTACAAGACGCCACAGGCCATCATGCATTTCTTCTTTTACAACAGAACTCAATCTGCCGAGAAACGGAACCTTTCCATTGTCAATAATCGCAAGCGGACGATCAATACTGTATTCAATCATACGCTTTTTAACAATTTCCAGCGCATCGTACGCGGTGCCAATTTCAGCATTGTTTTCATCACGGATCGGAGTGGTTGGCAAGGGATAATAATCCGCAAGACTTGTCTCAATAGTACTTCGAGTTAATCGTATCCCTACTGTACCATCTGCGTGGAGTATGTTTTCCGAGAAAGCTCTAAACGCTTTGGATTTTGGCATTGCCACAAATGTTAGTCCTCGTGGAGACAGTTCTTCCACGAACCTGACCGCCATAGTAGACAAATTCATTCTATTGGATACTTGCGTAAGGCTACCAAATGCGAGCGACATTTTCATACCGTTACGCTTTAGTAAGATGTCTATATCAATGGAGATTCCATCTTTCCTAAGATCTCCAGTAAGAACATACGATGAATCTGAAGGCAGAATACAGAGACCGCCCTGATTCATAATGTTGTGGATCTGTTTAGCTTGATCATGGTTTATTCTATCTACCGTGAAAACTACCTCTGACGCCAAGATTATCGCCCTCACTTTTTTTCTTCAAACGCATCTAATTCACTGTATTCCTGTTATAATTAACAAGCAAGCCTTTCTCTGTAGTTCTTAAAGCAAAACCATTACCATAATCCTCAATTGAAACAAGACCACACGATGAGAGAGGAATCGCCGCTTCTCGTAAATCATCTGAACTCTGATAATCAGTTATCCACGTGTCTTCGCTTGTACAGTCCCCATTGAGATTATTTAAGAGATAGTCAAACAGTTTCCACGACTCATCTGGAATTGTAGCGGGTATTACATATCTTCCTGCGATTTGAGATAACCACATTTTAAATGATTTCGTTCTGTCCATGCTTGCACGGTCAGGAATTTCAGAAAGATATGAAGCAAAATCGTTGCAAATAGAAAGAGCAGTTCGAAGGTGTTTTTTTGTTACATCCACATAAATGAATTGAAATAGGCTCTTATCAACCGGAGCAACTGCATTATCCCTAGCAAAACATTTAATCCGACACTGGACGAGTTCAGGTGCAAGGTTTTCATCGACTGGTTGGATTTCTAATTCAGAGAGATAACCTTCTAAGCGCCGTCTCGCTAAAGCTGGCTCTATCACCGATGCTGTCCCGCAAAGAACCCAAGATAGTCCTTTTATTGCAAAAACACCATCACGTGACTTGTCAAGAAAATCTGACACTTCACGCGGAGTCCCTTTCATTTCCAAGTTGTCAATCGCACAAATTAATGCACCAGACTCTTTATTGCCGAAGCACTTTCCTAGCCATTTATCCACTATATTCATAAGGTGTTTTTCCGCTCTTGGATTCTGGTTTAGTTTCACCTTGACTTTGTCAACCCCGCCTTCAGGAATCCAAGGAGAATGAAACAATAATGAAACCATCAATATTTCAACTATACTAACCCCATGATCTCTTAGGAATCGCTTTTTGCTCAACAGTTTTTCAGCAATCTCACCATATAGGTCTTGCCTAAACGCATCTCGGTCTGACAGTCTTTCGCTTTTGACATCCAGAAATAAATACTGTGGATTTTCATTCTGTAATCGATAAGCGACAACATTAACAATGCTCGTTTTTCCAACTCCGTTATCACCTTTCAGAATTGGTATTTTCGGAGTCCACCGTCCCTGTCCGACTATCAATTGACTGAGTTGTTTCGTTTCGTTGTCACGCCCAACAAGGAGAGTGTTTCCTTCTTTTTCAACCAATGCCCCTGTCCCATAGGGGTTCTCTGTAAAGCCAAATTCTGTCCACCATGTGTTACTCATTTTGGGTTCCTTGCTCATAAGGAGCGACCTCGTCAAGTCTCAACTGATTTACTAAATGGCCCTGTTCTTCTGCAACTTTTAGGATACCGCAGGCACACAGTTTAGCCTTATCGGCATCGAAGCAGTCAGATCGTAGTGTTTGGTATTCTCCTTCCGGAATTTCATCCAGCAATCGCAATTCACCTAAACGTTGCAGTTTCCCATCATTCCAGGTATACTTTGTCACATACCATCTGCGTCTTCCAGCTGAAACAGCAACAAGGTGAGGCTCGTAAACTGGAGATGCAACAGCCAAAGCATCGGTACTGAGGACTCCTGTAACGGGCAAATTAAGCGCAAGCCCTAGAGCATTGCCCGTAACAACTGTTGTCCGTACTCCCATTTGAGAACCTGGGCCAACACAAACAACTATCTCATCCAAGTCAGTTACATTGATTTTGGCTTGAGTCAAAGTCTCTTGAATCAGTATTGTAAAGTTTTCAATTGGCGTATCCATAGTCAAAGCGGCAACAATTCCTTCATCCGTCGAAACTGCGCAGCTTGTTATGCGTTGAGACGCATCCAGCCCCAATCTTACCATACTATCTCCTCCATACGCATAATCACAAAGGTACTCAAAATGTTATGTGAATTGTGCTTACTCAAATGAAATCGGTCGCATAGACCACTCTTCACCAACTGGTGTAATTGTCAGAATCCTCTCGTTTTCGTTATCTCCGTATTCAAAATCTAATCTCAAATAGGGAGGGAGAAAACATGAGTACCGATCTGCCCATTCCACAACTGTAATGGAGGTGTCGTAAAAATCTTCAAATCCTAGATTTTCAACTTCGGAATTTGAGTTTAATCGGTAGAGGTCAACATGACTTAATGGCACTTTCTCCGATTCATATATTGTGTGCAGGACAAAAGAGGGGCTTGTCACATTTTCCTTAACGCCTAGATACTTAGCCAAGAACTGGATAAATGTTGTTTTCCCGGCTCCGATTGCCCCAGTCAGCAAGAGCAAATCTCCCTCTTTCAGCAGAGGGGCAAGGCACTTCGCAGCCGCTTCAGTTTCCGAAACCGAAGTAAGCCGTTTTACGATGGATGATTCATAATTTGTTTTCATTAAGTCCAATCCTCAACTTCCCATATAGAAACTCGATCGGCCGCTTCCCTGACTGTGCTTATGCTGATTGACCCCTCGGAAACACATTCAATATTGCTAATACTTCTAATTTTCACGACGGTAATCATTTCTTTTTTGACGTTAGGATGATAGGATTCCAGAACCCCGATCATGTAATTACCAAGTTTATTGCCGATTATTTGCAGCGTTTCTTCTATCTTCGCATGTTCTTCCACCATACGCCGGCAATACGCAATCATCGTACCCTGGAATATTGTTGCAATATCGCGAAGGTCGCGGTTTTCCGGAATAAGTAAAGAAAGAGCATCGTGGTCTCTAACCAAGAGAAGCGATCCAGGGCTCAGCAGTTCCATAACCCGGTTTTCCGCTAAATTCAAATCTGTTGCAACTCGAACATTTTGCAGTGTTGCTCCGAGCATAACAGGTTGAAGTCCTGCATCCAACAGCGGTTGCCTAACGCTTTCAACACGATTCGGATTTGGGATTACAATAATGTAATCAGAATACTCAGCAATAAGTATTCCATCACGCTTTAGAAAATCATATATCTCTTCAAGCTCACAACCAAGAAGATCACCAGAACTTGAACGATGCATTGGCTTCGTTAATCCAAATTTAGCAACTCTACTCATTGCTCGTTCTCCCCTCCAAATTGAATTGTAGGCAGCGACAAGCGCGGAATCATACCAATATCATGAGCACAAGGACCGTTATGGGTAAACTCCCACCATCCAGCAGCCCCAATCATAGCTGCATTATCCGTAGAGTACTTCAAGCTTGGAAAAACAACTTTCGTATCCCCGAGGGCATCTCCACTAAGCTGTTTACGTAAAACCGGACTTGCAGACACTCCTCCAACTACAACAGCACTATGCGGATGGTATTCCTTAACCGCTTTCTTAAGTTTAGTCGTCAAAACATCCATGCAAGCTGCAACAAAGGATGCAGCAATATCTTCTGTAACAAAATCCCCTTGATCAATAACTCGACGAACAGCAGATTTTAGCCCGGAAAAGGAGAAATCATAGCCTCTTTCAAGAATTGGCCGTGGCAATGTATACCTTTCCTGTCCCTTCGGCGCCAAACGGTCTATCACTGGCCCGCCAGGATACTCGAAGCCAAGCTCCTTTGCTACCTTATCATAAGCCTCTCCTACTGAATCGTCCTTTGACGTTCCCAGCAACGTGTATCTCCCCCGTTCGGCAGCATAGACAAGCATACAATGGCCGCCAGACACAAGGAGATAGACCGCAGGGAAATCGATCTGTGCTCCATCAAGCTCCGCTGAAAAAAGATGTCCAACTAAATGGTTAACCGCGACAAGTGGTTTTCCCCAGGCAAAAGCGAGTGCTTTCGCTGCTGAAACGCCGGAGGCCAAGCTTCCCGGTAGACCAGGCCCGACAGTCACCGCTACCGCCGATAACTCATCAGGAGTAACATCTGCTTTTTCTAACGCCGCACGAACTACGCCGTTCATTGCCAAAACGTGTTGTCTGCTTGCTACTGCCGGAACAACCCCTCCCCATTTTGCATGCAAAGGAATCTGGCTAGAAACAGAAGAAGAATAGACCTTGAAATCTGATCCGACGATTGCAGCCGCAGTCTCATCACAAGACGATTCAATTGACAGTAAAACCTTTACATCCTGCATTTTGAAGTATCCTCTCGATTTCTGAACATGGTATTGTGCCAGCTCTTTCAATTGCTGGCATTGGAAGATTGACATTCACCAAAGTCGATGGAGCGCCACTAAGTTGTCCTCCATCAATTATTAATGAAGGCTTAAAAGCAAGAGAATCTAATGCGCCTTCAATTGTATGTGGCGTTTTTTCTCCATGCTGGTTTGCACTAGTCATAAGTAATGGTCCAAGTTTTCGTGCCAAACCTTGAATTAACGGATAATTTGGAGCTCGAATCCCCACCTCAACTCGTCCATCCAACCATTCGATATGATTCTCCCGAATCCCACAGGCAAGTGTTAATGCTCCGGGCCAAAATGCACTTGCTAAAGATTGAGCCGCTTCATTCCAAACCAAAGGCAACTCCGACTCTGCTTGAATTTGATCTGCAACAATAACCGGGAGATGTCTATTTACCGGGCGTTGTTTCATCTTGAAAATCATTTCAATAGCTAATGTGGAATTGGGCATGCAAATAAGGCCATACACAGTGTCTGTAGGAATCAGAACAACGCCATCATCTAGCAAGATCGATGCCGTGTATTCAGTTATGTCCTTGAGACTATCATTTTCATTCATGCGTATTAACCTGGGTTTATATAGGAAATCCATATGATTCAGTCCTCTTTTTAGTTGAACTATTATTTGAGAAATTCATCGACAAAATAGTTCATTTGGTCTATTCATAACAAACATTGGATACTGTGTTTGTTGAGTTCAAAACGACTCTTCTTTGCTACCTAAAGGCGAGCTTACCCTGTCGAGAATAACAATTGACCAAACAACAAAACAATCTAAGCTAAGTATACTTCATATAATAATACCTTAGCCTCCTATAAAAGTCAAGAAAACAGTTCGTTAATATACTCAATGATGTGTCTCAGCATTGAGCTGTTGACAAAGTGCCCCCACACCTCATGAAATATAGTAAAATAGAGAAAAGCAAATGGGGTGATGGTGTGCCGGTTGGACAGCTTAAATACCACATGGTGACAATAGAATATTTAGTGCCACAGGAGCATTTTCTGCGCAAGCTGGATGCAGCACTGGATCTGAGTTTCATATACGAAGAAACTGCTCATTTGTACAGCAAGCGCTACGGACGCCCACCCATTGATCCTGTAATACTGGTTAAATACCTTTTGGTAGGTTACCTGTACAACATACGTTCAGAAAGGGAGATAGAAGAACGTATCAACGACAGCAACTCCCTGCGTTGGTATCTGGGCCTTGATCTGGAGCGTAATGCTCCGGATCATAGTACCATCAGTCAGCTCCGACGAAGGAAACCAAGTTTCCGTAAAGTTTTCCGCCGCTTGTTTGAAGAAGTGGTTCGGCAGTGCGTGGACAAAGGTCTTGCCAGAGGGCGTGTCGTTGGAACGGATTCTACTCATATAAAAGCAAATGCCTCCCGCGCTTCTGAGGACCTTGTTGAGTTAGAGGAAGGCCCCGGAGTGTATTGGGAGCGCTTGGACAAGTACGAGGAAGAAGGCTTAAGCGACCTGGAAAGGCAAACGGGGAAGCGTATAGGCAAACGTACAAAACAGTTAAAGAAGACAAGACAGCAAACAAAAAAGCGGGTAAGCCGAACTGATCCTGAAGCGGGCTATATGAGCCGAACCGGCAAGCCAAAGGGACAGCACTATCTCTCCCATCAGACTGTGGACTGTGACAATGGTATAATATTGGATATAGCAGTTACATCGGGAGATGTTAATGACGCAGCACCGTATCTTGACCTTATGGAACAGGTTCACAGAAACATAATCCCGGTTAAGACAGCAACGGCAGATGCGGCTTACGATTTCGCACTTGCGCACCGTGTTCTGAAAGATATGGGTATAGAGTTTTTTGTGCGTCCACAAGACAGCTTCGGACGCAGCAGTACCACACTTACGCGGGAAGCCTTCACCTATGATGAAGATGCGGACATGTACATTTGCCCGGAAGGAAAAATACTGATACGAAGTGCATTGGCACGCTCTGCCGCCGGCCTGTCATGGCAGTATTGGGCAGAAAAGCAGGATTGTGAAGTGTGCCCGATGCGTGAGCAATGCATACATTCAAACAGCAAGCGTGGTGCAAGAAAAGTAGAACACAGTTATTTCCGCCCGGAGCGCCAGCAAAACATAGGCAGGCGGAACTCCCCGGAGTACAGAGAGGCGCTGAAGCTGCGGCAAATCTGGTGCGAAGGAACCTTCGCTGCGCAGAAGCGGAAGCATAACTTAACACAAGTCCTGCGACGAGGATTAGAGGCAGCGGAGGATCACTGCCTCCTTTCGGCAACCGCATTAAACCTGAAGCGGATGATAAAGCACACAAAATGACGCCGGAGAGCGTCTTTTTTTTGCCCAGATGGTGGAGGCTGGCTAAAATAGTTCACTTTGTCAACAGCTCCACCGTGAAAAAAGTTCCTCGCCAACAGCTTGTTTTGTCTTATCTGCAAGGTTCTCTATATGTATTTTTCCATGACTTTCAAGCTTTTGGGCATACTCCAAAAGTTCCCTTGCGTTGCTTGCCGGATGCCAGACATAGGCAATAAGGTAGTCACTGTGTTCTATCATGTATCTGTTGGCACGAACTATTTCGAGGCGTTTCGGTACTCGCTCCATGCCCGGAGGATAGAAACTGACCTCAAAACCTTTGGGTAAATATATTTTCCTTTCAGATGGATGATAGGGAGTAAGCAGCATGATATTTATTTCCGGGTGTCTCTCCTTTGCTGCGGCAAGCTAGTGTGCGGTCATTCGGTCAAATGCACCATAGCCACCAACAACAAATTCCAGCACTCCCAGTTCTGTTATATGTCTTTCGATTGCTTCAGCAAACGTTTCCGCAAGGCTTTCAGGAGCCTCTCGGTGTCCTATTAAAAAGCAGCTTTTCATAACGGCTATACTCCTTATTTGGTATTACCAAATATAGCAAGGACCTCTTTACATATAATGATTCAAGTAAGGAGGTGAGCAGAATGAAACACAGAAAGCTTGAATTGGGCGATAGGAACCTGATCGGCAAGCAAGTTACCGAGGCACGGATGGCACTTGGAATGAAACAGGTTGAACTGCTTGCCAAATTACAGTTAGTAGGTGTTGATATGAGCATCCCGGCACTGTCTTTGCTGGACGGTCAGAAACGACCTGTTTCTGATATTGAATTAAATGCGTTAGCAGATATACTTGGAGTTTCTGTTGACTGGCTGTTAGGGTGAGACATTATTGAAAGGGGCTGACTTAGAATCAGCTCCTTTTCCATTGTTTGACGGAGCAGCGCAGTGACCTATGAAAAAACAGGATTTACAACACATACATCCGCCAACCCTTTTGAGTTATTTTAGCCCAAAAGGGGTAATCTTTTCAAGCTGCAAAGGGTATCATTTTTACCAGTAGGAGGTGATACCTTTGAATGTTGGAGACGCAAGCAAGGCAAAGAATATTGGAATTGTGCGACAAACACGATATTTCCGTAAACAAGCTGAGCAATATTAGTGGCGTAACGCAATCCACAGTCAACAATATTGTCAGCGGTAGAAATAACAGTGCTACAGTTTCGATTATCAAAAAGCTTTGCGATGGTTTATGTATCACTATTGAGGAATTTTTCAGTTCCGAGGTTTTTCGTGAATTGGATCAAGAAATTAAATGCACTCAATTATGATGTGACAGTATGAAATAATAAAAATGGTTGTTCGGGACAAATTGTCCCTAATTTAATACGCATATCAATACCGTCTGCAAATGGACTACGCAGGCGGTATTTTTATATATCCCAACCACCGTAAAGGAGGTGATCTGCACTACCGACACCACAAAGAACAGGAGGTAAAATGACCCACATAAAAACAAACTGGCACAGGCAGTTACTCATTCTGCTCTGTGTCTTGCTGCTTTTTGCAGCACTTTTTCCGGCTACAGCTCACGCCGGGAATTATACTGTTTCCACCTACACTAACTACAACTACTTCGTGACATTCGGCTCCGATGGTACTTGGAAAGGAATCAAGACCCCAAATCACAGTATTGTAGAAACGGGAGCTGTTGCCTACTGCCTGCAGCCAGCGAAGGACACCCCAAGCAACTCCGGCTATACCGAGGGTGTGGGCTGGAGCGCATACGATGAAACCACAAGGCTCGGCATACAGGCCATACTCGAAAACGGCTATCCCAACTATAACGGTGGTTTTCCTGACGGTGAGGCAAGGTATGCAACTGCCAACGCTATCCGATTTTGGGTAGCAGAGCGAGGCTGTGATGGCGCTTTGGACTGGATGGACTTGACCAGATTCAGCCAGTTCTTCCGAGGTGATAATGGTTATGAAACTCTCTACGACTGGTGTATGTATCTGCTTAATTGCGCTAGAAGTGGCAGTGTTATAAAACATAACGCTTGGCTGTCTGAGCCTGTTGTGACGGATTACGGTGAGTGCTTTGATGTTATAACAGCTGTCACCCTTGAGAACTGCAACTGGGGCTACAGCATTGATGAAAGCCAGCTTCCCTCTGGTACAGACATTTACGGTTACAGTGGAAACACTGGGGATACTCTCACTTTGAGAATCCCGGCAGAGCAGGCCGGAACTTCCTTTGACATTAGTATCACTGCCTATGATAACCGCACTCCCGCAAGCGTGGTCTACTACGGACCTGACAGTTCCAATATGCAGCGGATCGTCAGCTACACATGGAGCATTAGTGCAGCAGCGGCAGAGGCCAGCAAGTCTGTTACTTTGCCGGAGGGGGCTTCGTCCAACACCGGCACTATCCGTATTATCAAGATGGATAGTTCAACTGGTGCGCCCATTCCCAATGTCGGCTTTTACCTCTATGGTCCAAATGGTTTTTCAAGCAACTGGACGGATACTAACGGCATAGTGGAATTTGAGGTTGAGCCGGGTGACTATACCTACCGCGAGGCCGATCCACCTGACGGGTATGTTGTGGATGATGCCAGATACCCGGTCACCGTTGTTACCGGTCAGGTTTCAGAGGTATATGTAAGGAATACACCTGCTGTTGCCCAAAGCGGTGGCTCCATAGAGATTAGCAAGCGTGATGGAAATGACGGAACTTTTCTTTCAGGTGCCAAAATTGCTCTGTATGATAAAAACCGCGAACAGATAGATAGTGCCGTCAGCAGTGCCGATGGAAAGGTTGTCTTTACCGGGCTTACAGTTGGTACATATTACTACGCAGAGCTTGAAGCTCCGGCGGGGTATGTGACAGAGTCAAACTTTTACAAGTTCAATATTTTTGTAGATGGTGATGTGGTAGAAGCAGACCTCAGAAATTACAAGGCTACAGGCTCTCTTCGTATTTCCAAGACTGACTACAACAGCGGCGAAGCTCTCAGCGGTGTTGAGTTCACAGTCTATGACAGCAATAAAAACTATGTCACTAAAGGTACTACCAACGCAAACGGCAATCTAAGCATTTCAAACTTGCCCCTCGGCAGCTACTATTACCGGGAAACAAAGGCTAAGGATGGCTACATTGCCGATGATACTTATTATTCCTTTGACCTCACATACGATGGGCAGCTTGTGTCTGTAGCTGTGAGGAACAAGGCAGATATAGTCAAGGGCAGTATCAGCATCAAAAAGGTAGACGCTTACGGAAACATCCTGCCCAGTGCAGTGTTCAGCCTTGAAAGCTCTACGGACGGCAATACATGGACAAAGCTTGCCGAAGCTAGCTCAGATGAAACTGGTCTTGCTGTGTTTTCTGACCTCGTTGCCGGTGATACGCTCTATCGTGTGACCGAGACTAAAGCACCACCCGGACACAGTCTGCGTGCAGGCGTTATCTATGAGGGCAAGCTCACCAAGGACAATCCCAACCTGAGCTTCACCGCCTGTGACTGTGCCATTCCCATGCTTCCTTTTACCGGAAGTACCCCCAATTTAATATCCATTATGCCGCTCATGCTCTGCATGAGTATTTTTTATGCCATGAAAAGGAAGGAGAATGTTAATGAAAAAATTTAAGAAAGTATTTGCCCTTATGCTGGCTCTGGCCTGCATCTTCTCCCTGAGTATAACGGCCTTTGCTGACGATGCCACTATCGACTATTCCAAGACCGGCACACTGAACATCTACAAGTACGACATGACCTCTGCCGCCGAAGATGGTGCATGGACAAGCGGCAGCTATGTAGCATCCGGCGAGTTTGACCAGAGTGTTATTGATGCAATGGCAAGCTACGCCGTACAGGGCGTTGAGTTCAGTTATATCCGTCTGGCAGATGTAGAAAATCTTGAAATCCTGGGTGATGACGGACACGAAAGTGTTATGGCCTACGCATTTGAGGAAAACGAAACTTCTGCCCAGTTCCTTGATGCTCTCGGCCTTGACTACACTGATGCTTACCACAAGATCGACAGCACCCATTACTTTGTAGCAGATACCATCAGCACTGCGCTGTCTAATGCTTTGGCAGCCAACTCCACCTCTGTAAAGAATGAGCTTGAAAGCTTCATTGCTGATGGCACTACTATGACTGAGACTGATGTTTACGGCAATACCAAGGCTGAAAACCTTGAGCTTGGTCTTTACCTTGTGGTGGAAACTAAAGTCCCTGAAAATGTTACTGCCACTTGTGACCCCTTTATTATCTCTCTGCCCATGACCTCTGCCGATGGAGCATCTTGGAACTATGATGTGACCGTATACCCCAAGAACGCCACTGGCATGCCCACTCTTGAAAAGGGTGTGCGTGAAGCTGTAGCATCCAACGGCAAGACTCATGCTTATACTGAAATCGCCACCGCATCTGACGGCGACACTCTGGAATACCAGATCATTTCCAAGCTGCCCAGCATCACTTCTGCATCCACTTATCTCAGTGAGTACAGCTTTGCAGACCAGCTTGCAAATGGCATCACTTACATCAAAAACGATGTGGTTATTGAAATCTTCAAGGACGAAGCCTGCGAGGACAAGGTCACCACTTGGGATGAAGCATCCGGTAAGTTTACCGTCAGCTATGACGGCAACAAGATGAACATTACCATGGCAGAAAGCGGCCTTTCTGAAATCAATACTGCAAGCGCCGTACATACTTCCGGCATTAACTCCGGCTACTCTGATTGCACCATGCGCATCACTTACGCCGCAAAGCTCAACTCCGATGCAAGCGTTGTCTACGGCAGTACCGGCAATCCCAACACCGTAACACTCACTTGGAAGCGTACTAACGCTGATTACTCCGACAGTCTCAGTGACAACGCCATTGTCTACACCTACGGCATTGACCTGACCAAGAAATTCTCTGACGGCAAGGGTGATCTTTCCAAGGTCAAGTTCATTATTGAGAACAACACTGACATCTGTTATGTAGTGGCAGAGCTGAAGGACGGCATCTACTATGCCATCGGTTTTGCGGGTACTAAGGATAATGCTACCGTCTTTACCCCCAACAGCAACGGTCACATCATTGTAAAAGGTCTTGAGGATGACAATTACGTCCTCATCGAAACTGCTACTGCCGAGGGCTACACCGCACTGAAAGCGGGCATTCCTGTCAGCATCGTTGCGACTGACGGTGTAGCATCTGCCAAGGTGAACGGCAAGGACGTAAACATGACCGATAATAATTCCCTTGTCCCTCTGGGCGTGGTTAACACCCGTGGCTTTAATCTGCCCCAGACCGGTTCCTACGGCACTTGGATGTTCACTGTAGGTGGCATCCTTGCTATGGGACTTGCAGTAATTATCATTCTCCGCGTCAGCCGCAAGCAGAAAAGAACTTAAATCATAAAGGGAGGCTCAGCCTCCCTTTTCTTATGAGGTTATGGAATGAACAATAATAAAAAGCAATAGTCCTGTGCTTTATCCTGTTTGTGGCGGCACTGGGTATTACCATTTATCCTCTCATTGCCAATACTATTGCTGAGAAATACCGCAGTGAGATACAGACCGAATACTTTGAAGCAGTTGAGGCTATGGACAACGCTGAAATAAAAGTGGCTCTTGATGATGCAGAGAAATATAACCATCTACTCAACAGCGGCGTGGTACAGAACAACTATTCTGAGGAAGCACTTGACCTTGCCAATGTGGGCTATGAGGCTCTGCTGAATCTGAACGGCGACGGCATCATGGGTTATATTGAGATACCAAAGCTCAACATCTATCTGCCGGTTTCCCACGGCACAGAAGCGGAAACGCTGGAAAACTCTGTTGGTCATGTTATCGGCAGCAGTCTGCCGGTAGGCGGTAATGGTACTCATGCGGTGCTGTCCGGTCACAGCGGTATGTCCGATCAAAAAATGTTTTCGGACTTGGACAAGCTGCATGAGGGTGACATTTTCTATCTGCATGTCTTTGATGAAACCCTTGCTTACAAGGTCAGTCGGATAGATACCGTGTTGCCGGAGGACACTTCGCTGCTTAGCATTGAACCGGACAAGGATATGGTGACACTCGTTACCTGTACACCCTTTGGCGTGAACACTCACCGGCTGCTTGTCCGGGGCGAAAGAACGGACTATGCAGAAGCCGCTGAAGAAGTGGCTGTGCTTGCAGAAACAGCAGATACCATATCCACATGGACGGAGGAATACTGGAAGGGCATCGTTGTAGGCATCGCGATTCTCGTTGTTGTTATCATCGTGTTTTCCTACTTTGATTCAAAGGGGGCGAAAGACAATTAAACGAGGTTTGAGTCTTTGTATCGCTATGCTTTTGTTCTTCGCGGGGCTTGTCGTTTTCTCATATCCAAGTATCAAAGGCGAACAGCTTGAAACAGCGGCGGCAGATAGCATCGTGCAGTTTGTGGAAGCAAAGCAAGCTGAAAGAGCACAGACAAACTTTTCTATCCTGTACCCGGAGCTTTTTCAGGAAATGCAGCTGTACAACCAGCGCATATTTGAGGAAAAACAAAGTACCCTGAAAGATAACTTTTCTTATGCGGAACCAAGCTTTACCCTCAGTGACTACGGCCTCGAAGCTGAGACTATTGCTGTTCTGAATATCCCGGCCTTGGAGCTGTCTATGCCGGTCTATCTTGGAGCCAACGAGGAAAACATGGCAGCGGGAGCTGCGCACATGAGCAACACCAGCCTGCCTGTAGGCGGCACCAACACCAACTGTGTAATCGCAGGCCATCGCGGTTACAGTGGTGCTGACTACTTCAAGCATCTGGACACGCTTAAAGAGGGCGACAGCGTACAGCTTGTTACGCTCTGGAATACTATGAACTATACCGTGTCTGAAATACAGATCATCGAGCCATACGAGGTAGAACAGATACTCATTCAGGAGGGGCGTGAGCTGCTTACTTTACTGACCTGTCATCCCTATGCCTCCGGCGGCAGATACCGCTATCTTGTAATTTGCGAAAGGAGTTGATGCAATGGCAGAAGAGAAAAAGCCCAATGAAACCATGGTGGTGCAGCCACCCAAGGAACCCGTAAAAGAACCGCCCAAGGATAAACCCAAGGTCATAGAGTTTGCGGCGGAAAAACTCAAGGCAGAACCTGTGGACAAAGTGTCCCAAAGCAAAAAGGAGGCTCCCAAGAAAGAAGCGGAAAAAGTTGCCAAGCCCAAGCCTGAAAAGAAAACGGAAAAGGCTGAGAAAGTACCCAAGCCTGTAGATAAGGCAAAGGTAGTCTATCTGAAACTTTCCGAACTGCATCCGTTCCACACTTTCCGTCAGCACCCGTATAAGGTCATGGATGATGACAAGATGCGGGAGCTTGTTGGCACTATCAAGGAACACGGTGTTATTCAGCCTGCTACGGTACGCCCGGAAAAGGACGGCAACGGCTATGAAATCATTGCCGGTCACAGGCGACACAGAGGCAGTGAGCTTGCAGGAGTAGAACTTATTCCCTGTATCGTGCGCAACATGACGGATGTGGAAGCCGTTATGGAAATGAAAAACAGCAACAAACAGCGCGGCGACCCCTCACCCAGCGAATGGGCCAAGCTCCTTGACCTTGAAATGGAGGCCATCAAGCATCAGGGCTCCAAGCTTGCCGGTGTTGCTGCCGGGGATGTGGGCAAACGCTCGGCGGAAATCGTGGGCGAAAACAATGGCATGAACTACAAAAAAGTCATGCGCTACATTCGTCTTAACTCCCTTGTGCCGGAACTTTTGCAGATGGTGGATGAAAAGAAACTGGGCTTTATCCCGGCGATTGAAATCTCCTACATCAAGCCCCAAAATCAGCAGCTTATAGCAGTGTCCATTGAGGGGGAGCAGTCCTCGCCCTCACTTTCTCAGACGCAGCGGCTGCGTGAATTGGATAAGAGCAACAAGCTCACCGGAGATGTGATTGACGGTATTCTCAGCGAAGTGAAAAAGGAGGCTGATAAAGTGATTATTAACAGTGCAGAACTCGAAAAGTACTTCGGCAAGGAAAAGACCCCCAGAGAAATGAAAGACCAGATCATCAAGCTTTTGGACGAGTGGAAAGAAAAGCAACCGCAGGAACTTGTCAAGCCAGAAAAGAAAGCAGATAAGGAGCATTAAGCCGGGACAGCCCCGGCTTTTTCCTTTGAATGGGGGTGAAAAAGCATGTTAAACGCGCCGGTACTGGAAGCTTTTGTTACAAACCTTGGACGGTATAACGAGGGCTTTCTTATCGGGGAATATCTGAAGCTCCCGGCCACCACCGAGGAAGTGCAGACACTGCTCAAAGGCATCGGCGTAGACGGTGTTCGCTATGAGGAAATCTTCATAACGGACTATGAGTGCCATGTGTCCGGCCTCTACGATGTGCTGGGCGAATATGAAAGCATTGACGAACTCAATTATCTGGCAGGGCTTATTGATGAAATGGACAGGTGGGAACTTGAAAAGTTTGAAGCGGCCGTCTGCCACGGCGAACACAGCGGCAGTGTCAGAGAGCTTATTAACCTTGCCCAAAACCTTGATTGCTACGAGTTCTATTCAAACATCAGTGACTGTGACGATTTGGGGCGGATGTACATTGAGGAATACAACGCCCTGTCCATACCTGAAAGCATCATCAACTACTTTGACTTTGAAGCCTACGGGCGGGATGTGCAGACGGAAGAGGGCGGTGAGTTCGTAAACGGCGGCTATATCGTGGATAGCGGCAACAGCTTCACGGAGTTTTATACAGACCGTGAGGACATCCCGGAAGAGTTCTGCATTTTTGCCTATCCCAAGCTGCCTATCCGGGAGCAGATAGCCGCGTTCAAAGAAAGCATACCGGATGTGGGGCTGCGTGAAAGCCGCACCATGCCGGAACACGACAGATAAGGAGATGAGTTGAATATAGAAACTATGAAAGTTCTTGTGGTTGAGCCTGAAAAGGAACCCTATGTAAAAGAAATAAACAGTGGCCTCAGTTCCTTGCAGAAGGAAGTGGGTGGCTTTATTGAGGCGGTATATCCCTTTGAAGATCCTGTTGCCATTATCTGCAACGAAGAAGGCAAGCTTGAGGGTTTGCCCCTTAACCGCGCTCTGCGTGATGAGGACGGTCATGTGTATGACATCATTGCCGGTACTTTCCTGATTGCCGGTTTGAACGAGGATAATTTTTGCTCTCTGGATGATACACAGGTGGAAAAGTTCTCTGCCATGTATAAAAACCCGGAGCTTTTTATGCGCTTTGGTAGCCGCACACTTGTTATTCCCGCAGAGGAAAGGGCCATGCCAGATAAGGAAAAGAAAAACATAGACATGGAAAGATAAGGACAATTTGTCCCGAAGCGGAAAGGGGTGATGGCATTGGTGGATGAGGATATATCCCGGCGCAGCATAGCCATAACGGTAAAAACAGCAAAGCTCAGTGCCAGGGCCTTGGCCTATGTGCTTGCAAGTGTGGGCAAAAAGCTTTCAAAGCATGAGCCGCCCCACGGAAAGATGAGCGTAAAGAAGCTTATGTCCCACGGCACTGCCGCAAGCAGCATTGAGCTTTCCGGTGATACCGCGCTCTTTGACCGGGTGGCCCGAAAGTGGAATGTGGACTACGCCTTTTACAAGACAGAGCCTAATAAATATCTGCTTTTCTTCAAGTCCAATCAGGCCGATGCCATGACCGCCTGCTTTGCTGAGTATTCCAAAAAGGTGCTCAGGCGGGAAAAGGCTGAAAAGCTGCCCATCAGGGAACAGATAGAAAAGGCCAGAGAAGCCATAAGCAAAAAGGAACGGCAAAATGGGGCCCCCACGAAGTCGAATGACTTTGTGCCGACGACAGGAGCGAGAGCATGAAAGATAAGTTGAAAAAGCATCTGCTTCCAAATCTGCCTTACTTCTTTATCCTGTGGTTTTGTCTCAAACTGGGCACGGCCTATCGTCTTGCCGGTAAAGAGCTTATTCGTTTGCCCCAGTACATAGGCCCCGCCTTTGCAGAACTTGCACCGGGGCTTAATCCTTTTGACTGGCTTGTGGGCATTGTGGGTGCTGCGCTGTTTAGGGTACTTATTTATTACCGGACTCAGAACGCCAAGAAGTTCAGGCGTGACGAGGAGTACGGCACAGCCCGCTGGAGTGCATAATTTTAAGTGTAAATGACACATACATGGACGCACAGGAGGTTAT
>ERZ857629.516-NODE-516-length-52418-cov-10.021657_pt1 | contig 52418 bp, 54 predicted proteins | sample MGYA00519700_ERZ857629 | MGnify/ENA primary metagenome ERZ857629 (study PRJEB31778, sample SAMEA3449351) | human gut metagenome | biome: human gut; feature: human-associated habitat; material: faeces | place: United Kingdom | collected 2010/2012 ... | reverse complement strand
GCGGGCGAGCCGGGTCGCGGCTCTGGACTGCCCCCGGCAGTCCATTCACTCCCGCTCCCTTCGAGTCCCACGGGAGATATTTAAAATAAATCAGCCCGCCTTCGGCGGACTGATTTATTTTATGACCCGTACGGGACTCCTCGCCTGCGGGCGAGCCGGGTCGCGGCTCTGGACTGCCCCCGGCAGTCCATTCACTCCCGCTCCCTTCGAGTCCCACGGGAGATATTTAAAATAAATCAGCCCGCCTTCGGCGGACTGATTTATTTTATGACCCGTACGGGACTCGAACCCATGTTACCGCCGTGAAAGGGCGGTGTCTTAACCACTTGACCAACGGGCCGTATAAAAGGCGCAGTAAAAATGCTGCGCCTTTGTCTGGTAGCGGCACCTGGATTTGAACCGGGGACACTCCGGGTATGAACCGAATGCTCTAGCCAGCTGAGCTATGCCGCCATGTACTGCCTCAACAGCAGAGTTATTCTATCAAAAGTTTTCTGCCTTGTCAACAGTTTTTTTCCTTTTTGCGCATTTCATTTGTTCTGTTCCTTGAATTGCCCTTTTTGCTCCGCAATTCGCGCAAATTCTCCGTCAAACATTCCGAATAAATCCCGCAAAGTCATTCCGGCTTTGCGGGATCGTTGATGCGCATGATCTGCACGCGCCTTTTATTCCGTATAAAGAATGAGCGCGATCGCTTCAATTGGCTCTGTTCCGGTATTCAGAAGGCTGTGTCCCTCGCCGTCGCCCACGCTTGTAACATCGCCCGCGTGAACCTTGACTATCGTGCCGTTGTCGTTATATTCGCCCTCGCCTTTAAGGATATAGTATATCTCCCCGTCACCGTGGTGGACGTGCCAGCCGACGGCCGCGCCCGGCTCAAGAAACATATGGTTGAAAAGCCGTCCTTTGCCGAACAGCTCCTCGGGCGTATTGAGTATCTTGTGTGCCTCCGCCTCGCCCGGGCCTCCGAAAAGGCTCATACGTGCAACGGTTTTTTCGTTGCTGCGTCTTACAAAGCTCATCTCTTTCTCTCCCTCACATTCCAAGCTCTTCGTCGATTATTACAACTTCGGTCTCCATGCCCATCATGGGCGCCCACTGAACGGTCAGCGCATTGCAGATGCGCTCCTTTGAGCGGCAGTCATGGCACTTTCCGTCTACCTGACACGGTGTTTTTTTGCCGAAACGGGCGCAGTTCTGAACGGCGGCAACATTGCGTGCGCGGTAAAGCGCGGAGTCGAAATCAGGGCATATTTTGTTCGTACCTATTATGATATATACCTTTTTATGACCGAACACCTGACCGGCTATACGGTTGCCCGCACCGTCGATATTCAGAAGCTCGCCGTTTTCGCTGACGGCGTTTGCGCTGCAAATGAAAACTTCCGCCGTATTTTCGTTCTGCCGCACGTCCGGACTGCTGTCCTTCCAATGCCAATACACGGTGTTGTTTTCGCAGAGCCTGTCATATATTCCGAGCTGGTCTGCGGTTTTGCAGCCGCCGATGCCGACAGTGACGCCGCTTATCGCGCCGCAGAGATACTCAAGCGCTTCCTTACCGCCAGAAAAATGCGTAACGTCAAAGCCGCGGTCTTTAAGGTTCTTTATCGTTTTTTCGATATTCATTGACACACCTCCGTATTAATCAGTTCCTGTACCAATTATATCCGAGGTAAAATCCGCCGTCAAGGATATCGTGCTACAAATTCAGCGCTTCTATAAGTTCCTTCGCCGACAGCATGAGACTTTCCGCAAATTCAGCATCCGGCGAATGTACGCAGACGTGTATCGCCTGCATATCCTCACGCGGAGCAATATGCATCTCATATCCCGCTCCGGTCACTCTCAGCCCGTCAGAGTAGTCGCTGTCCATTTCGAGCAGCGCCTCCGACAAAACGCCCATGACCGCCGCCCTGTCGCAGCACGGGCAATCTATCCCGTCGCTGAACGCCGTCCTTTCGGCAGGCGCTTTAACCGGTGAAAACGACGGCGCCGGGTCAATTTTCAGCTTACCCGTCAACGCGTCCGCACAGCAGTTATAATACGACAGCGGCGTACCCACATCGCACCAGTAACCGCCCGGATCAACCCCGTAGAGCGGCACATTTTCTTTGAGAAGCAGCGGGAAAAGATCCTTGCCGAAATCAAAGGGAGCTGCGCTTGGCACATATTGCATCGCTTTGGGTGAAAGCATATATATTCCCGTGTTGACAAGATCGGTCACAACGCGGCTCCACGACGGTTTTTCCACAAAGGCGCGTATCCTCCCCTCCGCATCCGTCACGGCAAGGCCGTATCGCAGAGGGCTGCCGTCCCGATGCAGGGCTATCGTCACGGCAGCGCCGCATCTGATATGCTCCTCCGCCAGAAGCGACAGATCCATATCGCAGGCGCAGTCGCCGCTTATGACAAGGAAATCCTCATCGCCGTAATAATCCGCGCAGTTCTTTACCGCACCGGCCGTACCGAGAGGCTCCTTTTCAATGCGGTAGCATATTCTGACGCCGAACCTGCTTCCGTCGCCGAAGTGCGCGATTATATCGCCCGCATGATATTTTACCGCCATGCATATATCGTCAAAGCCGTTTCTTTTAAGCAGCGCCACGATATGTTCGAGCATGGGCTTGCCGAGCAGCGGCACCATAGGCTTCGGCAGCGCGCCGGTGATCGCCTTGAGGCGTGTGCCCTCGCCGCCCGCCATTATTACTGCTTTCAAATGTCACTCACCTCACACAGACATAGTGTTTGCGATAATAATAAATTTATTTGTTGTAAAGAGCAGCCGGATTTGCTATAATACAACAATACTCTGCTGTAATTGTGCCTACAACCGCCGCACCAGACAGGAGGTGCATATTTTGAACAAAAAAATGCATGCGCTTGCCAAACTTGATACCGCAATCTGCCTCGTCGCAATGGCTGTGTTCAACGCGATAACCGCTTTTACGGGCTATTATCTGCTTGCAGCTTTTGAAACGGCCGTGTTTATCGTCGTGCTTGTATTGACGCTTATCAATATGAAGAAAAAAGAACAGGCGCTCGACGAGTATATCATGTCCGTCAGGTATGACGCTGAAAACGCCAAGGAGAACACGCTCAGAAATTTCCCCCTTCCCATTTCCGTATTCAGGGTGAGCGATACGTCCATAATCTGGGGGAACGATAAATTTTTCAGGCTCTGCGGGGAAAGCGGCAGCCGACTTGACGCCAAAGTGTCCGACTTTATTCCGGAATTTTCGTGCAAATGGCTTGAGATGAGCGAGAAGGAATACCCCGGCATCATCGAAGTCGGCGGGAAAAAATACCGACTTTTCGGCAACATCGTCCAGCCGGCGAACCCCGGCAGCGGCAGCGTTATGGGCATCTGCTACTGGATGGACGTTTCCGACTTTGAGGAGATCAAGCAGCAGTTTTCCGACACAAGACCTGTCGCCGGCGTTGTCGTCATAGACAATCTGGACGAGCTGGTCAAAAACCAGCCGGAGAGGATCAAGAACGACATACGCGACGCCGTTGAAGACAAGCTTGACCAGTGGTGTGCGGAATACGGCGGTATAGTCCGCCGCTACGACAGGGACAGATACATCGCAATGTTCGAAAAACAGGACATTGATAAGATGAAGGAGCGGAAATTCCCCATAATTCAGGAAATGCATCAGGTGGAAAGCCCCGGCGGTATCGACGCTTCAATAAGCATCGGCTTCGGCACGGATGGTTTGAGCCTGCATGAAGCCATGCAGTTTGCCGACGTCGCAACGGAGCTTGCGCTTACCAGAGGCGGCGATCAGGCCGTCATAAAAGACCGCACCGGCTTTGAGTTTTTCGGCGGGCGCGGATACGAAGTGGAAAAGCGCACCAAGGTCAGATCCCGCGTTATGGCGAACACCCTCGCCGAGCTTGTGCGCGACTCGTCAAAAGTGATCGTCATGGGACACCGCTATTCCGATCTTGACAGCATCGGCTCCGCCGTCGGCATATGCGCCCTTGCCAAGAAATGCGGTAAGCGCTACAACGTCGTCGTGGATTATAAAAAGTCCGCCGCAAAAGAGCTTATCGACCGGATGCGCAGAGAGCCGGATTACAGAGAGGCTTTTATCGGCTGTACAGAAGCCAAGCTGAGGATCGACGCGAAGACTCTTCTTGTCATTGTGGATACCAACCGTCCGGAGCAGGTCGAAGACGACGAGCTTCTGCGGATGTGCAGACGTGTCGCGGTGATCGACCACCACCGCGTCGCGGCGACGTACATACAGAACGCCGCCCTCGGTTTTGTGGAGCCGTATGCTTCCTCGGCATGTGAGCTGGTCACGGAGATATTGCAGGAGGTTCTCGACGGGCCGGAGCTTCACAGGTACGAGGCGGAAGCGATACTGTCCGGTATCGTTCTCGACACGAAGAGCTTCACCATCCGTACAGGCGAGCGCACGTTTGACGCCGCTTCATATCTGCGCCATGCGGGCGCGGACACTGTCGATGTGATAAAGCTTTTGCAGACGGATATGGATTCCACCATCGCAAGGTATAAGATAATGCAGAACGCGAAGCTTTACCACGGCATAGCCATCGCGGCGCCGAAAGAAAAGCAGAACAGGATCGTCGCGGCGCAGGCTGCGGACGGACTGCTGAATATTTCCGGCGTTGACGCGTCAATAGTCGTATTTCCCGACGAGGAGGGAGACATATTCGCATCTGCCCGCTCAATAGGCAGTCTAAACGTCCAGATACTCATGGAAAAGCTGGGCGGCGGCGGCAACAGAAGCGCGGCGGCGGTGCAGTTCAAGGATATCAGCCTTGATGAAGCCGTTAAGAAAATATATGACGCCATAGACGAATATATGGGATAAACTGAGACTGTCAAAAAACTATGCACCAAAGTCCGATAACAGAGCAGCGGGGGAGCTTGAGGGGGTAAGGCCCGCCTCAAATTGGATAACCCGCCGTCGAGAGTCTTGAGATATCAAGGCTCTCGGCAACAGCATTTTGAACGCGTTCAAAATGCTCGGCGGAAAGCGCAGTCAGAAAAGACCTTGCAGGACTTTTTTGACAAGACAAGCTGGGATAAACTATCTGATACACTTTTGCTTACAGAAAAGGAGAAATCGAAATGAAAGTTATTTTTAATGAAGATGTAAAGGGACAGGGCAAGAAGGGCGAGCTGAAGGAGGTTTCCAGCGGCTACGCAAGAAACTATCTGCTGCCGCGCAAGCTTGCAACCGAAGCCACAGCCGATAATCTCAACGCGTTCAAGCTCAAAGAGAAGGCAAAGGCCGCGCAGATAGCCAAGGAGAAGGCACAGGCGGCGGAATACGCTGAAAAACTCAGCGCCGTTCAGGTGACTATCCGCGCCAAAGCGGGCGCGAACGGCAAGCTCTTCGGCGCAGTCACCTCACAGGAGATCAGCGAGGCGCTCAAGGGGCAGTTCGGCATGGACATTGAAAAGAACAAGATCGTTCAGCCGGAGCCTATAAAGGCATACGGCAGCTACACCGTGAAGGTCAAGCTCGGCTACGAAATAAGCGGGAATGTCAACCTGCTGGTCGTTGAGGGATAATTTTCATAAATTTCATCCGTGCATGACGCGGATTCAGACTGATATTCAAAAAGGTTTAATCGGCGATGGAAGAATTAAAGGGTCATAAAATTCCATATTCAGCACCGGCGGAACAGGCGGTAATAGGCTCCATGCTGATAAATCCCGCATGCGTCCCGGACGTAATGGAGCGGCTGAGGGCGGATGAGCTTTATATAAAGCTCAATCGGGATATTTTCGAGACGGTTTCGGCAATGTTCTCCTACGGTCAGATCATCGACCCGGTGACGGTGCTTGACCAGATGAAGATCCGCGGGGTATACACGGATGAGTGCGACAACTATCTGGCGGAGGTCATGCGTATAACCCCGACCGCCTCCAACGTACTCGAGTATGCCGCGATCGTGCGCGACAGGGCGCTTCTGCGCCGTCTCGGGGAAACCGCCGATGAAATATACGAAATGATAGACGACGGCTCGGGCGAGGCGGAAACGCTGCTCGAAGCGGCGGAGCGCAAGATATACGCCCTGCGTCAGGGACGGAACGTCGGCGGGCTTATGCCCATATCCGCCGTCGTGCAGACGGTTTTTGACAATCTTTCCGAGGCGGCTGCCTCCGGTGAGAAGATTCCCGGTCTGTCCACGGGTCTGCCCGATCTCGACTCAAAAATTCTCGGACTTAACAAGTCTGAGCTTATTCTTGTCGCTGCGCGCCCCGGCATGGGCAAAACGAGTATCGCGCTGAACATGGCGCTGAACGTAGCCATGACGCTGCACAAGACCGTTGCGATATTCTCGCTGGAAATGTCGCGTGAGCAGCTTGTATCAAGGCTTCTCTCCCGCGCCTCTCTCGTCCCGAGTCAGAACCTTCTGACGGGTCAGCTGTCCGAGCAGCAATGGCGCAGCATCGCGGACGCGGCGCAGATACTCAGCGCCACCGACGTGAGGATCGACGATAACCCGACTCTCACCGTGTCGGACATGAACGCGCAGTGCCGCCGTGTGCCGAATCTTGATCTCGTGGTCATTGACTATCTGCAATTGATGCAGTCTGCCGGAAGCGGACACAGCTGGTCAAACGAGAGCCGCACACAGGCCGTCAGTGATATAAGCCGTATGCTCAAGATCATGGCGAAGGAGCTTAACGTTCCGGTGGTATGCCTTTCACAGCTGAGTCGTGCCAACGAGTCAAGAACCGACAAGCGCCCCATGCTGTCCGACCTGCGTGAATCCGGCGCAATAGAGCAGGACGCAGACGTTGTAATAGGTCTGTACCGCGACGGGTATTATAATAAGGAATGTGAAAACCCAAACCTTGCGGAGGCGATCGTGCTGAAAAACCGCAAGGGCGAAACGGGAACGGTGGAGCTTGCATGGCTGCCTGAATATACGTCCTTCGGCTCCGTATCCCGCAGACGTGAAGATGAGTGATAAATTCAACATCTGCCTGCCGGATGACGGCGGCATCTTATGCGCCGTATCCGGCGGTGCGGATTCGGTATTCATGCTGCACGTACTCAAAAAGCTGTGCGATGCGCACGGGACTAAAATCTGCGCGGCGCATTTCGAACACGGCATCCGCGGCGGGGAATCAATGCGCGACGCCGCGTTTGTTGAAGAAATGTGCAGAAATTTAGGCGTAGAGTGTGTCATAGGGCATGAAAACATCCCCGAATATGCAAGGCAGAACCGCATAGGCATCGAGGAAGCGGCGCGTGAACGGCGCTACGCGTTTCTTGACGGGGCTGCAAAAAAGCTCGGCTGCCGCTATATCGCCACGGCGCACAATGCCGACGACAACGCCGAGACTATGCTTTTCAATCTTGTGCGCGGAACGGGCGGCAAGGGACTTTGCGGCATCCCGCCGGTGCGCGGGAATATTATCCGCCCCATACTGAACATCACGCGCTCCGAGATAGAGGGATATCTGACAAGCAACGGTATTCCCCATGTTGAGGACAGTACAAACGCCTCCGACGATTACAGCCGCAACCGTATCAGGCACCGCGTTATGCCCGTGTTCAAAGAGATAAACCCTGCTTTTTCCTCCTCCGTTTCAAGAACGGCTGAGCTTTTGCGGCGGGATGAGGACTGCCTTTCCGCGCTTGCGCGGGACTTCATTGAAAAGTATTCCGACGGCGAGAGCATCCCGTCAAAGGAGCTGTCCGCGCTCCACAGCGCAGTCGCTTCAAGGGTGATACGGCAGATACTCGGCGAAAACGCGCCGTTCGTCCATGTGGACGCAGTGCTCGCCCTTGCAAAGAAAAGCGGACTTGCCTATGCCGATATTTCCGGAAGAAGAATACGTGCGGAGCAGGGCAGAATATATTTTAACGCGCAGGACGGCTTTTCTATTCCGGAGCGGCCGCTCGTTATCGGCGGCACAACGAAAATTCCGGAAGCAGGAATAGAAATAACGACATATTTTGATATTTTTGATTGTGATGTTAACGACTCGTTAAACACTTTTCAGCTTAAATATGAGAATATATGTCACAGTCTGAGCTGCTCCGGCAGGAGAAGCGGAGACAGGCTCGCCCCCATCGGCAGAGGCTGTACAAAAACGCTCAAAAGTCTGTTTGTTGAAAAGAAAATGACTCAGGCTCAGAGAGACAGAACCGTGGTCATACGCGACGGCAGCCGTGCGGCTGCTGTCAGCGGCTTCGGCATTGACAGAAAATATAAATGCGCCGCCGGCGATAAAGTGCTGAAAATAGAGATAAAATATACAGAGCAGGCAACAGGAGAATTAAATGGAAAAAGATATTGAAAGCGTCCTGATATCCGCAGAGGAGATTGAAAAGAACGTTGCGGCCATCGGCGCGAAAATCTCGAAGGATTTTGAGGGGAAGGATCCCGTTTTTGTAGGAGTGCTGAAGGGCTGCTTCATTTTCATGGCGGATCTTATGCGCCACGTGACCATAAACTGTTCCATGGATTTCATGGCGGTGTCCTCGTACAGCGGCACTACCTCGACCGGCGCGGTAAAGATAAACAAGGATCTCAATCAGGACATCGCGGGCAAGGATCTCATTCTTGTTGAGGACATCCTTGACTCCGGCGTTACTCTGAACTATCTGAAAAACTATCTTGCGGTGAGAAAGCCCGCTTCCATACACGTTGTGACGCTTATGGATAAGCCCGCCCGCCGCAAAGCCGATATTTACGCGGATTATTCATGCTTCGAGGTACCGGATGCGTTCGTCGTCGGCTATGGTCTTGACTATAACGAAAGATACCGCAATCTCCCGTATATCGGTATTCTCAAGCCGGAAATATACAGCAAATAACAACAAAACCAAGGATTTAACCGTGATATCCCGCCAAAAGGAAGTGACAGTCGTTTGAAACCCGAACGCAACAGAACAAGAGACATTGGATTTTACATTCTTCTGAGTGTTATTCTGATAGCAATCATCTTCACCATGACACGCGACACCAAGAGCAACGAGATAGAGAATTATTCCGATCTCGTCGATCTTTTCAGCGAAGAAAAGGTGCAGTCTTTCCGCACCGAGGGCGACGAAATAATTCTCAAGGTGCGCACAGGCGACAAGGTGAAGCCCACGGAAGAAAAAGTATACACTCTGTACAGCTTCAGCCTTTTTTATGAAGACTTCAAGGACGTCATAAAGGAGCAGTACGAAAGCGGCGTACTTGAAAAGTATGATTATGACGAGGGCTTTGTGGTTCCGTGGTGGATGAGCTTCCTGCCATATCTGCTTATCATGGGCGCGGCTATGGGGCTGTGGTATCTCATGATGAACAAGGGTGGCGGGATGCAGGGCGGCATAGGCAAATTCAGCAAGGCCCGCACAAAGCTCGGCAGCGATGAAAAGAGCAAAAAGACCTTTGCCGACGTGGCAGGCTGCGACGAGGAAAAGGAAGAGCTGGCCGAGATCGTCGATTTTCTCAAGGACCCTAAAGCATACACCTCAATTGGCGCACGTATCCCCAAGGGCGTACTTCTCGTAGGCCCTCCGGGAACCGGTAAGACCCTGCTTGCAAAGGCGGTCGCCGGTGAGGCAAACGTACAGTTCCTGTCCATTTCCGGCTCTGATTTTGTCGAGCTTTATGTCGGCGTCGGCGCAGGACGTGTGCGCGACCTGTTCGAGCAGGCCAAGAAGGTCGCTCCCGCGATCATATTCATAGACGAGATAGACGCGGTAGGCCGTCAGAGAGGCAGCGGTCTCGGCGGCGGTCACGATGAGCGCGAACAGACGCTCAACCAGCTGCTTGTTGAGATGGACGGCTTCGGCAGCAATGAGGGCGTTATAGTCATGGCGGCGACTAACCGCGCCGATATTCTGGATAACGCGCTTCTCCGTCCCGGCCGATTCGACAGGCAGGTATATGTCGGCTTGCCCGACATAAAGGGACGCGAGGCCATTCTGAAAATCCATTCCCGCGATAAACAGCTCGGCGACGACGTTGATCTCAACTCCATTGCAAAGGGTACTCCCGGCTTTTCCGGCGCCGACCTTGAAAACCTCATGAATGAGGCGGCTTTGCTTGCGGTCCGCAGGAAGCACCGCTTTATATCCATGGAGGATGTTGACGAGGCCGTCCTCAAGGTTCAGATGGGTCCTGAAAAGAAGTCGCGCAAGATGAGCGATAAGGCGCGCCGCCTCACGGCGTACCATGAATCCGGTCATGCCGTCGCGGGCAGATACCTCAAGCACGTTGACCCGGTTCACTATATCACCATTATCCCCAGAGGCATGGCAGGCGGCTTTACCCTGTTCAGACCGCAGGAGGATCTTGAAAACTTCAAGTCCAGGGAAGAGATGTTTGAGAGCATCGTTATGGCTCTCGGCGGCAGAATGGCTGAAAAGCTGTTCCTTGACGATATTTCCACCGGCGCGTCCGGCGATATCCAGCAGGCCAGCGCGACCGCACGGGATATGGTCATGAAATACGGTATGTCGGATCGTCTCGGCCCCATTTCCTACGACACATCCGGACACAGCATCTTTATCGGCCGCGATTTCGGTCAGACAAAGAGCTATTCAGAAGAGACCGCCGGAATGATCGACGAGGAGGTAAAGAAGATTTTCGACGCCGCCGAGCAGATGTGCGAAAAAATCCTTACCGATCACGCCGACCAGCTCAAGGCACTTGCGGAGTATCTGCTTGTCAACGAGACTATGGAAGCGGATGAGTTCAATTACTACTTTGAACACGGCGAATTTATGCCGGAGGATGTCAGAGCCGCCCGCGAGGTCAAGCATGATCCCACGATAGAGCGCCCCGCAAAGCGCATCTCCATGACCGACGGCTATGCAGACACGGAAGCGGCCGATGAGCCTTCCACTGAACCGGCGGAGGCGGAACACCCCGCGTCCGATACGGCCGTGAACGGAACGGAAGCCGAAAGCGGCAAGGAAAACAAATAATTCCATAAAATTCTGAAGCGGTCTGCCCTATCCGGCAGGCCGCTTATCAGCTTGTCAAAAAAGTCCTGTAAGGACTTTTTTGACCGCACTTTCCGCCGAGTATTTTGAAAGTGTACAAAATGCTGTTGCCGAGAGCCTTGATATCTCAGGCTCTCGGCGGCGGTGTATCCAATTTGAGGCGGGTCTTGCCCCCTCAAGCTCCCCCGCTGCTCTGTTATCGGACTTTAATACATAGTTTTTTGACAGTCTGAGCTTGTTAAAGAAGCAGGCTTCTTTCGCAAACTGCTTATTTTTGTGGGCATTATGCACTTTTGATAAGGCAAAATTTCGGTTGATATGCACAAATGAACGGCATTTACTCTGTTGACATACCGCTTGCGGATGTGATATATTTGTTGTATAGTTCGGCATGGTAAATGTCGGAAATTATAAGTTTTAATAAGGAGAGCAAAATGAAAAAGTTCCTTGCACTGATCCTGTGCCTTCTCATGACACTGTCAGTTCTGACCGCGTGCGGCTCCACCGCTTCCACCGCGACCGAGCAGCCCGCAGCTGAAGCCGAATCCCCTGCGGCAGAAGCCGAAGCTCCCGCAGCGGAAGAAGCCCCTGCCGAGGAAGCTCCTGCCGAGATCGCTCACAAAGAGACTCTCGTCATCGGCACCGCTGAGGATATCAACAACCTCAATCTCCAGACCCAGAAAACCGCAAACAACAACATCATTCTGAAGACCACCCACCAGACTCTCGTGTTCTTCAACAATGATCCCGAAGCGGAAACCCGTTTTGATCCGGGTCTTGCAACCGATTGGGAGTTTGAGGATGACACCCACATCATCATGCACCTGCGCAACGACGTTCACTTCAACGACGAGGACAAGACCCCCTTCACCGCTGAAGACGCCAAGTTCACCCTTGATATGGCAGTCGGCCCCGACTCCAAGATCGCAAGCGTTCTGAACGGCTATGTCGGCTGCGAAGTCGTTGACGATTACACCATCAAAATCGAGATAGAGAGCTACAACAACGAGTTTGTCGCTTCCCTTTCCTCCGTTCCCCTGTCCATCCAGTCCAAGAAGGCTTGGGAAAGCGGAATGGAAGAACCTTGGTATATAGGCACCGGTCCTTACAAGTTTGAGTCTTGGGAAGAGGGCGTATGCTGCCGCGTCGTCAAGGTTGACGATTATTGGGGCAAGGATCTGCCTGCTGATGATTTCTTCTCCGCAAGCGTTTCCGACGCGATCGAGTTCAGACCTTATCTTGAGGCTTCCTCCCGCGTTATCGCACTCCAGAACGGTGAGATCGACGTCTGCATCGATCCTCCCATGAATGAGCTTCAGTATCTTGAAGACGACAAGAACATCACCGTCTACGAAAAGACCGGTACCCGCCTGTTCTACTTTGCATTCAACGTAGAGAAGGAGCCTTGGAACAACCAGGCTCTGCGTCAGGCAGTTGCATGCGCTATCAACAGAAACGACGTTCTCACCGTTGCCGTTGACGGCAAGGGCACCCTGCAGAAGACCATCCTCAACCGCGGTCTGTGGGGCTTCTATGATGACATGGAAGGCTTTGACTACGACGTTGAGCGTGCAAAGGCTCTCATGGCCGAAGCAGGCTATCCCGACGGCGGCATTGAGACCACTCTTACCTACGCTACCACCGGCGCTTATGCCAACATCGCAACCGTTATCCAGGCAAACCTCAAGGAGATCGGCATCAATGTGACCCTTAACCCGATGGAAGAAGCAACTCTGAAAGAGACCTGCACCAACGGCGATCAGGAGCTGTTCCTGTGGCGTTGGAACGAAGACTCCAAGGTTGACTTTGTTTACCGTGATCTCTTCTACTCCGGCGAAGGCTCCAACTACCACCACTATGCTGATGCACACGCCGATGAGCTCATTGACAAGGTTGCAACCGAGAAGGATCAGGATGCTCGCCGCGCTGCAAGCACCGAGCTTCAGGAGTACCTCGTTAACGCATGCCCCCAGGTTCCTCTGTACATTGCAAACCTCGTTATTGCATATAACAGCAACCTCCAGGGTCAGTACTTCTACGGCGGCGGCAACCACAACTGGTGCCACGCATATATTGCCGAGTAATTCATCCGATTTATTCGCCATAAGCATTTAAAACCTTTGCGGTGTCGCTTTGCGATTATCTATGTCGCTTTAAGCGGCACCGCTTTTTGCCGGCAGGATGTCGGATATAAGCCGATCCTGACAGATCGGTTCCGCGGCCGCCTAAACACATCCGTAAGCGGCAGGCGGCGCTTTCTGCCGGCGTTTCCTTTTTAATTCGGAGGTGAACAAAAATTGCTCAAATATATAGGTAAACGGCTTCTTATGCTGATTCCTGTAATTTTGATAACTTCCTTTCTCATTTTCTGGGCAATGAGTCTTACCGGCGGCGACCCCGCGATGATCGTTGCGGGCGAAGGCGCTACCAAGGAAGAAATAGAAGCAGTAAGAGAAGAACTCGGTCTGAACGACCCGTTTATGGTTCGCTATGCCAACTATGTCAAGGGCATGGTGACGGGCGACATGGGCAAGTCCTATGTCACAAACAAGGACGTTTTCAAAACATTCATGGAGAAGCTGCCGAATACATTGATGCTCGGCGGCGCGGCCGTGCTTATCGCAATAGTTATTGCACTGCCGCTCGGCATATACACGGCGATACACCAGAACACATGGAAGGACACGGCAGGCATGGTCTTTGCGCTGTTCGGTACGTCAATGCCGAACTTCTGGCTCGGCCTTATGCTGATAATCATTTTTTCGCTCAAGCTCGGCTGGCTCCCGTCCGGCGGCAAGGGCGGCATCGATTCGCTTATACTGCCCGCACTGACAGTCGGTCTCGGTCTGGCGGCGCTTATCACGCGCACTACCCGCTCCTCAATGCTTGACGTTATCCGTCAGGACTACATGACGACCGCACGTGCAAAGGGCTGCTCCGAAAAGCGCGTTATCTTTACCCACGGTCTTAAAAACGCACTCATCCCCATTATCACGGCGATCGGTCTGCAAATGTCAATGGTCATTACAGGCTCCGTCCTTGCCGAGACAGTTTTCTCATGGCCCGGCATCGGGAGGCTTGTTTACGATTCCATCGCAAAGCGCGACACACCTATGGTCACAGGCTCTATCATTCTCTGCTCTGCCTTTATGTGCCTTATAAACCTGTTTGTTGACCTCGTGTATGCATTCTTTGACCCGCGCATTAAAGCGCAATACAGTAAGAGGAGGTGAGCGCATGGAAAAAGAAACAAAGAAAGTCAAAAAGAAATCTCTTGCTCAGGAGACATGGCACCGCCTTATAAAAAACAAGGGCGCCGTTATAGGTATGCTGTTCCTGCTGCTGCTTGTCGCCGTTGCGCTTCTCTCTCCGTACCTTTTTGATTATGATACCGACGTCATCGGTCAGAATATCTCTGAGCGCTTTATGCCCCCCTGCAAAGAGCATTGGTTCGGCACGGACGAGGTCGGCCGCGATCTTTTCGCACGTGTAATGTGGGGTGCAAGATACTCCCTCGCTATCGGCGTGGGCGCCGTTGCACTCGGCTTGCTCGTCGGTCTGATCACCGGCTCTTTGGCCGGCTTCTACGGCGGCATAATCGATTCGCTGCTTATGCGTGCGATCGATATCTTTTATTCCATTCCTAACATTATGACCGCCGTTGTTATCGTTTCGGTACTCGGCACAAGCACCGTCAACCTGATAATCGCGCTGGCGTTTTCATGCGCAAGCTCCTTCGGGCGCATCGTGCGTGCGCAGGTCATGACGATACGCGATCAGGAATATGTTGAATCGTCCTATGCGATGGGTCTTCCCACATGGAAAATAATCATCAAGCACATTCTCCCCAACTGTCTTTCCCCCATAATCGTGCAGGTCACGCTGCTTATCGGTTCAACGATAATCTCCGCGTCCTCGCTCAGCTTCCTCGGCATAGGCATACCGGCTCCCTCTCCCGAGTGGGGCGCGCTCCTTTCCGGAGGACGCGCATACATCAGAAGCGCCGGTTATCTCTGCGTTATCCCCGGCCTTGCCGTCATGCTCACTGTGCTTGCGCTCAACCTGCTTGGCGACGGTCTGCGCGATGCGCTTGACCCGAAGCTCAAGAAATAAGGAGGGAATGTCATGAAAGAAAACAATAACGTTCCTGAAACCGATCTCGTTCTTGATCTGAAAGATCTTGTCGTGCATTATGAGACGGAGGACGCCGACGTCCACGCCGTGAACGGGATCAGCATCCGGATAGGCAAACGCCGCACTCTCGGCCTTGTCGGCGAGACAGGCGCCGGAAAAACAACGACGGCGCGCGCCATACTCAATCTCGTTCCGAACCCGCCCGGCGTTATCAAGGGCGGCGAAATATACCTCGATGGCGAGGACGTTCTCAAAATGAACTCTGCGGAGCTGGAAAAAATGCGCGGCAACGACGTCGCTATGATATTCCAGGACCCCATGACGGCGCTCAATCCCGTTATGACGGTCGGCGATCAGATCGGCGAGAGCATACAGCTGCATCAGCACTTATCCAAAAAAGAAGCATTTGAAAAAGCCAAGGAAATGCTGAAAATGGTCGGCATAGCAGAGAGCCGCGCATACGACTATCCGCATCAGTTTTCCGGCGGCATGAAGCAGCGCGTGGTCATCGCAATTGCGCTTGCGTGTTCTCCAAAGCTGCTGATAGCGGATGAACCGACTACTGCGCTGGACGTTACCATTCAGGCGCAGGTTCTTGAGCTTATGAAGGAGCTTATCCGCGACCACGATATGTCCATGATGCTCATCACGCACGATCTCGGCGTCGTTGCGGAGGTGTGCGAGGACGTCGCAGTCATGTACGCGGGGCGTATAGTTGAGCAGGGTACTGCGGATGATGTTTTCAACTTCACCCGTCACCCTTATACCGAGGGTCTTTTTGACTCTCTCCCGAATCTCAAGCAGAGGGGCGAGGAGCTTGTCCCGATACGCGGCCTCATGCCCGACCCGTCCGATCTCCCCGCCGGATGTGCGTTTGCACCCCGCTGCCCCTACGCGACGGAGCGCTGCTCACAGTTCGTACCGGAGCTCAGGAGTACGGACGGCAGCGGTGCGCACAAGGTGGCGTGCCACGCGTATGATGATGCAGGCTTTAAGCTCAGGAGGAACAGCTGATGGGCAAAACGATACTTGAAGTACAGAATCTGACAAAATATTTTTCCACCCCTGCCGGACAGCTCCACGCGGTTGACGGCGTCAGCTTTTCCATTGAAGAGGGCAAGACCCTCGGCATCGTCGGCGAATCCGGCTGCGGCAAGTCAACGACCGGCCGCTGTATCCTCAAGCTTATTGAGCCTACCTCCGGCAAAATCATCTTTGACGGCGAGGACATCACCTCTTATTCCCGCCGGAAAATGCGGCGGCTGCGTCAGGAGATGCAGATGGTTTTCCAGGATCCGTTCTCATCTCTTGACCCGAGACAGACCGTGAGCCAGCTCATAAGCGAGCCGATCATTGAGCATAAGCTGCTCTCTTCAAAGGCCGATATCGACAAGCGCACACTTGAGCTTATGGAAACCGTCGGTCTTGCCGAGAGATATGTCAACGTCTACCCGCACGAGCTTGACGGCGGCCGGCGTCAGCGTATAGGCATCGCCCGTGCGCTTGCCGTAAACCCCAAGCTCATCGTATGCGACGAGCCTGTATCCGCGCTTGACGTTTCCATTCAGGCGCAGATACTCAACCTGCTCAAGCAGCTTCAGCGCGACATGGGGCTGACGTATATTTTCATCACGCACGATCTGTCCGTCGTCAAATACTTCTCCGACGATATCGCGGTCATGTATCTCGGACAGATGGTTGAAAAGGCGCCGAGCGACGACCTTTTCAAGAATCCCATGCACCCCTATACAAAGGCTCTGCTTTCCGCAATACCCCTGCCCATAGTCGGTAAGGACAAGCCTGTGCGCCAGCTCATCAAGGGCGAGATTACCTCTCCCGTCAATTTGCCGGACGAGTGCAGATTCGGAAAGCGCTGCGATTACGTCTCCGACGTCTGCCGTCAGTGCAACCCGCCGCTCAGAGAGGTTGAGCCGAATCATTTTGTTGCATGCGCCCGCTGCGGCGAGGTCTGATTTATCAGGAGGATTTATAAAATGACCAAGGTTTATGCACACAGAGGTTACAGCGGAAGATTCCCCGAGAACACAATGCTTGCTTTCAGGGAAGCGGCAAAAACCGGCTGCTACGGTATCGAGCTTGACGTACAGCTCACAAAGGACGGTCAGCTTGTCGTGATACACGACGAGCGCATCGACAGAACGACCGACGGCACCGGCTATGTCAGGGACTATACACTTGAGCAGCTGCGCGGATTCAACGCCGCAGCAAGCTGGAACGGGAAGTTCGGCTTCCAGCCGATCCCGACGTTTGAGGAATACTGCCAATGGGCGGCAGGCGAAAAAATCGTCACGAACATTGAGCTTAAAACAGGCGTCTATTACTACGAGGGAATTGAAGAGAAAACGCTTGAAATGGTCAGAAAATACGGTCTTAGCGACCGCGTGCTTTTCTCCTCCTTCCTGCACAGCTCCATTTCCATTCTCCGCAGGCTTGCCCCCGAGATCAAATGCGGCGCGCTTGTCGAGAACGACGGTCTCGGCAACCCCGGCTATTACTGCGAGAAAATGGACTTTCAGTGCTTCCATCCCGGCTGGAAATGCCTGCCCAAAGAGGATGTTGACAGCTGCAAGGCGCATGGCATTGAGCTGAACGTTTGGACGGTCAACGATATGGACGTTCTTGAGCGTCTCGTTGAATGGGAGGTTGACGGACTTATCAGCAACTTCCCTGCCGTCTGCATGGCATATGTTGACAGCAGGCAGAAATAACCAGCTTGTCAACAAAGTCCTTACAGGACTTTGTTGACAAGCTCAAATAACAGCAGTGTATGATATGTCCTGCGGTATCCGGCAGATAGCTTTCCAAAAAATTGCATAAAAAACTTCGGGTCGTAAATGACCCGAAGTTTTTTTGCATAAGAGAAGATCTGTATTCCGCTTCTGCTTATCTTCCTGTGAAGACGTTATAAACATACTGTATCGAGACAAGCAGGAAATCCGTCGGGGTAAACACAACGTGTACATAGTCGCCCGGCCGCGGAGTATAGCTCGCCAGAGACTGCGCCGTGTATGCCACATTTACGTCCAGCGCGGGGTTTTCAAGCCGAAGAGCAAGGTATCCGCTGCTGCTTTTTATGACGGCATATCCGTCATACACCATAGAAGTCGGGAGTGAAACAGACGGGTTCGCGGGCGTCACAGCCGGAATGGTTCCGGGCGCGGCAGGCGTCGTGGGGTTCGAGGGCAGGATGATCGTCCCTCCGGACGGATACGACGGCAGCAAACCGGTTCCGCCGCCGGCAGTGCCGCCCGCAGTCCATGCAACAGGAATGTACAGCTTCTGCCCGACGCGTATCCGTGCAAAATCCATATTGCGGTTGAAGCACTGAAGTGAAAGGCTTGCTTTGTTATAGTCAAGACCATAGCTTGAGCATATGCCGTAGACCGTCTCGCCGGAGGTTATGGTGTGCTCAATTACCGCATAATTGGCAGCGCCCTGTATATCGCCTCTGTTGACCGGCAGATACAGCATTTTCCCTACGACGAGCCTGTCAAGATTAGCCATCCCGTTAAGGGATTTTATCTGACTCTGGTAGGTGGAAAAATCCATTCCCCACTGACTGTAAAGGCTTATGAGCGTATCGCCGGATTTAATGGAGTAAAGCACCAGATAATACGCCACTCTGTCGCTCATACTCATTTTCGATGCGTCGCCCGCCACAAGCGAAACGGGACCGGATCTCTGCGTTCCCGAAGAGCCGTTGCTTATGACCTGTATATTGGATGAGCCGTTCCGCGCCGAGCTGCCCGAAACGGGAAGAAGAATGGTACTCCCTGCCTTTATTCTGTCGAGCATGCGCGAATCGGAATAGTTGTTGAGACGCATTATAGCGTCCTTGCTTTTATAATAGTTTATCCCGTACTGATTGCAGATACTGTAAAGAGTATCTCCGCTCTTTACAACAACACTTACGGTTCTCGTATCAGCCATCGCATTTGCCGACATTGAACATATAACGATCACCGCCAAAGTCAGCGAAACTATCCTTTTCAAATTTTTGTTTTTCATAACGGTGGCCCTCATGCAAATAAATTCATTTACATAATATCACGTATCCTCCGTTATTTCAACCATTATTTTGCTGAAATGTCGTATTTTGTTTAAGCAATCACGTCTGAAAAAGGCGTGTGCTTCTGCTAACTTCATTCCCACGGGAAATAGCGGCTTTTCTTTTTTCTCTTTCTGTATTCCTCTTTCTTATCAACCAAAATTATATCGCTGCCGACGCGCACAATATCCGTCCACGGCAGGACGGTATCGTCCTCTCTGCCGAACAGTCCGAAGAGCTTTGCTCTGCCCGGCGTAATGATAGATATAAGCTGACCGGTCGAATCGTCATATTCCGCGTCGCAGACATATCCCAGTCTGTAACCCGTCTGAACGTCTATAACTTCCTTGTATCGGAGGTCGGAAAAATACTGTATCACAGGAAAACACCTCCGAACATATTATTCGGAGGCGGGGCTGTCCTATTACACTTTCCGACTTTTCGGTATGGAGATCGTCAGGACGAGACATTCCTCCGTTTCGCTTCTTTCCACACCCGCGTCGATCCCGCCCTGCTTCATCATCTCAAGCCCGCGGTTTATACTGTTGAGGAAAAGCCGCACATCCTTCAGTACGAAGGTTTTTTTCGTCTGGCTCTTTTCCTCCGACGGCTTTCCGTTTATGAGCGCGTCGATATACGCATCCGTGGCCGCAACGGTCAGGTCGTTCTCTATTATGTATTTCAGCGCCGTCCTCTGCTGCACCGCATCGTTCAGACGCAGCAGCGCCCTGCCGTGCCGCTCGGTCAGTGCGTTTTCCCTGAGTGCTTCCAGAATATCCGGCGGCAGCTTCAGAAGGCGCAGCTTGTTCGCCACCGCGCTCTGTGATTTGCCTATGCGCCGCGCCGCTTCCTCCTGACTCATGCCGAACATGATGATAAGCTGGTTTATTCCCGCTGCTTCCTCAATAAAATTGAGATCTCTGCGCTGGAGATTCTCGATCATTGAGATCAGCCCCGCATCTTCCATACTTACCTCTATGACAATGCATGGGACCTCCCTCAGCCCCGCAAGCTTTGCCGCCCGCAGACGCCGTTCACCGGCTATAAGCTCATACCTCCCGTTCCGGAGACGCACGGTCAGCGGATTAAGAATACCGTAGCTTTTTATGCTTTCACTCAGTTCCTTCAGCGAATCGTCGTCAAAAATTTTTCTCGCCTGCATCGGGCACGGCTCTATACTGCCCGTCGGTAAATATATAATTCCGCCTCTTCTCAGCGTCGGTCTTGTTTTCAATGCCTGCATTGCAGTTCCTCCTTTATCTTGTGCTCTCACTATGCAAGCATATACTACATGGTGTAAAAAACAAGGCGAAATCGGTGCAAAAGCCCGGAGATTTGTTCTCCGGGCTTTTGATGGGTTATTCTTTATTAAGCTTCTTTTGCAGCCAATCCTTGCCGTCCACATAGCGGGAAACGATGAAGGAAACAACATAGTCTCCTGCGGAGTTGACCATTGTGGCGGGAGGATCGACCAGATCTCCGATCGCGAGGGCTATCGGATAGGCAAAGGCAAGCTGTTCGGGGAAGAACATCGTACACAGCACCAGCTCGCCGGTACCGCCGCCGCCGGGGATGCCGGACATTGCAACGGAGGAAAACACCGCGACAAGAATCGCAAGGATCGCCTTTCCCGTGCTGAAATCCATGCCGAACATGCCGAACAGGAACGCAACCTTGATGATAGCGCTCATGGCAGAGCCGTCCATGTGCATTGTCGCGCCGAGCGGCAGAACCATTTCGGAAATGTCCTTGGAAATGCCGGTTTCCTCGGACACCTCCATGTTTGTGGGTATTGTCGCCACGGAAGAGCAGGTTCCGAACGCCGTCGCCGCAGGGCGGAAGAGCTTGCTGAACATAAGCTTTGCCGCGCCCTTGCCGCCGCCGAAGCGGGCATAGATCGGCGAGGATATAAACAAATACGCAAAGGATACAACATAGTAGAGGATTATCGCCTTGGCATAGCTGCCGACAAAATCGGAACCGTGAGTTGCGACGAGAGAGGCGAAGAAGCCGAAGAAACCGATAGGCGCGTAGAAGGTGACAATTTTGATGACCTTCATGAGGACGTTTGTAAGATCGGAGAGCAGCTTTGCGGTCATTGTCTCTCTGCCGCCAGCCATCTGCACACCGAAGCCGAAGAAAATGCCGGCAATAATAAGCGGCAGGATCGCCTTGCGGCTCCAAAGCTCCGGAAAGTCAGGCTTGGTAAAGAAATTGATTATAAGCGAGGCTGCATCCACTTCCTTTACCTCCGCGACTTCCTCGACAACATTTCCCGTATAAACAGGGATAAAGCGGACAATTATGTACATTATCACGGAAGCGATAAGCGCGGTGCAGAGGAATGTGGCAACAGTAATGCCCATGACGCGCCCTGCTTTTCTGCCGGAATTCATATTTGCGATGGCGGACGAGATGGAGCAGAAGACCATCGGCACCACAACGCAGAACATCATATTTGTAAAGAGCGTTCCCAAAGGCTCAAGCGCCGTCGCACCGGGCCACGCGAAGCCCACGATGATGCCGAGGACTATGCCGAGGATCATGGTGCACAGAAACCAGTTGTTTTTTAAAAACTTCTTCATAAATCTATGTTTCCTTTCATGATTTACATTACATACTGCGCCATCCGCGGCACTGTCTGCATATCTGTAATTATTATATTTGTTTTTTCTGCCATGTAAATTGCAATTTGTGCTTGAAACATTGCAAAAAATGCTATATACTTTTTCAAAAGGAGATGATCATATGGCGGCCAATTCGGGGTTTTCCCGCGAGGGCTATCTGCATGAAAATTACCGTCTCTTTCATCTGCGCGACACAGCCGGTCAGGAACGTGATTTTCACTTTCACGAATTTGACAAGATCGTCATTCTTATCTCCGGCAAGGTGGACTATGCGGTTGAGGACAAAAAATATACACTTGAGCCGTGGGATGTACTTTTGATAGGACACCACACGATCCATAAAGCGCTTATTGATAAAAAAGAGCCTTACGAGCGCATAATCATATATCTTGATAAGAACTTTCCGGAACGCGTCGTTCCCGGCGCGCAGCTTTCCGAATGTTTTGACGCGGCGGACAGGGCGGGGCGCAATCTGCTCTCTCCTGACGAGGCGCAGCGCAATGCCCTGAAAACCACTCTTGAAGCAATGGAGCGCGACCTCGCCAGCGACAGCTTCGGCGCGAAGGCAATGGCGGACACGCTGCTCATACAGCTTATAATTCAGATAAACCGCATCTCCGCCGCCTCACCGTCTCCCGTTCCGGCAGGCAAGGACAGCAAAATTGAAAACGCTCTTTCGTATATAAACGAACATCTCTCCGAAAGACTGACCGTTGATATACTCGCGGAAAAGGTTTATCTGAGCAAATATCATTTCATGCGGCTTTTCAAAGAGAGTACCGGCAGTACCGTACACGCATATGTGCGCCAGAAGCGGCTCCTTTATGCCGCAAAGCTTATCCGGGAGGGCGTCAACGCCAATAAGGCCGCGGCCGACGCCGGGTTTTCTGATTACTCTGCCTTCCACCGCGCTTTCCGCGAAAGCTTCTCTGTAAGCCCGGGAGAATTGAAAAAGTAATATTTATATATCCGCTGATTGAAAATAAGGTGACAAAATGAAAAAGGCAAGCCTTTCATACAAGACGCTTCTTATAATATTCATATTTATTCTGTGCGCTTTTCTTCTTCCGCTGCTCTCCGCCGGGATGTATGCCGTTCCATGCGCCGACGATTACAGCTACGGCTACGAGGCGCACAGGGTATTTACCGAAACCGGCTCTCCGCTCAAAGCCGTCCTGAGAGGGCTTGAGCACGTGGGTGAGGTCTATACGATATGGCAGGGAACATACTCGGCAATATTTCTCTTTTCGGTACAGCCCGCCATTTTCGGCGAACGGCTTTATGCGCTGACAAGCGTTATAATGCTCACAGCGCTTACCGCCGGGTGCATCGCCGTATGCGTTGAGCTGTTTTCCGGAGTGTTCGGGCTTGACAAGCGTCTTTCCGCCTGCGTCGGCTGCGTCTGCGTTATCGCCTGCACACAGCTCCTCCCCTCCCCCGTTCAGGGCTTTTATTGGTACAACGGCGCGATCTTTTACACATTTTTCTACGGTCTGTCACTGATCGCGTACGCACTCGGCATAAGGTGCATCAAAAGCAGCCGCCGTGCGCCGTGCATATGGCTCTGCGTCCTGTGCGCGTTCCTCGGCGGCGGCAACTACGTAACGGCGCTCAGCTGCGTTATCGCCGCCGTAAGCACGATCGTTCTGCTTGCACTGCTGCGCGACGGGCGTTGGAAGAAGCTGCTTGTTCCGACCGCTGTTTTGCTTGTCGGCTTCGGTATAAGCGTCGCCGCACCCGGTAATTTCATACGCCAATCGACCGTTGCTGACTCCCCCGGCGTTTTTGAGGCAATATTCATGTCTTTCGCGCAGTGCGCCGGATATTCTCTCCGCTGGTTTTCGCCTGCGCTTATAGCCATACTTGCGCTTGCCGCGCCCCTGCTGTGGCACGGCGCGAAAAAATCGTCTTTCAGCTTTCGCTTCCCGCTGCTCGTACCGCTGTACTCCTACTGTGTCCTGTCGGCCATGTTCTGCCCGCCGATATACGCGCTCGGCAATGTCGGGGAATTCAGGCTGCTCAATATCATTTTCTTCGCCTTCGTGCTGATACTCCTGATAAATATTTTCTATCTTCTCGGCTGGGCGGCAAAAAAATCCGGCAAACAGAGCTCCGGCGAAAGCCGCGTTTCCCTTGTCTCACTTGCCCTGTGCGCCGTACTCAGTCTCTCCGCCGCAGCAGCGGCTATTCTCGGCGGCGGCAGCTTCACCTCCGCAAGCGCGCTTGGGATACTCAGAAACGGCGAGGCAAAAGCGTTTCACGACTGCGCCGTGCGGCGTCTGGCGGTACTCACCGATCCCGCCGTGCGCGACGCGGAGCTTGAGGATTACCCTTCTCACCCATATCTATTATATTACGACGATATAACGGAAAATCCGGATGATTGGAAAAATACCGACATGGCAAGCTTCTACGGGAAGGACAGCGTTGTCATTAAATAACCCTCTCCGCGCCGACTCGTCCGCGGCAAAAGCAGACAATATGACATGACCCGCGGGACATCCGGTGTGTCCCGCGGGTCATGCTTGTGCGGATTTTTGTATCTTAGTTGTTCGGGAACAGGTTCATCGACCGCACTTTTCAAACAGCGTCGCTACGCCCATGCCGCCGCCGATGCACAGCGTGGCAAGACCGCGCTTCGCCTCAGGGCGCTTGAGCATTTCATGCAGCAGCGTGACGATTATCCTTGCACCCGATGCGCCAACGGGATGACCGATCGATATAGCCCCGCCGTTTACATTGACACGGCTCATATCAAAGCCAAGCTCACGTGCTACCGCGATCGACTGCGCCGCGAATGCCTCGTTGGCTTCAATGAGGTCAACATCGTCTATCGACAGCCCGCTTTTTTCAAGCGCCTGACGGCATGCCGGCACGGGACCAAGTCCCATTATCCTCGGGTCTACCCCGCCGTGTCCCCATGAAATAAGCCTTACCATCGGCTTAAGACCGTATTTTTCTACGGCCTCGCCGGAGGCGAGAACCATAGCGGCTGCGCCGTCGTTTATGCCGCTGGCATTGCCCGCCGTGACACGCCCGCCGTCCTTTTTGAACGCTGGCTTCAGTTTTGCAAGCGCTTCCGCACTGGTCGAGGCACGTGGAAATTCATCCTTTGCAAAAAGCACCGTTTCCCGCTTCACCTTTATGGGAACCGGAACTATTTCATCGTCAAAGCTTCCGCGTCTCTGGGCGTCTGCCGTCTTCTGCTGAGATGCAAGGGCAAATGCGTCAAGCTCCTCACGGGTGATGCCGTAGTCGTCACAGATATTTTCCGCCGTCATGCCCATATGATAATCGTTGAACGCGTCCCAAAGTCCATCGCGCACCATGGTATCGACCATAGCCGTATCAAACATCCTTGCGCCCCAGCGCCCGTTCGGCATGGCATAAGGAGCGGCAGACATATTTTCCATGCCGCCCGCAACAACTATCTGCGCATCGCCGGAGATGATCGCACGTGCGCCCTCAATGCAGGCCTTCATTCCCGATCCGCAGACCATACCCACGGTATAGGCGGGTACCTCGACCGGAACACCCGCTTTTACGGCCGCCTGCCTGGCGGGGTTCTGCCCCAGCGCGGCAGTCAGGACGCAGCCCATCATAACTTCGTCAACATTCTGCGGGGCAACACCGGCGCGCTCAAGTGCGCCCGCAATGACCGCAGCGCCCAGCGCAGGCGCACTGACATCCTTCAGGCTCCCGCCGAATGAGCCGACTGCGGTACGGCAGCAATTAACAATATAAACGTCTTTCATTTGCATTCTCCTTTTTCCAGTTCTGTCCGCCAAAGACAAGCCGCTGATGCGGCTTGTCTTTGGCGGGGTGCGGTGGGTGAAAAGTGTGAGAATCTGAAACGCAGGATCAGAAAACGCCCTCTTCTTTGAGCTTATCAAGCTCTTCATGGCTCAGGCCGAGATATTTGCCGTAAACGCTTCCGTTATCCTGCCCGAGGGCGGGCGCGGGCGCTCTGACGGAGGGCTTTGTATCTTCAAGCTTGATCGCGCAGCCGTTGACTGTGATATTTCCAAGCGTCGGATGCTCCATTTCAACGAACATCTCACGCGCTTTTACCTGCGGGTCCTTAAGTATCTGGCTGATATCGTATATCGGTCCGGCGGGTATGCCCTTGGACAGTATCAGATCGACGGCCTCGGTCACAGTGAGATCTTTAAGCTTGTCCTCTATAACAGCCTGTATATCATCCTGGTTCTCAAGCCTGCCGACCATATCGGCAAATCTCGGGTCGGTGATCATGTCGGGGCGCTCAAGCACATCATTGCAGAGCTTTTCATAAAGCTTCTGGTTGCCGCAGGCAATGATGATTCTTCCGTCCTTGACCTGAAAGGCGTCATACGGAGATACCGCAGCATAGCGGTTGCCCATGCGCGGCGGTATTACGCCGGATTCCAGATACTTAATAGCCGTGTTTTCCGTTGCCGCTATCACTGAGTCCATAAGGCTTATATCCACGCGCTGTCCGACGCCGGTGATATTTCTGGCGTTGACCGCCGCGAGCAGACCGATGGTCAGATGCAGCCCGCCGAGTACGTCGCCAAGCGCACTGCCCGCTCTTGTGGGGCTTCCGCCGGGCGCACCGGTAATGGCCATAAGCCCGCCCATTGCCTGCCCTAGTATGTCATACCCCGGGCGCAGGCGGTACGGTCCGGTGTTTCCGAACCCGGCGACAGAGCCGTAAATGATGCGGGGGTTTATCTCTTTCAGTACGTCATAGCCAAGACCGAGCTTGTCCATAACGCCGGGACGGTAGTTTTCTACAACGATGTCCGCCGTCTCGACCATTTTTTTGAAAATCCTTTTTCCCTCATCGGCTTTGAGATTGAGCGTCACGCCTTTTTTGTTGCGGTTGATATTCGCATAGTAAAGGCTTTCCTTTTCGCCGTTTACATTCTTTCGGAAAGGCGGATAGCTGCGGGTATCGTCCCCGCCGTTTGGCACTTCTATTTTGATAACGTTGGCTCCCATATCCGCCAGCATCATCGTGCAGAGAGGGCCGGCAAGCACACGCGTAAGGTCAAGTACAGTCAGATTTTCAAGCGCAAGATGCCCGCTCATCAGACCTCACCGTCCTCCACCGGAATTTTCATGCGCATAAAGGCGGAACCCATGGATTTGCCGAGGGAGTCGAGACGCAAAGAATGTGTCGCGCCGCCGCCGAGAGCATGATACATGACAAAGTTGAAGCCGTTGAGCTTTGGCAGGTCGTAGCGTATGACCTTGCCCTTGACCATATCGCCGAAGTACTCCTTGACCCGCTCAGGGGTGAGGTATTCGCTCAGGAGCGCATAATATTTGGGGTCGTTGGCAAAAACGCATACATTGCTTGTATCGCCCTTATCGCCGGAACGGCCGTGTGCAAGTGTGTGCAGATACACGTATTTCATTACTCTACCTCCACTACATGAGAAGTAAGCTCGACAAGATCGCGGTCAATAAGCGTCGGCCAAAGACCTACCACATCCTGCGCGTGTGCGCGGCCGCCGAAAAAGCTGGCTCCCGGGGGGCCGTTCAGCTGCAAAGGAGCGATCTCGGGAATAAGCATGGACACATCCTTTTTCTCCTTTGAACGTGCGGCTATTCTGAGTACGACTTCGTTCGTGCGTGCAATAAGATCGTCGTCGATCTCCGCCACACCGAGGTGCAGAGCGTTGAGTCCGAGGTAATCAATACGCAGATCATCGTACTGCATGCCCTTGCGCTCCATCTTTTTCATGATGATCTCGGCGGCTTTCTTCGCTTTTTCATATGCGTCAGGCCATGCAAATGGCAGATATGTTTCTACCTTGTAGCCTTCATGATAGCCGATGCACATCTTCAGCTTTTCGGGGGCAGGATGTCCCTTTATGCCCGCAACGCGAACCATGTTCGGTCCGACGTCCTCAAGCGTTGCCTCGCTTATATCGGCGGTAACGTCCGGAGTTATATAATTTGCCGGGTCGTGTATCTCATACAGGAACTGTTCCGCGACTGATTCCTTGCACACAAGTCCGCCGCAGTTGGGCGCCTTGGTGATTATAAGGTCGTCCTCGGTGACTTCGGCGATCGGGAAGCCGAGCTGATCCATATCGGGGACGTCGCGCCAGCCGTACATATAGTTGCCGCCCGCGCCCTGACCGCCGCATTCCAGCAGGTGTCCGACCATTATGCCCTTGGCAAGATCGTCAAGATCTTCGTCCTTCCAGCCAAATTCATAGGCAAGAGGCGCAAGGAACATGGCCGAATCCGTACAGCGTCCGGTGATGATCAGGTCAACGCCCTGTTCAAGCAGCTCCATAAGGGGCTTGCGGCCATAATATACGTTTACATTGACAATGGAGTTCTTAACGTGCTCAAAGTCGCCGGTATCGTCCATGTTGGGAAACTCCATGCCCTGCTCAAGAAGTCCGGGCAGCTTGTCCATCATATCGTCGCCGAGAACATAACCGATCTTGTAGCCCTTGAGTCCCTGCTCCTCGGCAAGTCCCTTTATTACCTGCACCAGACCGAGTATGTTCATGCCGCCGGCGTTGGTAATGATGCGGATGTGCTTTTCAAAAGCCTCCTTGCCTACTGCTTTCCAGAGATTTACAAAGTCTCTGGCGTATCCGGCTTCGGGCTTTTTGAGCTTCTGCCGCTGCATAATGGACAGAGTAAGCTCTGCCAGATAGTCACACGCCATATAATCAAGGTCGCCTTCGTGGATCATGTGAATTGCGGCATCGTTGCTGTCGCCCCAGAATCCCTGGCCGCCGCCGATTCTAATTTTTTTCATTTTTTTCTCCTAAATCCGTAAAAGCCTAATTGTTTTCCGCCTTGTCTCAGGCGCACGTTGTACGCCTGAGACGGCATTTAATTATATACGGGCAAGTATTTCCACCAGGCACTTGTAGCAGCGGTCGAAGGAAGCAATGTCAAGCTTTTCGTCCGGTGTATGCGCCTGATAGTGAGTTGCAACAAGAAGTATCATATCAAGCCCGGGAATGTTTTCCATGAAGAAGCCGATCTCGTTGCCGTAATGTGCGCCTATCGGGCGGATATGCTCGCCGTTCTGCTCGAACCACACCTCATCAAAGACGTTGTACAGCGGCGTGCCGGGCTCGACGCAGTGTCCGTAGAAATAATTGTCAACGGTGTATTCAAAGCCGAACAGCTCCGCAAACTGGCGGCTCTCCTCGTCCATATCCTTCATCTTGGACGTGATAGCGCTCGTAGGACGGTAGAACCATGTGATAAGGTCTTCCTTTGTCTCGATCGTCTCAATGACGTGGGAAGAAATGGGCAGATTGGGATATACAAGGCTCGTGTCGATAAGACCGACGGGCAGGATATGCAGCAGATCGATCGTGGCCTTGGTCGCGTCCTCGGGCATTACCGGAGCGGCCTGTGCGCTCTCGCTGATATCCAGCGTCATGTTGGGATCGCTTTCCTTGTGCTCAAACTTTACTTCCTTGATAACCTTCTGCGCGATCTGCTTTGCCTTTTCTATATCCTCGGGCTTTACCGCGATCTTTGCCATGCAGGACACGGGGATCGTGGTGGGGCTGCCGCCCGTCATGCTTATGAGACGGCAGGGCATTTCCTTGCGGATATAGTATACGATGCGCGCCGCAACCTTGATGGCATTGGCAAGCTGGCGTTCGGCAAACTGTATATGTGCGCCGGTAAGGCCGTGCACAAACAGGTCAAGTCCGGCAAATCCGGCGGCTTCTTCACGGACAAAGCGCTTTGTATAGTGCGCATTTGCCGCGCCTGCCGCGATCATAAGACTGGTGCCTTCCATGTTGCCGTCCATGTTGATGTACTTGCGCGCCTTGAGCTGTGAGCAGTCGAAATGCTCCACGCCGTACAGGCCGGGCTCTTCGGCGGTCGTGAACACGCACTCCAGTTCCGGATGCCTGAGGGTCTTATCCTGAAGTATCGCAAGCATATATGCCACGGCAACACCGTCGTCAGAGCCGCAGGTGGTTTCCTCCGCCATAAGATATCCGTCGCGGATGCAGAGCTTTATGCCCTCGTTTTCAAAATCGAAGGTGCTGCCGGGACGCTTGTTCCATATCATGTCCATGTGTCCCTGAAGCATGACCACCTCGTGATCCTCGTAACCCGGCGTGGCGGGTTTGCGCACGACGACATTGTTCATTTCGTCGCGGCGGTACTCATAGCCGAGATTCTTTGCAAAATCGCACACAAAGTCGGCTATTTTTTCTTCTTTGAAGCTGCCGCGGGGAATAGCTGAAATGTCTTCAAACAGCTTTGCATACGGCTTTCCTTCGTGGTCGAGAATGTATTTCATCGTGTTTCTCCTATTGATTTCAGATTATGCCTTGAGCTCGTTCTTGGAGGTGATCTCGCAGACAGCGAAGCCGACAAGAGCGGATACGGGCAGGATCGCATAAACAGGCTGCCATGAAGCGCTCAGACCGGTGACGATCCAGATTATACCGGTTGCAAGGCCTGCGATAATGCTTGCCGCCGCTGCCTTGTTATTCATCTTCTTCCAATACATACCCGCGATCAAAGCGAAGAACATCGGACCGGTCACGCAGGCGATAAGCGTGGTGCACAGCTGGTTGAGCATGGAACGCTGAACCGCAAAGGTCGGGATAATTGTCAGGAAGCCGTAGCCGAAGGCGATAAGACGGGTGAAGGTAAGGGTCTTCTTCTCGCTGAAGTTATTCTTTTTATAGACGGGCTCCATAAGCTGGCGGAAAATAGTGCCGATGGCGAGGAGCTGCCCTGCCAGAGTGCAGATAACGATAAGACCGATGGAAGCGAATATAAGAGCGGTGAGCCAGCCGGGGCAATAGGTGTTGATAACGGTAGCAAATGCAAGAGAGCTGCCTTCCGGTGCGACAAGGTTCATTGCGACGCAGATCATGCCGAGCAGCGCACAGATGAATGCGCAGGGCAGATTGAGAGCGGCGCCGAAAATGATGCCCCTGCGTGCGTTGGAATCATCCTTGGCGATAAGGGAAGGCTGGATCGCCGCCTGCATGGTGAGAAATGCGACAAAGCAAGTGAGGAACCAGCTGAACCATGTCTTGGTGGGCATGGAGAACGGGGTGAAGTAGCTTGCATCCAGAGTGGATTTCAGGTTTGCGATACCGCCGGTTTTGCCAAGTGCTATAAACATGCCGACCGCCATGGTGAGGTACATGAGTATACAGCTGACCTTGCTGACATAGTTTGCGCCGGAAACGCCGGATACGACGGTATAGGAAATTGCGAGGACAAGACCGATAACGCATGCCCATGTAAGGGACAGGGACGGCATAATGGTCTGGAACACGGTAGTGAGGGTGAAAAGCTGGATGGGGATGTAAACAAAACCCATGAGCAGGTAGGCGTATGAGTACAGCTTGCTTACGCCCTTGGAGTATCTGTTCTCCATAAAGTTGGCAACTGTGTCCTCGGTGATGTATTTTCTGAGGCTGGCGATGAACAGGGAGGACAGGAGCATGGCGGCAGTGCCGGTAACGCCGTACCAGATGCCCGCGATGCCGTATACATAACCGTTCTGCGCGGCGCCTATCGTCGATGTGCCGCCTATCTGGAATGTGACAAGAAGAATACCGACGGTGACCCAATTCAGGTTCTTGCCGCCGTTTGCCCACTGAGCTGCGCTCGTAACCTTTCTGCCGGCCATGACGCCTACAAGGCAGATAACTGCAATTAAAACAAACATCAATGCTGCGTTCATAATTTACCTCCTATATTTTATTGTTTTTCAGAACGCAAAAACAATTTCCCTTTACTCTTTGCGGTGGGGCTGCCGAAAAAATTACCTCCTTATTTCAAGCTTTGTTGAAATGATAGCTGCGCACGTGCCGTATATCATATTGTGCTTGTATTTTACTGTCGGTTGTGTTATTTTACAAATAGCAACTTTTTCGGCGCTATATAATTGTGCGTTATACCCACAATTTTTGATATCCGGTATAACCTGTGGTTATGGAGGTTTCCCAGTGGCAATTAATCTTGAGTACTACCGCGCGTTTTATTACGTTGCGTTATATAAAAGCATTTCGCGGGCGGCCGAGGAAATGTTCGTTTCTCAGCCCGCTGTAAGCAAGGCAATACGCAATCTTGAGGAAAGTCTCAAATGCACGCTTTTCGTGCGCTCTTCCCACGGGTCGGAGCTGACACGCAACGGCGCTTTGCTTTTCAGCCATGTCTCAAAGGCTTTCGACGAATTTGAAATCGGCGAGAGCATCGTGTCCCGGAATGTGCTGGATCAATCGCAGGATATCTATATAGGGGCAACGGAATCATCGCTGTATTCCGTGCTTCTGCCGAAGCTTACGGTTTTCAAGCAGGAATACCCAAATGTGCATTTCCATATAAGCGGCTGCTCCACCAATGAGCTGATCACCATGCTCGTGGAGGGAACGATAGACCTTGCACTCGGCGTGACGCCTATCGTCAAGCAGACAAGCATTCCCATAACGGAGCTTGCCGATGTTTACGACGTGGTTTTTGCGCACAAGGATTTTCCAATAGACGATACGTCCCCGCTCACGATAGAGCAGTTTCTCGCCCAGCCGATCATAGGGGTACGCGCCGACTCGTCCGCCGGAAAGCACATTACGGATTTCTTCGCGGCTTTCGGGTATACATATAAGCCGCTTTTTACCGTCGAAACCTCCTCGCAGGTATGTCCGCTTGCGGAAAACCGGCTCGGCATAGGCATTGCGCCGATGTGGGCGCTTGACGAATACAAGGGCGGAAACCTGAAAAAGCTGAACACCGCGTTTTCCATACCGACCCGCAAGATATTCCTTGCCGTCAACAACAAGTACCCGATCTCCCCGCTGTGCCGCAAGTTCATACACCTTGTGCGCGGATGAGTGAGAACGGTAAATAAGGAGAAAAAATGTCATTGAGAAAAGACGCGGACGAAGTGATCCGCCGTGCGATAGACGCCGCACTTCCGCACAACGCCGTCAGTGCGGCGCTGAACGATTTCAGCCCCGAAGGGAACATATACGTCGTTGCCGTGGGCAAGGCGGCATGGGAGATGGGACGAACCGCCGCAGAGGTTCTGCACGGCAGGATAAAGGAAGGCATAGTCGTCACGAAGCATGGCTACGCCGGCGGGGATATCGCCGGATTCAGAGTATACGAGGCGGGGCATCCCGTTCCCGACGCCGACACTTATGCCGCGACGCAGGCGGTCATTGATATGGTTGAGCCGCTGGGCGGCGGGGATAACGTCGTTTTCCTGCTGTCGGGCGGCGGCTCAGCGCTTTTTGAAAAGCCGCTCATACCGGTTGAGGATATGGAGCGTCTCACAAGGGAGCTTCTGGCGTCCGGCGCGGACATTGTTGAGATAAACACTCTGCGCAAGCGTTTTTCCGCCGTCAAGGGCGGGCGCTTTGCAAAGCTGTGCGCACCGGCGAAGGTATATGCGGTCGTGCTGTCCGATGTTATCGGCGACCGGCTTGACATGATCGCCTCCGGTCCTGCCGCGCCGGACAGCTCCACCGCCGCCGAGGCAAAGGCGCTTGCCGAACGCTACGGTCTTACACTTACGGAGCGGATGAAGGCGCTTCTTGACGCGGAAACGCCGAAAGAGCTTGACAATGTGGAAACGCGTATCACCGGCAGCGTGACGCAGCTTTGCCTGTCGGCGGAAAAAACCTGTTCGGCGCTTGGGTATAAGCCCTTTATACTGACCTCATCCCTGAGCTGTACGGCGCGTGATGCGGGTGTATTTCTTGCGAACATCGCGCAAAAATACGCATCATCCGGCAAAAAGCTTGCGTTTATCGCGGGCGGTGAAACCGTTGTGCATCTTACCGGCAGCGGCTTAGGCGGCAGGAATCAGGAGATCGCGCTTGCCGCGGCGGACGGCATTGCGGGGCTTGAAAACGTCTGTGTGTTTTCCGTCGGCTCGGACGGGACTGACGGTCCCACCGACGCAGCCGGCGGATATGCCGACGGCTTCACCAGGGCGCTGCTCAAAAAGCAGGGTGTTGACATCTATGAAACCCTGCAAAACAATGACGCGTATCACGCGCTGGAGAAAAGCGGCGGTCTTATCAGAACGGGCGCCACCGGAACAAACGTAAACGACCTGTCGGTTTTGCTGATAGAATAGAAAAAAGACCTTTGCCCACGGAATCGTATTTCCCAAGGCAAAGGTCTTTTGCACCGTATAACACTGTTATTGGATCAAGCTGTCATTTGCCGACTCTCAGCATTTCAACCAGAGCGCAGTACTTATCCGCAAAGCGAAGTATTGCCGTCTCCTTGGATTTCGGGATCTTGCCGATCTTCCCCGGCCACATATGGCTCCTGACGGACATCTTGGTGCCCTCCGCATTCTCTCCGGCGGTTTTTCCGGCGCTGCCGTTCCCGGCTTCGCAGGTCGTTTTGCCCTCTTCCTCATCGGGCAGTCCGTTCAGATTGAAATCATGCAGCATTGCCGCCTCGACAAGCTCTTTTTCGTCCGCGTTGAGATGCAGACGCTCGTTGATCAGGAAGCTTATCCACGCGACGTTTTCATAATGCTCCGGTGCCGTTGTATTCCTATGCTGTGCATATTCGGGCGTCTCCATGTATTTCTTCATAAGCTCGCTGAACTTTTCTTTCCTCAGCTTGCGAGCCTCGCCGTTCGCACGTATCGGATGCCTGAATTTCTGCACTCTGTTGATCGCGTTGCGGGAGAAGTGATTTTTCGAGTTTATTATCTGATATACCGTTTCCGTCATATGGTTCTGGAACGCGTTGTCCAGCTCCGCTACCTGCCGCTGGAAATCCGTCAGAGCGGAAACGGTCAGCGTAAGGTCTGCCGACAAGACCGCGACGAATATGAGCGCCGCCAGATTTATCACCCATTGCGGAATACCGCTGAGTACCGACAGCGTGAACGGCATCACCCATTTCATGATCGCAATGGCCGCCGCGCCGAAAGCCGCAGACGTCGGCACGCTGGTTCTGCCGTTGATATTCATCGGGACATTGCTGTAATCCCACCACCGCGCATTGAAAAGCTTCTCAAGCAGCCACGAGGTCGGGTACTCCAGAATCATGCTGACGACAAAGCCGACAATGAACACCTGCCAGAATGTCAGGTCGGGCAGGACGCCGCTTACAGCGGCATTGTATGTAAAAAAGCCCAGAACGCAGCCGAAGCCGTAAATAGGGCACACAGGACCGTATAAAAAGCCGCGGTTTGCCCATTTGCGCTTGCATATCGAGCAATAAACGCTTTCCCAGACCCAGCCCAGAAAGCTGAAAATAACAAATATGACTACCGCGTCATTCATAGCAGCACCTCTTATTTATACTGATTTTCGGGTCATTTCCCGAACAATTCGGTGTTATTTATAAATAATACCATAAGTCGGCCGATTTTTCCAGACAAATATAAAAAGGATGTACGGCTTCATTCTAAACCGTGCATCCTTTTTCTGTTATGCTGCTGTTATCCGGCGATCATGGCGCGGATGTGATTTTCAAGGTTTATGAGGCTCCATACCTCTTCCTTGGCGGCATTGAGCAGATTGGATCGATCCGCACTTCGGCAGTAGGTACTCATTTTTACACCGTTGAGCTGATGATAATACTTGCAGCTTACGGGATAGCAGGTGCGTTCGATCATGCCTGCCATGCAGAGGAAGTCCGCGACGAGCTTGGCCTTTTCCGGGTCGGAATCCTTATGCGTGACGCAGTATTTATAAAGATCGGGGTGGAAATTGGCCATAACGCCGCTGTATCCCGCCGCGCCGTAGCAGAGCGTATCATACCACGATTGACAGTTGGCGTTGTATATTTTGAGCGGCGTTCCGCGCACGGCGTCTATTCTCTCATGGATAAGCTCAAAGTCACAGCAGGTATCCTTGAGGAAAACGAGCTGTCCGGAGGAAGCATAATCATGCAGGAACTCGGTCGTAAGGAGCCTTTTCCACGGGGCAGGACACTCATAAATGCCGAATGAAATTTCGGGAAATGTTCTGAAAATATCGTCAACGCACTTTCTGAGCGCCGTCTCCCCTTCCTTCTTGATGTCAAGGCGGTTGGAGACGAGGACATATGCCCCGATGCCCGGTATCTTCATCATGTTTTCGATCTCGCGGTATTGCGTGACGGTGTCGCAGGCGGTATGTCCGGAGGCGACTATCTGTATTCTTCCGGCGGCTGTTTCCGCGACGCACCTTGCAATATCCAGCTTTTCCTGCTCGGAAAGATACATCATCTCGGATGACTGGCATATTGCGAAAATACCGTCGCAGCCCTTTTCAATATACCAATCGGTAAGCGCCTCGATCGCCTTGAAATCAGGGGTATTGTCCTCCTTCCACGGCGTTATCATTACCGGAAACACACCGGGAGTAATTTCAAAAGCCATAACTGTCTCCTAAATCATTTAAGGAATATATCCTGCATCTGGGCATAAATCTGTTTGCCGCCTGCCACAATATAATCGGAATCCGCGGCGACGGAGATCATGTCCACATTGCGCTGCTGATAACGGCGTATTACGTCCGTGCCGAACAGTCCTATGGAAACGCCCATCTTCTTGCCGCCCTTATGTACGCGCTCAAACACATCGTCCACAACAGCCTCGACCTCGGGATTGAACCAATCGCCGATATGTCCCATTGACGATGCCAGATCGCACGGGCCAAGCATTATCACATCAAGACCTTCGATAGAGAGTATTTTATCCAGTTCTTTATAGGCGGCGATGTTTTCAAACTGCAAAATCGTAAGAATATCATCGGATGAGCGTATATACTCCTGCGCGGTCATATCCGCACCGAAGTGCATCGCCCTGCGCGGACCCCAGCCGCGGTTTCCGACGGGCGGATATCTGCACGCCGCAACGGCTTCAAGCGCCAGTTCGTATGAGTTGACCTGGGGAAATACGATGCCCTCCGGCCCCATTTCAAGGATAGGCTTTGCCTGAACCTGAGAGACCTCCGGTATGCGCACTATCGGCGAAACGCCGGTCGCCCGTGCGGCAACAAGGTGATTTCTCAGATCCTCACGCGACATGGATGTATGCTCCATATCTATCCAGAGGTAATCAAAGCCCACATCGCCCATTATTTCGGTCACGCTTGAGTCCGAAAGTGAGATGTGCGAGCCGATAGCGGTTTTGCCGCTGTTTAGTTTTTCTCTAAGCTTGTTCATATTGAAATATCCTTTTATAGCTTGCGGGAAGGTTTCCCTTCCCGCGGTTCGGCTGTTTTTTTACTTCGCGTAGGACTGGATGAGATCCCAGTCTTCAACCAGAGGCTTGATGTAGGGAATGGTAGCTTCCTTGATAGTCTCGTCGGGCGTTATGACTGTGCAGCCCTTCTTCTCAAGCTCGGAAGCCTTGGAAGCTTCCGCTTCCTCCTGCTGCTCGGTCATCCATGCGACTGCGTTTGCAATTGCCTCGTCAAAGACCTTCTTGTCGTTGTCGGAGAAGCTGTTGTAAAGCGCTTCATTTATGAAGACCATATTGGGGCAGATAATGTGGTCGGTGAGGATGATGTACTTTGCGTTCGTCTCATAGAACTTCTGTGCATCGTAGGTGGTGAGGGGGTTCTCCTGACCGTCAACGGTGCCGGTCTGCAAAGCAAGATAGAGGTCGCCGAGAGCCATAGGAGTGGGTGCAGCGTCCCATGCCTCGATCATCTTGACGTACATATCCGCCTGGGGAACACGGATCTTCATGCCCTTGAGGTCGGCAAGAGTATGAACTTCCTTATTGACGGTGAGCTGACGGGTGCCGTAGTAGAATGTACCGGCAAGCTTGACGCCAATGGCGTCAAACAGCTCGTTGAGAACATTCTTATACTCGCCGTTAAGAGCCGTCATCATGTGGTCAACGCTCTGATAAAGGAACGGAGCTTCGACCTGAGATGCTTTGGGGATCATAGTGCCGAACTGAGAGGGACCTTCGGTGATGATGTCTACAAGGCCTGCCTGAACGCCCTCAACAAGGTCCTGAGAGCCGCCCAGAACGCTGTTGGGGTAGCCGGTGATGTGGATGTTTTCGGCCTTTTCGTTTATCTCGTCGATGGCCTTCATCATCATCTGGGTTGCGAGGTGATCTTCGGTGTGGACGGAGCCCCACTTGAGCTCGGTCTTTTTGTCTGCTGCAAACGCGGCGGTGCCAAGAGCGGCCAGCATGCACAGCGCAAGAACCATTGCAAGAATTTTCTTCATGTTTTCCTCCATTTATTTTATTTTCAGCATCGGGTCATACCCGTTAACTGCGGTTTATATCAGCCCGCACCGTAAATGAGGTTTGGCAGCCAGTTGGTGACGGCGGGGACAAAGGTAACTATCATGAGCACGATAAACAGCGGCAGCAGGAACGGCGCTGTCGCCTTTATGACCCGCTGCGCCGGAACCTTCGCAACATTTGAAACGACATAGAGAACAACGCCGACCGGCGGTGTGATAACGCCTATCATGAGGTTGAGTATCATGATAAGGCAGGCCTGCGTCTGCGAAACGCCCATTGCAACCATCGCCGGGATAAGAATAGGTCCAAGGATAAGTATCGCCGCGGTTCCTTCCATGAAGGAGCCCACAACGAGCAGGAAGAGATTGACAACGATAAGGAAAACAATTTTGCTGTCGATGCTTGTGAGCACTCTGGAGATCGTCTGGGGAACCTGCGCGATGGAGAGGATGTACCCGAAGATGTTCGCCGTCATAACGATTGCCAGAACAACACCCGTCGTCTCGCAGGTGGCAAGCATGACCTCCGGAAGATCCTTCCACTTGAGATCCTTGTACGCATAAAGACCGACTATCAGGGAATAGAGCGACGCAACGACCGCCGCCTCGGTGGTGGTAACGATGCCGGAGTATATTGCGACAAAGAGGATCACCGGAGAGAGCAGAGCAAATATTGCCTCTCTGAACGACTCCCAGACTACTTTGAGACTGGGCTTCGCGTTTCTCGGATAATGGCGCTTTCTCGCATAGTAAGCGACGAGTACACACATGGCGATCGCCATAAGTATGCCGGGGATAACGCCGCCGACAAAGCATCTGCCTATCGAGGCGCTTACCGTGACGCAGAGAATGACCATCGGCAGGGACGGCGGAATGATCGGTCCCAGAACAGAGGACACGGCAGTGACCGCGCAGGAGAAATCATCGTCGTATCCCAGATCGCGCATTGCCTCTATCTCAATGTTTCCAAGGCCGCCCGCGTCGGCGACTGCCGTGCCGGACATACCCGCAAACATTGCCGAGCAGAGAACGTTGGCATGACCCATGCCGCCGGGGATAGAACCGACTATCGTGTTCGCAAAGCGGAACAGCCTTCTTGTAACGCCGCCCGTATTCATCAGGTTGCCCATGAGGATGAAGAACGGCGCGGCAATCATTGTGAAGGAATTTGCCGCCTGCGTTATACGCTGCACGGTAATGACCGGCTGCGTACCGGTAAGGAACATATACAGGAACGAGGACAACCCGAGATTTACATAGAGGGGAAGTCCGGAAAAAAGCAAAACAATAAACGTAATAAGAGCTATCGTCATCGGCGCCATTATTCTTCGTCTCCTCCCTTTTCCTTGTAATCTCTGGGTCCCTTGGTGACGCACTCAACAAGACCCGCTATTTCATAGAATATTATGATAAGGTTGCACAACGGTCCCATGGCGTACACGACGCCCATGTTTATCTTGACCGCAATGCCTGTGCGGATAGAGCCTATGCCGACAAGCTTTATGCCGTATACGACCATGAGCACGGCGAACAGTATGCACAGCAAATGGTTGAATACCTGAAGCCACTTCTGCACATTTTTCGGCAGAGCGTTCATGAGCGCGGTGATGCGGATATGCGCATCTTTTCTTTCCGCCAGGCACCAGCCGAGATAGCACACCCAGATATAGATAAGCTGAATAGCTTCCTCCGACCACGTGATCGGATCCTTGAGTATCCATCTCCAAAGCACCTGACATATTCCGATCACAAAAATACCCGACAGGAAAAAGACAAGCATAACGTCAATGGCTTTTTCAAGGTATTTTTTGACGGTTGGGACAAACCCTGTCAAATTAACCACTCCTTTTCTCTCTTTTTTTATTTAACAAATTTAACACTCAGTCATGAAAGACACGGCGCATCATTTCGCTCTGGCTTTTCGCGGTATTCACAATGGCGCTCATGTCGCTTCCTGCGGAGATGAACTGGAAGCCTCTGTCAAACCAGAAGCGTACATCCTCTTCACTGTTGGCGCCCACCGCTATACCTATGGGAACGCCCGCAGCCTTGCATTTTGCGACAGCCGTGTCTATAAGCGCAAGAACATCCGGATGGAATATATCATTAAGATGCCCTATCGAGCCGGACAGGTCGCACGGACCGACGATAAAGCCGTCTATGTACTTTACTTTGAGCATATTGTCAAGGTCGCGTATCGCGTCCGCATGCTCAAGCTGGACAAAGCGGCACATACGCTCCGGCGCATCCTCAATATATCCGAAAAGATCCTCCGCGTAGTATTTGCAGGCTCTGCGCGGGCCGAAGCCGCGCTTCCCCAGCGGCGGATAGAGGCAGGCATCCATAGCGTCCTGTGCTTCCTTCGCGGAATTGACCATCGGGAAAATTATCCCGTCGGGTCCCATTTCAAGCACACGCTTTGCAAGATACGGCTCATTGAACGGTATGCGCACTATCGACGCAGCGCCTCCCGCCTTGCAGGCGATTATCTGCATCAGCACCGTTTCATAGTCCATTGCCTCATGCTCCGTGTCTATCCACAGATAGTCAAAGCCGAGCGCCCCAACCATTTCCGAAATACACGGGTCGGTCAGGTCAACCTCAAAGCCGATAAGATGCTGCCCTGAAATAAGCTTCTCTTTGAATTTGTTCATTTTGAAATTTCACGCCCTTTTTTAGTCAAAATTGCCCGTATTGAACTGCACGCAGCGGCTTTACACCCGATTTTGTAAAATAATGCATATTGTTATAAGCGCGCTTCGTTCAAAAGTTGTAACAAACCGCTAAAAAACAATCTCCCAATTATATTTTGAATATATCAACCGCATTACAGAATGTCAATTCGATTTCATAATTTCAGAAATGTTTTTCATTGATTTCAAAAATTATGAAATTTCTGTTGCGGCTCAGCAAAACTATTGGTATAATGAACAAAAAAACGGGAGGATAACGTTTCATGGTGAATCAGAAGGATATAGCCGCCGCTGCCGGGGTTTCGAGGGCAACTGTTTCCCGGGCGTTTACCCAGAACGCAAACATTTCTCCGAAAACACTCAACAAGATCCAGAACGCTATGGAGCGTCTCGGCCTTAAGCCGATCCCGTGGTACCCTGCGGGCGACAACAAAAAAAGCCGCCATGTGATGGTCATGGCGGGCGATGTGGCAAATGAATTTTACGCTCATATTATAAAGGGAATATGTGATAAGTTCCATACCTTGGGCATCTATTCCATTGTCTGCAACAGCAACTACGACTCCCATTTTGAGGAGGAGCAGATAAGGTATGCGCAGGAAAACGGCTGTCTCGGAATAATTCTTGTGACCGCGGTGGAATCCGTCACGCTTGTTGAGCGTCTCAAAAAAACGTCGATCCCGGTCATTCTCGTCAACAGGTACATCCATTCGCTGGATATGGACATGGTATGTCTCGACAATTACAGCGGCGGCTACACTGCCGCCAACTGCCTTTTGCAGAGCGGTCACACGAAAATCGCGGTTCTCTCCGGCGGGCGGCACTCCACGCCGCAGCAGGACAGGGTAAGAGGCTTTCGGGACGCCATACGCGATTTCGGAAACAGCAGCATCACATGCAGCGTGTTCTACGGAGAGCAGGTCGCCGAACGCGGCGAACGCTTTGCGGATACACTGATAAGCACGCCCGGCGCATACACTGCGGTATTTGCCCCTTTCTGCCTCATTGCCTACGGGCTTGTCAACAGGCTGAGAAAATTTGATGTGACCGTCCCGAAGGATCTGAGTATTATCTGCTTTGATGATTCAGTGCTTATAGACGAGCGCGGGCTTAACCTGTCAACCGTCAGCTATGACCCGTACACCATGGGGCTTTACGCCGCCGACACGCTGATGCGGCGCTTGGAAAACAGCCGCGCCGGAAAAATCCGGCTCTTGCTGGAGCCGGAGCTGATAGACAGGGGCAGTGTGATAAAGCCGTTATAAGCAGAGCGTATCATTGCCCGGCTGCGATAAATATATTGGTCAGCTCTCCGCCGGTCATAGCCGCTTCAATGCGCGGAAGCAGGCTTTCCGCAAACGCGGCAATATAGTTCCCGAGATGCGCGTTTGCGATCTGCATCGTGTCACAGAGCGTGTTTGCGGACGCACGGAGGAGCCGCCTCCTTTTTTCACCGTCTCTGCCGCGCATTGTCTCCGCGATCAGCTGCTGCAAAGGGAAGAGCATGTTTTCATCCATATTGCCGCCTCCATATCCTCAATTCAATTTGCTATATATTATACCACAAATTGGGTCTTTTTTTCAGCCTGATATAAAAACATGGCAAATTAGCGGTTGACTAAGCGCGGCAAATATGGTAAAATCTCTTTTGCCGTAAAGGAAAAGTTAATATTTGCTAGTATAGCTCAGTCGGTAGAGCAGCTGATTCGTAATCAGCAGGTCGAAGTAGACTGCAAAGCCCGCAAACCCGCATGAAGTCAGCGTTTTCCCGTTTGCCTCTCGGATCGTTCAAGTCAGTTTGGTGTTTATTTGGTGCTTATTCTCAAAAACAAGGCTTTTGCCTTCGTTGTGCTGGTATAGCTCAGTTGGTAGAGCGACGCACTCGTAATGCGTAGGTCGCCGGTTCGAGTCCGGCTTCCAGCTCCAAGCCCTCGCCTTTTGGCGGGGGCTTTTTCTTTTCCTCGCGGGAGCAGCTGCGCCTCTGCTCATGCTGTGCCCCTCCGCTTTTTAGTCAGCTCTGTGATCTGAGTTCCCACAGTCGGAGCTACGACATCGGCAAACTTCTCCGAGATCTGCGCCGCCTTCTCATCGGCTGATGCTATGACGTGGGAGTATATGTTTGCCGTGGTGCTGACCTGAGCGTGGCCCAACCTGCGAGAGATCACGACGAGCGGAGTGCCGTCGGCGATCATCAGGCTCGCATAAGTGTGGCGCAGGCTGTGAATGTGGACATCGGGCAGCCCGATCCGCTTCACAAAAGCGGAAAACCACTTCGTCAAGGAGTCGGGGAACACCGGGGCGCCGTCGTCTCCAGTGAATACGCGGCCAGCCGTGTCTTTCCAGTAGTCTCCGCAGGCATCGCGCTGATCGTCCTGCCATCGCTTATACTCGAGAAGCATCGAGAAGGCGGTCGGTGAGAGCTTCAGCGGCCGTGCCGATGTGGCATTCTTCGGTGTGTCAACATAGACGCCGGCGCCGGGCGCATAGTTCAGAGTGTTCACGATCGTGATCGTCTGGTTTTCAAAGTCCACATCTCGCCAGCGAAGGCCGAGCAGCTCGCCACGGCGCAGGCCAGAGAGCAGGTCGAAGGTTATCATCGCCCTGTACTTGATGGGCTCCTTGTGCAAGAGCATCAGCAGCTCGCGAGCCTCTGCCTCGTCCAGATATGCCGCCTCGTGCTTCGGCATCTTCGGCAGTTCGGCGTTGACGGCCGGATTATAGGGGATGTAGCCCCATTTGACCGCCTTCCCGAGGCACGAGCTGATGATCCGATGGTAGGAACGGACAGTATTGGAAGACAGCAGCCGATCGGGTTGCTCCAGCCTAAAGGCATCCGAGAGCTTCAGGCCGAGCTCCGCGCTGATCGCCATGGCCGTTTCCTTGCTGACCCTCTTACCGGAGATGGCGATCCGCAGCGTGTTCCCCGCGACTCCGGCCGCCTTCCCGAAGGCCGTCCGCGTGACACCTGCCTGCTTAATGGCCTCGCCGATGTCGATCTTGCTGGTGTACTTCAGGTCGGCCCGAATCCCGGTCTCCTCGAGGTTTCTGTAAAACTCGTTGAGATGGCCGGTGCGCAGATCTTTGAGCTTGATGTGGCCTATGGCCTGATTGATCCGCTCGAGGCTTTTCTCGTAGCCCGTGTATGTCTTGATCTTGAGCTGCTTCTGAGCGAAGTCCTTCATCCAGATTGCGGCGAAGTCCTCGAACCGGATGTTTCCGTCCTTCGTAGTGCCGGAGTTTACCCGCTCCTCGAATAATACCTTCTGGCGCTCCAGCTCCTTCGCAATCTGACGGGGAGTCATCCCGACCGGCGGCGTCCATGTGGTGTGCTTGCGGATCTGCTTGCCGGAGATGTCGTAGCCGCACGAGGCCGTGATCTTATAGCTATCTCCTCGTTTTACTGCTGTTGCCATGGCGTTCCCCTCCTTTTGCTGGCTTCGTGGATGTACTGAGGGCGGCAGCCGCTGTCAGCTCCTCGCATAGCTCATCCAGCGCTCTGTCGAGCAACTTCCTTTTATAGCTGGTGAGCATCTCCAGAGCGACACAATCGGCCGAGGCGCTCCTGTTCAGATGGTCGGCCATCGGCAGTAGCTCGGCAAGATCCTCGGGCTCAGGGCTGCACGCCATGATATAGGCACGAAGATCCTCGAAAAACTCTGTTGCGGCCGACGCCGACAGCACTGAGCTGACGGTCTCCAAAAGTGCGACGTCAGAACACCGCAAAAATGCGCGAGCGTTTTCGGAGAGCCTGATGGCTGAATCTCCGACCTGCTCCTGATCTGGCGTCATCCCGAAAAGATAGTCGATGCTAACATGGAAGAAGCGAGCAAAGGCTGCAATCATTTCCATACCGGGCTCGCGTGCCCCTGTTTCGTATGCCGCGAGCGACGCCTGAGAGATCGGCAGCTCCGGCCGGGCCGCGAGCTCGCTCTGCGTCATGTGCCGCGCTTTTCTGAGCTCCCGGATTTTTCTGCCGATGCTCTGCTTCAGCTCCGGCTCGTCGGAGATCTCCACGGGCTCGCCGTCATCGTCAATCTCGCCGTTGTTGAGCTGTCGCTCCACTTCGGCGATCTCCTCGAAGCTGGCCGCCGTAGTGCGCCCCTCGACGATCTCCCGGGCCTTTGCATAGTTCCCGAGGCAGCAGGCTTCAGCGGCCTCGAGTGTGTCGAGCCCATCGTACTCCGGGGAGCTGTTTGCTATACCGAAATCGCGGATGTCACTCGAGAAAAACACGTAGAAGCTGCCCGCCTTGTACCCATACTTGTCGACGTCGCGAGGGCTTGCTTCAAAAATTGAGTAGCCGTTCAGACTTTTCACCTTTTTCATGATGTCCCTCCTTTGTTGTCGGCCGTTTTGCTTTCTTTTGACAGTATAGCGTAATTATCCGTTTTCGTCAATAAAAAAGTCAAATTTTTAGTTGACAGCGTCAAAACTTTGTGCTACCATAAGCTCAGGCTTGAAAGGGCCAAACATAAAGGCCGGCGGGCGACCGGCTGGAAGGCAAAAGGCAGAGACCACGGCCGGCGAATAAAAAAACCGAGCCCATAGCTCTGATACTGCCAGACCCCACCAACGCGCTGCAATATCCGGGAGAAGGTGCCCCACAAGAAACACCCGACGCCGCTGAGCAGACGACTCTATCCCAGACAAGGGAGAGGAGCGTCCGCTCGGCGGCTTTTTCTGTTCCTCTCCAAAATCAGACGAAAGGAGCAGAACATGGTAAAGGGAAAAATCGAGGCTATTAAGGCCGCACGCCTCGAGAGAGGCTGGTCGCTGTCTGAACTTGCCAAGCAGGTCAATATGACAAAGGAGACCGTTGCGCGAATCGAGCGGGGGTGTTCCGCATATCCGGCAACAGCAAAGAAGGTGGCCGATGCACTCGGCAGACCCGTCGCCGAGCTGTTTGCCATATCGTAAGGGAGGCGGGGCAGCATGAACACGATGACAGCCGAGCGCCCCCCTGCAAAGGCGCCGCGCATGAGATACCCGGAGCAGGCTCTCGCCGAGCTCAAGTCGGAGGATCCTAACACGCCGGTCACAGTTTACATGATCCGCAGGCTGGTCGCTGCCGGCACGATCCCCTCAATCAGAATGGGCCGCCGGCGGCTACTTAACTACGACTCGCTACTGGAGTACCTCGCGCATCCTGTTTCTAAGGAGACCGAGGCGCAGACGACCGGAATCCGCAGGATAGGCGTTTGATAGCCGGCGACTTCACGGAGAAAGGAGGCGATGCTATGGCGTGGATTGAAAGCCACCAAGAGTTATGGCGGCACCCCAAAACGAAAAAACTTGCCCGGCTGCTGGCGGTATCAGTTCCAACCGCGATAGGGCACCTTCACGGAATCTGGTACTGGGCCCTCGACTTTGCGCAGGATGGAGACCTTCGCCGATACGATCCCGAGGAAATTGCTGACGCTGCTCTGTGGGAGGGAGAACCTGGGCGGTTCATCGAGGCTCTCGTGGCGGCTGGCTACCTCGACCAAACCGACAACGGTCTCACGATTCACGACTGGTATGATTATGCCGGCCGACTGATAGAGCAACGCGAAGCACGCAGAGAGCAAGACAGGGCCCGGAAGCAGAGGCAGCGGGAGAGGAAAAAGGTCGAGGCGCACGATGGTCACGGAGAAGTCACGGAGGAGTCCCGCGTGACTCCGGGCAACGTCACGCTCCTACCGTACCTAACCAAACCAAACCAGACAGAACAGGACAATACAGAGACCACTACTCCCCCTTCCCCCTCTGACGAGGGGAGTGACGGCGGCACGAAGTCGCTCGTCGAGGCCAGATTTCTCGAGTTCTGGAAAGCCTACCCGAAAAAGACCGGCAAGCAATACGCTCTGAAGGCGTGGAACAAGATCAAGCCCACCGCTGAGCTCCACGAGAGGATCATGCAGGCGGTCGACGCTCAGAAGCGGAGCGACCAGTGGCGCCGGGAGAACGGGCGCTACATACCGAACCCGAGCACATGGCTCAACGGCGGCTACTGGGACAATGAGGAGGTGAACGAAGGTGCAGAAAATCAGCGAGATCCTGAACAGCCCGACAGCTCCGGCCGAGACTGGGGCAAGGGCTTCAAGCCGGCTGATGATGAGCATGTATAACGAGCTGACACAGTGGGCAAATGACGCGATAAACGCCGATAGCTGGAGGATTAACCCGAATCTGGCGTTTCCTTCAGAGAGCGAGGAGATGCTTCTCGCCCTTATTGATGAGAACAACCGGCGACTCCGAGACGTCCAGCAACGGGCAGCGACCACCGTGATAGAGAAATCCCTGAAGCGGCATCAGCTCGAGACGCTGGAGATCATCGGCGCACACATCAAGCTCAGGGCCTCCACGGTCGGATCGGACGCCGGGAAGTTAATCGAGTGGCCGGACTGGAGCGACGCAGCCATCCGAGGCGCCAGCGTCCCGGTGTCGGAGATTGGCGGGCCGCGCGGGCACGGGATCCTGTTCCCGTCGATTAGTTGCAAGATGATCGGGCAGCCGAGCGTCGATCGGACGGTCATCGGCAAGGCCGGCACGGTCAACGGGAAGCCGGTCGTTCTCTGCCGATGCTCATGCGGCCGCCGCTTTCTTGCCTTCGAGCTCGATGTTGTCCACGGAGGAGCTGAGCGCTGCGGGCCAGACTGCCCGAACGGGAAATCAAAGCCTCCCGCACACAAGCTCCTCAAGGTGTTCCGCAATATGCACGACCGATGCAGCAATTCACGGCACAAAAACTTTGACAGATACGGGGGCCGCGGGATCCACGTCTGCCCCGAGTGGAGCAGCTTCGACGCCTTCGCGAAGTGGGCTGCTGACAGTGGCTACGCTGAAGGCTTAACCATAGACCGCATAGACAACGACGGAGACTACACCCCGGAAAACTGCCGATGGGCTACCAGATCGGAGCAGAACAACAACCGAAGTACCTGCATCACGGTCGAATACGCCGGGAAGAAAATGTCCCTGAAGCAGGCAGCAGAGGCGGCCGGCCTCCCATATCAGGCACTACGGCAGCGCTATCGGGCCAAGGGGGAGCGGGATCTGTTCAGGCCGATACGGCAACGGAAGGGGGTGAACAGAGAATGAGTTATTACCGTGTTTGTCCAGACTGCGGGAGCCACCTTGACCCCGGTGAGCGTTGCGACTGTAAAACTTTCGAGAAACCAAGCAATCACCGGCAGCTTATCCGGCGGGCCCGAGACTCCCCTCCTGCCCCCGCCTTCTGCACTACGATAGGAAAGCGGCAGAGTATGCCGACAAGAGTCAGAGCCAAAGCATAGAAAAACAGGACAAAAGCCAAAGGAGGCAACACCATGAGTATTATTAAAGTAAATATTCCCGGCGATGCGTGGATTGACGCAAAAGCCGGCGAGAATGTCATCGCGAAACTCGGGTACGAGAGATTGAGCTGGATCCGAGTGGTCACGGAAAGGCCCGTCGACCTGACGATCAAAACGCAGACAGGTGATGACCGCCGCACGACCAGAAAAGAGCCCAGTTGCAACTGCTTCGCAACAGAAAAGAATGCGCAGTATTCTAACCCGTCCGGAACGTTCGGCAATATTACCGGCCTTGTGTTCGACGAAGATACCCGCGCGCGCATTTACTACCAAGGATAAGGAGGAGATACCATGCACGAATTGAGGAGACTGGAGCACATGAGCAAAGAGCAGCGCGAAGCGTACATTCTCGCCCTAAAGCCGCCGGCAACTGCAACCGAAGAGGAGCGTCAGCGCTTTGAGCTACTGCGCCAGATTGCCCTCGGCAGGAAGCTGACCGACGCAGAAAGGGCGGCTATTGACGCGGCCAGCCTCTACAAGCAAACGCAAAAAGGCACTCAAAATCGTCGATAAGGGGGCGACTGCATCATGAAAATGTCTGAAATCCAGCGCGGAGAGTGCTTTAGCTTTTCCGGCCTCAGATGGCTCGCTATTGAACCGACGGACAGAGGAACCTATGCTCTGCTGGACAGCGTGCCGGAGTTACTCAAGCGTCGGCCGTTTGCCAATCTCAGCACTCGCCGGGGAAAAGATCTTTCCATCTGGAAAAATAGCCTCGCCCGCTACGTGCTCCGGCACGCCTTCCTTCCGGAGCTTTTAAGTCGGAGTGAACAGCAACACGCAGAGCTTCTCGAGATGACTATAGACCTGACCGCCCTCGATGGCAGTGGCAGCTCGACCTCTGAGGACACCATCGCGCTCCTGAGCCTCAGCCAGTACCAGAAGCACTCAGACATTATAGGCGAGACTCACGCAGAGTTCTGGACGCTGACGAGGGCCAGCACAAAAAAACTTGACGAAATGCTCACAATCAAAAGCGACGGCACGGTCAGGGTAAATGCCGACCCCAAGCTCTCCGCATCCGAACTTCGTCCCGTCATCCTTCTGGCACCTGATTCTGAAATAGAGAAAGAAGGCCAGACGGAGGGCGCGCAAGCGTAAGGGGCAGAAATAGCATAGTGGAACGGAGGGCGGCCCAATCGCGGGCCCCTTCCTGTTCTGCTATCTTCCGAGGAGGTGAAGGGATGGGGCACGAAGAAACAGAAAAGAGCGTCGAGGAGATCGTCGACATGATAAAGAAGGGCGACCTCTCTCTGGCACCGAAGCTATACGAGCAAACCAAGGGGATCATCTGCTACGTAATTTGGCGAGAATGGCGGCGCGAACACATCAGACGCGGAGCCAAAGCACGCGGTATGGAAGTCGAAGATCTCCAGCAAGAGGGCTATTTCATGATGCTCCAATCCGCCCAGCTATATGACAGCAGCATCGGCGCGAATTTCAAGACATATCTGTTTGCCCATATCCGAGGACGACTCAAAGCCATGACCGCCTCCCGGAAAGTAGACGACGCCCGCAGCCTCTCCGAGCCCTTCGGTACTGGAGATGATACCAGCCCGCTGGAGGAAACTGTCGAGGATCCGGCCGCGCTCCGAGACTTCACCGCGATCGAGGAACGCGACTATCTTGAGCACCTTCGCTCGGACTTGGATGACAGTATCGAAGAACTCAGCAGCGAGCAGGCCAAAGTGATCCGCGGGAAGTACATTGAGAATCGGCTGGTGAAGGATCTCGCCTCCGACCTGAAGATTGCGGAGAAAAGGATCGCCCTCATAGAGGAGCAGGCCCTTCGAGAGCTCAAAAAAAGTGAGAGGCTCCAGATTTATCGCGAGGACATCATTTCACGGTACAGCCTGCGGGGTACATTCTCAGCCTTCAAAAACAGCAGGATGAGCGCCCCGGAGCTGGCAGTCATAAAACTTGACGAGCTGGAGCAAAAAGAGCTGCGACATCTTGAACGCAAAGAATGGGATGCTGAAGTGCACCGCCAAAAGCGGGCAGCATGGGCAGACGCAATCCTGAACACGAAAGGAAGGAAAGAACATGGCAAAAATCAATAAAATCGGCAGAGCGGCTCACCGGCTTCACAACCCCGCCCGGGATCTGCTCTATGAATACGCCGACATGCAACGGGAGCTTGACCTTCAGATCAACGAGGTGGAGGAGCTGGAGAGAATGGAGCCGGACAGATTACGCGACGAGCTGATCGCTCGCGTTCAAAAGAGGATTGAACGCGGCATCGAACGGGAGCAACTTCTCCGCGAAAAGGTCGACGCCATGCTGGCGGGGATTAAAATGCCGAAGCATCGCGAAGCCCTGACCCGCCGATACATCGACGGAGAGGGCTGGCCGGAGATACTCAAGGCTCTCGGAATACAAGAAAAGCGAAAAGCGATCGGCCTTCACAAGTGTGCGTTGGGCGCAGCAAACAGAAGCCTCGAAAGACTGGGGGAATCTTGCCGTGAATAAAAACCCGATATTTGTGACAAATGCCAGAGTTGCCGGTCATAGTTACCCGGCGCACGAACTCCTCGAAAGCTATGCCGTCGCGCTTTACGACCTCGATGTAAGCCGTGAGAGGCAGCTCCGGGCCGCCACATCTTCAACAGAGCAGGCCAACCGGGCGCGAAATGCGGGGCGGCTCCGGATCCTCGAGGAAAAAGAGAGAGATCTCCGGGAAAAGGCCGAGGCACTGATCTCGAAGTGCCAGACGCCGGATGAGCGGGAGATGCTGCGCATGAGATACTTGATGTTGATGGACTGGGCGACAATCGCCCGTGTACTCTATGGCGATAAACCGGGCTTCTACGATGGCAAAATGTACCGACAGCGCGCCCTCATGCTCCATAAAGACACCATGGTCTGGCTCGAGAAGGGGCTGCTGACAGAGGAGAAGCATGAAGATGAAAACACATGAGACGAAAAACTGGAGCGAGCTCGCGATGATTTTGACCGCACGGCTCCGGCTCCAGTATATCTGCACCGGAGCGGCCGATAAGCGGTGCGCTGCGTTCTTGATGGAGATCATGCAGCGCAGCGGAGAAGCGGATCCGGCGGCCGCACTTTCCTACATGGTCATGGCAGACAACGCCGCAGGCGACGACGTTCTTCAGTATTGGACGGCCCTGTACGAGCGGGGGCGCATAACCGAGGATGGCGCCCTCGAAGCTGCTTGCCGGCATGGGATTTTTACCGAAAGTGAGGGGGCAATATGCTCGGAAGAATTGACGTAAAAGTTGCAGGTTTCACCGTCTATTCCAAAGAAATCGGATTTAAGAGCGTAGACCGGGCAATAAAAAATTTCACTGACAACATCGAGAAGATCAAGTCCGTCGCTGATGGGAGTGCGTTCGATCCCGAAAAAATCGCCAAAAATGCAAAGTCCCGCGCGATCAGCTCCTTCCGCGCAAAATTGCCGAAGAGCTCCTTGAAGGTGTACGACGATTTAGTCGGGCTGAGCAAAAGCGTAAAAAAAGCCAGAAACGACACGATAAACGACTCCCGGCGAAGGATCCCCGGAAAACTGGCGACCATCGTCACGCAATACTACGGGATCAAAAAGAGCGAAATAATGCCCAACAAGGGCGCAAAGGCGGCAGCCAATATCTCGAACGCATACGAAAAGGGCATTGTTTACACTGGCAGGCTCTTGACGCCGACCCATTTCAAAATGAAGGCCAAAACGTCTGTTGTGCCATTCCAAAGGGCCGACGGATCGACCGGGCGCCGCAAAGTTCAAACTATCAGCGCCGAGATCATAAAGGGGCAGAGGAAAATACTCGGGAGCAGCCTATTCCTTGCAAAGTCTGGAGCTGCCGAGGGCACACCAATGATCCCGTTTCAGCGGAGAGGAAAGGCAAGGACGCCGATCGACGTCTTTAAGACCTTGAGCGTCCCACAAATGCTGACCGGAGATCTGGCACGGCCCGAGCTCGAGGCGTGCATCGTTGAGGTCGTGAACGAGAGATACACCCACAACCTCAACCGGCACATGAGCCGATACGTCAAGGGCAAGGTGGGGCTGTGAGCATGGAAGGAAACGATCGCATCATTCTGAAAAGCTGGGCCGAGCTGGCCATGGTTGTCACGATCGAGCTGAGAGCTCAAGCTGTTGAGGGGCAGCCAGTAGATGACAGCCGGTTTGCTTTTCTCTTGAGCTTGACAATATGCGCGGGCGCTGCCGGATCCGTCGAGGCGCTCCTCGCCTTTGTATTTGACGACGAGCTCGACGTCGAGGACGTGTGTGAGTTTTGGAGCCTGTTGCACGACGCCACCACTCTGAGCGAGGAGGACGCGGTAAAGATTGCCGAACAATACGGGATTTTGCAAAAAGGAGGAGAACATGAGCAAGAGAGTGAACCCTAAGAATAAGGGCTACGGAGACGCCGGCGCGAGCTGGCACAAGAAGGCGACCAAGGGCTTCAGAGCTATGAGCG